>Ga0208406_1000090_pt1 | contig 36898 bp, 33 predicted proteins | sample ETNtaG_15_FD_185769 | JGI IMG/M metagenome (GOLD analysis project Ga0208406, IMG submission 185769) | Marine microbial and viral communities from oxygen minimum zone, Eastern Pacific Ocean - ETNP201302PF89A (SPAdes) (version 2) | ecosystem: Environmental > Aquatic > Marine > Oceanic ...
ATTGGATACCAGAGCCGCCTGTCGATAAGACATCAGCCACAGACGGCTTCGCACGAGGTTCTCGACGGTATTCGACGACCGGCCTTCCCGAAACAGGTGGGTTGGGTCAACGCTCTTTTCGATCAAGTACTGATACCCAGCATCGGCTTCGGTTGTACCGGCGCTGGGTCGGCCACCGACGATATGTAGATCGATCATCGGGGCCTCTGTATACAGTCGCAACGCATGCTCCAGCCGCAGTTTGAAATCCTCGGATATCTCTCCGTCGGCCAACCGGTGACTAAGCACCATTAAGGCATCGGCGTCAAGACCGTCATACGACGCCTGGGCAGCCGTCTTGTTGACCCGGTAGATAAACCATAAATAGAAAATACAAAGTGTCGATACGGCCGCGAGCGATGACAGCGCTAATGTGAGCAACGCGTCCTTGTCAAAGCCCTGTGGTATGACCCGATATACCTTCGCACGGATGTATGATCGGTACAGACCCGGAAGAAAAAGGCCACGACGAATCAGCCTGCCGGCCACCATCAACGTGATATTGGTGATATCCGCTACCGGACGAAAATGACTCGGACGTGAGTTCGGTGCATAGATTGCCGGAATCTGTACCGCGTGGCTCTTCACGCCCAGGTTAGCAGCTTCGATCAATATTTCGCTTTCAAAGACGAAACCATGGTTTGGGTCTATGCTGAGGTCGAGTTGTTTTAATAACGTCGTCGGATACAATCGGAATCCCGATTGCGAATCCTGGATGCTGTAACCAGCCGCCCATGAGATCCAGAAGTTAGCGATCTGATTAGCGCGGTAACGGGCCGACGGGATTTCCCTCTTCTGATGGAGCCGTGCACCGATAATTATCGTATCGGGCCGCTGACGCGACGCCTGGACCAAGATCGGAATATCTTCCGGTCGATGCTGACCATCACCATCGAGGGTAACCACCGCATGTGCTCCGCTTTCGATTGCCGCTTGTATGCCGTGTGAAATTGCCGCAGCCTTGCGCAGATTTCGTTCGTGCCTTATCACAGTAACGTCTAGCCCAACTAAACACGCAGCGGTTCCATCGGTTGAGCCGTCGTCGATGACCATGACATTCTTGCACTGAGAGCGTGCCCGACTCGCAACTTCACGAATAGTGGAAAACTCGTTGTAGGCAGGGATCACCACGACGATTGAGTCGATTGAAGTCATTCTAACTGAACCAAGTCAACTGACTGTCCATGTAAGACATGCTACACCCCAAGCATCTCCACTGGGAACTCGAGAACTGCCTCAAGCACAATGTTCTAACACATAGATTTTTTCGCAGCCGCCTCTGAATTGCTGCTTGGAACGCTTGATAACGTTCAAGTGTACGTGCAGAGGATATTGTTCAACCCCAGAAAGGAGATCTAATTCGATTTCGAAGTCTCAGTCCAATTCCCAGTTTTTGACTTCGACTAACGATCGGGACTGTGATACAAACCAAGCCACCACAAACCCGACGGTAACCCCCCCCGTGGATTCTACTAAGGGACTATCCTCGAAAACGGCATTATTCACACCATCGTACAGCGCGTAAATACTAATCAGTTTCTTGGGGTCCCGTCTATGAAAAGTTGCAATAAATCGTGTTCCGCCATATCCACCATTAGCGTCATATTCCGGCCGCCCCTCAGTGGAATATTCTGGAAGCACCTGATAGTAATAAGCATGGTATTTTTCCGAGCCGAATAGCAGCCCCCCTGACAATCCCAACTTCCACCTATCCTCTTGAAATAGAACCTTACGTCGGTAGGTGACATGGGGAAAAGCAGTGTAACCCGTCCTGTTAAGCCCAGAGTCGATACTAAACACGTACCGGATCGGTAAGTTGAACACCAACGATTGATCGTATGTGTTGTTTTTCCAGGCCTTGTACTTAATCATGGGGCCTATCTGAACAGTCGGACCGAGCTTTGGCATATCAACCCGAGCATTGTCGTCACCGCTGACAGGTACTCCACCATCCAAACTGAAATCAAACTTAAACCGATCAGATTGAAGCAATAAGGCCTCGATACCATCTTGATCTACCTTAAGCCTCGTACCGTTGTACATCGGGAAAAGGAATGGATACGGATAAACATGTTTCTGCCCGGATCCTCGATAATCGGGTATGCCTATTAAACCTCCACCCAGACCTATTTGCCACAGAGGTAATTGTTCGGTCTCTGCATCACAGGGCAGTGAAAAAAGGACGAATGCAAGAATAATATTCCTGTACATATACAAAGATTACTTAACGAACTGCCAATAGATTTGGGCTTCAACCCGATAGCGCAATCGCCGCGTTGACTCAAATATTTGACTGATCAAGCGTTTCAGACCAAGGTTTCTGCTACGCGTGGGCGGCAATAACTCATAGAGACCCTTTAGTTTTTGGCAAAAATATTAGGCGATTTGTAATTTAAGCTTAGTCACAGTTTTGTTCCAAAATAGATTTTCCCATAATGGTAGTACCTGATGTCTCTCCTGCGCCCTTACCTACCACAGTTATTTTGCCGCTAACTATTACAATGTGTGCATTGCATGCTGCTTGAATGACTGATTTCCCCATTATATTAACTTTCGATTTGAAGCAGTACCATCCATTGGGATTCATCAATTCAAAGGTTGTTTTTCCCATCACATTTACTGAGGGTTTGATATAAATTAGCTGCGGATAACTTGTTTTAGTATTGTCTACTATTTTGTCGCCTAAACCAAAAACTACAACATTAGGTGAAATCACCCTAAACCTAACAGTCTTGACATCCTTGAAAGGGTGATCATTCCAATTACTGATACACTCTTTCACATCGCCCCACTCTGAAGAGTGAAGGGCTTTTTTGAGCGTGTACAAGTTGCTATATTGTTTTTGATTGAGACCTTCTGCATAAACGGATGAGTTAACAACGAAGAACAATGTAAATGAAATTGTGATAACCCTGGACAAATTCATTTTGTAACCCTCTCAGTTGTATTTAATCGATGAATTTCTTATTTTCTTGAACATAGAAGATATAGGTTCCCACTTAGCTCGTGATCCCATTGGCAACATACATTTTAAATGACTGCAGGCTATATACCTAGATAGACTTTCTTGACGCGCTTGATATTCATCAACTCTTGCGTGCCTCCTTCCAGGAAAATCGAGCCAGTCTCGAATACATGCCCGTGTTGAGCGAGTTCTACTGTGTGTTAGGCATTTTATTCCACCAGGATAATGGGCACGCCCCGCTGGTTTATCTCCGGCATGATATGAGCTATTTCCTGTACCACCGCAAATTCAGAACAGACCCTCTATCTCGCCTTGGTCGTTTACGAAAATATTGTTGGCGGCCGGGGCCCGGGGTAATCCCGGCATAGTCATGATGTCGCCGCAAATTGCGACCAAAAACTCGGCACCAGCCGACAAGCGCAGTTCGCGAATCGGCACTACATGACCCGATGGCGCACCCAGCAGGCTGGGGTCGGTGGAAAAACTGTACTGGGTCTTGGCCATGCACACGGGGAAATGGCCATATTGTTCGTCAAATTCCTGAAATTGATTGCGGATCTTCTTGTCGGCAATGATGTCATCAGCTCCGTAGAGACTGCGGGCAACACTACGAGCCTTTTCCCACAACGGCAGGTGGTCTTCGTACAAAGGCCGAAACTGGGAATGACCAGAATCTGCAAGCCCAGCCACATGTTGGGCTAGCGACTCGGTACCTGCGCCACCATCGGCCCAGTGACTGCATTCAAAAACCTTCACCCCAAACTCGGCGCAGTAGTCACGGATGGCATTGTTCTCGGCCGGCGTATCGGCCGTAAAGCAGTTGATGGCGACTACCGCCGGTACACCAAACTGAGCGATATTGCGCAGGTGTCGACCGAGATTCTCGAGACCCGCTTGCAACGCAGCAACGTTCTCCTTGTTAAGTTCGCCTTTTGCCACCCCACCGTGCATTTTCAGCGCCCGGCCAGTTGCAACTAATACCACCACGTCAGGCTTGAGACCGGCCTTGCGGCACTTGATATCGAAGAACTTCTCGGCCCCGAGGTCGGCGCCAAACCCAGCTTCGGTGATGACATAGTCGGATAGTTTGAGCGCGGTCTTGGTGGCCACCACCGAGTTACAGCCATGGGCAATATTGGCGAAGGGGCCGCCATGGATCAGCGCGGGATTGTTCTCCAGCGTTTGCACCAGGTTCGGCATGAAGGCATCGCGCAACAGGGCCGTCATGGGCCCCGGGGCGTTGAGGTCACGGGCATGCACCGCTTGCCGGTCACGGGTATAACCGATGATGATGTTACCCAAACGCCGCTGCAGGTCGGGCAAATTCTCGGCTAAGCAGAAGATAGCCATGATCTCCGACGCCACAGTGATATCGAATCCGCCCTCGCGCGGAAAACCGTTGGCCGCACCGCCCAGCGACACTATGATCTCCCGCAGGGCGCGATCGTTCATGTCCACCACCCGCCGCCAATTGATGCGCCGAACATCCAGTTCCAACTCGTTACTCCAGTAAATGTGGTTGTCAATAAGTGCAGCAAGTAGGTTGTGGGCTGCGCCAATGGCATGAAAATCGCCAGTAAAGTGCAAATTGATGTCTTCCATCGGCACCACTTGGGCGTAGCCACCGCCGGCGGCCCCGCCCTTCATGCCGAAACAGGGCCCGAGAGAGGGTTCACGCAGGCAAATCAGCGCGTTTTTACCGATCCGGTTCAGACCATCACCCAGGCCCACCGTGGTGGTGGTCTTGCCCTCACCCGCAGGCGTCGGCGAGATGGCAGTAACCAGGACCAGGCGCCCGTCCGGCTTCTCTGTCAGAGATTCGATAAAGTCGTAGTCGATCTTGGCCTTGGTCGGGCCATAGGTCAGCAAGGAGGCCGGTGGGATGCCGAGTTTGTCCCCGATCTCAGTTATGGGCAGGGCGCTGGCGGCGCGGGCAATATCGATGTCACTGGGTACTGTAGCCATGTGGTTTCACTCTGGAGTTGTTTGTCGGGCCTGCCGCGGGCTAGAGCCGGTTGCCCTCGGTGGCTCACGGGTGCCTTACAGATGATTGCTGAATTGCTCGATGTAGCGTTCCTTGAGCCGATTGGCTGCAACCAGGGTATTACGCATCAACACCGCCACCGTCACGGGGCCAACGCCGCCTGGTACCGGGGTGATCCAGCCTACAACCGATCGGCAGGAATCGTAGTCGCAGTCGCCTACCACCCGGGTGGCTCCCGACTCGGTTTCAACTTGGTTGATACCAATATCTATGACGACAGCGCCGGGCTTTAACATCTCACCCTTGATCAGACCCGCCTTTCCCACGGCAACAAAAACCGCATCGGCTCGGCGAGTGTGCAGCGCCACTTCCCGGGTCAGGTGGTGACAGACCGTCACCGTCGCCCCCTCTGCCATTAACAGAAAAGCAATTGGCTTGCCGACGATCTCGGAGTGGCCGATCACAGTCGCTTCCAGTCCCTCGAGCGAGACCCCGGCCACGGTCTGCTCCCGCATGCGGGCCGCCAGCACACGGCCATCGATGTCGCGGTAGTCCGCGCTGTTAGTGGTTCTAGTTACCAGACTCAAAACCGTCTGCTCCCGGCGTTCATGAGGGCTGCAATTGTTCCCGTGTCATCCCTTTGCTGCGTACCGGATGCCGTCAGCCGGTTACGGCAGAACGCCATTGCGGCTCTACCCGCTTGCCGCCGGGGCCCTCGATTTTGCCAGCGCGGGGGCTTCGGCCAGGCCCACGCAATCACCGCTCCAGGACAGACTGTTGGCGCAACGCGCTAGAACTTGCCGTACGCCTTTCTCAGATCGACCATGGGGTGGCGCGCAGACATCTGGAACTTGATCAGCAACTCCCGCGCAATCATGTCACGGTCCTGCTGGTTATCCGGCAGCTCTATGTTCTCGGGCACTGAAACCCAACCGTTGATGTTGCGGTCGAACACCGCCGGTCGACCCTCCTCGTAACCCATGTGAACGTCCTCCAGCCAGTTCAAATCTGCCCACCCCATGACCTCAAGGTATTGCTGCAGAAAAGGCGTGACGCGCTCGTAATCCGGCACCAGGTTAACGTCATAGCGGTAGCCAATGTGCTGGCCGATGGTCTGCTCGCGCTCCGAGTCAAGGCCTTCGTTTTTGATGAAATGATCGATGTCTTTTTCGTATGCCATGGGTCTTTCCTCAGAATCGGGTCATATCCGGGCGGCCAACGGTGTGCTGCGATCCAGCCAACGGCACCTGAGCAAGCGCAGAAGCCTCCATGGTCAACGCTGCCAGGTCTTCGGGCTCCAGCGAATGCACGTTAGTCTTGCCGCAAGCTCGAGCCATCATCTGGCACTCGATAGTCAAAGTGTGCAGGAAGTTATAGACCCGCTCTGCCGCCTCATCAGGGTTCAAGCGCTTACGCAACTCGGGGTCCTGGGTGGCAACACCCACCGGACAACGCCCAGTGTGGCAGTGGTAGCAATAGCCTGCCTCTACCCCCACCTCCTTTTCAAAATCGGCTTCTGGAATATCTTTGTTGCAGTTAAGCGCCATCATGGCTGAGTGGCCAATCGCCACGGCATCGGCGCCCAGCGCCAGCGCCTTAGCCACGTCGCCGCCGTTGCGAATACCGCCGGCGTAGATCAACGTAATGTCGTCGGACTTACCGACATCCTCCAGTGCCCGCCGCGCCTGGCGAATGGCAGCGATCCCCGGTACGCCGGTCTCCTCGGTGGCAAGATGTGGGCCGGCGCCGGTAGAGCCCTCCATGCCATCCATATATATCGAGTCAGGATCAGTTTTAGCCGCCATACGCACGTCGTCATAGACCCGTGCAGCGCCAAGTTTCAGCTGGATCGGAATCTCCCAGTTGGTGGCCTCGCGAACCTCCTGGATTTTCAGCGCCAAGTCATCGGGGCCCAGCCAGTCTGGGTGTCGGGCTGGCGACCGCTGGTCAATACCGGCCGGCAGCGAACGCATCTCGGCCACCTGATCGGTCACTTTCTGCCCCATCAGGTGACCGCCCAGGCCTACCTTACAGCCCTGGCCGATGAAAAACTCACAGCCGTCCGCCAAGCGCAGATGATGCGGGTTAAAGCCGTAGCGTGACTGGATGCACTGGTAGAACCATTTCTCGGAGTAGCGCCGCTCGTCGGGAATCATGCCGCCCTCGCCTGAACAGGTCGCAGTTCCCGCCATGGTCGCTCCCCGAGCGAGCGCCGTCTTGGCCTCGTAGGACAACGCACCAAAACTCATGCCAGTGATGTAGATCGGGATATCGAGTTCTATAGGCCGCTTGGCACGCGGGCCAATGACGGTTTTAGTCAAGCACTTCTCGCGATAGCCTTCAATTACGAATCGGGTCAGGGTGCCCGGCAGAAAAGTCAGTTCGTCCCAGCTGGGGATCTTCTTGAACAATGAAAAGCCCCGCATCCGATAGCGGCCGAGCTCGGCCTTGATGTGGATATCATCCATAACCTCCGGCGGAAAAATGAAACTCTTGCCGATGAGGTCCTTGTTTCTATTGCTTGCCATGATGATTCCCCTGCAGGCTAGAGTACGAGCTTTTTCTCGGTCGGCTCTAGGTTGTCGTAGTTCCACAACTGCTTACCTGAGATGACCTTGGTCATGTTCTCAACGCCGTTGGGCGCCTCCAGATCATACTGAGTAAGCTTTCGATTCAGCCACTGACATTCAAGCTCACTCATCTCGCTCTCGATAGCGTCTACACCCAGGTCCTCAATCTTGCCACCCACGTAGATGGTGCCGTCGTACATAGAGTCGCCGAGGTTTTTACCAGCATCTCCAAGTATGATCATGCGGCCCCGCTGCATCATGAAACCGGAGAACGCACCCGTACGGCCACCGACAATGATAGTGCCACCTTTCTGGTCAATGCCGGTACGGCTGCCGACATCACCCTTGCAGATTAGGTCACCGCCACGGATAGCTGCGCCAAAAGTCGAGCCACCGTTCTTCTCCACCACCAGGGTCCCTGCCATCATATTCTCGGCACAGGACCATCCGACCCGACCGGCTACCACCACGTTGGGGCCGTCCAGCAATCCGCAGCCGAAATACCCCAGACTGCCCTCGAAACGCAAGTTCAGCCGGCTGAGAATACCCACACCCAGCGAGTGCTTGGCCCCGGGATTCAGTACCGTGATAGTGCCGGAACCCTGCTCCATCAGCTTGCGAATCTCCAGGTTGACGGCCATAGAATCCATCTCCGTGGCATCAAACTCTGCAGTCTTGGCAATATCAACCTGTGGCGCCCACGGATAAGTGAGGTTATCGGACTCTTGTGCAGAGAAAAAAACCTGTTGGGTGCGTCCGGTTAACTGTTCGCTGTGCATGCCCAGTTCATGGGATTCATGCGCGGTGTCTAGCTCTGCCATACCATCACCTCCCCTTCATAGGGATCATAAGTGTCTATCTCGTGCGGGAATACACTACGGATGGCGACCTCCTCAGAGGCTAGGGCGACAAAATCCTCGCTCTCGTAAAGCACCATCGGCTTGGCCGCCATCACGTCCTTGGCCATTCCCAACTGGTCCGAAGTAGCGACCACGTAAGTAAACACGCCATCGAGTTCACCCACTGACCTGAGCATGGCCTCCTCGAGGTTGTCGCCACACTCCATGCGATCTGCCACGTATACCGCGATCAATTCTGAGTCGCAATTGGACATAAAACGATGCCCGCGACGTTCCATTTCACGACGGAAACCCCAGTAGTTGGTTAACTGACCATTGTGCACCACTGCAATGTCATTGAAGGGATACGCCCAGTACGGATGGGCCGAACGAATATCCACATCCGACTCGGTCGCCATGCGGGTATGGCCAATTGCGTGAGTGCCTTGGAAGCCGTTGAGGCCGTACTGTTCTGAGACCGTGACCGCATCACCGAGGTCCTTAACCAGTTCCAGCGCACTGCCGATCGACAGAATCTCCGCCCCGTCTACATCCTCGATGTAGTCGGCCAATTTTTTCATGTCCCCCTTAAAAGACAGCCAGTAACGAAATGCGTATTCGGTTGCGTCGTCCTCACTGACCTTGCGCGCGCCGAGTTCATCCAGGCGCCGGTCAACCTCTGCTTTGCGCTCCTTGACCTGGTCGTGGATCCTGAAGCCGTGCCGCATGTCCTCCTGCTCTGCAACCTTGAAGCGCATCACGTACTCGCTGTTACGGGGGTTGCCGTAGAGGGCAAAGCCCGTTGAATCCGGTCCACGATGCTTTAAAGACTGCAGCATCGAGGTCAGTTCGCTGCCGACGTCGGCACTCTGGTCTCTGTGAATCAACCCTGCTATGCCACACATAGGGCCAAGTCCTCCGCTAATCAGTTGAAAAAGTTCAGTTAAGTAAAGTGCCGGCTAAGGTTGGGGCCGGGCGAGTAAAGGCCTGGCCCCATGCCCCAAACCCTGCCCCTTATGGCAGGCAGTCCAGGTAGGTCTCCATGTCCCATTCAGTAGTGGTGTGCATGAATCGCTCCCACTCGTCGTTTTTGTACCAGTGGAAGATCTTGTACATCTCGTTAGGCATCGCCGATTTGATCACCTCATCGTTGGCGAGCCGGTCCAGTGCTTCACCCAGCGACATCGGCAACTTCTTGACTACCTTACCAGCCTCCATCGCCTGGTAGATGTTACGGCTCTCCGGTTCACCGGGGTCGATGTCGTTATCGATGCCGTCCTCAAAGACCTTGAGCAGGGCCGCACCCATCAGGTATGGGTTGACCATCGAATCCACTGCCCGGTACTCGAAGCGTCCTGGTGCCGAGACGCGCAATCCGGTGGTGCGATTCTGGTAGCCCCAGTCGGCAAAGACCGGTGCCCAGAAGCCAGTGTCCCACAGGCGCCGATAGGAGTTGACGGTCGAACAGCCGATAGCTGTCAGCGCACCCAGGTGATTGACGATCCCGCCAACACATTGCAATCCGACCTTGCCAGGCAACTGCGGATCGTCAGTGTCAGGCATGAACAGGTTGTCCCCACCACTCAAGTAGGTAAAGACATCGTCCATGCCGGGCAAGGTGTCGTTGTGCAGCCGGTTGATGCGCTCTTCGCCGCCTTGCCACAGCGATATGTTGGTATGACAACCCGAGGCCGACACCCCCATGAATGGCTTGGTCATAAAGCATGCGATCAGGTTGTTTTCGCGCGCGACTTGGGCACAGATCTGTCGATAGGTCGCGAGGCGATCGGCGTTGCGGGTGACATCATCGAAGGTCCAGTTGAGCTCAAGTTGCCCGGGCGCGTCCTCATGGTCACCCTGGATCATATCCAGTCCCATGGCGTAACAATACTTGATCACCTGCATGAACACCGGACGCAACGACTCGAACTGATCGATGTGGTAGCAGTAGGGGTTAGAGAAACCACCGTCAGGCTTGCCGTCCGCGCCGCGCTTGAGCCACATCATCTCGGGTTCGGTACCAACACGGAAATCCATGTCGTACTTGTCCTTAAACTGTTGGTGAAAGATCTTGAGGTTGCCTCGACAATCGGACGTCAAGTGTGCGCCGGGGTTTTCCCTTTCTTCGCGATTGCGGAAACAAACACAGAACACGCGGGCCACGCGCTTGTCCCAGGGCAGCTGACAAAATGTTTCCGGGTCGGGGATGCCAACCAGTTCCATCGCTTCCGGGCCATAGCCAATGTAATCGCCATGTCGATCAACGAACAAATTTGCCGTTGATCCATAAACCAACTGGAAACCTTTTTCTGCAGTTCGCTCCCAGTGATCTGCCGGAATACCCTTGCCAACAATGCGTCCGGTAACAGAAATAAACTGGTAGTAGATATAGGAAATTCCCAGTTCATTGATCTTCTCGCGCACCTGCTTGACCAGGTCGTCGCGGCCGGGTTGTGCTACGTAGGCTTCAAGATCTGTCATCTCCACTTTCCTCCTTTGGGCTGGGGTCTTCTTTAATATAGCGTTGCTGGTCGAGGTTGAGTTGCTGGTCTGGGTCAACTCCAGGGAAACGGGCTGTGGTAAGCGGTGCTCAAGCCGTGAATGCCGGCGCCAACGATCAAGTATTTTGCCGCTGTGGAAATGCCATCGATTGTTTTCTATGCCGGGGTCATTTAGAACACTTGCTCACGCCGTATTCCCAATGCCATAACAGGGTTACCTCAACTTGAAAGTTCTCACGTTAGACCAATTAAGTACCTTTAAAGGTGGGTTTTCCCCCAAGGCAACAGTAGGTTGTCGCCAGCATTTTGTCAATGATTTCTGGAATAAATCGGCTTGCATAGCAAACCAAAGCCAAGTTAGACTTGTTCCAGTCTTAGACCAATTAAGAACCACTTGCTATGATTGATTCAGTAACCACAGCATTAGTAAAAAAAACTTCCCAACTTGGGAGTACTGGCCCGCTGGATCAATTACCCGATCTACCGGACGCAGTATCGGTGGGTGGTTCCGCCGGCATCGCCGCGCGGCTACGCCGCGCAATCATCGAAGGTGAATATGCCTTCGATGAGCGCCTGCCGGCCGAACGTGAACTGGCCGATCTGTTCGACACCTCCCGTGGCACCATCCGCGAGGCACTGCGGCGCCTGCAGGAACTCGGCATGGTCGATCGCCAGATCGGCAGCGGCACCTTTGTCACCTACCGCGAGTTCCCCGAACACACTGAAATCGCCGACGTCACCAGCCCGCTGGAACTGATCGATGTGCGCATCGGCCTCGAACCCCACATCGTACGCCTAGCCGTCGCGAATGCCACTGCTATGGACCTCGAAAGAATGCGCAAGGCACTGGATAAAGTAGAAGCAGCCTTCAGCGACCCAGAAGCATTCTCCAGCGCCGACTGTGAGTTTCACCTGGCGATGGCCGAGTGCACGCGCAATCGCCTGATGGTCTGGCTCTACCAACTGGTCAACGAAACCCGCGGGCACGCCCAGTGGGCTGCGATGAAGGGAACTATATTGACGCCAGAGCGTATTGCCCAGTACAACGCCCACCACCGCCATCTCTATAATATGGTCGCCAAGCGCGACCTCAAAGGCGCGCTAACAACAATCAACGAACATCTGGAAAACGCCCGCAACCACCTGCTCGGTGTCAGTCCCCGCGCCTGACGGCGCCCGAGTACCGGCCCATCAGCCTGCGTGGTGCTCAACCTGGCTCCAGTCCGGGATAAACCCAAGCACCACCACCTCAGCAGGCATGTTGGGATTAAACAGCCGATTGTGCCAATAAGTTACCTGCCAGCCGTCGCTATCCTGCCCCAATTGCCTGATACTGCATGGCAGGTGGAAATAAGTATTGAATTGCTTGAAATCGAGCTTGCAGGCCTTGCGCGCACGCAGCGCCCGCGCCAGCAGGCCGCCCGCAGCAAATAACCCCGTCATCTCGTCTGCAAACTCATGCGGCCGCTGGTAGTAGGATGCCGCGAGGTATTTCAGCGCATCGCCATAACGTTCCACCGGATCGTGGGTCTTCAAGACCATGTGGCGAAAGTAGGCGGCATCCGCCGCAGGCTCGCTGTGGTTAATCAAGACGGTAACGTCCTCGGAGAACGTGCCTGAGTCGGACAGCGACAGACACGGACGCATTCCGGGTGTTGGCCTGCCACCGCCGGAACGCATAGCCCGCTGGCGTAGCAGGCACTGCCAACTCAGGAAGCGCTTTCTGAGATTATCCTGTCCACTTTCCATGGTCGATCTACTTTGCCCCAGCATGATTTACGGCCGCAACCAGCCGGCCTGCTTTGCCCTGATATTACTTTCTTCCAGTCGCAGGACACGCCCGTTAGACTACGCGCTTTAGCCACGCCAATCCTTATCCATTTGCCCGCACCCACGTTTTTCATTGATATAGATGGTGTTCTCTACGGTGGCTCGGCCCCGGTCGCCGAGGGCCCCAGCGTAATCGAGTTCTTGCGCCAGCAGGGCAGTGGCTTCCTGTTGGTTACCAATACCACGCGCATGTCGCAGCAGGAGATTCAGCAAAAATTGACTGGCCTGGGCTACCGGGTACAGGACGACGAGATTTATCCCGTCTCGCTGGCGGCAGTGGATTACATCAATACCCGCTACGGGGCAGCCCGTTGTTTCATGATCGGCGATGCCAGTCTCGAAACACTATTTGCTGAACGCGGCCACACGGTGGTGCGCACCGAGGAGCCAGTCGCTGCCGTGATTATGGGCCTCACGCTGTGGCCTCACTTTGGCGAGATCGACATCGCCCGGCGCCTGGTCAATGCCGGTGCTGAGCCAATAGCCCTGCACGCCGACCCCACTTGGCCAGACGAGGGCGTAACCCGCATCGGCCTCGGCTCAATGGTCGCCGCACTCGAGGTGGTGATCTCGCGCCCAATCACACTGATCGGCAAACCACAGCCGCATTTCTTCACTGCAGCACTGGAGCGGGCGGGATTCGTACGCGAAAACACCATCATGATTGGCGACAGCCTGAACTCCGACATCGCCGGAGCAACCGCTGCCGGCCTCAAGAGCCTGCTGGTGCGCACCGGCAACAGTGCTGCCGAACCGCTGCCCACGAGTTGTGACTGGGAGTTACCATCGATTGCCGAGTTGCCGGGCTGGTATCAGACCCAATTCGGCTCCTGAGCAGAAGTAAAGATGACCGACACGGCCAGCGGCGTGCACTCCCCCGCCGACCCAGACGCTGCAGCAACGCTGATCCACTGCCGCGCTTTGAGCAAACATTTCAACGGCGAGCCGGCGGTCAAGGACCTGGACCTCGATATCCCGCCACGCTGCTGCTTCGGCCTGCTTGGCCCCAACGGCGCCGGCAAGACCACCACCCTGCGCATGCTATTAGGCCAGTCACCACGCAGTAGCGGCACCCTGCAACTGTTCGGCCGGGATGTGGACATCAGCCGCCGCGAGATTCGCCAACGCACCGGCATCGTGCCCCAGGCCGACAACCTCGATCCTGACTTTACCGTGGCTGAGAACCTGCGCATCTATGGGCTCTACTTCCGCCTTCCCCCCGCCACACTCGAGCAGCGCATTCCGCAACTGCTAAAGATGGTGGAGCTCGGCCACCGTTCGGGTGACCGCATCAACACACTCTCAGGCGGCATGAAGCGCCGCTTAACCCTTGCACGGGCTCTGATCAACGACCCTGACCTGTTGGTGCTGGACGAGCCAACCACTGGCCTGGACCCCCAGGCCCGGCATATGATGTGGTCACTGGTGCACCGCATGAAACGCGGTGGCAAAACCATCGTGCTGACCACCCACTACATGGAGGAGGCTGAACGTCTCTGTGACGAACTGGTGATCATCGACCACGGCAAACTACTTGCCCAAGGCAGCCCGGTACAGTTAATACAGGAACACTGCGAAAAAGAGGTGCTGGAGATCCGCGATGAGATTCCGGACGACCTGGCCGAGCAACAGCCGCCGGGCGGGTGTCGAGTCGAGCGGGCCGATGACACCCTGTATGTGTACGGTAACGACACTGAACAGTTGCTGGCATTAGCCGGTGACCTGCCCCAGTCCACCTGCTTGCATCGCCGCTCGGGACTTGAGGATGTGTTCCTGCGGCTGACCGGGCGAGCATTGCGCAGCTGATGGACTGGCGTCTGCCCACCCCACGGTTTGAGGCGCTGATCGTGTGGCGGCGCAACGTGCTGGTTTGGCGCAAGTTGATGGGGGCGAGCGTGCTGATGCACTTCGGTGAACCCCTCCTCTACCTGCTCGGACTGGGCTACGGCCTGGGCTTTTTCATCGGCGAGATGGCCGGCATGCCTTACATTGCCTTTCTCGCTTCGGGCATCATCGCCTCTTCGGCCATGAATACCGCCAGTTTCGAAGCCATGTGGTCTGTTTACACGCGCATGGTGCCCCAACAAACCTACGAGGCCATTCTCGCCACGCCGGCCGAGGTCGACGATATCGTACTCGGTGAGCTTCTATGGTGTGCCAGCAAGAGCCTCATCAGCGGAACAGCGATCCTTGGTATCGCAGCGCTGCTTGGTGCAACCAAAGACTGGTCTGCCCTGTTCGCCCTACCCGTGGTCTTCCTCACCGGTTACTGTTTTGCAGCGCCAGCGCTCATCATGACCGCCGTCGCTAAGGGCTACGAATTTTTTAATTTCTATCTCACGCTGGTGATGACACCCATGTTCATCCTCTGTGGGGTGTTCTACCCCACCACCACCCTGCCGGCCCCGATGCAGGCAGCGGTGCAGTTTCTGCCGCTGACCCACGCCGTGGCTGTCATCCGCCCAATCGTGGTCGGTCAACCTGTCACGGACCTGGGGCTGCACCTCGGAGTACTGGTTCTGTTCGCCCTGGCCGCCACTTGGATCGCGGTAGTGTTGATCAGGCGCCGGCTGATCATCTGAGCCGCGGCTCCGCAACTGCAGTTGTTCGTTTACCCCGAGGCCGGGGGCTTCTAGAATAACCGCCACGCCTTGGTCCATTTGAACCAGACCCGCAGTCACCTCCCGGACAATACCCATGCCTGCCCGCAGTTACTCGCCAGTCGACCAGTTGATTACCGGGCTCGATGCGGCTCTGACCACGGTATTTGGCACACCTCGGGGCACCGGGCGACCTGACCCGGCCACTGCCCTTGCACCTGGGGAGATGACCGACGCGGAGCGCCAAGAGTCGGCCCGCCTGATGCGGGTCAACCATGTGGGTGAAGTCTGCGCCCAGGCGCTTTATCAGAGCCAAGCCGTCACGGCCCGTTCGAACCGCGTGCGCCAAACTATGGTACAGGCGGCGGCAGAGGAGAGCGACCACCTCAACTGGTGTGAGGGTCGCTTGCGGGAACTCGATGGCCGCAAAAGCCTGCTGAATTCGCTGTGGTACGCCGGCGCTTTTGCTATCGGCAGCGCAGCGGGACTGGCCGGCGACCGCTGGAACCTAGGATTTCTGGAGGAAACTGAAAAGCGAGTCGAAGGTCACCTAGCCAGTCACCTGGACCGCCTACCTGCCAGTGACACGCGCAGCCGTGCCGTGATCGAGGTCATGAAACAAGATGAACACCGCCACGCGTGCAGCGCGCGTGCGGCCGGAGCCCTGGACTTACCGCAACCGGTCAAGCGCTTGATGCAGGCGGCAAGCCGAGTTATGACGACTGCCGCGTACTGGCTCTGATTGGCAGGCGGCCAGCGCAAACGTTGCGATTTCGTACACTCCCACTAGGACTAATCATCGTCCTGCTTTTCGCCTGGGTCGGTCTTGCCTGGCCCGGCCAGGTTTCGGTGGTTGATGATACCGGCAATACTGTGACCCTGCCTGGCCCAGCCCAGCGGGTAATCAGCCTGGCTCCTGACCTGACCGAGATTCTCTTCCACCTGGGCGGCGGCCACCTGCTGGTCGGTGCGGTTGAGCACAGCGATTTTCCGGAAGCCGCTCAACAAGTGCCACGCATCGGTTCCCACAACCGTTTCAACTTCGAGACCATATTGCGAATGCAGCCGGACCTGGTACTGGCGTGGGCCAGCGGTAACCCCGCCGAACTGGTCAAACGCCTGGAACAACTGGGGCTGACGGTGTACCGGGCCGAACCCGCCACGCTGGATCAGCTTGCCACTACCCTTGCCCGTGTCGGCACGCTGATTGGCCGCGCTCAGGCGAGTGCGGCCCTCGCCAGTGCCTTTCGCAGCAAGGCGGTAGCGATCCAGCAACACTACCAGCAACGGCCAGTACTCAGCGTCTTCTACCAGGTTTGGCACCAGCCGCTAATTACGCTCAATGGCAGCCACCTGGTCAGCCGGCTGCTGGTGCACTGTGGTGCCAGCAACGTGTTCTCGGACCTACCTGATATTGCCCCCGTGGTCTCACGCGAGTCAGTAATCGCCCGTAATCCCCAGATCATCATCGCCGGGGGCACAACAGCGGGCGCCCCGGCCTGGCTCGACGACTGGCAAACCTGGGACAAGATCGATGCGGTGGCCGCCGGCCACCTCTTTTCTGTGAATGCCGACCTGCTACACCGGCACTCGCCGCGGGTCCTCGAGGGTATGCGCGAGTTGTGCGAAATCATCGACCGCGCCCGCAGTGGCGGTTGAGGTTCCGACTTAGCCGGCGTCGCGATAGGCCAACCGCACGAACAAAGTGCGGCCCAATTCCTGGTAGCCAGCGGCAGTCTGGTACTCGGTATCCAACAGGTTGCCGGCCTCGGCCTTGATCGACCAAGCCGGTGTCAACCGGTAACTGAGGTGACCATCCAGCAACAGGTAGTTGTCCAGCGTTACCGTATTATCCTTGTCGTCGAAGCGGCTACCCTGGTACTGCGCGTTGCAGCCGTAACCCCAGGGCCCGTCGTCACGCTGGGCCCGCAAATGGCCGGTTTGTCTCGCCCGCCGCGGCAACTGCTTGCCGGTGAGTTGGTCAACCGGGTCGAGCAGCGTAAGTCCGGTAGCGACCGCCCAGTTGTACCACTCGCCCACCCAATCGAGTTCGATACCATCGATCCTGGCCTCATCCACGTTGACCGGCGCATAGGTAACTGCGTCGAAGGCGATCAGGTCATCGATCTGCATCCGGAAACCCCGCAACGACCAGCGACCGTTGTCGTTACCGCCGCTCAGACCGAGTTCGATCGATGAAGAGACTTCAACAGCAAGGTCAGGATTACCGAAATCTGGATAGTAGAGATCATTAAAACTCGGTGCCTTGAACGCTGTCCCGTAGCCTGCGTTCAGCCGCAGGCCCTGGTCAAGTAATAGGGCGTAATCCATGCTGCCAGTGCTGTGGCTGCCGAACTGTTCATTGTCGTCCCAGCGCAAAGCAGCTACCACCTCCTGACGACCGTAACTTCCCTGCCACTGGCCAAATGCCCCCAGGTTGTCTCGTGAACTGGCATCGTAGGACACCAGACTGTCCACGCTGTCGGCAGCATAGTCCAAGCCGGCGGTCAGCAGGTGCATGTCGGCCACCGGCCAGTCGATCTGCCAACCGAGTTGGTTGTGAGTTGTGTCGAAGCGACCGTCCAAGGCACCGTCGGAGAAAGTGTCCGAGTCATCGCGACTCTGGCCTGCCTGCAGCGTGCTGATCCAGCCGTCCTCAGCAAAATAGGCCCAGCGTGCGCCGGCAACCGCCACGGTGTAATCGGAGTCATGCCGCACCGTTGGGGCGACCCAGGAATTATCGAACTCGGTGTTTCCAGAGGCGGCCAGCAACGACAGATCGATCTCGCCATTGGCACTGGGGCCACTGTGCCAGCGGGCGCTGAGGGCGGCATTGTCATAGCCATCCCGATCGACCTGGGCCCCAACGGTGCTGTCGATGCCATCAGTGTCAAGAGCGCTGACGCTGAGACCAAAACGGCCACCTTCGGCCGGGCCCGATATCTCGGCACCCGCAGAGATCGTGTTGTAAGTCCCAAAACCCGCATGCGCGTTGGTCCTGACGACCTCATCACCGCGTCGAGTGAAAACCTGGATGACACCACCAACCGCTTCCGATCCATACAGGCTCGAGCGCGGCCCGCGCACGATCTCGATGCGCTCGATCTGATCCAGGGGCAGAAACTGGAAAGCCGTGGCACCGATGGTGGCAGAATACAATTTGACTCCGTCTACCAATGTCAGCACGTGCCCGGAGTTAGTGCCGCGCAGAAAAACGCTGGTATTCTTACCGTAACCACCATTACGGGTCACCTCGAGGCCGGTTTGCCCTGCCAGCAGTTCACCTAAATCCTGGGCCGCGCTTTGCTCGATATCCTGACGCGTAATGACGGTCACCGGCGCCAATACCTGGTCGGCGGTCTGTGCGGTGCGCGTTGCGGTTACGATCACTGGTTCGAGGGCCTGTGTCATGGGCGCACAAAAAACCAAGGGAAAGGTTGCCAAAACGGCAAGCGAGGTATGCTTTTTCACTGGTTATCTCCGGCACACCACCCGTGTGCATCAGGGTGAGGCGCCGCCAGCCAGGCATTGAGGAATGCAGCCCGCCACCGCCCCACGCGGTTTTAAAGGGACCTCGACAGGCCGGTTTCCGGACTTGTGAGCGGGCCTGTCGGCTCCGGATGCAGCGCCTTCCCACGGCCGCAGCCGCAGTGGCTTCTCTGCCGCATCCTTGACTCACCTACCGTTGCGGGGGCAGTGCCGGCATTGCACGAACCGTGCGCACCGGCTTCCCGTTTGGTTGCACCCGTGAGCACAGGGGCAACACCTGCAGGGATCAGGGCGGGAAACTACTGGCCCGCACCCACGTTGTCAACAGAAATTGAGATCAGACTGGAAAAAACCACTCGCCAGTCGCGGTCGTTACTCGCTCCATGCGGTGGCCGTAAAGACGAGACAGCGCGGACTCGCTGGCAAGCTCCCCAATGGTGCCGCAGGCTACCTCTCCATCGCCGTACAGCAGCATTAGGTGATCACTGAACCGCAACGCCAGGTTAACGTCGTGCATGACCGCCACTACCGCCCCTCCGGCCGCCTTCCAGTCGCGGACCAGGTCGCCCAGCACGGCAACCTGATAGTGCATATCCAGGTGATTACCCGGCTCGTCGAGCAGAACGATACGCGGTTCCTGAACCATCAGCGCCGCTAGATCGACCCGGCGGCGCTCACCGCCTGAAAGTGATGTCAAATCGCGCCCAGCCAATGCAGCTAGACCAACACATGCCAGTGCCTGCCGGGCCCGCTCCACATCGTCGGCGCTTTCGCCGCGCATGGCGCTAGTCCAGGGATGACGCCCGGTCAGCACGGTCTCCAGCACTGTTGCCGGGAACAGGCTCTCGCTGTCCTGGAATAAAATTCCCAGACGCTGTGCTCGCTCACGCCGGGAGAGGTTTTGCAGTCCAGTGCCGCCTAATTGAATAGCACCACGCTGTGGCATCCGTAACCCGGCCATGGTCTTGAGCAGCGTGGATTTACCCACCCCATTGCGACCGAGAATGGACCATACCTCACCGTCGCCCAACCCCATACTGAGGTGGTGGCACACCTTCGTGTCGCCGATCTCGACGCTGACAGACTCCAGCGACAGCAAGCTCACGGGCGCCCTCCAGCACCACCCCGGCGCAGCAAGTACAAAAACACCGGTACTCCGAGGAAAGCCGTGATCACGCCCACTGGCAACTGACTGGGCGCCAGGATCGTCCGGGCCAGTAGTTCAGCCAGAACCAGTAAGGTACCGCCCAATAGTACCGAGGCCGGTACTACCAGCCGGTGATCTGAGCCGCCCCACAACCGCACCATGTGTGGCACCACCAGCCCGACGAAACCGATGGCGCCGGCGAGCGTGACAGCCGCCGCGGTCAAGATGCCGGCAACAAAGAAAAGGCCAAGGCGTATCAGGCCAGTGTTCACACCCAGTGACTCAGCCCGCAGCTCGCCCAGGGCCAACAGGTTGAGGCTGCGCGCAAAGCCGTATGCCGCAAACAGCGACACCACCAGCACCGCCACCCGTAGCGGGCCGGGACGGGCCTCATTGACGTCGCCCATCAGCCAGAACAGCATGCCACGCACGTGGGCATCAGGGCTGATCGCGAGAATGAAACTGACCGCAGCACCCCACCCTGCAGCCAACACCACCCCGGTAAGTAACAACCGCGTGGTTGACCAATCGTGCCGACCCCGAGACAACACAAACACCAGCGCCATCGACCCGAGCGCTCCCACCGCAGCCGCTAACGAAACCAATCCCTGCTGCCAGCCCAGCAGTATGGCGAGCAGCGCCGCCACCGCCGCCCCGCCAGAAACACCCAGCACGTAGGGATCCGCCAGCGGGTTGCGCAGTAAAACTTGCATCAAGGTACCGGCCAAACCCAACAAAGCGCCAACCACGAAGGCGTTTACTGCCCGGGGCAATCGCAACTGCATGACCACTGCGTAATCGATCGACGTGGCCTCGCCCTTAAGCCCCGCGACCACGCCCGCCCAGTGAACCGACACGCTACCAACTGACAGCGCCAGCACAAAAGCGGCAATGGCCAAACCGCACAGCAACCACATCAGTCGCTGACGGGAAATAGACGAACGGGAAGCAGGCAACACCGGTAACACAGCCAACTCAGTCGATAATGGGCAGCCAGTATAGCCACTCTCCCTCAGCGGCACGGCATCTGCGACACCGGTGATGGCACCCCCGAACCTAAATGGCCCTTGAATCGGCGGCCACTATGCGCGACCATTCGCCCCTGGAGCCGGCCCCGACAGGGTTAATAGGGAACAAGGCGCACGATCTACTGTGTAAACCTTGGCTGTACCCGCAACTGTAGGCGACCAGCGGAGGGTCCATGTGCCACTGGCGAGAAGCCGGGAAGGCAGGCTCTCCGCGTCGATCCGCGAGCCAGGAGACCTGCCGGCACCACGCGTCGCTCGCCATCGACCGGGGAAAGTCGGTGGCGCGGAACAACCGGAGCGGCGGCGCAGTTGCCGAAACAACCGGAGGTTCCGCCGTGCTGAGAACATTTCCTGTCATCACAAACGAAGGCCCGGCTGGGCGCGCAGCACAGTAGCGGGCGCAACCTATGAAGCTGCCCGCCATCGCCAGTACAGTCGCTGTCTCCGGTGTTATCCATGCGACCGTGCTAATAGCCTGGGCAGCGTTTTCCACGCACCCACGCCCGGAACCAGCGCTTACTTTCAGCACGACCATCGAGGCCGTACTGGTGGATGCCGCGCTCGATGCCGGCCAGACTCCAGAGCCTTCCACGCCGGCCTCTGATGCTGCCGCCACCGCGGCACTGGCGGCGAATAACAAACAATTGCATGCTGAAGTCGCCACCCTGCTCACCACCCGCGAGACCCTGGAAAGCACTGTCACAGAGCTCGAGAGCGACAAAGCCACCCTGCTTGAAACCCGTGAGACCCTGGAGGGCACTATCACAGAGCTTGAGCAGGACAAAAGCGCCCTGCTTGCCGACAAGGCAAGCCTCGGTGAGCAACTGGCTACCGTCACCGGCGAGCGCCAGCAGCTAAGTGCCGACAAAGCCACCCTGCTTGAAACCCGCGAGACCTTAGAAGGAGAAGCCGAACAACTGGCCATAACCCAGGCACAGCAACAACAACAACTGCTTGAACTCGAGTCTGTGCGGGTTGGGCTAAGCGATGACTTGAGTCGCCTGCAGGGGGTGCTTGACCTTGAACAACGAGAACGCGCAACCCTTGCCCAGAAAGTTGTGACCTTGGAGTTGGCCCGTCACGAGACCGTTACCCACCTAAACGGGCTAATCATTCAACTGGACAATGAGAACCAGAGCCTGAATGCCAGCCTCAGGCAGTTGCGCAGCGAGAAGCACAGCGCCGAAGTAACACTGCAGGGCCGCACACGGCGAATCGAATCACTCTCCCAGCAAGTCGACACATTGCTGAACGAAAAACGAAGCCAACGACAACCCGCACCGCCAGCAGCTATCGCCGACGACCCCGCATCGCCGCCTGCACCAGCCATTGCAATCGCAGAGAACCCGCCAGCACAAAAACTATCCGCTGTTGCCGAGAAAACCAGCACCAACTTATCGACAGCCACTGCCCCCTCGCTGGCTGCCCCAGAGACCGGCAATGCAGTGCACGATGTAGAGCCTCGACCAGTCGCCGGTAACCCTAAGCCGGTCTATCCACGACTCGCGATCCATCGGCAGTTAGAGGGCACAGTAATCCTCACCATCGATGTGTTGCCCTCGGGCAAAGTCGCGAATATCTCAGTGGAGGCTGGCAGCGGCTTTTCGCTACTCGACCAAGCAGCGATAAAGGCAGTGTCACAGTGGCGGTTTACACCAGCCCATCAGGTCGATACCCCAACGATGACGGTGACCCAATCTATCCAGTTCCAACTAGACGGCCGCAGCTGAACATCACCAACAACGCTCAAATAACACCTTCGCTGCGCAGTTGTGCAATATGCTTGTCACTATAGTTAAGGGCTTGTGCCAACACCTCGTTGGTGTGTTCCCCGAGTAACGGTGGCGCCCTGTCACAGTTAGGCGGCGTACCTGTCAATTTGATCGGACTGCCCAACATCTCTAATTCACCGAGCGAGGGGTGGGTCGCTTTTACCCGCATGCCTCGATGGCGCACCTGTGGATCATTCAGAGTCTCATTGATTTGATTGATCCGGCCACAGGGAATGCCAACTTCTTCGAGTAGTGTCAGCCATTCATCGGTGGCCCGCCGGACCATCACCCGCTCTAGTTCCGGCACCAGATTGTCCCGGTGGCGTACTCTGTCTGCGTTTCGGCTAAAACGTTTGTCATTAGCAAGCTCGGGGCACCCTGCCAGAACGCAGAACCGTTCGAATTGTAGGTCGTTACCTACCGCCAGTATCAAGTGGCCATCGCGGGTGGCAAATACCTGGTAGGGAACGATATTAGGGTGGGCATTACCCAGGCGCACTGGCGCATCACCAGAAGCCAGGTAGTTCATCGCCTGGTTAGCAAGCACCGCAACCTGGCAGTCGAACAATGCCATATCGATGTACTGTCCCTCGCCTGAGCGCTCCCGCCCCAACAACGCCGCCTGGATGGCCGATGCTGCGTACAGTCCGGTAACAATATCGGCAATAGCAACGCCCACTTTCTGCGGACCGGCACCGGGCACGCCATCGGCCGCGCCGGTGATACTCATTAGCCCCCCGAGCCCCTGGATCATAAAGTCATAGCCGGCTTTACCTGCGTAGGGGCCGTCCTGCCCAAATCCTGTAATCGAGCAATACACCAGTCCCGGGTTGAGCCGTTGCAGCGAGCCATAGTCCAAGCCGTACCGTGCCAAAGTCCCCACCTTGAAATTCTCTACCAGGACATCGCAATCCCGCGCGAGATCACAGATGATTTCCTGCCCCCGGGGATTAGCGATATTGATGGTGACAGACCGTTTGCCGCGGTTGGCGCCAAGAAAATATGCCGCCTCTTTAGTGTCAATACCAGCGCTATCTTTTGCAAAAGGTGGGCCCCAACTGCGGGTATCATCTCCCTGGCCCGGCCGTTCGATCTTGATTACCTCTGCGCCCAGGTCCGCCAGCATCTGCGTACACCAAGGACCGGCAAGAACCCGACTGAGGTCCAGCACCCTGATATGAGACAACACGCCCATCGTATCAATTGCTGAACGCTGGGATCCCGGTCTGGGCCCGGCCGAGTATCAACGCGTGTACATCGTGGGTACCCTCGTAGGTATTTACCGCCTCCAGATTCATCAGGTGGCGAATCACATGATATTCGTCGGACACACCGTTGCCGCCGTGCATATCCCGAGCCAGGCGTGCTATATCCAGCGCTTTGCCACAGTTGTTGCGCTTTAACAGTGATATTGCCTCCGGCGCGGCGCGGGCGTCGTCAATTAACCGCCCCAAACGCAGACAGGCGTTCAGCCCCAGGGTGATCTCGGTCTGCATATCGGCAAGCTTCTTCTGGATCAACTGGTTGGCGGCGAGCGGCCGACCGAACTGTGGCCGCTCGAGCACATAACTGCGCGCAGCGTGCCAACAAAACTCGGCTGCCCCCATGGAGCCCCAGGCAATACCATAGCGGGCTCGGTTGAGGCAGCCGAACGGCCCCTTGAGACCGCTGCCGCCGGGCAACAGGTTCTCTTGCGGTACAAATACGTCATCCATCACGATCTCACCGGTTACCGAGGCCCGCAGCGAGAACTTGCCTTCGATCTTCGGTGCGGACAGGCCTGCCATACCCTGTTCCAGGAGGAACCCACGAATCGCCCCCTCGTCATCTTTGGCCCAGACCACGAAAACATCGGCGATCGGCGAGTTAGTGATCCACATCTTGGCCCCAGCTAGGCGATAACCCCCGTCCGTGGCGTGGGCGCGAGTCTGCATAGCGCCGGGATCCGAGCCGTGATCAGGCTCAGTCAGGCCGAAACAGCCCACCCATTCACCGCTGGCGAGTTTCGGCAGGTACTTATCGCGCTGCGCCTCAGAGCCGTAGGCGTGAATAGGGTGCATAACCAGACTCGACTGCACGCTCATCATAGACCGATACCCCGAATCAACCCTTTCGACTTCACGTGCGGTGAGACCGTAGCAGACGTAATTAAGGCCAGCACAACCGTAACCGTCTATGGTCGACCCCAACATGCCCAGAGCGCCCATCTCGGCAAACAAGCCGCGGTCTACCGTCTCGTGGCGGTGTGCCTCGAGAATCCGCGGCTGCAGTTGCTCCTGGCAGAAACGGCGAACGCTATCGCGGACTAGGCGTTCATCATCGGTCAAGGATTCCTCAAGCAGCAACGGATCCATCCAGTCAAAACTCACCCCCTGGGCATCACTCATATTCGGCCTTCCTCTGGTTGGCGGGCACCGCTAGCACTCGTCGATGCGCCTTGCACGACAGTATAATGCGTCGCCTTACGTTCCCCGAACTGTTCTCTGCGGTACTCCAGCGGACCCTTACTTGCCCATGACCATCGAACAAATCTGGCCACTGGTGCAGGTTATTCTGATCGACATTGTCCTTGCCGGCGACAACGTCATTATTGTCGGCCTGGTCGCTGCGACTGTACCGCCGCAGCAGCGCCCACGCGTCATCCTGGCAGGGATCGGTGCCGCCGCCGTCCTGCGGATCGGCTTTGCCCTGGTCACGGTGCAACTATTGCAGATCATCGGCCTGATCCTGGCCGGCGGGCTGTTGCTGCTGTGGGTATGCTGGAAACTCTGGCGTGAACTTCGGGCCACCGGGATGGCTGGCACAACGTCCGCCGACAATTCCCCGGCGCCGAAATCGATCGGCCAGGCAATTTTCCAGATTATGTTGGCCGACGTTTCCATGTCGCTGGATAATGTGCTGGCGGTAGCGGGAGCGGCCCGAGAGCATACCCAGACCCTTGTTATCGGGCTAGCCCTGTCGGTAGCGCTGATGGCTTTCGCGGCAACCCTGGTGGCCCGCCTGCTGGAACGCCACCGCTGGATTGCATACCTGGGGCTTGGGGTTATATTCTACGTAGCGGTAACCATGATCTGGGCCGGTGCCCAACAGGTGATCGCGACTACCATCAGCTGAAGAGCTTGGCCTGAATGAAAAACTCGACATGAAACCCGGAAACTTGCCAACCCTGCTTTGGGTCCTCGTGCTCCTTTCTTTTGCTCCAGTAGGCGTGCACGCCCAGTCTGAAGACCTCGAACGCGCAGTCAATGCCTACAACTCGGGAGACTACGCGACCGCTGTCTCCCTGTGGCAATTCCACGCCCACCAAGGAAACCGCGAAGCCCAATATGCCATGGGTGTGGCCTACCACGAGGGCAATGGTGTAAGCCGCGACCTCGAAAAGGCGCTGTCGTGGTTCCGCCAGGCCGCCGAGTCCAGCCATCCAATAGCCATGTTCAACCTCGGCGTGGCCCGTTGGGAGGGTCGCGGGGTCAAGCAAAGTTTCGCCCGTGCCGTGGACTGGTGGGAACAGGCCGCCGGGCAGAACCACGCGCTTTCGCAATACAACCTGGGACTGGCCCACTATCTCGGCAAGGGCGCCGAGCGCGACATCGACAAGGCGCGGCACTGGCTGACCCGGGCCGTCGACCAAGGGCATCAAGATGCACGACGGGTGCTCAGCATTATCGGTGGTGAACGCAGCGATACTGCCACCACCGCTGGCGCAGAACCCTCCACTAGCGCAGCCAACGCCGGTGACAGCACAGCAACGAACGAGAGCATATCGCCAGACCAGGTCATCGAGGCCGCCTTCAGTGCAGCCAACGTCGCTGACAAACCGCTCACGGTCCGCAACGAGCCTCGTGCCAGCGCTGCAGCCATCAATACCATTGCCGCAGGTACGCCAGTGCAGATCATTGGGCTTATCGGCGCCTGGGCACAGGTCAAGATCCCCGGTGGCAGTCCCGTCTGGGTCTTCGGCAGTTATGTCGACGGTGCGCCCACCGGACGAATCACCGGAGATCGTGTTCGTGCCCGCACCCAACCGAGTACCGGATCCGATTCAACTATTGCCGGTAATTTCAACAAGGGCGCGGCTGTCACCGTGCATGACGAATCGGGGGACTGGAAAAAAGTCAGTGCACCCGAGGTCATCAAAAATTGGGTCCCAAGCAGTGGGCTCACCGTTCACCGGGCGGTGACCCGAGGCTGGATGGCGACCTGGGATGCCGCTGTCAATCCCGACCGCAAGGCAACAGGCACCGACACAACGACCGAGGTCGAAGCACAGTTCAATATAGCTTGGGTCAAGCAAGCTAACACCCGGGTGTTCGGTCGGCCAGATGAAAAAGCCCCCGTCATCGGTCAGTTGGACGCAAACACCCCGGTCAAAGTAATTGGTCGCAAGGGCGACTGGGCATTGACCAAGACACCCGGTGGCCTCGATGTCTGGGTCTACGGCAAGTTCGTCACCGAGCACTATGACGCTGCCACCATCAATGATGACCGGGTCCACATCCGCTCACTGCCATCAACAGCGAAGGACTCTGACGTCCTGGGCCTGCTGGACAAGGGTGCGGGCGTGCAAGTCATCAGCCGCAAGGGTGACTGGATACGCCTGCGGGTACCACACTCGGTAGCGGGCTGGATCGCACTGAACCAGTTGACCGCGCCGGAAAAACCAAATGCAAACTGGCAGGCCGACTGGGATGCGGCGCGGGCACAGGCCAAGCAGTGAGTTCGTATTTCAGTTTGCACTCTCGCTGAGCCGGTATGTCCGCACCACGGTTGCAGCGACGTCCACAGCGGCTCACCTGCGCAGTGCTAGTGGTAACAGGGTTCGTGCTATTTCTAACTGCAGCGCAAGCAGACCGCTCACAAGCCCAGAGCCAACTGGCTGCCGGCCACTACTCCGAGGCGCTGGCCGAAGTGAACCTCCTACTGATACAACATCCCGATGATGCCGAGCTAGCATTTCTCAGAGCCCAAATCCTCACGGCCAGCGGTCAAAACGAGGCCGCCATCTCCACATACCGCACCCTTGTTCAACGCTTCCCAAAAAACCCTGCACCCTATAACAACTTGGCCACCCTGCTGGCAGCACGGGGAGAATTCACGAGCGCGGCAGAACAACTGCTAACAGGCCTGCAGATCGATCCGGTGTACCAGGTCCTGCTCAACAACCTCCTCGCACTTTATGCCCACGAGGCAGCTGTGGCCTATCAACGAGCCCTCGATCCCGCTGACACTAGCGCGGCAACAGCCGACCCCCCAGATCTGACTGTGCTGCAGTCGCTGGGGACCAAGTGACACGGCCGTAGCAACTTACACCCGCAAAAAACAGACAAAAAAGCCCGGTTTTGAGATAACCCGTCGGGAAAGGTACACTCTCGTCCGCCCGGATACTGAATGACCCACCCCTACAGGGCAGTCAATGAAGCGCCTGCACCCCCATTTTTTTGCCGTTTGTTGGACGCTGTGCGTCGCCGTGCCAGCGCCCGTTATTGCACAGGACAAACTCGACTACGAGGATCGCCTGCTAGAACAAGCAGCTCTGGTACTGGCCGGTAACTGGCAAACAGCTGAATCGGGCCTGAGTTCGCTGTTGGCCGACTTTCCGATAAGCCGTGTCGGGCACTTGCTCCGCGCCGATCTGCTCGCGGCCTTGGCTGGCGCAAACCACCGCCCGGCCAACATTAGCAGCGCCGCGGCAAAACACAAGACCGCTGCACTGCTTGAGCAACTGCGAGTCCGTTGGCAACATCGGCAGCAATACGCGGCCAACCAAGGCGCAAGATTTCCCGCTCACCTGCTGGTGGCGGCCAACAGCACACCGGTGGTCGTTTACCTTGACCTGCCCGCATCACGCCTTTACGTGTTTGGCAACCAGGATGGGCAGTTGCGGCAACTTGCCAACTTTTACGCCACTATCGGGCGCAAAGGCTTTGGTAAAGAACGTGAAGGTGACCTCAAGACACCTGTTGGCGTCTACCGCATTACTTCCTATATTCCGGGCCGCAGGCTGGATGCCCGCTACGGACCTGGTGCGCTGACGACCGATTACCCGAATGCACTGGACCAAACACTCAGCCGTACCGGTTCCGGCATCTGGCTGCACGGCACTGAGCCAGGCTGGGTCAACCGCGCACCGCGCGCGAGTGAAGGCTGTGTGACCCTGTCCGACATCGACTTCAACCGCTTGTACCAACTGACCGGCGGCGTCGGAACACACGTACCCGTCATCATTGATGATAAACCGGAATGGATATTACCGAACGAATTGTTGGATAGACGTCGCACAGCACGCAACATAGTGCAAAACTGGCATCACTCCTGGCTGCAGGGTGATATCAAAGCGCTTGCGCGCTACTACAACACCAGCACGCCAATACCACAAAACATTCCCTCGAGCACGCAGGCAACCTGGCTTGGTGACCGAACCGAGATCTTTGGCTACCCCGGCCAGGGGGAAACGCTGCTTGCGCGCATCGTCATGGACCAGTCTGCCGGCAACAGCCTGGAGCTGGAACAGTACTGGCAAAAAACCGCCACCGGGCGCTGGCAGATCGTTGCCGAGCGCCAGTCACTGACTCGAGACCAGAGGCAGATCGCAGCAAGCACTACCCTGGCCGACCCGCAGCCCGACTCCGGAACCTGACCCACCGCAGCTGGAATACCCCGCCAGCCCCTTAATAACCCCGCACTCGGTCGACCAGGTACGGTAGTGGCTGACCTGCCCGCTGGCGTGCGATGCCCTGTGCTACAAACCGAGCAGCGGTCGGTGGGTGGGTGATACTGGCAACATGCGGGGTGAGTGTCACTGCCGGGTGCTGCCAGAACAGATGGTTCGGCGGCAGCGGCTCAACTTCAAAAACATCCAGTGCTGCGGCTTCCACCTGTCCACTGTCAAGTGCAGCCACGAGGTCGGCCTCATTAACGAGTCCGCCGCGACCAACGTTGACCAAAAATGCCCCGCGCGGCAACGCGGCCAGGGTCTCGCGGTTAATGATGTACCGAGTCTGTCCGGTCAACGGTAGCAGTACCACCAGGATGTCCGATTGCCCGAGAAACTTCGCCAAAGCACGTTCACCTGCAAACATGCGCACGCCGTCCATGGCTTTTGCCGTGCGGCTCCAACCGATGACGCCATAATCGAGCACCCGCAGTTGCGTGGCGAGCTTCGAGCCAAGAACCCCCATACCCATAATGCCAACGGTGGTCTGGGATGCTGGCACCTGTGGCAATTCCTGCCACTGCCGGCGCTGCTGCTGCTGCTGGTAACGGTGCATGCGCCGATGGAACCGCAAGACCTGGTACAGCACGTACCCGACCATGCCAGCGGTCAGTTCCGGCTCGACCATGCGTACGATCGGTACCTGAGCGGGCAGTGCCGGGCACTCGAGCAGCGTATCGACGCCAGCGCCAACCGAAAAAATCACCTGTAGGCGATCGAGCCCGTCGAACAAGTCAGCCGGTGGTGCCCACAGGAGCGCGTACTCGATTTCGCGCGGGTTACCCGTCTTTGGCCAGATGCGTACCTCGAGATCTGGCATCAATCCGGCAAAGGCCTCCAGCCACTGCGGGTCACGACCGAAATCGCTCTTTAGCAACAACACTGCACGGTCGCTACCTGGCACAGATATCTCTCCACCTCTCTTTCGGTTCACCGAGTCTCGCACGCACTTCTCATTGTGTCACTGCCACCGAAAAGCTGTGGCAAACCCCAGGTCCGTGGATACTGGCACTTGCGAGTGCAAGATAATGCAGGTCGCCTGTGGGAAATTACCCTGCCCGGATACCCCTTGTGAGGCGACCGATGCCTGCTTTAGACTCACGCAGGCCCTTCAGTGTGCGTGAAGAATCGGCAATTAGCGATAAAATCGCACCCTGGCCTACAGACCCGGCCCAAAATCGGCAAACAGGAATCAAAATGATTCCCGGGCGGTAAGAAATTCCACCTTAAGGGGGGGAATACCAAAGGATGACTGGCAACGAGATTTTTGTTCGTTTCAAGAAGGTTCAGAAGAGTTATGACGGCGAAACGCTGGTCATCAAGAACCTGAACCTTGACATTCAACAGGGAGAGTTCCTCACTATGCTGGGACCATCGGGTTCCGGCAAAACCACCTGCCTGATGATGCTGGCCGGCTTCGAACCGGCCACGCATGGTGAAATCTACCTCGGCGAGCGCCCTATCAACGCGGTACCGCCGCACAAACGCGGCATCGGCATGGTCTTCCAGAACTATGCCCTGTTCCCGCACATGACAGTCAACGAAAACCTGGCGTTCCCATTGCAGGTGCGCCGACTCGGCAAGTCCGAGATCACGGACCGCACCCGGCGCGCACTCGATATGGTGCAACTAGGTCCCTTTGGTGATCGACGACCGGCGCAGTTATCCGGTGGCCAGCAGCAGCGGGTCGCCGTTGCCCGAGCGCTGGTATTCGATCCAGAGCTGGTGCTGATGGATGAGCCGCTGGGCGCGCTGGATAAGCAATTGCGCGAGCAGATGCAATACGAAATCAAGCATATCCATGAAAGCCTCGGGGTCACGGTGGTCTACGTTACCCACGATCAGGCCGAGGCACTGACTATGTCTAACCGCATTGCAGTGTTCGATGACGGGATCATTCAGCAACTGGCGCCACCCAATGAGTTGTACGAACAACCTGAGAACGCCTTCGTCGCCCAGTTCATCGGCGAAAACAATCGGCTAATGGGATCGGTGAAATCGATCGACGGCAACAGCTGCCTGGTAGAGATAGATGGCGGTGGTGAAGTACGTGCACTTAACGTTAACGTCGATGGGGTCGGCTGCAAAACGACACTTTCTTTGAGACCGGAAAGGGTAGAGGTCAACCCAGCGCCGAATAAGTTCCCCAACCTATTCGAAGCCAATATCCAGGAGCTCATCTACCTGGGTGACCACATCCGGACCCGCGCCTCAGTCTGCGGCCACAACGATTTTATCGTCAAGATCCCCAACGCATCACACCACGCATCACTTAGCGAAGGAGATGTAGTACAGTTCGGCTGGTCTATGGAAGACTGCCGGGCTCTCGATGTCGTCGAGGCGGCCCACTAGGGCGGTCCCGTTGATGATATGGCAGCCGTCTCAGTTGACGGCATTTCAATACAAGTAAAGGAGGACTGAGAATGAGTAAATCGCTCTTTATGACAACCCTAGCCTCGGCGGTCATTGGTGCCGCCCTGGTCGTACCCGCCCAAGCCGAGGTCACGATAGCCTCCTGGGGCGGCGCTTACACCATGAGCCAGCAAAAAGCGTATGGCGACACCTTTACCGGAGGTAAGGCTACCTTCGTTAACTACAACGGCGGCCTCGGTGAAGTACGTACCCAGGTGGAGTCCGGCAACGTCCAGTGGGACATCGTCGACGTGCTACCGCACGAAGCCCGAGTGGGTTGCGACGAGGGTCTTTTCGAGGAACTGCCGCGTGACGTGTTCAAGAGCTCAGCAGATGGCAAGTCCATGAACGAGGACACCATGGTTCCAGTACCGAACGACTGCGTAGTGCCACAGATTTTCTGGTCCTACGTGCCGTTCTTTAAAAATGGGACGTTCGACGATAACGCAGCCGGCAACCCCAAGACTATTGCTGACTTTTTTGATGTCAAGAAATTCCCCGGAAAACGCGGCATCCATACCTGGGCCAACGCGCTGATCGAGATGGCCTTAATGGCCGATGGGGTCGCCGCAGCAGATGTGTACGAGGTAATGTCGTCTGAGGGAGGTATCGACCGGGCCTTTGCCAAGCTCGACACAATCAAGGACCACGTCGTGTTCTGGTCCTCGGGCTCTAAGCCGCTTGAGCTTGTCGAGAGTGGCGAAGTTGCTATAGCACTGGCCTACAATGGTCGAATCGGGGCTGCTATCCTCTCTGAGGGCGCCGACTATGTAGTCAACTGGGACGGTCAGGTACTCGAAGAGGAATGGCTGGCCATGGTCAAAGGCTCTTCCAACTACGATGAGGCATTGGCTTTCCTGATTCATGCGTCTGCGCCGGAACAGCAGGCTGGGCAGGCCAGGTGGATCAACTACGGCCCGATGCGTGCTTCCGGCCTGAAAATCATCGCCGCGAACGAGCCCTTCTTCAACACCGGCGTTGATATCATGCCGCACATGCCCAACACGCCGGAGCACACCGCGAACGCTGTGTTTGCCAACCCCGACTGGTGGGCCGATAACGGCGATGCGATCGCCGAGCGGTTTACCGCCTGGATGGGACAGTAGCCACAGTTAATTCGTTGTTGCGGTAATTTCGCCGGGACCGGGCGCCTTTGCGTCCGGTCCCGGGTTGTTTCCAAGAACGGGCTGAAGTCAGGACGATCATGGCAAACACTACTGCTGTATCCGCGCCTATCCTGACTGCGGACGGCACCCCGCTCAAGGTCAGCCTGCAGCGGTCGTTGCGCCGGAATAAACTCCGGGCACTCGGCCTGGTCCTGCCTGCTTTTTTGTTTCTGTTAGTGGTATTCATCTTGCCCATCGGCAATCTTTTGACGAGAAGCGTCGATGACACTCTAATTAACCAGCAATTGCCCCTTACCTTCAGCTTGTTCGACCACTGGGATCGGCAAGAGCTCCCGGATGAAACGCTGTTCCAAGCGGTGTACCTGGACCTTACTACCGTAAACAAGTTTCTTATTAAGGACAACACCGGCACCCGCGTTGACCCAACGGACCCGGCCTGGCTGTACCAGATCCCGTCCAAGGGTCCTTACAAAAACGCCATGATCGAGGTCGATCCGCGCTGGCGCGAAGCCAACACGTGGCTGCCATTGAAGAGCATTGTCGAGCAAGTCTTCCGGGAACAAGACCCGGAGAGAAGGAAGCGTCTGCAACAACGGGCGGCCTTCAACCTATGTACCGCACTGACCCCGCTGACCAACGCCAGGTGTTCCAGATTGTTTACGGCCCTGCAGGAATGGGATGGCCAAAGCACCCCCGATGAGGCGGCCTTTGCTGCGCTGTACAAGGATCTTAATTCCGCCCAGAAGATTCTGACCGGAAAATCCAGCACCCGGATGAACTATGAACAACCGGGCTGGAAAGGCCTGATCAGGACGTCTCTACGCAAGTTCAAGAAAATCGAGGGCCCCCCCTACCGGGAAGCCATGATCAAGGTGAATAAACGCTGGGGTGATCTTGTTTTCTGGCAATCGCTGGTAGCGATGCAAAAGCCACAGACCATGGGCTACTATCTGAATTCACTAGACCGACGTTTCGATGTCGACAAAAACATCGTTATGCAATCAGCAGAACGGCGGGTCTACGTCATGCTGTGGTGGCGGACCCTGCTGGTCAGCCTGATCGTTACCGTCGGCTGCTTACTGCTGGCCTACCCGGTATCGCACCTGCTGGCAACACTACCACTTAAGTACGCCAATCTGCTGATGATCTGTGTGCTGATGCCCTTCTGGACCTCACTGCTGGTGCGCATCGTCGCCTGGATGGTCATGTTACAGCAGGAAGGCGTGATCAACGACACACTGGTGAATCTACACGTGTTGTCAGACGAGAATCGTTTGCCCATGATGTACAACTTTACCGGCACCGTAATCGTCATGATCCAGATCCTGCTGCCCTTCATGATCCTGCCGATTTACAGCGTGATGAAGACCATTCCACCGAGTTACATGAGGGCTGCACAGAATCTTGGCGCATCCCCATCGCTCGCTTTTCTCCGCGTCTACATGCCACAAACCCTGCCCGGCATTGGCGCTGGCGTGATCCTCGTCTTTATCGTCGCGATCGGCTACTACATTACACCAGACCTAGTCGGCGGCAAGGACGGCAAGCTGATAGGCAACATGATCGCCTACCACATGCAAAAATCCCTCAACTGGGGCCTTGCAGCCGCGATGGGTACATTACTCCTTGCAGCCATTCTGGTTCTCTACTGGGTCTACGACAAGATTGTCGGGATCGACAACCTGAAAATGGGCTGACCTCATGGCGCTTCCAGCTTACGCCACCCCCAGCCAGCGCTTGTGGCACTACACCTACCTCGCTATCTGTGCGGTGGTGCTGTTTTTCCTGGTCGCCCCACTGATCGTTGTCATCCCATTGTCTTTTTCTAAGTCCCCATTTCTGCATTTCACTCCCGAGTTATTGCGGCTGGACCCGGAAGCATTCTCGCTACGCTGGTATCGAATTATGGTGGGCGACTGCTCCGATCCCGGGATCACCACCGTCTGCAGTGACCGCTGGAAGGACGGGGCACGAAACAGTTTGTTCATTGCGATCTTCGCAACCGTTTTTGCGACCACTCTCGGCACCCTGGCTTCTCTGGCACTGAGCCGCGCCTACACGCCGTTTCGAAAAGTCCTCATGGCCATCATGATCTCGCCACTGATCGTACCGCTCATCATCACCGCCTCCGGCATGTTCATGTTCTTTGCCAAGTTTCAGCTGGTGGCAACCTTTACCGGCATGATCATCGCCCATACCGTACTCGGGATACCGTTTGTGGTGATTACCGTGACCGCGACCCTGATCAGTTTCGACCACAACCTGACCCGGGCTGCCTCCGGTCTCGGTGGTACACCGTTCTATAATTTTTTCAAGATTCAAATACCGTTGATTACACCGGGAGTCATCTCCGGAGCGCTGTTCGCTTTCATCACTTCGTTTGACGAGGTCGTAATCGTACTTTTCATCGGTAGCCAGAATCAGATTACACTGCCGCGCCAGATGTGGTCGGGTATCCGCCAGGAGATCAGTCCGACTATCCTGTCGGTAGCAACTATCCTGGTAATTCTGTCTATCTGCTTGTTGACGGTGGTCGAGTTACTGCGCCGACGCAGTGAACGCCTGCGCGGCATTCGGCCGGGCTGACGCCCTGTACACAAGTGGGAAAGCGCTCGTATAGCAGCGACGGCCTGCGTTGACGCCGACAACCTGCTTCAGTACGGCATATCCTGCACCGCTTTACCAGTTCCGGTGAGTCGATACGGAAACGGACCAGTCATGTGCCGAGCCGCGGCATTGCTCGGAGCCGCCTGGGGTTTTCTTGGCATGGCTGCTCTGCTGTGGTTTGCCATCTGGCGCTTAACAGTACTGGCCTGCGAAGGCTACCAGATCGGTTACGAGGGGCGTCACTGGGTCCTGCTGATAATCAACACGCTCTTCATGGCCTACTCTGAAGGATATCGCGGCTTCCAGCAGGCATTCTCACCCCGCTTCGCCGCCCGCCTCAGATACCTGCTCCGGCACCCCAAGCCGACGCACCTGCTGCTGGCGCCACTTTTCTGTGCTGGCTTCTTTTTTACCACCCGCCGCCGCAAACTCAGTGCATACCTGCTGACCCTCGCCATCGTCAGCCTGGTTCTACTGGTGCAACAACTGGACCAGCCCTGGCGTGGCGCGATCGACGTGGGTGTGGTGCTCGGCCTGACCTGGGGTGTTGTCAGCCTGGCGGCTTCCTGCACCAATGCCTTGCGCCTGCCGCACTACCCACCATCCCCGGAGTTGCCCGAAGTGCAAAGCAACAGTTGACCCAACTACCGCCACTGCAAACAACGCTGGCTTTGGGCTACTTTTCTGTCTTAATCTCTGCTAACGTTCTACCGCCTGCACTGCCGGATAACCACTAGGCGATGAACAACACCCAAGATACCCCGGCTCTTCAAGTCGAAGACATGCACAAAAGCTTCGGTGCTGTCGAAGTGCTCCGTGGCGTATCGCTGGTTGCAAAAACAGGAGACGTGATTTCAATGCTCGGTGCGTCGGGTTCGGGCAAGAGTACGCTTCTTCGCTGTATCAATTTGCTTGAGACCCCGAATTCCGGAAAAGTCACAGTCCACGGGGAGATCATCCAAATGACCACAGACCGGCAGGGAGACCCAGTTCCGGCAGACATCAAGCAGGTTGCCCGTATCCGCTCCCAGCTCGGCATGGTCTTCCAAAGCTTCAATCTCTGGGAACACCTGACGGTGATCGAAAATGTGACCGAAGCGCTGATTTACGTTCTCAAAATGAAAAAGGCTGAAGCAATTGAAAAAGCAGAAAGCGTACTGAATAAAGTGGGGATGTACGATCGACGGGAGTACTACCCGTCCCACATCTCCGGCGGCCAGCAACAGCGTGCGGCCATCGCCCGGGTTCTTGCGATGGAGCCGGAAGTCATGCTGTT
>Ga0208406_1000094_pt1 | contig 36356 bp, 31 predicted proteins | sample ETNtaG_15_FD_185769 | JGI IMG/M metagenome (GOLD analysis project Ga0208406, IMG submission 185769) | Marine microbial and viral communities from oxygen minimum zone, Eastern Pacific Ocean - ETNP201302PF89A (SPAdes) (version 2) | ecosystem: Environmental > Aquatic > Marine > Oceanic ...
ATATATGAAGTGCATGATAAAATAAGAATTGGTTTGGAAGCATATTATTTTAGTCAGCAAAAATTAAACGATGGCAGAACCGGGAATGCGTATTGGATATTTGGATTAATGACCGAAAGAATATGGGAAAATTATTCATTATTTATAAACTTTGAAAATTTTACAGATACGCGACAGACAAAGTTCGAAAAGATTTATTCTGGGTCAATTTCCAATCCAATTTTCAATGATATTTATGCACCAGTTGATGGTTTTGTTATTAATGGAGGAATCAAATTAAGGTTTTAATGCAAATAGAAATTTCTATAATGAACCAAATATATATAATTACTTTTAGCGAAAGGATAATATTTACACATTACATTTAGATAAAAAAAGGGGCCAGAATGAAGTGTTCACCCTGACCCCTGTCCGGCGGGACGGACGTGGGTCAAAACGAACTTTGTTTGAAATAACTATAAAGTACTAATATATAGAGGTTTACAACTTTTTATTTTTATTCTTTTTTCGCCCTAATTCATCAAAAAGTTCTAATTTTTCGGCTGAAAAAACGTGGTTTTAGATAAGTGGCGGTATGATGGATATAGATTATTGATCGCTGAATTTTAATTCCAGTGGCGTCCGGTAAAATAGGAAGGGGATCAAAAGCAGATTTTTAAAATTGGAATGTAGGAATAGGGAATTCTACAGTCTTTATAAAAACACCAATAATGAAAATCCATCCCTAACTATAATGTATTGATTCTTTCCTAAAGATTTGTATATATTATATCGTATGAAACGTTTCAAATATTCCAAACGTTGGTTTTGTAATAATAATGCTTGAAACAACACAAAGCATTTTTTTTACAAAAGCTGCTCAATGGGCTCATAAACCAAGATTTATGATACAGGAAAACGGGCAGTGGAAGCCAATTTTGTGGTCAGAATATCGCGAGCAGGTAGAGTTGGTTGCCTATGCCCTGAACTCCCTCGGAATCAAGCCGGGTAACAAGGTCGGAATATTCAGTCAGAATAGTTTGGAGTGGATTTATGCCGGACTGGGCATAACCACCGCCCAGGCAGTGTTGGTACCCATTTATCACAACTCTACCCCTGACATGGCCGGCTACATTGTAAACCATGGCGACCTTCAACTTTTGTTTGTCCAGAATTTGATCATCTTTGATTCACTTATATCTGCTGGGTCGAAATTTCCGTTATTGAAATACGTAGTTTTGATTGAGGGCGACAGTAAGGAAAACAGAAACGGCCTGAAGTTCTTTAACCTAGACGATCTATATCATTTAGGCGAGAACCATAGGGATAGTCACCCGCATCTGATTGAGAAGTTGGTCGAGACAACCACGGAAGAAATGGTAGCGCAGATGCTCTATACTTCCGGTACAACAGGTCGGCCTAAAGGTGTACCGCTCACTTACGGGAATCTCATCGCCAGCACCAACGATTGGCTCGCTATTAACGGCCCCCTTGTGTCGCCAGATAGCGTTGATCTTCACTGGTTACCGAATGCGCACATTTTTGGCTGGGGTTCTCTTGGTCTTGGGAATATTCTCGGCTTCACAAGCTACCTGACTAATCCTCTGGAAGTACTTAAACTAATGCCAGAGATCAAACCGCACCTTTTCATGAGTGTCCCTGCGTATTTTGAAAAACTATATCAATTGTCGGTAACCTCGTCCGAAAGTAAAAATAAGCAGATAGAAACATTGCAGCAGCTTATGGGTGGTAGAATCACATTTCTGCTCTCTGGAGGTGCCGGTCTTAAGCGGGAAGTGAAGGAATTCTTCCTGAAAGCAAAGATGTGGATTACCGAAGGGTATGGGTTGACTGAGTGTTCTCCAACGCTGACCATGAACCGACACGATGACTTCAATTTTGATTCTGTAGGGAAGCCATATCCTTGTGTTAACCTAAAGTTGGCTGAAGATGGTGAAATATTGGCTAGGGGTCCGGTGATTTTTCAGGGATATTACAAGGATCCTGTTGCGACTAGTGAGGTGTTTACTGAAGACGGATGGTTTAAGACCGGCGATGTTGGTCAGTGGATGAACGACGGTTTCCTGAAGATCATGGGACGGAAGAAAGATATTATTGTTACATCAGGAGGGAAGAACATTCCGCCGGAGAATATCGAACTGAGATTCAAAGATGATCCCTATATCGAACATCTTGTGGTGTATGGCGACGGAAAGAAATATTTGGTGGCAGTGGTAACGCTCGGTTGTCATGTTATTGAATCTTGGGCTAAAGAAAATGGAATCCCCTTCGAAAGTTGGGAAGAGCTGTGTACCATGTCAGCCGTGGAAACAATGGTTCAGGATTCTATTAACCGTGTGAACAGTGAGTTATCTTCGTTCGAGACGATTAAGTACTACCGGATTGTTCCGGAGAACTTCACGCCGTTAAACGGATTGCTTACATCTTCTCTGAAAGTAAAACGCAAGAAAGTTTATCAACGTTACGAAACAATACTGGAGGAACTCTATCGGGAGCGCCCGGTACTCCTTCAGGAAAAAGGATAAAGTGAATGAAAGATGAATTGACCGTCGAAAAAAAACAGGTAATAGAGGATTTTGGAAATGGATATACTGCCTTCGGTCAGCCTCGGGTGAGAGGTCGTATTGTAGGGCTACTGTTGTCGAGTAAAGATGCGCTCTCTTTGGATGATATCACCCGTTTACTACAGGTGAGTAAGGGACCGGTGAGTGTAGAGACACGCCTTTTGGAGGAGTTTGGCATGATCCACAGCGTGCATAAACCTAGTGACCGTAAAACCTATTACGAAATTACAGAGCATCCGTTTTCGCACTCAGCCAGGCGAAACCTATGGCTAATCCGGCGCAACCAGCAGATTGCTAATTCGATCTTGGAGACTAGCGACAGCTTAGAACCAGAGGTGAAATTGCGGTTCGATCGAATGGAGCGATTTCACTCCCAGTTATACGACATGTTCAAAAAATTTATGGAGGATTGGGAGGCCGACAAATTGTGAAAAGTGTCATGCGAACGGCAGTTCTTATTTTGCTGGGATTGTCAGCATTGATTTTGGGCAAGTGCCCGGAAAAAGTAAAGGAGATATCATTCAAAGAAATGGACTACAATTACCCTGAAAGCACGTTTAGTTATGAAGGTCACGAGGTGACTTACATTGATGTCGGTACCGGAAAACCGGTTGTATTTCTCCATGGTCAGGCATCTGATATTACCAATTTTGAGACTGTCTATCCGGTGATAGGAGAAAAGTATAGAGTATTAGCTCTGGACTATCCCGGATTTGGAAAATCGGAAAAACATGAGATCAAGTACAGTGAACAGTTTCTCATCGGAGTGATTGATGAGCTTTACCGTGAAACCGGAATTGAGCAAGCAACAATTGTAGGGCACAGTTATGGAGGCTGTGTAGCAATGATCTACGGACTTGCCCGTCCTGATAATGTGGATGCTATGGTGCTGATCAGTCCAGCAGGAATCCAGGTGTTCCCCGACCAAGTCAAACAGTCTCTCAGGGCTAGTTTTACTGTTGAGACCATTTTGAACACAACGGTTGAGCAGGCTATTGATAACTACCAAAGACTGGGTGCAGAGTGGACTCCTGAGCTAGAGCGCTATGCCCTCCGTCGAGCAGGGCTTCTGGCCAATGGTGAAGATTACAAGGGATATGCCCACGCTATGGTACAAGCGATGGAGATTATGTTACGGACGACCGTACGAAAGCGGATTGGAGAAACAAAGATTTCCACGCTGATTATCTGGGGACGGCAGGATGCTCTTGTCCCGCACTTTATCTCCGCTGAGGCCGTGAAATATATTCCGCATGCCAAATTGGAGACACTGGAAAATTGCGGACATTTTCCCATGTTCGAGTGCGTAGACAAATTTAATCAGATTTTGATTGATTTTTTGGGGGAGAAGATTTGAATCGTTTTGCACGAATTGTTGGCACCGGTATGTATGCCCCTGATAAAGTGATGACTAATGCTGATTTTATACCACTTTTAGGAGAGGATGTAGATGAATTTGTGGGTGGCACTTTGAACATTCATGAACGTCACATTTGCGCTGAAGATGAGTCTACCGCTGACCTTTGTCAGGCAGCAGCCCAGAACGCTCTGCAGGCAGCCGGTCTCTCGCCGGAGGCACTTGATCTTATCATAATTGGAACAGACACACCGGAGTATTTATCGCCAGCTACTGCATCTAAAGTGCAGCACATGCTGGGTGCAAAAAATGCCGGGACCTTCGATGTCAACTGCGCCTGCGCCGCTTTTGTGACGGGATTGGACATCGCTGTCAAGTATATCGTTACTGATAAGAGATACACAAACGTTCTAGTCGTTGGAGCCTATGCAATGAGTAAGTATCTTGATTTCCATGACCTATATACGGCCACTATTTTCGCCGATGGTGCGGGGGCGGTTATCCTGCAAACGGCAGATGAACCAGGTTATCTGGCATCTGAACTTCATGCCAACGGGCAGTTTCATGATTACATGGGTATTTATGCCGGTGGTACGCGATATCCTATTTCACCAGAGCGAATTAAGGCAGGAGAGCATCAAGTGCGGTTCGCGAAGAAATTTCCAGACGATGTAAACTTTGAAAATTGGCCGCGATTGACCAGTATAATTATGGAAAAAGCTGGACGAGATATATCAGCAATTGACTTCATCATTTTCACACAGATTAACATCAACACCATCCACGATGTGATGAAAGAGCTTGGCCTTCCATTGGAAAAGACTCACTGGGTTATGGACCGATACGGCTACACTGGCCCGGCGTGTATCCCTATGGTGCTGGATGAGGCGGTGCGTTCCGGTAAAATCAAGAAAGGTGATCTGGTAGTATTAGTGGGATCAGGCGGTGGGTACGCCATGGGTGCAATTGCGTTTGAGTGGTAAGGAGAGGCTGTAATGATTAAGTGGATTCTATTCCTTCTATACGTGGTGGTAACCATTTTTCTCGCTTGGCTTGGGAACAAAAAAACCAAATCGCTTGACAGTTTTGCTGTTGGTAACCGGGACATGAGTCCCTGGGTAGTAGCCTTCGCACTTGCGGCAACCATGACCAGCACGGCGACATTCGTTATCAATCCCGGAATCGTATATGCTTTCGGTTTTTCGGCAGTTATGGGCTATGGAGTAGCAGCCGGGCTGGGACTCTTTCTTGGCATTGTTATTCTTTCAAAGGGATTCAGGAAGTTAGGCTACCAATCCAATGCCCTCACGGTTCCCGAGTGGATTGGACAGCGGTATGGTGATCGGAACTTCACTCTAATCTATGCTGCCGTGAACCTGCTGTTGATTGCTATGGTGGTACTCATCGCTTACGGATCAGCTATTCTGATTGACTTTACTCTAGGTTTAGTCAATTATTTCCCTATTTACCACTTTGAGATTTCATTGGCATTTATAATAGTGTTCGTTTTTACATATATCATGTTCGGCGGGACTTACGCTCACGCCTACACTAATACTGCTCAAGGAGTGGTGATGCTGGTCATAGCCATCGTCCTTATCGTCTCCGGACTTCCCTACTTCAAGGATGGGCTCCTATCCGCGCTTGCAACTGAGAATCCTGTTTTGGCTCATGCCATCAATCCACAAAGTCTCTTCTTCCGCAATTTTTTCGAGGTGTTCATCGCCAATTTCATTGTGGGTTTTGCCCTCACCGTTCAGCCCCACTTTCTAATTAAATCTCTCTATGTTAAGAGCGACCGAGATGTGAACAAGTATCTCACCATTGCTATCTGTATGGGCATTCTTTTTTCGCTAGTACTACTCATCGGACTGTTTGCTCGTATCAAGTTTGGACCTGAACATCTCGCCAATGTAGATCAGGTGGCGACATTTTACATTGTACAAACTTTCAGTCCTACAGTGGCGGTTATTATCTCTATAGCTTTGCTGGCCGCGGCTATGTCGACCCTCGATGGGATTCTGGTGGCACTGTCAGCTATCATCGCCAATGATTTTTATCTTGTACTTCGCAGGAAACAGTTAAATGATGTATCAAGAAGCGATCAACTAACTTTGGCTCTGAAAGTGAGTAAGTATAGTCTGGTATTTTTGGGTATTATCGCTTATGTCTTAGCTTATTTCCAACACTATTATAAGGAGTTCTCTGTAGCCATTTTCGCACAGACTTGGATCTACACTCTTTTCAATGCCACTTTTATTCCTCTGTTATTTGGTATGTTTGACAAGCAGGTTAATAAGTGGATTGTGCTGTTTGCATCAGGTGTATCTGTCGTCGTTCATATCATTTTTCGGTATGGAAAAATATCCATTCTTTCATCAGTTATAAATATCCCCGGGCTTGGAGATGTGGGTGATTTTACAAATCCTGGACTGACGGCGGCTTATGGATTGATCTCTGGATTAGCAGTCATGAGTTTTTATTATTTGTGGGTTTACATTAAAACAGATTCAAAGGGCAAATGAAAATGAACCGGTTCTTCTACATTTTGATCTTTACTCTACTTGCCAATCTATCTGGGCAACAAAGAGGAAAAATTATGGGCACTGTAACAGATCAGAGTAATAGTGAAGCACTGGTTGGTGTAAATATTGTTATCCCGGGAACACAGTTTGGTGCAGCAACGGATTCTAATGGGGATTATTTCATTGTGAATTTACCGGCTGGGATCTACGATCTGCGGGTGCTGATGATTGGCTATGCAGTAGTCAATGTACATGATATTGCTATTAAACCGGGACTATCCACACATCTGGATTTTCAGATGATAGTAGAAGCGTTGGAAGGAGAAGAAGTTACTATTTCAGCTACAAAACCATTGATTCAGGAAGATATAACATATTCATCTAGGTATATTAATGCTGACCAGATTGAATCATTGCCGGTGGAAGACTACACGGGAATTCTTAAAATGATTCCTGGATTTACACGTGATGCTAAAGGATTCCATCTGCGAGGCGGACGGGCTGGTGAAGTAAAATTCAAAGTGGATGGGGTGGAACTCCAGGAGCCAAATTATGGAACTTCATTTTCAGGTACATCTGTGTTGGCTTTGAATAATAGGTCACTTTCCGAAGTAGCTATCAAAAGTGGAGGATTTAACGCAGAATTTGGGAATGCCATGTCAGGCGTTGTAGAGATAGCTACAAAAGCCGGCCATAAAGATCACTATGAATTCGCACTTGATATAGAGTCTGAACTACCCTTGGATAAAGGCAGGAAAATTCCATCGGAATACCTTGTCCGAAAACGATCTGACATTTTTTTTCTTTATGGTGATGAATATTATGGAGATGAAACTCACTATGATTATACTACTGGTTACATGAGGTATCGGCTAAGTTTAGGTGGCCCAATTCCTATAACAGATAGAGCTACTTTTAATACAAGTGTTCAAATTGTAGATGCTGATAATGGTTATCTTAATCGAGAAAATACTAAAGATGGTTTAAAAGAGTTTGTGCTGAACGGTAAAATGCGCTGGCAATTGTTTAGAAGTTCCAGTTTAACCATCAGTGGCAGCGTTACGAAAAGAGATTATGATCTTTTTGATGTAAGAAGAAAATTTATTCCCGAAACTTTTCAACATCGAAGTAGCCAAGTAGAACAATCGTCTCTAATCTTCAATCAATCGTTAAGCAAACGTTTGTTTCATAGTATCACTTTGGGCTACGGCAGAACGTATTATCGGGCGGCGCAACTGGGGAAATGGTGGGATATGACTAAGGCAGAGGAATGGAATATATTGAGTGGTGAAAATGATACCGAAAACCCCGAAGCTGTAAATATCGGTTTTGTTTACAAGGATTCCACATTGTTTATTGTAGAAGGAGATAATAATCTATTCCGTGAAGAGGATTTAAAAAATTATTCAGTGAAATGGAATTTAACTTATCAAATGAACACCCATAATGAACTGAAATCTGGAATAGAATTAAATTATTGGGATCTTTTTTACCAGGCTGTTCTTGCCTATAAAGGATTTCCATTTACTTTTGCACACGGTTTAGGGCGGGACGATCTCAGACTTCCATCGATTCGCCCCAAACTGTATTCATTTTTTATCCAGGATAAATTGGAATTTTCCCAGTTTATAATGAACGCTGGTGTTCGGTATGAAATATTTGATCCGAACGCTGAATTACCATCGGATTTTTACCGTCCCTATTTAGACCCCGGTAATATTGGCCCCGATCCCAATGATACTGATATTTGGCTTGGTATCAACAATGATATTCCTACCCCAAACTCGGATGCACCCTGGAAAAAGGCAAGTATTAAAAAATTCATCAGTCCAAGATTAGGTGTATCTCACCCCATCACAGAAAACAGTCTGTTTCATTTTACCTATGGTCATTTTTATCAAATTCCCGACTGGTATCTTCTTTACCGGAATTATAACTATTCTTATGATATTCTCGCCCTTTACGGAAATCCGGATCTGGAGCCAGAGAAAACTATTTCCTACGAAGTAGGGATTAAACAGGTTGTAGCCGAATCTTATGTATTCGATGTGACTGCGTTTTACAAAGATATCTCCAATCTCGTGGAAACAACTGTTGTAAATAGTTTGAGTGATCCGGATTTTATTGAAATTGCAGAAAATGATGAAACTATTATTCGTCTTCCTACATGGTACATAAATGATAATATTGCCTGGGGCTCCACTAAAGGGTTGGAATTTTCCCTAGTAAAACTCCCGAACCCAAGTGGTGGTTTTTCTATGCTCCTTTCTTATACATTCATGATTGCTAAGGGGAAAACATCAGATTACCATGACGGCTTTCTAAGGCAATTCAGCCGAGGACAACTTGATCCTGTGCAACAGTATTATCTCAATTGGGATCAAAGGCATACAATCTCCACAAATGCTGATTACAGGTTTAAAGATGGTTCTGGCATGACTATAACGTATGCATTCGGCTCAGGATATCCATATACAGGCTATCAGGAATCACTACTTCCTGAAGAGAACAATAATCGATTACCTGCCACCACGAATGTTGATTTTAAAATGAATAAAGTAGCTTCAATTGGAGGAATACGTTTAAATATTTACTTTTTTGTTACAAATTTGTTTGATAATGTAAATATTGTGAATTTTGATAACGGCGAAAACCGCAGAATACCCGTAAGCAATCATATGCTTTTACACCCTGAAGAATATCAGGGTCCTCTTGATGATCCAATCGTATTTGGCCCTCATCGTGAAATAAGGGTTGGAGTGAACTTTGACTTATAGAAAACTGATTCTAATGGTTACATCATTATTTTTGACTATGGTCAATGGAGCCAGCGAAGGGCATTTAGAAGTCGGCAAGCTTTGGATAGGACCAGCAATCAGTAACTATGGGTACATGGGTGTGTTTGAATTTCCCGGCGGAGCTAAAGATTTTTATATTATTGAACAATCTTCTTTTTTCTCCGCAGTTATTAATGGAGATGAACATGTGCTTTACGGTGGAACCCTTGGAAATGAACTGGACTTTGGCTGGCAGAATGCCGATGGTAAATATGAAAATTGGCAATCTTTTGGCGATGACATCGGTCAAACCTATTTAACAGCATCCAGTGATTTTTCCAATAGTACCGATGGTGATTTGCAAATTGATTTAACTACAAGTGTCCATGCCTTCAATCATCCATTATACGATGACTTTGTTATTGTTGAACATACTTTTACAAATACTGGAACAGGAACAATTACGGAATTTTATTATGGTTCTCATTTACCCGTAGACATGGGAGCGAGTGGAATTAGTTACAAGGATTTAGACGATTATGGTGAGCATGATTCTATTTCTGGATTAACCTACATGTATGATGATGATGGTGACGATGGATTAACTCCATATTACACGGGTCAGGTATTGCTTGGGGTGAATCAAGGAAACAGCCTTGATACATCAGCTGTATGGACGACTGCATTGTTTTACCAGATGGTGAATCCGATTGCTGGAAAGGATGATATGCTGAATAAAATAAAAAACGGTATTACAGAGACGACCGGCGCACCAGGGCCTTGGAGTATCCTGAATGCCGCAGGGCCATATTCAATTGCCCCAGGTCAGTCAATTACGTTTACGATGGCAGTGGTTTATGGTGAAGGATTATCAGGTATTTTAAGCAATGTATATGCCGCCCGGAAGATTGCTGCTTACAACTTTGTAATTCCATTAGATGAAACTCCGCCACCAGTTCCGGTAATTACTGACATAAATGTCGCCAGTCGAGTCATCGAACTTGAATGGATCAGCGATTTATCTTCAGATTTTTTACAATACAATATTTATAAAAGCGATGTTTCTACTGTTGGCCCGTGGACATTAATAGAGGAAACAGTTGACTCAAAATATATTGATATCGGTCAATCGGGTTTTCCTCTTTATTATACAATTACAGCTGTTGACATTGATGGGAATGAAACTGGGTTATGGGGTAAAGCAAATAGGACATTAGATGCAGTTCGTCCTCTAGGTAAAGCGGTTACTTCCCTAGGAGAAGTTCTTGTGGTACCAAATCCATATCTTGGCGGAGCGAACTGGGAAACCTATGATTATGAAAATCGTCTATATTTTACCCAACTACCAGAAAAATGTACTATATATATTTACAATTTAATGGGTGATTTAGTGAAAAGACTTCCACATAATCTAATCGGTGATAACACGATGGATGGATCAGGTGATGAATCCTGGGATCTCCTTTCCCAAAACCGGCAAACCATTGCTAGTGGTATGTATTTGTTCAGGGCAGTTGCTGAAAACGGTGATGAAACTAGCGGAAAATTCGTTATTGTGAAGGGGCAGCGATGAAGAAAAAAATAATAATAGTTTTTCTTTTATCATTTTTGTCGGCCCAGTCGGATTTTAACAAGGTTGGGACAGCTGGCGCCTTATTTCTTACCATACCAACTGGCGCTGGATCACAAGGATTAGGCCGGGCATATTCGGGGGTTGCTACGGGGGCAGTTGCGGCATTTTGGAACCCGGCGGCCTTAGGCTTCGAGCGAGAAATAAGTTTGTTTACAGGCTATACACAATGGCTTCTTGGGCTTCATCATCAGACATCTGCTGTGAGTTTTAGATTTAGACGTTTTACTGTAGGTTTCAGTCAGAAACTTCTTACAACTGCTCCAATGGCTATAACAACGACAAGAGAACCTAGGGGAACTGGAGAAACATTTCGATATTTGGATCTTGCTTTAGGAGTATCTGTTGCCAAGGCTTTCTCCGATCGCTTTGCATTGGGCAGCACTATTCGCTATGTACAGGAATCGGTTTCTAATATACAGGCAGGAGGCTTTTCCGTAGATATTGGATCTTATTACAAGTTAGGATACAAAGACTTAAGGATGTTTATGGTATTGAAAAATTTTGGTTCTGATTTGAAATTTAGAGGTACATTCTTGGATACAAGAGTGAAAGGCAATATAAAAGAAGAAGTGGAATTAGAATATGGAGCATTTTCTTTACCACTGACTTTTGTGTTTGGTATGGCTGGGACTATTTGGCAAAATGAACATTATTCTTTTATTGGAGCCGTGGAAGCTGCTCATCCATCGGATTATTCCCAACGACTCAATTTGGGTGGAGAATTCGATTGGAATTCCGTGTTAAAAATTCGTAGCGGGTATAAATTGAATTATGAGCAAGAGTCTTGGTCAGTTGGGTTTGGATATACCATGGGTAAAATTGTGCTGGATATGGCATATTCGGCTATGAAAGATTTTCCCGGAGTCACATCTTATTCGGTTCAATATAACATAAAATAGTATGGAGGAAATCTTGAAAAAATATTTTCTACACGTAAGTTTAATAACGCTTTTCATTTTTACATCATGCGGTGAAGATGGTATTACTAAATCACCTGCAGTTGATGTAATTGCTGTTACGCCTCTGCAATCAGTTATAACAATTGGTGAAACTATTCAATTTACTGCCGAAGCATTGGATATAGATCTAAATCCCATTGTAGGAGTTGACTTTGAATGGAAATCATCCAACACCGATGCAGTTTCAATTGATGAAACTGGACTGGCAACAGGGAAGGCTATGGACAGGGATGTCATCGTCACAGTCACTGCTGATGCAATCGAAAGTAATGATGCGGTGATTCATGTTGCCGGTGATCCAGCTGTAATAGAAATACCAGTGACTTCCGAAGCAGTGCTGGAAGGAAAAACAATACAAGTTTTTGGAAGTATCAAGGATGAATTGGGGACCGAAATATCAGATGCAGAAATTGAAAACTGGTCAGTTGGGAATTCGTCTTTAATATCAGTGTCAGATGATGGGGTTGTTACAGGTTTGGCTCACGGGGTAACTACCATTTCTGCATCTTTTGGTAGTATTTCCAGTGATTCTATTAAAATATATGTATGGGCAGAATCTTTTCGTGAAGATTTCAGCTCAGTGGATACTACAACGATTGATGATGGATATTTCAAAGGAAATAATGGAATAATTTGGCAGATGAACCATTCATTGGAAACAGATACATCATCAGCCGGACCGCATACTGGTAAACCAGCTATTGTTGAAGATAATGGAAATCCTGTTCTCCAGTTAACCGAGCCAAGTACAGCATATTTTACCAATAGACAATTACTGATTATGACGTATGGTTCTACAACGTATGATGACTTTTATATGTGGCCAGAGGGTGATGATATGTTGACACTGCCGAATTTTAGAGTTCAAATGAGAGTAAGGGGAATAGATGATCCGGTAGTGGGTACGTCAGCTGAATCAATAGTTAATTTTACACAATATTTTAGTGGTGCAGCCAGCCCTTATTATTTGGTATATGCTCCAGGTAGGAACCGGGTTTCGGCCTGGTTTGGAGCTTCCCTGGCTCCCGGCGCATCTATACCTGAATGGGGGAGCATACCGGAAATAACTTATGATCAATGGTTCAGTTTTGTACTAGAAGTATTTGATGGCACCATGAGGACTGAAATTTTTTCCGGAGTTGAACCAACAGGGGAGTGGGATTATTCCTACACTATACCGGATTGGACAGGTGACGAGGAAAATATTCCCGGCTTATGGTTTGGTGCTTTTCTAATGGATGAATATTATGCAGATGACATCATTTACTGCACACCTTAAAAAAATGTTAGTGATGGGTTTTCTGGCATTGAATGGATGCGAAGATGCACAAGTGGAAGTAGTGGAACGAGACCTGCTGCCATCTGAATTCCCTGTAGATTTCACTCCTCCAAATGATCATTTAACAGGCCAAAAACTTGATGGGTGGGGAGGAGGTTTTGGTGAAATTATACATACACCTATTGTTTTTATCCACGGGAATGCACATTCAGCTGATAATTGGAAAACCATGGCTTCTTATTTTGCAGAAAATGGTTATACATGGAATGAGCTTTGGGCATTGAGTTATCTTCAATCATCGCCGAGTGTAGATTTCAATTCCAATGAAGGTAACTGGCGAGAAGTGGATGACTTTGTTGAGGCTGTGCTTAATTATACCGGGGCAGATAAAGTAAACGTTATCTCTCATTCTCTGGGAGTTACCATTGTTCGTACGTGGCTAAAACACAGTGAAGATTATAATCAAGTTGAACATTTTGTTGGTATAGCCGGTGCAAATCATGGTGTTGCATTTTGCTTTGGTGATACAACAGGGTTATGCGGCGAACTTGGTAATCCACAATCTCAGTTTTTGGATTGGTTAAATGGTGAGGATGAAACACCTCGAGATGACATTGTTGAATGGATAACTTTTTATAACGGGGAGAACCTTGATATGTTTTTCATGGAAAGTGTTCTTATGAACACCGGTGAATACCATGACTTGCGTTTTAGCCCTATGCTTGATGGAGCTCTGAATATTCAATTTCCTGAACTTGATCATTTTGAATTGGCTCTTTCTAAAACAGTTTATGATACATTAGAAACTTGTCTTAAATGACATGAACCATAACAAACAAAAAGGAGAAACAAGATGAAAAACACACTAAAATCAGTATTCTTCCTTTTCATGAGTATTTCACTTCTCGGTTTGATTGCCTGTGAAGATGAAGAAAAGGAAACCGAACTGACAACTGCTGAAAAAATCGTCGGTACCTGGTTAGCTGATGCTTCAACTGGTGATCTCGGTAATGCTACAGCCAGTAGCGGTTCATTAGCCGGAGCTGGTTGGACATCGTATCAGCTGACCTTGAACGATGATAATACATTCAGCGCCACCGGTGGTAATGCATATGATATGGTGCCCTACGGTGATGGTGATGGTACAGTAAATTATAGCGGTACCTATACCATAGATGACACGCAAGATCCGATGTGGATTGATTTGACCTGCACAGCAAGTGATAATATCTTTTTCACTACTGATGAAACACATCAACCGTGCCAACCTGGTAGCTTTGGACTAAATAGTGATGCTAATGAGATGACCATTCAATACGGTTCTACAGAGTATGCTGTTCCACGTCCTGATCCTATCTCTGTCCCAAGTATACTTGTTAAGCAGTAGTTAGGTATTGATACCACCGGATTTCCATGGAAAGGCGGGATTTTATCCCGTCTTTCCATAGGAAGTCGGGATAAAGAAAAGAATCTAGGCAGTTTAAGCTATACACAGATCATGGAAGCCGAACGGCGTCATTCCCCGCGCACCATGTGTCTGACCTTATTTATATGGTACCCAAAGGATTTAAGCAAGAGCCCCGCTACTGCGGGGCTCTTGCCATTGCTTATTGATGGGATTTTATAAACTCAGCAATTTCACTGACCACCTGTTTTTCAATTCCTAAAAATCCATGAGGCCCCCATGGGCCACAGTCCCTGCCTCTAGCTTCATCCCCACCATCAAATAAAACCACTTTGGTTGCTACTGCATTTTTCAGCTTCTTTTTAATATAACTGGCATCAGATGGCGGGGTGACATGGCACAGGTCTGCACGGTGAGACGCAATAAATGTAGGGGCTGTAATATTATTCAAAGGTAGTTCAAAAATTTGAGTACCCTTGTTATTGGGTACTGAAAGACTCGATGTAAGCACCAGGCCATTAACCTTATTGGTAAGCCTGGCTGCACCATTGGCAGCAGATAGAGAACCACGACTGGTACCAATCAACCATACAGGTTCATTCCCACGTTGTTTTAAATAGTCTACAACAGTTTCAATATCTTTCGTATGTTCTTTACTGGCACGATATCCACTCAGTAAACCATTACCATTATTTTTATGGGAGGGTACTTCAAATACAGCAACGCGCAAGTGGTGGTCGGCAAATAAGTGGCGCGAACGCACCAGAAAATTGCCGCCGTGCCGCAGTGTGCCATCCGGTTTTAAGCCCACTTTTCCGGTACCACCAGGAAACAAGATAACTGAAGCAATAGGTAACTTCGGCTCCAGGAGTAGTATTGGCTGGTTAATGTTTTTGCGTGAAGGTAATTGCACAAACTGCTCCTGCCAAGACACCGAAAGCACCGATTGAGTACCAATTGTAGTTAATCTATCTGTCTGTACTCTACCCGTGGTAATGTGGATACTTTCATTATCATAAGTGACCCGGTTTACCTGTTCGTGTGTTTCATTAAATGAAAGCGTGTACCCTAAATGATTTATTGTTTGTGAACCGGCAAACGGCTTGGGAAGGGGAATTTGGGCGAGGACTAAACTAATTACAGGTAATATGAGCCAGAGACGCTTCATACTGAAAATTACAAAAAATTACGCAGCAATGTGGGTGTCTCTTTTATTTTAAGGGTACTACCCCCCATTTGGTTTTTACAGGTTGGAACTTTGGTTGAGTTTTTTGATTAGAAAGGGTAGAAGGGTAGCACTATGGTAGCACTATTTGCTACTTGAGGGCTTAAATCCCACAAGTTCATTGATATTAACTACTGCTTCTTAAGGCTACAAAAAAACCCCGTTTATCGAGGATAAACAGGGCTTCAATTAAGTGCGGGACCGACGAGACTCGAACTCGCGACCTCCGGCTTGACAGGCCGGCGTTCTAACCAACTGAACTACGATCCCAATTTTTAAAAAGCTATTATTTATCCCGGTAAATGAGTGCTATCGGTATAACAACGATATAACCCAAAAAAAGCATAATTGGAGCAATTGTCAGACTTTGGGTACTGGTTGTTTCACCACCAGCCATTACAATATAACCAAGGGCAATCAATAGAACACCCACAGCAAAGATGATATAATTTTTGCTGGTAAACGCCCAACTTTCTATCAAATGCATGTGTTCTTTTTTCATTTTCTTACTCATAGCGGCGGGGAAATTAAAGCGACCATTTCCCACGACCAAATAGAAACTTTGTAATCCCATTAAATTATATTTTGTTTTTTATAAACAGAAAATTGATTTATGTAAAAAAGAGTTCCTAAATTCGCACCCCTTAAATCATGACGTTACAGTATTTTAATCCGGGGAAACGGCTGGTTGGCGTGGTGCTTGGAATCTTTTTATTCAGTGTGCTGGCTTTTTTCCTTCTAATTATTAATTGGCCCCAGGGGAATCCTTATACTTTAGTTAAGGTTTCTATCCCTAAGGGTTCCAATATTGCAGATGTAAGCAGGATATTGAATGAGAAAAATATTATTACGAATAAACAAATATTTCGGATTGCAGTATGGACTTTGGGCCACGACAAAAAATTTCCTGCTGGTTCGTATACCTTAAATGGAGCCCGATCAAATTATCAGATTATTGATCAATTAGTCCACGGTGCACCGAATCTGAAACGTGTTACCGTGCAGGAAGGATGGGCTCTCAATGCTATTGCTGCTGAATTGGAAAGAGTATTAGGTACGGATGCTGAAGATTTTTTGGAACTGTGTGAAAACAAGAGTTTATTGAAAAAATGGAATATCAACCATGTTTCCTTTGAAGGTTTTTTATTTCCGGATACATATTATTTCTTGGAGGATCAACATCCTGAAGAAATCATGGAAACCATGGTAAAGGAATATCATAATTGTATGACAGATTCCCTTCGTAACCGAGCTCAAGAGTTGGGATTTAATATAAACGAAGTGGTCACATTAGCATCAATCATTGAAGGAGAAGCATTGTATAATTCCGAACGACCGGTTATATCGGCTGTATATCATAATCGTTTACAAAAAGGGATGAAACTGCAAGCTGATCCGACGATTCAATATATCATCGATGATGGACCCAGAAGGCTTTTGAAAAAAGATTTAAAGATTGAATCACCTTACAATACATATTTGAATAAAGGATTACCGCCGGGACCGATCAATAATCCTGGGAAAGAGTCAATATTAGCAGCATTGTATCCCCTGAAGAATGATTTTCTGTATTTTGTCGCTCGGGGAGATGGTTATCATGCTTTTACAAAAACAGAGGGAGAACATTTGAAAGCAAAACGAAAATTTCAGAAAGTGCGTAGAAAAGTTCGCAAAGAAGAAAAAATGAAAAAAATAAATTCATAATCAAATGAAAAATCAAAAATTAAATAAAATACAGAAAAAAGCAGTTGAAGATGTTTGTAATCCTGTTTTGATTTTTGCCGGTGCCGGTAGTGGTAAAACACGCGTTTTAACACATAAAATTGTACACCTGATTGAAAAAGGTCTGTTTAAACCTGAAGAAATTTTAGCTGTAACATTTACGAATAAAGCGGCAGAAGAAATGTCCAAACGGGTACAATCTTTACTCAAGCAAAAAAATGTATCCCTGAATATTGGTACGTTTCATTCGATTTGTTCCCGTCTTCTCAGACAGGAAATTCACCGATTAGGATTTTCGAAAGATTTTGTTATTTATGACGTACAGGATCAAACTGCGCTCATTCGAGTGGTAATGGATGAATTGAATATTGCCCGGACGTATGTTGATCCTAAATCCGTCAGAAATAAAATTAGTTTTTATAAAAATAAACTAATGGATTCTGAAGAGGCAAAACGGTCTGCCCGGACAGTTTTAGATAAAACAATTTGTGATATTTTCAAAAAATACCAGTCTGCTTTGAAAAAAAATAATGCCCTTGATTTTGATGACCTTTTACTATTTCCTTTGGTATTGTTTGAAGAATTTCCTGATGTACTAAAAAAGTATCAGGAAAAATGGAAATATATACTTGTAGATGAATATCAGGATACAAACCGACCGCAATTTCTGTTTATAAGTTCCATAGCTACAGCCCATAATCAGATTTGCGTTGTTGGGGATGATGATCAATCTATTTATGGTTGGCGGGGAGCAGATATAAGAAATATTCTTGATTTTGAAAAAACATTCCCCGGTTGTGAAATTTATAAACTTGAGCAAAATTACCGTTCTACCCAGCAAATTCTTAATGCAGCAAGTGCCGTTGTTAAGAATAATGAAGATCGAGCTCTGAAAGAATTAAAAGCTATGAATGGTGCCGGCGATAGGCTGGGACTTCTGGAAACGAATGATGAGATGGAAGAAGCGGATGCTCTTATCAGTGTGTTGGAAAAAGAAATTAAAATGAACAAGCGAACATTTAGCGATTTTGCTGTTCTATACCGAACAAATGCACAATCAAGAGCTTTGGAAGATAGCCTGCGTCGAAACGGTATTCCGTATAAAATTATTGGCGGTATTCGATTCTACGAACGCAAGGAAGTCAAAGATTTGCTGGCTTATTTGCAATTGCTTGTAAATAAACAGGATACCATCTCCCTCAGACGAGTAATCAATTTTCCCCCTCGAGGAATTGGATTAAAAACAGTTGATAAATGTGTTCAGGAAGCAAAAAAGTGTAAGAAAGAATTATTTGATGTTTTAGATGATCCGTCCAAAATGAATATACGTGGTAAACAGGCGGAAGAATTAAAGACGTTTTATGAAATCATGAGCAAATATAATGATTTGTTGGATAAACTGAATGCTGGTGAACTTGTCAGAACTCTTGTAGATGAGACGGGTATGTTGAAGCACTATAAGAAACAAGATACGCTTGAAGATCAGGAACGTATAAATAATATCAATGAAGTTTTAAACAGCGTAGATGAATTCATGACTCGAAGTCCGAATGCTATGCTTACAGATTTTTTGGAAGAAGTCTCATTGCTAACGGGAATTGATCATTGGAATGATCAGGAAAACAGAGTAACACTTATGACTGTCCATTCAGCAAAAGGTCTGGAATTCCCTGTCGTTTTTCTTACGGGTATGGAAGACGGATTATTCCCTCTTTATAATGCGTTACAGGATAAGAAGGAATTAGAAGAAGAACGGCGATTGTTTTACGTTGGTTTAACACGTGCAAAACAAAATGTATTTCTACTCTATGCGAATAATCGCCGCCGGGCTGGTGCAGAACAGTTTTATGGCTTGGTATCTCGGTTTATCGGGGAGATTCCTGAAGATCATTTGGAAAATATTAATTTTTCTTCCGCCTTAACTCGCAAAGTTATTGGGTCAAAACGAGGATACTCAAAAATGGAAGTGAAGCGAACGGTCACAGTGTTTGATGATTTTCGTGTAGGTGATTTAGTTAAGCATGCTATTTTTGGCGTGGGCAAAATCATGGCCTTGAGTGGTTCCGGTGAGAACCAGCGCGTAGGTGTGGTGTTTAAAGATGGTTTAAAAAAGAAGTTGATCGTCAAATTTGCCAAACTGAAAAAAGTCAGTTAATTCCTTTATAATAATTCCTTTTAAAACTCTTTCAAGAATATAAATTCGTTCATAAATTCTTTGAGACTCATTCTCAATAAGGGCTTACTATGTCAAAGAATAAAGAAAAATTAAAAATGATTCTCCATAAAGAAGGTTTACGATTCACAAACCAAAGAGAGGCTGTGTGGAATGAAATCGTTACATGCGATGAACACCGTAATGCAGATGATATTTACATGGCTCTGAGGAAAAATGGCATTTTAGTCTCAAGGGCTACTGTCTATCGTACCATTGACGTATTGGTAAAAAACAACATGGTTCGGAAACTGGATGTGGGAGTAGGTCCCAGTAAATTTGAGCACAAAATGAATGCCCCTCACCATGATCATATTATTTGTATTCAATGCGGTCGCATCGAAGAATTTGTCGATGACCAAATTGAAAACTTACAGGATTCTGTAGCAAAAGAATACGAGTTTAAACTTGTGCGTCATATACATCAATTATTTGGTATATGTAAGGATTGCCAGTGAGACTCTATGATTTAATCGATGGAGAAATCGCCACTGTACAGTCATTTACCGGGGACATGGAACTACAATCTCGTCTCGTAGAAATGGGAATTCTTCCCGGCATACGTATTCGCCGTATCAAAACTGCACCCATGAATGGCCCCATCGAATTAAAGGTACGAGATTACCATGTATCTCTGCGACAAGTTGACGCTCGCAACATCCTCATCAACCAATGACGACTGCAGCTAAATCCTTTTGGGTTGCACTTGTGGGGAATCCCAATAGCGGCAAAACAGCTATCTTCAATGTACTAACCGGATTAAATCAAAAAGTGTCCAATTACCCGGGCGTGACCGTTGAAAAGAAAATTGGTAAAGCTCGTTTTGCCGATGGTGAGCAGTTCGATCTCCTGGATTTACCCGGCACGTATAGTCTTACACCGGAATCCATGGATGAACGGATTGTAACAGAACAAGTATTGAATTGGGTACACGGAGATAATCCTCCCAGTGTAATTGTGTCTGTAGTGGATGCCACAAACTTGAGTCGCAATTTTTATCTTACTACACAATTAGCAGACCTTGGTATCCCTGTCGTCGTTGCTCTGAATATGATGGATTTGGTCAGAGATAAACTAGAAATTGATCTTGAAAAATTAGCCAGCGATTTAGGTGTTGCAGCAATCGTACCCATGTCTGCAACAGAAAAATGGGGGCAGGAAAAATTATTATCTGTCATTCAAAATTCACCATCAGTAAAAGACCATGAAAATCCATTCCCCATTTTTCTAAATGATGATATTTCCAGTGCATTAGATCCTTTACAGGATATTTTTAAACGTGAATTTGGTTATGATGAACGCTTATCAAAAGCCCAGGCAATAAGGTTAATCACTCGCCAGTCAACCTTGGAGATTTACAATGAAATGTCCTCGAATGGAATTTCATCTGATAATACATTTATGGAATCTCTGGAAAACAAGCGACAAGATGCCGTCGATATTTTAGAAGATTTGGGTATTAAGCATAGAATCATGGAAGCAACCTTAAGATATGAATGGCTGGATAGTGTGCTGATTGCTTCAAAGATCAATATCGATCCTCAAATTGCTGAAACAAATTACAGTGAAAAACTGGATAGACTCCTGACTCATAAATTTGCCGGACCAGCTATTTTTGTTTTACTATTGTACTTTATTTTTCAATCCATTTTTACATGGGCAATTATTCCTATGGATTGGATAAATAACGGAGTTGCATGGGTCGGAAACCAAGTATTAAACCTGATGTCTGCCGGCATGTTGCGTGACTTGCTTGTGGAAGGTGTTATTGCAGGAGTGGGCGCTATTCTCATATTTCTCCCCCAAATATTAATTCTTATGTTTTTTATGACATTACTTGAAGATACTGGTTACATGGCCAGAGTAGCGTTTATGATGGATCGCTTCATGACCATGATTGGTTTGCACGGACGATCGGTATTGCCGTTAATGAGCGGTTATGCCTGCGCGATTCCCGGCATTATGTCTTCCCGAACCATCGACAGCTGGAAAGAACGACTGATTACCATGTTGATTCTGCCCCTTATGAGCTGCAGTGCTCGACTGCCGGTCTATGCATTAATGATTGGAGCTTTTATTCCTGCAACAAATATATTTGGCTTCATAAATCTCCAGGGATTAACATTGGTTATGATGTATTTCTTGGGTACAGCAACTGCGTTTATCCTGGCAAAAGTGTTTAGTATTTTCATTAAAGTGGAAGGGAAGTCCTCATTTGTAATGGAGCTGCCGCCTTATAGAACTCCACTTTGGAGATCTGTATTAAGCCAAGTACTAAACAGGGGAAAACTATTTGTAGTAAATGCAGGCAAAATTATCATGGCTATTTCCATCGTCCTTTGGTTTTTGGCTTCGTTTCCAAAAGTGGATGATCCGAGTATTAATGAAAATTCTATACGAAATAGTTATGCAGGGAAAATTGGACGTACGATTGAACCGGTCATTGAGCCCCTGGGGTTTGATTGGAAATTGGGAATTGGATTAATCACATCATTTGCTGCACGGGAAGTGTTAGTCAGCACCATGGCAACTATTTACAATGTCGAATCCGATGGTGACGATGTCATACAGTTGACAGATGCTATGAAATCTGACAGGAATCCCAAAACAGGAATGCCTCTTTATACACCACTCGTCGCCTTATCGTTAATGGTGTTTTTTGTATTTGCCGCTCAATGTATGGCTACGTTTGCTATTATTCGTAATGAAACAAATTCGTGGAAATGGCCCTTGTTCATGATTATTTACATGAATGGGTTAGCCTATGGAGCTTCCTTCATTGTTTACCAAGGTGGTTTACTCTTGGGGTTTGGTTAATTTGGAGTGTATTAACCGTGTTAATACTTGATAGTCTGAAGTACATCAACCTCGTTAATTCAAACGCTAGTAATTAGTATGGATATTCAGACTATAATAGCATCAGTCATTCTACTCGCAGCAATTGTTTATACATTTATTCGCTTTAGAAAAAACTGGCAGAAAGGGGATACAGATCCCAAATGCGATAACTGCGATATAAAAGAAAATGTTGAAAAGTTTAAAGCTGAAAGCTGAAACTTCCATCTTCCATCATATCTTTTTTTTCATTTTAATATTACCGTGGGTTGTGAGCCCATTTTCTTCAAATCCAGCTTTTTTATAAATAGAGATTCCACGTTGATTTTTATGCACAACAGCAAGTGTGATATAACTCAACTTTAACTTTTCAGCCATTTCAACTGCATGGTCAATGAGCATTTTAGCTAAACCCAACTGCCGGTGCTCCTGATCTACAAATAAATGGAATAGGTGAGCTTGTTTATTCTCAAGAATGACCTTTTCACTTAAATGTGCCACTATCCATTTATCTTTTTTTACGACAAACGTTTTGATATTTTCTTCAGCATAAGATAGTGCACACCATTTTCTGAAATCAAAAGGATAGGACATCCTCGGATCTGTAAATTGCAAATCTTTTGGATTCCTAAACCAGCTTTTCAGACATGCCTGCAGAATTTTTCGGTCACCAGAATTTGAATAAAAGACAGTATCCAATGTAACTTTCATATATAGAAGTTTACTTATTTTCAATCATGTAAAAGTTGAACTAATCTGTGAAATCCATAACACAAATATCATCATTCAAGGAAGGCGCCTCTATTCAGGGATTTTACCTTTGTGTTGAAAAACACTTGCGTCATACCCGCGCCGGTGATTTATACCTGGATGTAATCTTAAGGGATAATACCGGCACCGTCCATGCCAAGGTTTGGGATAAGGTGGATGAATATAATGAAAAATTTTCTGCCGGAAATCCTGTCGCTGTGAAAGGAAATGTTGAATCGTTTCAAGACCGGCATCAATTGGTAATTAAAAAAATCAATACTGCCTCGGTACAGCATTATGGACGTTATGGATATGATCCAGTTCTCATCGTCCCTGCATCTCCTTTCGATTCAAAAACGATGTGGAAGAGTGTTGTTCAGATTATAAGTAAAATGAAAAATACATTTCTTAAAAAAGTTGTTTCATCCATATATCGAGAACATAAGGAGCAGTTACTCATTCATCCTGCATCCGTAATGATGCATCATAATTATCGTTCGGGATTTTTGGAACATGTTTTATCCATGGCAAAAATTGCAGAAAAACTTACGCCATTATATAAGGTGGATCATGACCTGGTTATGGCAGGTGTTTTACTCCATGATATTGGCAAATTGATCGAGATTTCTTCTGATCTGGAAGCGGAATACACTGATGATGGTAATTTTATCGGACATATCGTCATTGGCCGAGATATGGTTCGGGAAGCCATTGTCGGGATAAAAGGATTCCCTAAAGAACTTCAACAAAAACTGGAACATATTATTTTATCTCACCAAGGACGCCATGAATGGCAAAGTCCCAAGCAACCTAATTTTGAGGAAGCATTGCTGGTACATTTAATAGATAATCTAGATGCAAAAATGAACCTTATGAAGCTGGCAATTGAAGAAGATCAGCAAGTTGGAAAATGGACAAACAGAAAAAACATATTTCGCGCTGCTTTATACAAAGGGATGGATGAATCTGAATAAACTGGTGCGGGCGTCGATTTTTGCTGCCCTGGCCATTGGAGCAGGATTCTCATTGCTCATGATCCCCAACGTCGAACTCATAACAGTTATTATATTTACAGCTGGGCTTTATTTGGGACCAGCTTGGGGTATAATCGTTGGCGGTACAGCAGAAATGATCTTTTCCGGCATGAATCCCCTGGGCTCCGGCTTGAGCTTCCCGCCCTTATTTTTCGCTCAAATTATTGGTATGGCCGGGGTTGGTTTTTGTGGTGGTATTCTCCGTCGAATATTTTTGTTAAAAGAATATTCTTTGAATAAAATAATTGCAGTGGGAATAACCGGTTTGATTCTCACTTTTATTTTTGATTCAATAACCACATTAAGTTATCCCTTAAGCGCAGGTTTTGATTTTTCACGGACAATGGGGCTTTATATTTCTGGGATTGGTTTTACACTCTTGCATCAAATTGCAAATGGATTCATTTTTGCGTTTGGTATACCCCGAATAACAAAATTTCTTGTCTAATGAAATTCACAACGATTATTTTATTTTTTTCATTCGTGTTAGGCCAATCTAACGATCTTCAATTTGACTGGAGCGGGCAATTTGGAATGTCGTCAATTAACGGGAGGTTGTTTTGGAATACAGATTGGACATCCGGACCCTTATTATTTGATGGCACTTTTTCCCATTATCCGAAGCGATACGGAAAAAACATCATTACCCAATTTTCACCTTTCACTATTCACCAGATACCTCTCACTAATTACACTTACCCGGATTCAACGTACATAACAACAACCCTTGATTATATAAGGGGAGATTATAATTATGACAAACTGGTAATTGATGTCGATTATGAAACAGCCAGGAGATATGCAGGTCTACATCTTTTTAAACGGAGTTATGCCGGAAGGGAAGGGCAATTTTTTCATCCTTTGGGGTTATCGACGCCTATGCAACAGTCGTATAAAGTGGATTATAGATCGCAACAGAATGAGTGGTTAATTGAAGCAGCAGCAGCAAGATTTGTCACAGAATCAGGACTACCTGATTCGGGAGATGCGAATGGTCTGCTGGAAGATGAAATATTATCTACTGGACTTTTAACCCAATCACCGAGTGAAAAACTTCAGTGGACATCTCATTTTGCAGTTTTTCAGCAATGGCGTAGGATGGATGTATCGTGGTACTCCAACAGGAAAAAGCAATTCATTAATCGGACTCGCTGGCATCAACAACTCGGTGGACCGTCCTTCGAAGGATTAAATCCGCTGCTTGGCTTGGATATGAATATGCAGTCTATCAGTAAAAATGACTCCACATCTAGAAATATCAACTGGCATACACTTTATGCCCAAATCAATCTAATGGGTTTTAAAACATCTTTAGGACTGACACAAATCGCCACGAAACTAGTAGATTATATTGCTATCGATTTTACAAAATCATTGGATAAGTTCAATATTCGAGCATTATTTGAGGAATCCTCAAAACCGCACCATTTCAATTTGATATCATTCGGCGATGGCATAGTAAAAAATCGATTCGCACACGTAAAAATTAAAAGTGTATTTGGAAAAGCAAACATTGGTTTAACCGCTGATTATTCTTCTATGGTGTACGATGAAAAAGAATATGTGACATTTCAGACAGGAATTTTAGTTCATACAAAATTATTTAAACAATTTACTTTTTCAGGAAGTTATTTTAATAGGGAAGGTGGAACCCTTTTATTTGATGGTATCCACGATATTGCCACGTTTGATTTACACTATAGTAATAAAAATGTTATTAACCGTTTTGCGTTGAAAATGGGACTTTCCGGAGAAGGATTGCTAAACAGAGAACAATCGATTAGTTTTGATCCTATAGACAGTTTTCCCTATGAATATATGGTTATAGGTTCAAATGAGCTTGCTGATATTTGGTTATTGAATGCAGAAGTGGCTGTAACTATTTCATCCATGACCATAACGTGGTCAGTCCGTAATATTCTTCAGGCAATTGAACCGACATCATTGAAATTGTTTCCGGAAAAGGAAACAGGAGATTTTCTTATCCAGCATAATCCAACATTTCCCTCTATGGGTCGTTTAGTTATGTTCGGAATCCACTGGACGTTTAAGGATTGATATTCTCCCTTTACAGGTTTCTACAACTGGATTGACATACCTCCGTTTACCCGCAGACCCGGCTCTGGGTACTCTGGAAAGAATGACGTTTCCGAATCTAGTAGGTTATCAATAGTTACATGCATTCGCAAGTTATTAAACATGGGTACTTTATAATGTAATCCCAGAGTGACATCCATGAAAGGATCTAGCTCTATATCGATCAAATCATACCCTGTGTAATATCGTTTACCGTTGAAATAAATTTGAATGTTTAGCAATACATTTTCTTGTGAATACTGCAACAAAAGATTTCCTGTATTTTCTGGGGTATAAGGGAGATCCTTACCTGTAGATATATCTTCTGTCATAGTTTGGGTTAAATATCCAGAAACAGATAGTTTTTTGAGAATTACAGGCAATGAAAAGGATACAATAAAACTTTTCCGTAATACTTCATTGAGATTGATTGGACTCCACTTATAGTCATTACCAACTGTCCAAGTAATTAGGTTATTAGTATTTTTTTCACGCCATTCAAATTCGATTTGACCTTTATTTAAAAAACTGCGTTGTAGTCCGATAGAATAATAGTCACTTTTCTCAGTGTTTAGGTTTGGATTACCAACAGAATAAGCTTCTTTCGGCCAATACATATCATTGAATGTGGGAAGGCGAAACCCATTTCCCATGCGTCCTCTAATTTTCCCTAGAATAGGAATGTCGAATTGAACATTGAAATCAGTGGTTGTTGCACTGAATGATTCACCCCAATCTCCCCGAATACTAGGGCGAAAAGCGAATCTGGGAGTAACATTATAAACCAGTGATACTGATGCTGCTGACGTACTTCGGTTATGATCTCCAATATCACTACTATTAATATTTTCGTCGTAAAACTCAAGAGAGGTAATGGCCTCCAAATAATCAAGAAAATGCTGATTCCAATTCATTTTCAGCCGATGTGATGATACCTCATGTCGGCTGTTAATTGAGAAGTCAGGATCAGAAAAATGTTCATCATTCCCACGGCGACTAGCTTGAATGCTGATATGACCGGAATTCAAGAGTCTTATTATTGTTGCATTTCCTAGTATTAAGGTGTTTGTTCGATTCGCATTTGGTGAAGGGTAAGATACAGCTCCAGCTGCACCGCGATCACTACGGGTAAGGAATAGGGAACTTTTAATAATTGTTTTTTTTGAGTGTAGATATTGTATCCGCCCACCAAGAAAAGATTGATCAATGCCGTTGTTTTTACGGTTATATGTGGAATCATTAAACGAAAAAGCATAGTCTTCAACACTGGTAAAACCACCGCCAATCAACTGTACTGCAGTATTGGGAAATGCCAACCTGTAACCTGTGGATATACTTTTGAAACCAAACATCCCGGTTGCTACATTTAAATAAGACCGATTGAACCATGGACTAAGGTGGATGACGCCATCCATGGATCCCGAACCATAGTCAATGCTGGGATAGCGTGATTGATACATTTGCTGGAAGAATACGAGTGGTATTTCCGATAAATCCGTTTGTCCATTCTGCGGACTAGTGAGATCAATTCCGTCAAGAACAATTTTTGTGTGTTCCGATTGACCTCCGTCCAAACCTACGCTGCTTATACCTGCTCGACCTCCGTACGTCTTTAGTAAGGATCCGGGTACGCGTTGGAACATACCGAGAGAACTCATTTGATCCGTTTCCGTAATATGTATTATTTCCCATGGAGCATTGTTGGGAAAATTTTGTCCTTCAACCTCAATTGAATCCATGGGAATAGCTTCTCGTTGTAAAAAAATCTTCAATTGTTTTTCTCCAGAAGAAATCAGGATTGTTTTTTGGTATCCGAAGCGATGAAAAATCAGACTGTCGCCAGAGTTGACTTCCGCTTGGAGGAGAAATCGTCCTTCTTCATCAGCAATCACCCAAGATTTACTTTTAGGGTGGGAAATAGTTGCGTAAGGTAAGTTCTCAAGGTTTTCGTTTAGAACAAACCCCGAAACTCCCATAGTCCAAATTATTGCTTGGCAACATATTCCAACAACTAGGGAATACAATACATTTTTTATCAAAAGAAAACCCCTTTTTAATCAAGGGGTCATGAGCAAGGAATGGTGTCGTTTGCATCATGACCTTTATCCCGAAGATCAGTTGACACATCGCCTGTTTGGGTTCCTGACTCATGCACAATGCATTTACAGTAGCGGGAACTGTGCTCGGCTTTCACGAGCTTCCCCACAACATAACGATGTATGTAACATACGATACTAATTTAAAAAACGAATATAATCAAAGTTCAAATTCTTCTCGAAGATATGTTGTGTTTCAGAGGGAGAGATGAATAAATTCGTCGTTGAATTTTGAATTAAATAATCCTTATGCCAAATTTTATCATAAATGTTGCTGTCATGAATCTTTATAAAGAACCTACCTTTCGATCTGAAGTCGTTACTCAGGGACTTCTGGGAGAATCCTGCAGTATTCTCGAGCAATCCGATAATTGGACGAAAATTAAACAATGGGATGGATACGAAGGTTGGGCGAATAATTTTTATGGTATAATCCAAGACGAGATCTATACAACAACTCATTCATTCTTTGGACATTCGTGCGAAATTGTAAATTCTGTAGGTAAAGGAATCCGCACAATGAATTTTGGAAGTAAAGTAAAAGCTGAACAAGCTAATGCAAATTATTCTATTACACTACCAGATGGTCATGTTGGATATTTAGAGTCAAATCTCTATGTTGATGCTATGACTCCCAGTCGAGATTCGATTGTAAATGTAGCTCAATCATTTTTAGGAATTCCCTATCGTTGGGGTGGTAAATCGACACTGGGGTTTGACTGTTCAGGTTTTGTTCAATCTGTTTTCAAAGCGCATGATATTTCATTACCCAGGGATTCGCATGAGCAAGCTGACCACTTCGTGAATGATATTAATTTAGATGAAGTGACACCCGGTGATTTACTATTTTTTGCTGAACAGAGTAAAATAAGCCATGTGGCAATAAGTTTAGGTGACGCCAATTTAGTCAATGCCAGGGGTTGGGTAAGGGATGAAAGTTTAGAACCATCGTCTTCAGTTTTCAGTCAGAAATTGAAAGATCTATTTGTTAAGGCTGTTTCGATTGATGAGGTTGTGAAAAACTGATGATGCATCCACCTCAAAATGGATCTTTATTAAATAAAGCTGTTTTGGTCTTAAATACAAATTATTCACCTTTAATGATTTGTACGGCTCGACGGGCTATCTGTTTAAAGTATTTAGAAAAAGTAGAGATTCTTGAAACATATAATGATATAGTTCATTCTCCATCCATTTCTCTGAATTTACCCAGTATCATTAAGCTCAGGGATTTTGTACATTATAACAGCATGAATGTGGTTATGAGCCGTAAAAATATTATGATAAGAGATAAACATACATGTCAGTATTGCGGTTCGAAATCCTCATCCATGACAATTGATCATATTATTCCAAAAGATCGGGGTGGAATCGATAATTGGGATAACCTTATTACTGCCTGTCAGCAATGTAATAAGAAAAAGGGAAATCTATTACCGGAAGAAGCCAAAATGCCTCTGAATCGTCAGCCAAGAAAACCAAATAGAATTCATTATTTCCAGCAATTTATTAATCATGACCAGACTGCTTGGCGTCCCTATTTATTTTTGGATTCATTTTGAAGAGAGTATTAAGCGGCATTCAACCCTCCGGTAAACTTCATCTTGGTAATTATTTCGGCATGATGTCAAGGATGATTCGTTACCAGGAAAAAAACGACTTATTTTGTTTTATTGTTAATTATCATGCCATGACGACCATACAGGATGGTGATTTATTAAAAGAAAATACGTTGAATGCAACCATGGATTTTCTTTCCCTTGGTATGGACCCCGAAAAATCTACATTTTGGATTCAGAGCGATGTTCACCAAGTTGCAGAATTGACATGGATCTTATCTGTTGTTACCAGTGTGGGGCTTATGGAACGAGGCACATCGTATAAAGATAAACTAGCCAAAGGTGTTACGCCAAACATGGGTTTATTTTCCTATCCAATCCTCATGGCAGCAGATATTCTATTATTTGGTGGTGAAATCGTTCCAGTGGGGAAGGACCAGAAACAACATTTAGAAATGACTCGGGATATTGCTATACGTTTTAACAATACATTCGGTGATATTTTGGTTATTCCGGAACCGGATATTGAAAAAGATACTCAATTGGTTCCTGGGGTGGATGGTCAGAAAATGAGTAAATCATACAATAATACCATTCCAATTTTTGGGAAAGAAACGGTTATTAAGAAAAAAGTGATGTCAATTGTGACAGATTCTTCCGGTGTGAACGAAGCAAAAAATACAAATTGTGCTTTATTTAATATATATAGCCTTTTCCTGGATGAAAATGAAAAGCATGAACTGACAGATAAATTTGAAACACCAGGAACAGGGTATGGTGAAATCAAAAAAGATCTATATTCTAACATCATGGATTTTTTCCAGCCCTTCAGGGAAAAGAGAGAGTATTATGAGCAACATAAAGATGACGTTTTTGATATAATGAAGCATGGTGCTGAAAAAGCAACGGAAGTTGCAGATACATTTTTAATTCCAGTAAGAAACGCAACAGGGTTAAATTACAGGGTATGACATACCGCGTTCATTTAGAAAACTTCGAAGGTCCACTTGATTTATTACTATATTTTATCCGTCGCGATGAAATTAATATCTACGACATACCCATCTCCCATATCACAGAAGAATTCATGGAAACTCTTGACGAAATAAAAAAATTAAATATCAATTTTGCCGGAGATTTTGTCGTCATGGCATCCACACTTATGCGTATCAAATCGAAGATGCTGCTTCCAAGGCCGGAATTAGATGAGGATGATGAGATTATTGATCCCCGGAAAGAATTGGTTGATCAATTATTGAATTATTCGCGATTCAAGGAAGCGGCTGAATCGTTGGATATTTTTGCATCAGAACGCAGCCAGGTTTTTACTGCCGGCAAAAAAGTAAATGTCTCTGATGCACCTGAAGAGGTTAATGTCATTCTGAGGGATGTTACTTTATACGATATTGCAAGGGCGTTCAAGTCTGCAATGGATAATATGCCCGTTATCCAAATATATGAGTTAGAAAGAGAGCCTATCCATCTTGATGAGCAAAAAGAATTGGTTATGCGATCTTTTGATGGCGATGGACGTTTAAGATTTTCCACACTTATTAACCAACTTGAAACTAAAATAGCAATAGTCGTAACGTTTTTGGCTTTATTGGAATTAATACGATCCCACCAGATTACCATTGTTCAGAATGAATTATTTGGCGAACTTGAAATTCAATTGCTCACAGCTGAAGCATAAGATGACTGGCGAAGAACAACTACACATTTTAGAAGCATTACTTTTTGCATCTTCTGAACCTTTAACTCAAACTAGGGTAAATCTTGTATTTTTAGATGATCCACCACAATTAAATGATCTCATTCCAGAATTACAGGATAAGTTTTCTAAGGAAAACAGACCTTTAGAAATTCAAAAAATAGCTGGCGGGTATCAAATCATAACCCGATCAGAATATGAAACATGGGTACGACGCTTATTAAACAAATCCGGGAGATTAACCTTGTCTCAAGCTGCATTGGAAACATTGGCAATCATTGCCTACAAACAGCCTGTCAACCGTTTTGATATTGAAGCGATTCGCGGAGTTGATTGCTCCGGTGTTTTGAAAACAATCCTTGAGAGAAATTTAATAAAAATTAAAGGACGTGATGAAGGTCCAGGAAGACCATTACTCTATGCTACAACGGATATATTTCTAGAATATTTTGGATTAAATCGAATTGCTGATATGCCAAAATTGAAAGAGATTGTTGAATTAACAGAAAGCGATTCGAAAGATCAATTGGACGCTTTTATTCGAGAACCAGCTCAACCATCACCTGTAATTGATCAGCCTGCTGAAAGTCCCTCAGCTTAATATTTATCCTATTTCTATTCATACATTAATATTATATGCGATTAAATAAATTTCTCGCTATGGGAGGAGTGGCTTCCCGCAGAGAAGCAGATAGACTTATTCTTGCTGCTACCACGACAGTTAATGGTGTTTTACAGACAGATCCTGCGTACAGCGTTAGTGAAGATGATGATATTATTTTTGATGGGAAACGGATCACAATTGAAAAAAATATTTGGGTAATTATTCTCAATAAACCGAAGGGATATATTACGACACAAAATGATCCACAAGGTCGAAAAACAGTCATGGAATTGGTACCAAAAAAACCACGATTATTCACAGTAGGCCGACTTGATCGAAATTCCACTGGTGTTATATTATTAACAAATGATGGTTCCTTGGCCCAGGAGCTTATGCTGCCGAAAAACAAAATTTCGCGTATTTATGAATTAGAAATTGACCGTATTCTGGAAAAATCAGAAATCATGAAAATGCAACATGGTATTTTCATTGGTCATGGACAAAAAGGTCAAGCCAAAGTTTTACAACAAAAAGTTAATAAAAAAAGAGTCATAGTACGATTAGAATTACGTCAAGGAAAAAATAGAGAAATCAGACGAATTATGGCTGTATTAAAGAGAAAGATATTTTCTTTGAATAGAATTAGCTATGGTCCCATTAATCTTCGGGGAGTTCAAATGGGAAAATATCGTAAATTAACAAAAGAAGAAGTGAAAAATCTCCGAAAATTGTAAATGCATCACTTTAAACTAAATGACTATAAATTATAGTATTAAATACTCAATAACTGTAAATTTGTCGGCTTTTTGAGAAGGTAATTAGATGATAATCGCTATTGACGGGCCTGCAGCTTCGGGCAAAAGTACAACTGCAAAAATTGTTGCTGAAAAATTGGGATTTACATATCTCGATACAGGTGCAATGTACAGATGTGTAACGCTTGGAATGATCAATGCCGGAATTCATGTTTCCAATACGGAACAGATTAATGATCTGTTGGAGAATATTAGCATTGATTTGCTAGACAAAAATGGAAAACTGCAGATTATGATGAATAATCTAGATGTTTCTGATGATATTCGATCAGGTAAGGTTACAGAAAACGTTAGTGCAGTAAGTGCGTTAAAAAATGTCCGTGAAGCAATGGTGAAAATGCAGCGGAATATTGCTTCCAAAACGAATTGTGTGATGGAAGGTAGAGATATTGGTACTGTTGTATTTCCAAATGCGGAATATAAGTTTTATTTATCTGCAGATTCTGTAGTAAGAGCAGAACGAAGACAAAGAGACTTGTTAGCCTTGGGAGATGAAAAATCAATCCAGGAATTGATAGAGGATATTAATCGACGGGATGAATATGATTCATCAAGAGAAATATCACCCTTGAAGAAAGCTGAGGATGCTATAGAAATCAATACAACTGATTTGACTATTGATGGCCAAGTATCAAAAATAATTGAAATTGTTAACAAATAAAAAACGAAATAAACAGGAAATAATAACCTTATGACAAACGAAGAACTGACCCAAGAACAGACGTCTGAAACACCAGTTGAAGACGCCAGTGTTGACATAGTTGAAGAAGAGTCAGCTGTGGAAGAAACACCTGAGGTCGAACCAACATCAAACGGAACACCAGACAAAAATAAAAATTATTTAGACTCTGAATTATTCAGCGACATACGCACAATTACCCGAAAGGAAATTGAAGAAGCTGAAATTAATGAAGATATTACAGATGAATTGAAGGGTAAGTATGAAAATTCATTAGCTGAAATCTCTGAAAACCAAGTCATAAAAGGTCGCGTTATTGGCATGAATGACCATGTTATACTCATTGACATTGGTTTTAAATCTGAAGGAATGATCGATAGAGCAGAATTCATTGATGAATCATTACCTAAAATAGGTGATCAAATCGATATTTATTTAGAACGGCTCGAAGACCGTCGCGGTAATATGGTCCTTTCTAAGGAAAAGGCTGATTTCATGCGTCGCTGGCAAGATTTAAGAGAGATATTTGAAAATCAAACTACCTTTAGTTGTAAAATAATTAGACGCATAAAAGGGGGTATGGTTGTAGATCTGGAAGGAATCCAAGGTTTTTTACCTGGTTCTCAGATAGATGTGAGGCCAATCAAGGATTTTGATACATTATTGGATACAGAAATTGAAGTTCGAATTGTAAAACTGAATGAAGCTCGTAAAAATATTGTTGTTTCTCATAAAGTTATTCTCGAAGAGAGTTTAAAAGAACAGCGTGATGCATTATTAAGCGAAATGGAAATTGGAACCGTTTTGGAAGGCCGCGTCAAAAATATTACAGATTTTGGTGTTTTCATAGATCTCGGCGGTGTGGATGGATTGCTGCATATTACCGATTTATCCTGGGGCCGTGTGAACCACCCATCTGATGTGATTGGCGTTGATGATGCACTCACAGTTAAAATCATCGATTTTGATCAGGAAAAACAACGTGTTTCTCTTGGATTGAAACAATTAACACCCCACCCATGGGAAGATGTTGAGATAAACTATCCTGTCCATTCCACTGTAAAAGGAAAAATTGTCAGTATGACAAATTATGGATCATTTGTGGAATTAGAGCCAGGTGTGGAAGGATTAATTCACGTATCAGAAATGTCGTGGACACGCCACATTCGTAATCCGAACGAGTTGTATAAGTTAGGCGATACAGTTGATGCAATGGTTCTTTCTATTGATTCAGATGACCGCAAAATAAGCTTGGGCGTTAAACAACTCCAGCCGGATCCATGGGATGAAATAGAAGAGAAATATGTGATTGGTTCAACCCAAAAAGGTGTCATTAACAACCTAACACAGTTTGGAGCTTTTGTTGAATTGGAATCAGGTATAGATGGTTTAATCCATGTTTCTGATATTTCATGGACTAACGTTATTAGGCATCCAAAAGAAATTTTGGAAAAAGGTCAAGAAGTCGAAATAAAGATATTAGAAATTTCGAGAGATAATCGTCGAATTTCACTTGGTTTGAAGCAAATGATAGATGATCCATGGCCGTCGATTGTTAAATTTTACGAAACCGGTAAAGAAGTTAGTGGAGATATTATTCGGATTTTAGATAAAGGTATCATCCTAAAATTAGATATGGATGTAGAGGGAATAATTCCCTTCGGAAAAAAACCCAAAAAGCAACATAAGGAAGTCACTTCAAAACTAAACCCGGGTGACACTGTTTCCGGTAATGTATTGGAAGTCAAACCAGATGATAAAAAAATCATTCTCTTTTCTAAAAAATATTCAGAAGGGGGTGAAAAAGAAACGAAAGATTCTGTAAAAGATTTCCTTGACGATCAAGATGTGCCTGCTTCAGAAAAAATAAATATCCCTGAAGAACTTCAAAAAGAAATTAGCGAAGAAAAAACAGACGCAGAAGAATAAGGATATCTCCCTAACACTGCGATGATATAATGAACAAAAACCAACTGCAAAACTATCTCAACTGGCAATCGTTGGGCATGAGGTTTGGCGCAGTTGGTCTGGCACTGCTTTTATGGGTGTTTGTCGTCAGTGAAAATGAATATTCCATGATCATTGATATGCCCATTGAAGCACGTAATTTGAGTGCTCAAAAAGCCCACAAAAAAGAAGTTCCTGAATATGCCCAGGTTCGCTTGAAAGGCCCCGGGCGTGTTCTTTTTAAAACACTCCTTCTCAAAAACTTTATTTCTGAATTTAAGCTAGTTATTGATCTTGATCGAATTTCAGAAGAATATCACTTTTACCTAAATGAGTACTACGAGCGTTATCCCCAAAAAGTTGTCATTCCTCCATCTTATGATTTGGAATACATTGAAGTTGTTTACCCTGATTCTATCCATATAAGCCTGGATGAATACATGGTAGAAATGTTTCCTGTTGTTTCTCCAGTTTATATAAATCCTGCTCCAGGATATACATTAGTTGGCAAGCTGAAAATTCGTCCTGATTCCATCCAAGCGGCCGGTCCGAGTGAAGTCATTCAGAAAATGCAATATATTACAACTATAAA
>Ga0208406_1000100_pt1 | contig 34570 bp, 18 predicted proteins | sample ETNtaG_15_FD_185769 | JGI IMG/M metagenome (GOLD analysis project Ga0208406, IMG submission 185769) | Marine microbial and viral communities from oxygen minimum zone, Eastern Pacific Ocean - ETNP201302PF89A (SPAdes) (version 2) | ecosystem: Environmental > Aquatic > Marine > Oceanic ...
CCCCAAAACAGCTAAATTGGTTGGAATTGCGTTTTCCTTTAAATCCGGCACTGGGTTTTACGTTCCAATACCGAATACAGGGGTAAATGCGCAGTCTGTACTTCAGGAATTTAGGCCTTTATTGGAAGATGAAAGTATCGACAAGGTAAACCATAACCTTAAGTTTGATCTAGCTGTCTTGAAATGGCATGGCATTACCGTTCGGGGCAAACTATTTGATACCATGCTAGCACATCAGTTAATTTTCCCAGACTTGCGTCACAATTTAGATTTTCTGGCAACAACGTATCTGAGCTACTCACCCATATCGTATAGTAATCTGACTCAAGATAGCCAAATGGATTTACTCCAGATTCCAATTCAACGAATTGCCGAATATGCTTCTGAAGATGCCGATATTACTTGGCAACTGTACGAATTTTTTAAAGACTTAATTTCTGAAAAGGAACTCAGTCGAGTATTCTATGAGGTAGAATGTCCCTTGGTTCCGGTTTTAGTGGAGATAGAATCAAATGGTGTCAAGCTTGACAGTCAAGCGCTTGTCTCTTTCTCCAGCGATTTGAAAGATGAACTTTTCGACAAGGAAACCGAAATTTACAGATTGGCTGGAATGCAATTTAATATTGATTCTCCTAAACAGTTAGGAAAAGTATTATTCGACCATTTAAAATTGGCTGAATCACCTCGTAAAACTAAGACAGGTCAATATAAAACGGATGCTAAAGTCCTAGAATCTTTGGCCTCCAACCATCAGATTGCCCAACAATTACTTGAGTTTCGTGAAGTTCGAAGACTGAAAAATACTTATGTTGACACACTCCCAAAAGCAATTTTTGAGCGTACCCAAAGAGTACATACAGAATATGACCAAGCATTTGTAGCCACCGGACGAATTCAGTCGCATAGTCCAAACTTGCAAAATATTCCTATTCGCACCAAGAGAGGAAAGGAAATTCGGAAAGCTTTCATTCCCCGTAGTGACGAATATGTCCTACTGTCTGCTGACTATTCGCAAATTGAACTTCGGATTATTGCAGAATTGAGCGGCGATGAGAACTTAATCACTGCCTTCGAGGTCGGTTTGGATATTCATACTGAAACCGCGTCGAAAGTATTCCAAGTTCCATATGACCAAGTCAATGAAGAAATGCGTCGACAAGCTAAGATGGTTAACTTTGGCATTGTCTATGGCATTTCAGCTTTTGGTTTAGCACAAAGACTTGGGATTCGTCGAGGTGATGCGCAACAGATTATTGATCGATACTTTAATCAGTTTCCAAAAATCAGGAATTATATGGACGATATTGTCGAATTCGCCAGAAATAAAGGATATGTACAAACCATGACAGGTCGTCGCCGGTATTTACCTGATGTGAATTCCGCTAATGTTACCATGCGAAATAGTGCTGAACGTAATGCTATTAATTCTCCCATCCAAGGATCGAGTGCAGATCTAATTAAACTTGCGATGTCAGCTATTTACCAAGAATTTACTAGTCAAAAACTAAAGACACGTATGATCCTTCAGGTCCACGATGAATTATTGTTTGACATGTGGAAATCGGAAGAAGAAACCGTTGTACCTATTGTTCAAGAAAAAATGCAAACTGCGATCCCAATGGGAGTTCCACTTAAAGTCGATATAGGAATTGGTCATAATTGGCTTGAAGCGCATTGAATTATTAATTTGATAGGTTAGCTTGACGGACGGAGTTTTGAGTTGATACACTTTTTTGGCGATGAAAAAAACTGTTAATTCTATTAGAAAGACGAAAACGAGCGGGCAAAAAATCGTTATGTTGACCGCTTATGATTATCCAACAGCCCTAATTTTGAACCAGGCAGAAATTGATATTATCCTGGTTGGTGATACCCTTGGTATGGTGGTTTTGGGATATGAAACTACACGGGATGTTACCATAACAGATATGATTCATCACACATCTGCTGTCAAACGCGGCAATGAAACCTGTTTGATTGTCTCGGATCTCCCATATCAGTCCGATAAAACGTCCGATCTAGCAGTCGAAAATGCCAAACAACTCGTTTCCACTGGAGCGGATGCTGTTAAAATTGAAGGAAATAAAACCGAAATTATCAGAGCTATTATTAATGAAGGAATCTCTGTAATGGGTCATGTAGGTCTCCTTCCTCAAACAACTGAAACATTCCGGGTTCGCGGCAGAAAGGAAAGAGAAGCAAATCAAATTCTGGAAGATGCGATATCCTTGGAACGGGCGGGTTGCTTTGCTGTTGTACTGGAATGCATTCCAAATCCAGTGGCTGAAAGAATCACGGAATCTCTATCAATACCGACAATAGGTATTGGGGCTGGAGCAAGTTGCGATGGGCAAGTTCTTGTTATCCATGATTTAATTGGGTTATTTGATCGTTTCAGACCTTCGTTTGCTAAGCAGTTTACTAATGTAAAGAAAGAAATTTTGCGTGCTGTCGAAAGCTACAAATTTGAAGTTCAGCAAGAAACCTTTCCCGATGCTGACCATTCTTATGAATAACTGAATCTAATGAACTAAGGAGAAAAACTAGATGTTTAAAGTTGGAATTATTGGTGATGAAGCCTCTCAGGATTTTCAAACTGTCGTTGATATGGCAGTTGAATTCAATCTTGATTCAATCGAAGTTAGATCCGTTTGGGATAAAGCACCACAGGAATTAACAGATCAGGATATTGACAATATGAAGCAAATCCTAGAAGGCACGAATGTTAAAATAATTGGCATTGCATCGCCATTCTACAAATGCGATATTGATAATACTGAAGAACGAAAAGAGCATATCAATATCTTGAAACAGTGCATTAAGCTGGCCAAAGCATTTGATGTTAACCTGATACGAACTTTTGTTTTTTGGAAAATTGATAATATTGAAGAACGATGGGGTGAGATTGTCGGATCCTATGATGAACCTGTGCGGATCGCGGAAAGCGAAGGCATCACACTTGGTATGGAAAATGAGTATTCAACCAACTTAGCCACTGCTAAGCTGACAGAGCGTTTCATTGGCGAGATTGACTCCCCAAGCGTCAAGGCAATTTGGGATCCTGCAAATGAAGCGCATGCCGACCAAGACGGTGAGACACCGTTTCCAGATGCTTATAATCGGCTTAAACCGTTTATGATTCACGCCCATCTAAAAGATGCTGCCCGTGATCCGAAAACTAGGGAGATGGATTCGGTCGAGGTTGGCACTGGAATTATCGATTGGCAGGGACAACTGCAAGCTTTCATTGATGATGGTTATCAAGGACACCTAACATTAGAAACTCACTGGCGGCCAACTCTCAAGTTGGATGAAGATATCGTTCATCAACCTGGAGGATCAGCGTTCTCCGAGGCAGGTGAAGAAGCATCACGCATCTGCTTGAAAAATTTGTTCGAAATGATTGACAAATTAGAACAGTAAGGGATTAAGAGGTGAATGTTCCAAGAATTTATCGAGATTCGTGGTGCACGTGAACATAACCTACGGAATGTTAATCTCAAACTTCCGAAGGATCAACTGATTGTCTTCACTGGTGTAAGTGGATCCGGAAAATCTTCCTTAGCCATTGATACGATCTATGCTGAAGGGCAACGCCGTTACATCGAGTCGCTCTCAGCCTACGCCCGCCAGTTCATCGGTCAAATTGAAAAGCCCAAATTTGACTCGATTGACGGCCTTTCCCCTTCCATATCAATTAGCCAAAAATCAACCAGCCAAAATCCGCGTTCAACTGTTGCAACTATAACAGAGATCTACGACTATCTGCGAGTACTCTTCTCTCGAGTGGGAGAATTATATTGTGTAGAATGCAATTCTCTACTTGGCAGACAAACAGAAGATGAAATTGTCGACCAGATCATGGCGATGCCCAAAAACCGACGTTTGCTCATTCTCGCACCGATTGTCATTGGTCGGCGCGGTGAATATCGGCAGGAATTAGAAGACGCTCGTAAGGCTGGTTACGCGCGAGCCCGAATCAATGGAGTTGTTTTCGATCTCGCGGAGGATATCCAGCTTGAACGTAACAAACACCACGACATTGAAATCGTGGTTGATCGAATTAAGGTTAAATCGGATATCCGCAACCGTGTTGCAGAAGCGGTTGAGCTCGCGCTCCGTATGGGTAATGGTATCTTAACCGTTAACATGCCGGATTTTCAAGACCAAGATCGGACTTTCAGCCGAAGCTATACCTGCACCAAATGCCAAATTGGTTATCAACCGCTTTCACCTAGGGATTTTTCTTTTAATAGCCCCGCGGGAATGTGTCCAACCTGTCGCGGCGTAGGCACAATAAACGGAATCTCGAAAGACCTGATCATTCCTAATCCAGATTTGTCGATTAATGACGGTGCAGTATCGCTATGGGGGAAAATTGAATCGTCACGTTTGAGAATGCTGGTTCAAAGTCTAGCAGACTACTTTGAAATTGATCTTGATGATTCGTGGAAAGAATTACCTGGGAACGTACAAAATGCAATCCTGTATGGTACAGGTAATCAGCTAATACCAATGATCTATCGTCAGCGGGGTCGCCGTCGGTTCAAAAGAAGAGAAGTATTTCACGGGATTATTCCTGATGCGGAGTATCAATATCACCGAAGTCGATCTCAAGCCCGCATAAACAAATTCGAGAGATATGTCTCAATAATCATGTGTCCGGACTGTAATGGTAAGCGACTTAAATCGACAGCGATGAGTGTAAAAATTGATGATAGATCTATCGTTGATATTGTTGAAATGACTATCAACGACTGTCTTGGATTTTTCAATAACCTCAGGTTGGCTGAACGAGAGACAATTATCGCAGAAGGTGTATTGAAGGAAATCCAAGGGAGATTAACATTTCTGGCTAATGTTGGATTGGAATACTTATCGCTTAATCGTGCCGCACCCACTTTATCTGGGGGTGAATCTCAGCGGATACGTTTGGCTTCACAAATTGGTGCCGGATTGTGTGACGTTGTTTATGTTTTGGATGAACCATCAATTGGTCTACACCCTCGGGACAATAATCATCTGTTAAGAACACTACAACAACTGCGTAATCAAGGCAACACAGTCATTGTAGTGGAACATGATGAAGATACAATGCGGGCAGCAGATATGATTGTTGACTTTGGTCCACGTGCTGGTATACAAGGAGGAATAATTTCCGACATTGGCCCCCCAAAAGAAGTCATTACAAACGGCAGTTCGTTGACAGCTCAGTACCTTAGAGGTGATCTTGAAATAGAGATACCAAACAATCGACGCCCACATGGAAATTCTTTCCTCGAAATTATTGAGGCTAAACACAATAATTTAAAAGAAATCGATGTCCTAATACCAATTGGTGTTTTAACTTGCGTGACTGGGGTCTCAGGATCCGGTAAAAGTTCACTTATTAATGACATACTTTATCAGGCATTGGCACGAGATTTGATGCGTGCTAATACAACTCCGGGTGAACACAAAAGGATTCAGGCTATAAGGTGTAATGAGGATAGTATACTTGAAATTCAAGAGGTGAGTAACGTTATCGACAAGGTCGTGTCGATAAATCAATCTCCAATTGGTCGTGTGCCACGCTCAAATCCGGCCACGTACAGCAAATTGTTTGATCATATTCGAAACTTATTTGCTGAACTTCCAGAATCGAAGTTGCGTGGTTACAAACCTGGCCGTTTTAGTTTTAACGTCAAAGGTGGTCGTTGTGAAGCCTGTCAAGGTAATGGTGCACAGAAGATTGAACTGCAGCTTTTAGCAGACGTGTGGGTTACCTGCAATGTTTGTAACGGCAAGCGATACAATCAAGAAACACTAACTGTTAAGTATAAAGATAAGTCAATTAGCGATGTCTTGAACTTAGACGTTCAAGAAGCATTAGAACATTTTAAAAACATACCAAGCATTGCTAGGGTTTTACAGACACTGTACGACGTTGGGTTAGATTATATAAAACTTGGTCAACCTTCACCAACACTTTCTGGAGGAGAAGCTCAAAGAATAAAATTATCCCGAGAATTAGCTAAGCGAAGGACAGATCAAACGCTGTATATTCTTGATGAACCGACCACCGGACTCCATTTTGATGATGTGAAAAGATTGCTTGAGGTACTCCATCGGTTAGTTGACCAAGGTAGCACAGTAATCGTCATTGAACACAACTTGGAGGTAATCAAAACGGCTGATCATATTATTGACCTTGGCCCTGAAGGAGGGGAATCTGGTGGCTTTGTTGTTGCTACTGGTACACCAGAGGATATCTCGGAAATTAAAGGGTCGCACACTGGTCGGTACTTGAAACGGTTGTTAGGCCGAACAACAGAATTTCTAAAGGCAGACCTCCCGGTTTCACATGCTATGGGGACTAAGGAGAAAGGAATCATAGTTGAAGGCGCATCTGAGCATAATCTGAAGTCGATTGACGTAGAAATACCATATCATAAATTGACTGCTCTAACAGGTGTTAGTGGGTCAGGAAAATCCTCATTGGCTTTAGACACAATTTACGCAGAAGGGCAACGTCGTTATGTTGAATCCTTATCTACATATGCCCGACAATTCCTCGGTCAGCTTGAAAAACCGAAAGTTGAAAAAATAGAGGGATTATCTCCTGCTATTGCAATTGAACGTCGAACTTTAAGTAAGAATCCAAGATCTACAGTTGGTACCGTTACAGAAATTTATGACTACTTGCGGGTACTCTACTCGCGCATTGGCAGAGCTCATTGCCCTCAATGTAAGAAGCCAGTTGGGTCACAAAGTTCTCAGCAAATTGTCGATAAGATTATGGATGAACCTCATGGAACCCGTATTCATATAATGTCCCCGCTTAAACTACAAAAAGGCGAGAGTTACCAAGGAGCATTCGAAAGACTCCAAAGGCTTGGTTTTGCGCGCGTTGAAGTCAACAATGTCACCCATTTTCTTGATCAGGCACCAGACTTAAAAACAACAAGCAAATATGATGTCAAAATTGTTGTTGATAGACTCGTCATCTCTGAAGAAGATAGAAGCCGCTTGGCTGAAGCAGTAGAAGTGGCTATAGGGCAAAGTGTTGGCACCGTTGCAATTCGACGAGAGTTAAGATCAATACAATTTGGTAGGTCCGAAACTGTAGGTTCGAAAGAGGTTAGCAATCGACGTAGGCAACGCAGACGGGACCAGGATAACTCAAATGTAACAGAGAAAACGCAAGAGCATGGGGATCAAATCACCGTTTACAGCACACAATTTGCCTGTGTACCATGTAGTCTAAGTTTTGATGACCTAACGCCACAGCATTTTTCTTTTAATAGTCCAATTGGGAAGTGTCCAACTTGCGATGGTTTTGGAGCTATATGGGGTGATATATGCTATTCATGTCAAGGAACCCGCCTCAAACTTTTGGCCAGCCATGTCAAAATTGGTGACAAGACTCTCTCTGAACTAACGGCAATGTCAATACGCCAAACTGTCCAGTTCTTTAACGAAATTAGTCTTACATCATATGAAATGGAGATTGGATGTGAGTTAGTAGCCGAAACTAGAAAAAGGCTTCAATTTCTGGAAGAAATTGGGCTTCACTATCTAGCTCTGAACCGACGGGCCCCCACAATATCTGGGGGTGAAATGCAACGTGTCCATCTAGCCAGCCAATTGGGAAGTGGTTTAACCGGTGTAACTTATGTTTTAGATGAACCAACAACAGGCCTACATCAACGTGATAATCAACGTTTGATCAAGGCTTTAAAGAGACTGCGTGACCTTGGTAACACAGTACTGGTTGTGGAGCATGATCCAAGTACGATTGAATCATCGGACCATATGCTTGATTTTGGTCCTGGTGCAGGCGTACTCGGTGGTGAAATAATCGCGACAGGCTCTCCATCCGAAATCAAAAAAAAATCTCAATCTCTAACTGGTCGCTATTTATCCAAAATAGAAGAGATCAGCATACCTAAAGAGCGGCGTCGAGGTAGCGGGAGTTGGCTGGAAATAAAACACGCTCAGAAGAATAATCTTAAAGGAATTACGGTTAAGGTTCCATTTGGGGCACTGACATGTGTAACGGGTGTTTCCGGGTCAGGAAAAAGCTCATTAGTTGACGGTGTCTTATTACAAAACAGTGTTGCTCCAATCGGAGCCGAGCCCAATTTTGAAAACAAGGAAGAGAACCAAAAGATAGATCTAAGTGTTTTTGATAAAGTAATTAATATTGATCAAAGTCCAATTGGTGAAACACCTAGATCAAATGCAGCAACATATACTGATATGTTTACCAAGATTCGAGCCTTGTTTGCTAGCCTACCGGAAGCTAAAGTCCGAGGATTTTCATCTGGTCGCTTTAGCTTCAATATCAGTGGTGGTCGATGTGAGTTATGTCAGGGGCTCGGATACAACCAAATCGAAATGCATTTTCTTGCTGATGTTTGGCTGGAATGTGAGTCTTGTCACAGTACTGGTTACAATCGAGAAACTTTAGAAGTCCGTTATAAAGGGAAAAATATTGCTGATGTCTTACGAATGTCGGTTCGTGAAGCATTAGAGTTTTTCCGAGACATACCAACCATCGAAAAGACGCTTCAGCTGCTGTTTGACGTTGGGTTGGATTACATCCAACTGGGACAACCAGGTACAACACTTTCAAGTGGGGAATCACAACGGATAAAATTGGCAACGGAACTTGGCAAACGGGGGACAGGAAAAACACTTTATGTGATGGATGAGCCCACAACCGGACTACATTTCCAAGATATCCAAAAGTTGCTGAATGTAATTAATAGGCTCGTTGACAAAGGAAATACTATTGTTATTGTTGAACATAATATGGATGTGATTAAGTCAGCAGATTGGATAATTGATCTCGGTCCTGAAGGAGGTAAGGAGGGTGGTTATCTTGTTGCCATGGGAACACCGGAGGACGTTGCTTCCATTGATCAATCACATACCGGCCTGTTTTTACGTGATGTGCTTACTTGATTAGGGCAAGTTTCCGGGATTCTGAGAAAACACCGGCTTGCAACTGATAGACGTAAACACCGCTGGCGACTCGCTCACCGTTCTGACTCCGTCCGTCCCAGTAAATCGCTCGATCCTTTTGGACATAGAACCCTGCTGGTTTGAACCCAAGATTTATTTGTCTGATAAGCGTACCTTCCAGATTGTATATTGTTAGAATTACTTTTGAACCGGTTGAGATCTGGAATGGAATCCAAGTGTCGGGGTTGAATGGATTGGGATAGTTCACCAAAAGCTTGTTCTTAGCAGGGACGGTAAGTGCTTCCAACGACAGAATTCGGTCCTCCATAAAATTGCGTAACATAATAACGCCTTCAATATTTCCCGGTAAATCCAATAGTTTCTGATGCATTTGTTTATAGATATCTAATATGTTTGGGTCTGAATCAAGAAAATTCCCTGGTGCAACGTTCATTTCTCCCCCAACAGTTTCAGTTTCTTTCTCACTACCTTCTGCGACAGTACGTGGTTCACTGGTTTTCTTCATCCAGTTTAGGGCAACCGGCACAATGTCATCTGCGTTTACAATACCGTTACCATCGGCATCTGCAACCGTTGCTGGCTGCATTTTGAATGGTTTTGCTGTTTGAAGAACCCAGTTCGTTGTAGATTCTTGCCTTGGCTCACCTTTTTCTCTCCAGAAACGACCTATCGGAATGATATCTGCTGCATTGACTTCTCCATCTTTGTTAGTATCACCAGGAAAAACACCAACACCGGTAGTAAACGACCATGAGACCTCCTCAGCTACTGGATTCCCGATCAAGTCCGGTATTCCAGATTTGATTATGACCGAAATTTTCTCAACATCCCTAAAAATTTCATCCGCGACAAAAGTCACACGATTAGTGTTTGTACGGATCTCGCCCCAAATTCTATCAACTTTATCACTCGAGACTATTAGATACTGCTCATCGATTTTTACTTCTTCGCTAAATTCCACTGATATAATAGTATCGACCTGTACAAAATCCTCCGTACCATCTGGATTAAAGGAAACCACTTCTGGCGCTAAATCATCAAATTCAACAGAATCTGATGCTACCTCAGAAACGTTGCCAGCACCATCCCGAAATTCCGAAAATACCGTACGGATTCCTTCACCGGAAGGCACTTTCCACTCAATTTGATCGCTAAACGGCTTCCAATCTGTGTCACTGAAATCCTCCTCCTCGTTTCTTAGTCTTACCTCACCAACCTCCTTCATGTTTGAAAGTTCATCAGAAGCTACAAGTTTAATTGTGATTCCTGCTTGTCTGGTTCGGTCTCCAACAATTGATATTGATCCAATAGGTGCTGTCTGATCAAAGATGATTTGGTCTGAAAGGGAGGATGTTATTATGTTGCCAGAGAAATCCTGAAACTGACAAAAAACTGTTTTAATTCCTTCTTCATCCGACAAATTCCACTTGCTACTGGCGCTGTTGGTCACTGTCGGAGAAAACTTGATCCACTTGATCTTTTGATCAGATTGGCTAAAATCTTCGTCATTCTTGAAGCGCATCGATTCAACACCAAACCCGACGTCGGTCGCCACAGTATTCAATATAACCATCTGATCGGTAGTGTAGATGTCAGTTTTGTTAATTACAAATGATCCAATTGGGGCAATTTTATCCATGATCTGGATCTTGCCCAATTGCAAAACGATGCCATATTTGGATTCTTCGTTAGCATACATCTCTGCTTCAATCTTAATTTCATTTTTTATTTTTGGGTCTAATGTTTTAGGTATTTCAATTTCGATGGTTCCAACTTGTTCCGCATTCGGAGGGTTCTGATTGACTTTAAGCAAAATTCCATTATCAATTTTTGCGACCGCCATTGTTTTAGCAAATACTTTATTCAAATTGAAAGCTAAAATCTTAATATTGGGTACTGTTTGGATTAGAATCTGACCTTTTGAGATCTGAAAATCAGGTTTTCGGAGCTTAAGTCCAATGACTCCAGACTGACTCGGTGCCAAGGATAACCCGTCGAGCTCCAGTTTAATGTCTGCAAGTACAGTGAAGCTTCCAGAGGATAAAATTTTAATTTTATCCAATTGTCTCTTTGTTTTGGAAAGCATCAATGAAATATCTTTGATTGTTATTTCACCAGTTGCTAAGTCAGTAGCCGTAGGTAAGACGAAGAAGCTAAGATCTATCCGAAAAATCCCACTTTTGGTACCAAATGATGGTGTTATGGTGAACTTCAAGTCGAGTCGATTACCGACTGATGTTGCACTGATCTGTTTCACACCTTTACCTGACAACGTAATGAACTTAAGAAGGTTACTTGGGAAATCAAGCGAAGTCTCGACCGTGATTTCGCCAATTTCGGGACCAAGAGGTCGGATAAAAATTGGAAACGCTATTTCTTGGCTTCTTCCACCACCAACATCCGTCATCTCTAAGTAAAGTGGGCTGTCCACAAAAATCTTGATCACAGCTTGTTCGAATTTGTTATAACTCAAACGCAATGTTGCTGTTCCAGCATTAAGTGCGGTAAATTTACCATTATTAGCAATTTCCCCAATTTTCCCCTCTAATTGCCATGCTGGTTTATCAAGGTCAATTTCATTATTATCCTTATCATGCCCGATCCCTACAAACTGGATAGATTCTCCTACGGACAAGCTAACCGATTCATCGATAACTTTCTTTTCTGCGGAGATTTTGATGTCTTGGATTTCTCCCGGCCGTACGGTGACTTGGCCGGATAATTGAACAAATCCAGCCGTTTCTATCTGTACTTGCCCGACACCTTGTTTTCGAGCAGTAAAGGTGCCATCATTTTCTATTTGACCGACACTACCAATCACACTCCATTTTTTTTCTACTGGTGTCTTTGTTATATTGCCGTACAAATCTAATCCTTCTACTTTGAATTTTTTCTTGCTACCGGCTAATAAGTTAGCATTCATTGGTATAATTTTAAGCATAGCGAGCTTGGCTGAAGTGACCGTTATTTTTGTAGAGTTTCCCTTGGTTTCACCGACAGAAAGCTGTACTTGTCCGACACCAACATGTTTTGCTGTCATTTGGAACGAGATAACACTAGCTTTGGGACCAGGATCAATGCCTTCAGAATCAGTTATTGAATTACCAACAATTTTCCACAATGCTTTTTCTCGAGGAATATTGACTTTATTACCCGCTGAATCTCGGCCTATGACCTGAAAAATCCTTTTCTCACCGGCCACCAGCGAGACCGCTTCTTTGGGTAGAATTTCTATGCTCTTGATTTGTCCTTTGACAATTTGAATTTTTGGTAATGTTGCTATTAAACTATCAAATGTGGCGGTGATGTTCCCAAGCCCAAGATTTTTGGGCGTCAGTATTCCTCCTTCAAACAGACCAAGCTCGACCGATTTTTCATAGGCACTAATTGTCCATTTAACCGCCGCTTGATCAACTTTGACGGGGTTATCATACAAATCTGTTCCAACAACTTGGAAGGATGTAATCTGGCCAATTTGGATATCCAAAACAGTTGGAGATATCATGATGTTCGATAGGTTACCAGTTGTAACTGTAATCTCTGGTGATTCCTGCTTTAACTCGTTATAACTGACTAAGATCCTACCTTCCCCAGCTTTAATGGCAATGAAAATCCCATCGGCTGAGATTTTGCCGATACCATTCGTAACTTCCCATTTCAATGCTGTAGATAGATCAACTTTATTGTCAAACTGATCTCGACCTGAAGCAGAAAAAGGTAATAGCTGGCCTGCACCGAGTTGCTTTGGCTGAACTGGGTTATCAATGGCCAATTTGGTAACTACTCCCGGTAGAATTCGCAAATTAGCAGTTGCAGATACCAATGTATTTGATACTGTCGCACGAATCTGTAACAGGCCAGTAGAAGTGCTAGGTGCGATAGTTATTGTATAGACACCATTTCCAACCTCTTTTACCCTAAGAAGTTCTTGACCTTTTGAAGTTGGGGGCTCTGCTATTTCGGCATTGGTATCAGATTCGACTTCTGTTTCAACTCCTTTATCTGTGTTTTTCAATTCCTGTTCGAGATGGGTTTCGATCTTTACCGCTTCATTCTCAAGTCGAACTGAATTTTCGCCTGTTAGAATCATGGTGATAGTTGAACTGATATTTTCTCCCGATACTAATGAATCTGGAGAGGCAAAAATTAGCAACCGTTCTGCTGAACTTTTGTGTTTAACTTCAATTAATACTTCCTGAGAGGTCGACCCTCCCAAGCTATCGGTAGCTAGAAAAAGAATTGAAAATGTTTTAGACCCTTCTTTCCCCTGGACAGTATCACTATTTGTTTGCCAGAAGAAGCCCCCATCTTGGTCTAACTGGGCACCTGTGGGAAGTGCCTCAACTGAAAAACGAACTTGATCCCCGTCCGGATCAACACCACTTAGATTTAAAGTGATGGAATCTCCTTCAATAATTGGGGCAGTTACACCTTTTATTTCTTTGCTGTCCGTATTAAGAACCACCAGTGTTGGTGGTCGGTTAGGTCTTTTTAAACTGAGATCGACTGAGGCCGACAAAACCATTTTGTTCAATGAAACAGAAGCCGTAACTGGAAAACTAACCGCGGGACTGTCAATTTCACCTGTTGTGTATTTAGCGATGTAACGTCCACTACCTTGCGCTTCAACTTCAGAGATAGAACCAATTTGAGGAGTGTCAAATTCAACCTCAGCATCACTAATAGGCCGATTTTTAGTGTCACGAACACTGACAACCAAAGTTGTTCCAACTATGCCGTCAGCAGGCAATTCGGTTGTCTCAGCAACGAGTTTGATGTTATCAGGCTGGCTATTTAACTGCTTGATTTCTGTTTTAGCTGACACCTTGTTAGAAGTCGTTGCGCTTAACACCACAATGCCTACGATATTACTAGCTCTGTAAGTTGCTGCGTATTTTCCTCTAACCTGATGTTCCATTTCAACTTCGAAATCATCAGAAGTTAGCATTACTTGTTCATCAATAACAGGTTTTCCAAGAGCATCTTTAACTGTGGCAACGACTTCTGTTTCGGAAGTTTCTTCAGCAAGCAGCTGGCTCTTAGAAGCATTTAATGTAATTTGAGCTGCCTGACTTAAGTGGTTGACAGTGAATTTTGCGGACTGTATTTGTTTAAAAACCGAATCCGTTAACGAGAAAGTAGCCGTCTTGACTACACCTCCTTGTTCATAGGCTGTTACTGTTTGGAACGATGGTTCGTATATAAATTTATAGCGGTTTTTGTCAACCTGTTCGAACTTGCTATCTTCAAGTTCACTGACTGCAAACGTCAATTCATCATTATTTTTGTCTTCCCCCTCTACAAAAATTACCAATTGCTTGCCTTCTGACATGGAGAAGTTGACTGGATTTTCGCGAAGGATAGCATTTCTGGTATTCTTCAGTTTTAAAACTGGGGCGTCATTTGACTGTGCCCTTATCGGATCCAAGATGGGAGAGTTTCCATTCCTATCTGTTAATTTTCCTTTTTCTGTCGAGAACATCACAACCGGTGACTCACCACGACGAAGTATTTCTGAAACTCCGTCTTCAACGTTAATTTCAAGATTCCATATCAAACCAAAATTATCGGTCCGGTTAAAATTAGTAGCCACCAAATCGCCATATCCTTCTAACCTGATTTTCCAGCCATCTTTACTCGGGTTCATAATTGGTTCTGAGAATGCGATCTCTATTGAATTGTCTCCGACCACCCTCGCTGTATAGGAAGGCGAAATACCATCTTGAGCCTGAATAATTCTTTGGCTGGGATCAACTTCATTTCCTGATAGATCTACAATTGGGTTATCAGCGACACCAATATATTGTATAAATGGTTGATCTCCAGTTTGAATTGGTGCAGCAAGAGTAATAGTAAATTCATTTCCTTTGCCGCTGAAAAATGATATTGGTTTATCGTTAACCGTCCAATTATCAATATCACCTTCACCACCCTTAACTGTTTCATTGAACTTCAGCACAATCGTTGTCGTGTTGACAGTTTTAGCGGTAAAACTGGGATCAGTAAAATCTGTCTTTTCAATTGTTATCTCTCCTCTCCCTGTTAAGCTACTTTCAGTTTCAGCTGAAATTGTGATAACCTGCGGCAAACTTGGAGCCAAAAAAACAGCTGAATAGTTTCCATAACCCAAGTTCTTGGCAGTTTTAGTGATAGTTCCGCCGTCAGCAGTTAAACTCACCTCACCAGCCTCAAGTGGGTTATCTGACGCGTCCAGAATCTGAATCGCTATCTCAGCTTCGGATAATCCATCAGCAGGCAAACTTGAAGGAGTAGCTACCACAGTCAGAGAATAAGCAACTGGCTTAACCGTAGTGATCATTGGATTTGCTATTAGTTGTCTCGGATAATCAGCAACTGTGCTATCTTCTACAGAGATTGTAATTTGCCCGACATCTGATGAACGGATCTCACCCATTGCTGTACCATTCATATCCGTTAGTGTTTTCGATTGGACGATTTCAACTTGTTCGATATCGACATTTCGTGATTTTGCTGTGATAGTAACTTTTCGGTTTGGAACGGGACTCCCAAGCTTATCAACCAATGTAATTAAAACCCTAGCGGCAGTGACTCCATTAGCTAAAATCTTACTGGGAAAAACTTCCACTGAGGATTGGACTGGTGAAACATCACCAGGTAATACTTTAATATTGACTAGCTTTTGAGCATTCAATATTAAAGTATGGATTGGACTGGATGGTGATACACCGATGGTAAGCAATCCAGCTCTGTTGGGAGCAGTCAACGTTGTCTGATAGAGTCCCGAAGATACTTCTTCTGCAGGACTGGTAACTGACCCGGCTGTCGACGTTACCTCGATAGTTGCCCTTGAAATTGGATAACCTTCATTATTTTTTGCCGTAAACATAAGTTTGGTTTCCGTAATGCCATCTCCGCTGATTTCATCCGGCAAATCTGTGAAATTTATATCGGTTATTTTAGGAGAACTAAATCGTACAAACTCAACGTAATCGAAATTGGGAATTTGGGGAATTTTGATATGGATTAATTGGTCTCCGGTTTTACTGGAACTCATCTTGAAAGATGCACGTCCTTCTTCATCAACAAGTTGAACCTGTTCCGATACATTAATAGTTTGCGATTCAATCTTGATTTCAACATTAGGTATCGAATTGCGATATTTATCCCTTATGATTGCAGTTGCCATTACTTGTTCTTTTCCGTCAGCAGGTGGCTCCATGGATTGACCATTTTCATCAACTTCAATAACAATCTCAGTTTGGATTGGGCTTGGTGGGCCAGGCAAGAGTTTCAAGGCCATTGGTTCTGACACAACCGTGTTTCCCGCATTGGAAAGAGTGGCAGTTACTTTGAGAAGACTTGTGGAAGTTGAAGGAATATAAGTTCCACGATAATTATCATTACCAATAGCATCGATAGTTCTGATGATCTTTCCACTACTGACATCCATGGCTACGCTCAGGTTTGGGATAGTGTTTCCGTGAGGATCTGTAACGTTCAGAATTAAATCGACTGGAGTAGCACCATCAGCAACTGCATCTAGCGGATCCATACTGAGTTGGAAGTTCGCCGTATCCCCAAGTGTTAAACGGATTGATTTTTGATCAAATACTCCATAAGAACTTTTAGCGCGTATTTCTACTTCTCCTACAGCAGTTCCAGTGATATATTCGGCAACATAGTTGCCATCTTGATGATTAATCAAATCCCCCACTTTACCGGAATTGAGTTCTGGCTTTAGTTCAAAGACAAGATTTTCGTTAACAACAGGGTTACCATATATATCAAGTGCTTTAACACGGAGTTGCGCGGTTGATTTCCCATCAGCAGGTAATTGAGACTTGGATATCCCTAGTTCAATATTGGTTGTTGAACCGCCAATAAGGCGAATCTCGGTTAATGCTTGAATATCAAACTCAGTTTTAACAACGATCTTTGCCTTGCCAGCTGTAGTGGTATTCGCAGTGTAAGTTGATGTGTATGTGCCATCCCCATTATCTTGTATAAGCGATATATGCCCCAAGTTTGTTGTAGCTTCTATGACTTTATCCGATGCTGGCTTTTCATAGATATCAATTGCTCGAATAGTTAATTTGGTACTTGAGAAACCATCAGCGACAACCTGATCGTCCTCAGCTTCAACGACTAATCTCTCGACTCTCGCACGCAGATTGATAACAACTGCTCCATTCCGTCCATTCGGCGCATTGGCATAAATCGTCATTTCACCTAGCTTGGTCGAACTAACAGGGGTAAAGATGGTCACATACCCACCGTCTCCTCTGTTGATTACTGTCGAAAAACTCCCTGAGTCAGCTTGGAAAACAACAGTTTCATTAAGCACTGGATTTCCTATGCTATCAATCACCAATGCGGTGATTTTTGTGCTTGCACGTTCATCCCTAGTAACAATTTCAGGTTCAGCATCCAGTGTTATTTGGGCAGTGTCGCCCGACACCACGATGATCTCAAAAGGTTTTAAGATATCTTTGTAAACGACTTCAGCCTTCACTGTTCCTCGCTCGCGTGCCGTAAACTTGCCAAACTGCGTTAAAATTCCGATATCAGCACCTGATTGAATATTCCACAAAGGTGCTTCTGACAACTGGACTTCCTGACTGTTTTTTTCATATCCAACGGCGTTTAGATCTACTGATTCACCAATTTGGACAAAAACGGGCGCTCCCTCAACGGAGACGCTTGAAATTCCGTTGTACGTATACCCATTTGTAAGAGTCGTTAGTTGACCGTCAACATTGGTAATAATAATATCACGTTCGCCAGGGGCGTCCATTGGGGCAGCGATTTCGATCAACTCAGACGAGATTGTGCTTATTTTTTCGACAATTTGCTTTCCGATTTGTACAGAAAGACCTTGACGAAAACTAGTGCCGTGAATCTGTACTTGAGTGTTACCCCCACCATTAGATTTACCTGTCGTCAAATTGGAGACAGCCGTAATAGTAGGTGGAGAGAATGGAATTACGAGGTCGAGCCGCATCATCCTAGCAGACAGGTGTTCTTCCGTTACGGATTGAATAGAAGTACCTCGGGATTCACCATTTAGAAAAACTTCTACTTGGATATCATTATTTGCTTGGACAATAAATTCGGTGTTAATTGACTCTTTCAACCCAATTTTATGGAAAGTGACTGAATAATTCGGCTGGTCTTGGACTTGTTGTGTAATTGCCATTAAGGAGAGATTGTTTTTCAGGTTAGTCACTCTTACTTCATGGCCTACAAGTATCTCAGCATCTTCAAGTATTTCACCTGTAAGTAACTTTGTTTGATGTCTTCCAAAACCACTAACAGTGAAAGTATTAGCTGCTCCACGAACATTTCCTTTTAATGGAATAGCAGATGGTGAATTTGGATCGTTACTAAATATGTTCAGTACATCGTTCAATCCGAAGATGACTTTGGGAAGAAAAGTAATCTTGACCTCTTGGCTCTTTTCGGGCTGAATTTGGAAAGGGGGAATTGGCTCAATTTTAAAGGCGAGTGATGGTGGCAAAATCCCGCTGATATCTAAATTCCCACTTCCTTGATTGAGGATTACAAATGACTTTGAGGTGGGAGTTTCAGCACCCAAAAGAACTTCGCCAAAATCAATTTGATCTACTGAGAGTTCTAACTTTGGTTCGGTGGGAATATAACTAAATACAGAAGGAAACCGCGCAATTTGACCGTCAGGATTTTGCACAGTGACGTCAACAGTACCGAGTTCTCCAACAGGGGTTTTTACTCGGATTTCTTGTTTAGAAACCACATTGACTGACTTAGCCGCACTTTCTCCGAAGAAAACACCTAAACCACTTAAAAAATTTTCTCCATATATTCTTATCTCACTATTGCCAGTTTTCAGTCCAGTTCGTGCGGATAACCGATTAATAAATGGGGGTGAATCAGAGGTCTTTTCCAATGCTAATACAACAATGCCATTTGTATCATCGGCCACAAAAATATGGGTCCCTGACTTTGTTAAACCAAAAGCAGTGCCTGCCGTTTCATAGGAAGCGATTTCAGTTAGATCTGTCAGATCGCTAATATCAATGACTTTTACCCCTTGTCCGGAATCCACTAGAAAAACTAAGTTATCCTCGATGTATAAATCCTGCACGAAACTTGAGGTATGAAGCCTGCTAATTTCACGGGGGACAACTGGATTAAATACATCTATTATCCGTACCCCTCCAAAACCGTCAGCCGTTATTAAAAGGTCCCCACTCATCACCATTCGTTTGGAAAAACCATCGCCGGAATCAGGTAGACTAGCAATTATTTGTGGTAATCTAGGCGGGTCTATCCCCAATACTTGGAAGCCACTCTCGCCGTCAGCAAGATAGGCAAAGTCATTACTAACAAGGATATCCTGTGTAGAACCTGGTGTGTCCAGAATAGCAATTCGTTGTGGGTTACCCAAATCAGAAACATCAACGATTTCGACCCCCATACTACTTCTCGCAATGTATGCGAGAGAACCATGTCCTGTAACACTTTGAGCGTAGGAAGTTCTATACTGATTAACAAGATATGGAGAGTCCGCACGAGCAATAGCGACAATTATAAAATTTCCATCGGTTGCATAGATGTAATTTCCAAAGACTTTCACATGCTTCCAAACTTGACCTGTCTCTATACGTTTCTGAGATTCAATTAACCGGAAATCCCCATTAGTATTGTCTATTTTGATAGCTGCCATTCCATTGGCTGCATTTGCCACATACAACATATTGTCGAGTACTTCTATGTCATAGGCAGAACCTATTGTGTACCAATGCGCTAATTTCTGTATCCTTTTAAAATCCGGATCAATTTTCAAAATATCAATCGTGGATTTCCCGTTTGACACAAATATCTCATTGGTAACACCACTAATTGTATGCATCTGTTCTGATGTTTCATAAAGGCCAAATTCTTTGAATTGATTTATCCCTTCATCAATTGAAATTGCACGAACACCAAATTCAAGGTCCATGATATATGCAAATGTATGGGATAATGTTCGGCCAATTGAAATATCTGCTACTTCCCCCGTTACCAAATTGTGTGGTATTTCCGTTAAGACCTCCGGTATTTTTATATCAAAGACTTTCAAGCCTTCCTTGCCTGATGCAGCATAAAGGCGGTTACCAACAACATGTATACTGTTAGCATTAACACCATCAAATTTAGTAATAATCTGTGGCCTAATTGGTTGGCGAACATCAACAATAGTCAGATCTCCATCTGCTGTAGTTACGTATAGCAGCTGATTAGCAAGTTCAACGGAGGTTACTTTATTGGGTAATGAAATGGAGGCAACCTCAATGGGGTTATCCAAATCGGTGGCATAAATGATACGCAGTCCGCCGAAACGATCTGCCACGTAAATCCGTTCACTGTCTACGGTTAGGTCAGCAGCAAAATCAGGAGTGTCAATTACTCCCCGCAAAATAGGAGATGTATGGTTAGTAAAGTCAATTATTTGAAGGCCGGAGAACCCAATTGCGGCATATACAATATCTTCTTGCACTGCGATAGCTCGAACTTGGTTGACAAGAGATACCGTGCTGTCTAAAGCAGGTGAACTCGGATCTGTTACATCCAGTGTTATAATCTGTGCACCCGCTCCCACATAGAGATGATTTTCTAAATGGTGTAGAGCGTGTATTGCACCGGAAGATCCCGCGATCTTTTGCAGGTTGACAGATTGTTGGCCAGTCACAGCTCGGCTGAAACAAAGAAGGATTATAGTAACTATGCTAAGTAGAAAGACTGAATCACGAAACTTCATTTATTTAGATCTATTTATACAATATATTGTGAGTTGAAATTTCCTATTGGTACACCTTTGGTAAAATGCCCCATTAATCTTGTAAATCATCATTTTAATTAACGTTCAAAACGACTGGTTTGGCTACAATATTTTCCTTGACAGGGTAGTTGCCTAATGCTAACATTTTCGCCGGAGTTGTGTTTGGCGGGGCGTGGCGCAGTCCGGGTAGCGTACTTGCATGGGGTGCAAGTGGTCGCTGGTTCGAATCCAGTCGCCCCGATTTTTCACTTAAGTTTGAGAGTGCCTTCCTTTATAAGGATTCGTTTATGTCATTCCTTGGCTTCGTAGTGCAAAAAATTCCCACCGTTTGTTGAGGACATAAAAACAATAAGGTTAGGTAAAGAAACCGGAGGCGTGTTAATGGAAAAATCTGAAATTAATGTGGGACTCCTCGGTTGGGGGACTGTGGGCACGGGTGTCTCCAGGATTTTAGTTAATCAAAAACATCGGATCTATCAAAATACTGGCTTGAACCTCAATCTTCTCAGAATTGCCAAGAGGACGCTTCCCGCATATAGATCAGGTATTGATTTAGCGGAAAATTGCTTAACAACTGATGTAAATGCAATTGTTGATAATCCAGATATTGAGATTGTTGTGGAACTGATTGGTGGAACTACCGACTCTCAAGAACTCATTTCGCGCGCAATGCAAAACGGGAAATCGATTGTCACTGCCAACAAAGCCTTAATTGCTGAGTGTGGTGCTGACCTATGTCAACTTGCGCAGAAGCAGGAAGTCAGCTTGAAATTTGAAGCAAGCACAGCTGGAGGCATTCCAATAATCAAAACTTTGCGAGAGAGTTTTGCTGGAAATAAGGTTGAATCAATTTATGGGATAGTTAATGGAACCTGTAACTATATCCTGACAGAAATGCAGAAAAATGGCAGGGATTTTTCCGAAGCTCTTGAAATGGCACAAGATAAGGGATACGCAGAAGAGGATCCAACCCTTGATATTGAGGGCACTGATGCTGCACAGAAACTCACTATCTTGACCGCTTTAGCTCATCATATTAGTGTTCCGTTAAATCAAGTTCATACTGAAGGAATTACAAAGATTACGCAAAACGATATTCAGTACGCTCAGGAACTTGGTTATGCTATTAAGCTACTGGCAATTACGAAATTAAGGGAGACACAAATTGATGTTCGCGTTCACCCAACGCTTATACCGAACAACAGTATGCTTGCTAATGTATCGGATGCTTTTAATGCTGTATGTGTGATAGGGGATGCTGTTGGCCCAACCCTGTTTTATGGACAAGGTGCGGGTGAAATGCCAACTGCGAGTGCGGTTGTTGCTGATATTATCGATGCGGCAAGATCAATTACTGGGAATTCGCATTTGTCAATTCCTCCCGCTTGGGTTTCAAAACCACGTTCGGATTTTTCTATTGGTTCAATAGATGACATTGAAACACGCTATTATTTAAGGCTGGTTGTGCGGGATTGTCCTGGCGTATTGGCTCAAATTGGAACCATTCTCGGGAATCGGGATATCAGCATCGCTTCAGTTATTCAAAAGGAACCGCATTGTAAAGACTCAGTTCCGCTTGTTATCCTAACTCACAAAGCATGCGAGGCCAATATGTATCTAGCTCGCATTAAAATTGATAACCTTGAGGTTGTTCAAGAGAAATTGACTCTGATCAGAATTGAGGAATTTGATTTCTAGGTTCACTCAGAGCAAAATACTAACTCCTATACAATAAATTGCACGTTGGTACTATGGGTATTATTGTACAAAAATATGGTGGCACGTCTGTTGCAGATTCGCAAAAGATCAAGAATGTCGCCAAACGTATAACACAGTCTCATAAAGATGGAAACTTGGTTGTTGTGGTTGTTTCTGCCATGGGAGGTTCAACAGATCAACTAATCAAGCTTGCTCTTGAAATATCAGATAACCCACCAGAACGTGAATTGGATATGTTGTTATCAACAGGTGAACAAGTATCCATTGCTTTGCTAGCGATGGCCGTTTCGGAACTTGGGTTTCAGGCTATTTCGCTTACTGGTAATCAGGTTGGTATTATTACAGATGGATTTTATAGTAATGCTAGAATAAAGAGTATTAATAACGATCGTATCCTTTCTGAACTTGATCAAGGCAAAATCGTAATTCTAGCAGGGTTTCAGGGGATTACGATTGATGATGAAATCACAACACTGGGAAGAGGTGCATCAGATACAACAGCGGTTGCAGTTGCAGCTAGCTTGAATGCTGATCGATGCGAAATTTATACGGATGTTGACGGCGTTTATACTTCCGATCCACGTGTGGTTAAAAGTGCTAGAAAACTTGATCAAATTACTTATGACGAAATGTTGGAGATGGCAGGTCTTGGTGCTAAGGTACTACACTCTCGGTGTGTTGAGTTGGCAAAAAAATTTCAAGTACCTCTCTCTGTTAGATCAAGTTTTCATAAGGGAGAAGGAACGATCGTCATCAAGGAGAATAAAATTATGGAAGAGGTAGTTGTTAGCGGAGTCACTTCAGATAAGGATCAAGCGAAAGTTTCCTTGATTGGCTTGCCTGATACTCCCGGAGTAGCTGCTGAAATTTTTCAGTCACTTGCTGACGCGAGTATCAATATTGATATGATTATTCAGAATGCAAGTCAGGATGGAACTGCTGATCTTTCGTTTACTACTGCTGAGAAGGACCTGAATAAAACTATTGAGATTGTGTCAGAGATCAAGGCGAAAACAGGTTTTAATAGTGTGAATAAGGACTGTAATATTGCAAAAGTATCAGTTATCGGTATTGGTATGAAAAGTCATGTGGGTATTGCCTCAAAAACTTTTCGTGCCTTGGCTGATGCAGGAATTAATATCCAAATGATTAGCACATCAGAGATAAAAATATCTTGCGTAATTAAAGAGGATCAGACAGAGTGCGCAGTGCAAGTTATCCATGACGTTTTTGAATTAGGACATATTGATAACAATGCTTAAGTTTTCAATTAATCAAATTCAAAATGGAGAATCCAAGCCTTACCAGTTTGGAGTAAATGCTACGGAAGTTGGATTTGTTCCTGAGGATTTTTTGGATCATATGTTAGTGTTTACTTCACCCATTGAAGTAGAGGTCGAGATCTCGCGAATGCAGAAAAGTGTTAGCGTTATTGGAAACATTGGCGTGGACATCGAAGTTGAATGTAGGCGTTGTGGTGAACCCTTTCGGATGGGAATTGCAGCTGACCTTGACGTAAAGTTTTTTCCTGAAAAGGAAATTGGAAAAATCGACCCCTTTTTGGAGACCTATGGCGAACGTTATTATGTTGGTAATGAAATAGATTTAGCAAAAGATATACATCAAGCGATTCTGCTGGAAATTCCTAATTGGCCCGTTTCTGATGAACCTTGTGATTTGCAAGGTTTGAGCGCAAAAACACTCCTAGTGGGGAACACAGAAGAAATAGAATCTCCGTTTGCAAAGCTTGCAACACTGAGTCTAAGGGATTAACCTAAATTGGAGAAAGGATAAACTAAAATGGCACACCCTAAGCGAAGAAAATCATATTCAAAGAAAATGATGGGCAGAAGCCACTATGCCTTAAAACAAAAGTCCGTCGCTGAATGCACAAATTGTGGCGAAATTGCCCGCCCCCATCATGCCTGCCAGTCTTGCGGTTATTACAATGGACGACAGATTATAAAACAAAAGGTAGATGGAGACGCTGAATAACTGAAGGACGTGAACATGAGATCATCGGCGCTTATTGGAACTGGTTCATATCTACCAGATAAGATCCTAACTAACTTCGATCTTGAAAAAATGGTAGATACCAGTAACGAGTGGATACTGAAAATGACTGGCATTTCTGAAAGACGTATTGCTGATGAAAAAATGGCAACATCCGATTTGGGCATCCGTGCAGCACGTCGAGCAATAAAAAGCGCCGATATTGATCCACTTGAAATCGATATGATTATCGTTAGCACCGCGACACCTGATTCTGCATTTCCATCAACTGCATGTTCCGTCCAAAATGGAATTGGGGCTAAAAAGGCATCTAGCTTTGACCTCTCAGCTGCATGTTCAGGCTTTGTTTATGGGCTTGATCTTGCCGATGGGATGATCAAAAGTTCGCGCTATGATACTATATTGGTCATTGGTGCTGAGATCTTCAGCCGGATTGTCAACTGGGAGGACAGATCAACCTGTGTTCTATTTGGTGATGCAGCTGGAGCTGCTATCATACAGGTATCGGAAGAACCAGGCATTCTTGCTTCATATTGTGGAGCGGATGGTGCATACGCAGATGCTAATTTACTTGGTATCCCAGCAGGGGGATCTCGTATACCAGCAAACGCTGCAACCATAGACCAAAAACTGCATACCGTCAAAATGAGAGGACAAGAAGTTTTTAAGCTCGCTGTGCGTATTATGCCGGAAGCAGCTCAAAAAACTTTGGATGCTGCAGGTGTTTCTATTGATCAAATCGATTTGGTTATTCCACATCAGGCAAACAGCCGGATTATTGAAGCTGTTATTGACCGGATTGGAATAGATCCTGAGAAAATGTATGTTAACGTTAATCAATATGGTAATACTTCTGCAGCCTCGGTGATCGTTGCGCTTGATGAAGCTATCAGTGAGGGGCAAGCAAAAGTTGGGGACTTAATTCTTCTTACTGTATTCGGTGCTGGACTGACTTGGGGAAGCGCACTGATTCGGCTATGATAAACCTGGCTTTTGTTTTTCCAGGGCAAGGAGCACAAAAAGTTGGGATGGGGTTTGATCTCTCATCCAACTTTGCAGAAGCCAATGCCGTTTTTGAAGAAGCAAATTCGATACTTAATTGGGATTTGAGCAACTTATGCTTCAACGGCCCAATTGAGGATTTAACACGAACTGAAAACACACAATTGGCGATTCTAGCGTGTAGCGTTGCTTCGTTACGAGTTGTGCAAAGTTTTGGAGTATCGGCAAAAATAGTAGCTGGGCATAGCCTGGGAGAATATGCTGCACTGATCGCTGCGGAGGTTGTGGATTTTGATTCTGCTTTGAGATTGGTTCAATTCCGATCCAAATTTATGGCAGAATCTGCCGCTCAGACTTCTGGTGGAATGGTAGCAATTATTGGACTTGAGGATAAGAAGATTAAGAAAATTTGCGATCAAATAGATGGTGTTATCAGTATTGCAAATTTTAATTCTCCTGGACAATGTATTGTCTCTGGAGAAAGGATATTACTTGACAAGTCGATTCCGCTAGCGAAGTCTGCTGGTGCCAAACGGGTAATTCCATTACCTGTCAGTGGGGCGTTTCACTCTGATTTGATGATGTCGGCACAAAAACAATTCGGATCTGTCATCTGCGACTATGTATTTGATGAACCCAAGATAGATTTTGTTGCCAATGTAACAGGTGACTTCGCCAAAACTGGTGAGAAGATTAAAAAACTGCTTGTACAACAAATCACTAATCCTGTTCTATGGGAGAAGTCAGTTCAGCTTATGAAGGGAGATGGAATATCTCATTTTATTGAATTGGGACCAGGATCCGTCTTATCTGGTCTTGTTCGTCGAATTGGAAATGACAGTATTTGCTTTAATGTCGAAGATATGAAAAGTCTCGAGCGAACTCTTAATGGAACTAATACCACATGAGCCTGGAAGAAAAAGTTGCTATCATTACTGGGGGATCCCGTGGTATCGGTAAAGCAATTGCCCATTCTTTTTGCCAGGCCGGTGCACACATTATGATCTGTTCACGTTCAACAGATTCAGTAAATCAAGCAGCAGACGCTTTGGTCAGCCAGGGATACAGAGCACTTGCAATTCAAGCAGATGTCTCAAGTAAGACTGATGTAGAAACGCTTGTCGAAAAAACACTTTCGGAATTTGGAAGAATTGATATTCTTATCAATAATGCGGGTATTACACGTGATACATTACTGATGCGAATGAAAGATGACGATTGGGAAGCAGTCATACAGACTAATTTGACTGGCGCTGCCTATTGCACCCGAGAGGTAATTCGCCCGATGATTCGACAAAAGGAAGGGTGTATCATCAATATATCTTCCATTGTTGGGATCGTTGGTAATGCTGGTCAAGCAAACTACGCTGCTGCCAAGGCAGGAATGGTTGGTTTGACGAAATCGGTCGCCAAAGAAGTGGCTAATCGTGGAATTAGAGTTAACGCAATTGCACCAGGTTTTATCACTACTGATATGACAGCAGAATTTTCTGAAGAAAATCGTCAAAAAATACTTGACCTCATTCCTATGAGATCGTTCGGTTCCGTGGAGGATGTTGCTGAAGTTTCTAAATTTCTTGCATCTTCCTCCGCTCAATATATTACAGGACAAGTTATACAAGTTGATGGAGGGATGGGAATGTAAGATTTGTTCACCCTGAAATATTCGATTCTTTGGCATATTCACAAAAAACTGAGACTTAGGTTCTCAATAAATTAACAATGATCAAACAAAATATTTGGAGCGAGATATGGCAGTTGATAAAGCAAAAGTTATTGAATTAATTGTGGAACAACTAGATGCTGACAGCGACAGCATTTCGGATGATGATTCGTTTATGGATGACCTGGGAGCAGATTCTCTGGATACAGTCGAATTAATTATGGCCTTCGAAGAAGAATTCGGCATTGAAATCCCAGATGAAGACGCTGAGAATATCAGAACGGTTGGTGATGTTCTCAAATATTTGGAAGATAAATTGTAAAGCGTTTCTAACCTTTGCTTGATGAACATTCCTAAAACAATCCTAGGGCTAATTGGTACTCAACTATAAGGGGAAAAACTTGAAGCGAGTTGTTGTTACTGGTATAGGCGCGATTACTCCTATTGGAAATTCCAAAGACGATTTTTGGGACGGGGTTTTGTCTGGCAAAAATGGCATCGATTATGTTACGCGTTTTGATACAACTGAATTCCGATCTCAAATAGGTGGGGAAGTAAAAGGATTTGATGGTGAAAAGTTTATCTCACGTAAGGAAGCATCTCGACTCCCATTGTTCATTCAGTACGCAATTGCAGGCGCTGTCATGGCTCGTGATGATGCTGATATTAATCTAGATAGTATAGACCCCTACAGAGTTGGTGTTGGTATTGGTTCTGGTATTGGTGGAATCTGTGTGATGGAGGAAAATGCCCGTGCGCTCACCCTGAAAGGACCTAAACGAGTAAGTCCATTTTTTGTCCCGCACGAAATTATTAATATGGCTTCCGGACGTGTATCGATGTTAATGAACGCCAAAGGGCCAAACTTTGCTTCAGTAACGGCTTGTGCTACATCAAACAACGCAATTGGTGAAGCATATAGACTTATCCAACAAAGTCATGCCGACGTTATGTTTACAGGTGGTACTGAAGCCGCAATTACGCCGCTTGGTTATGCTGGATTTGACTCTATGCGGGCCATGTCAACTCGAAATGATGATCCCAAACATGCTAGTCGACCTTTTGATAAAGAACGTGATGGGTTTGTTATGGGGGAAGGATCAGGTATTATCATCTTGGAATCGCTGGAGCACGCACAAAAGCGAAACGCCAATATTTATGCTGAAATTGTGGGTTGCGGTATGACAGCTGATGCTTATGACATGGTACATCCTCGTAACGATGGTGAAGGAGCTTCCAAAGCAATGGAGTTCGCGTTGAGGGGGGCAAAGTTAAACCCGCAGGATGTTGATTATATTAACACTCATGGAACTTCGACACCGGCTGGCGACTCAGCCGAGACATCAGCGATTAAAATGCTATTTGATGATCATGCTCACTGTATCCCAGTAAGTTCGACTAAATCAATGACGGGACATTTACTCGGAGCCGCAGGTGCCATTGAGCTCATTGCTTGCATTGGCGCAATAGAACATAGCTTTCTTCCTCCAACAATCAATCTGGAAAACCCAGATCCAGAATGCGACTTAGACTATGTTCCCAATGAAGGCCGTTTTGCAGAACTCAATGTTGTGCTATCCAACTCATTTGGGTTTGGAGGTCATAATACTTCCATCGCTTTGAAAAAGTATGATGGAACCTAACCACGAACTTGTTTATATCGGTTTAGGATCAAATGTTGGTGATCGAAGATTTTATATCGATCGAGCCCTAGATCTACTAGCAGAAACGGTAGCTATCCGAGCGGTATCGTCGATCTATGAAACTGATCCTGTGGGTTATAAAATTCAACCTCCATTTCTGAATGGTGTTGCCGAAGTTGAGGCGTCGATTTCCCCACATGACCTGTTTAGAAGGTTACAGGAAATAGAAATGGAGGTTGGTCGTCAGCCACGTTTCCGTTGGGGACCACGTGAAATTGATTTGGATATCCTCATGTATGGCGACCGAATCATCGATACTCCCAATTTGACTATTCCTCACCCAGAAATGCATCGACGCAATTTTGTATTGATCCCTTTGTGTGAAATAGCAAACAATCTTGTTCACCCAATTCTACAAAAAGAAATTCAAGATTTCAAATTCTCAGAGTCTATACAGATTAGGCGTTTCAAGTAATCCTATCAGTAGGTCCATATCTATTTTAATAACACCATCTGCTTCACTTGACTACGCTCATTTGCTTCTAGCCGATAGAAATAGATTCCACTTGATAGCAAATTCCCACTTGTATCTCTCCCATTCCAGAACGCGGCACCACCCGGTGTGACATAAAATCCCGGTTCTCTGATCCCTAAATAGATTTGGGTAACTACAGTGCCATCTGTTTGATAGATCGTAATATTTGCGCTAGATCGACGATTAATATAGTAAGGAATCCATGTTTCTGGATTGAATGGGTTTGGATAATTTTGGAAAATCATTGACTCGGCCTGTTTAATCTGACCAAGGAAGACAGGGCTACTTTCTTTCAGCTTAACCTTGTTTGGATTGGTGCTGGTAATACGATAAATGGCATTACCATAATCGTCGGAAACCAGCATGGCCCCATCTGGCATGATGAGTAAATCAACTGGGCGTCCCCACCTGCTACCATCTTCCTTCAGCCATCCATCAGCGAAAACTTCATAAGAGACCGCCTTCCCTTCCTCCAACCGAACGAGTGTAATTCGGTATCCAATTGGAACAGTACGATTCCACGAGCCGTGTTCGGCAATAAAAATCTGGTCTGTATACTCTGTAGGAAACATTACTCCATTGTAAAAACGCATGCCGAGAGCTGCAACGTGAGGTCCCAATTCTATCGCGGGAGTTACCATATTATTGAGATCTCTTTTTTTACCAAAATCAGGATCCAATATGTTTTTTCCGTGAAGATAGGGAAACCCGAAATGTAACCCTTCTTGGGAAGCATGATTCAATTCATCCGGAGGAATGTCATCACCCAGCATATCTCGTCCGTTTTCAGTAAACCAAAGCTCTTTTGTTTTAGGATGCCAATCAAAACCAACTGTGTTTCGTACACCGTGAGCAAAAATCTCGAGTTCCGATCCATCTGGTTGCATCCGCATAATTGAAGCGTAACGTTGGTCCTTCCGTTCACATACGTTACAGGGGGCACCAACTGGTACATATAATCGATTATCAGGGCCAAATCGAATGAATTTCCAACCATGGTGAGGGTCCGCTGGAAATTCATCATTCACTACGACGGGATCAGGCGGATTTCGCAGGCGATTTTCTATGTCATCATATCTTAGAATCCGATTGAGCTCAGCAACATAAAGGCTACCGCTCCTAAAGGCAACACCATTCGGCATATTCAAATTACGAGCAATGACGATAACCTCATCAGCTTTGTAGTCTCGATTAGTATCTGGAATTGCATACACATTTCCAGTTTGGCGTGTGCCAACAAATAAAGTACCATTTGGACTTAATACCATCGACCGAGCATTATTCACATTCTCTGCGTAAATATTAATTTCGAAGCCATCAGGTAAATTAACTAAATCAATTGGGAGGTTAGCAGAATCACTAGAACAGATAAGAAAAAACAAGGATAATATAAAGAATAGCAGTAACAAAAACTTCTGAGTAGTTGTGTACATATTCAGTTTAACCATACAAATCATCAAGGTTACAAGCTGCAAGTTCAATCAGAAAACCCGCTATCTTCTCAGTTAAAACGCGGAGGTATACTTCACCTTTTTCTGCTTTCGATTTTTCTGGATTACCGATACCAGTATCAACTGTTGCTCTGCTCCACTCTCGCTGAGCCCACACCCAACCTTGTCGTAGACCTTCAGGTTTGAAGCGACTCTCTGCACCCTTTCCTGCCTCAGATAAAGGTTGTACCAAGTGAGGCGCAACAAACAGCATGTTGCTTGTCTCCATTTCTCCAGCATGATCTCCTGGTTCATCAAAAAAATCGTCTGTATTTATAACTTGATACCAACTTAATGTACTGATCAGCATATGAGGATAGTTAGGTTGAATCTCACGGATCATCTGTTTAAAATCGTTTCCCCCATGTCCATTCATGACAACCATTTTAGATATACCCTGGTGAGAAAGAGAATTGACGATGTCACACAGTACTGCTGCTTGTGTACTGGGATTCATATTAATATCAAGCTTAATGTCAAGTTGCCCCGTATTAACACCGAATGGAACAGTTGGTAGAACTATGACCTTCGACTTTTTCTCCCACGCGAGCCTCGCTGACTCTGCTGCTATATAGTCACATTGGATTACGTCGGTTGAATACGGGAGGTGATAGTTGTGGGCTTCCGTCGCTCCCCAAGGAAGTAGGGCAACTTCATAATCGTTGTCTTTTGCTGTTTTCCAAGTGGTCTCTGCTAATATGTATGGCCGATTGGACATCTTTACCCCTAACTTCGTCTTTGAAAATCGATTGCTTCAGTTACAAATCTATAGTTGAATCTAGATCTGTTTTCTTACTGTAGTTAATTATTGATTATACTGATCCTTTAGTATAATATGCTAAGATTCAAGAACCCTATTATATACGGATTAGTGCTACTAGATCAAGCGCTAGTGAAATCAACTCAAACCTGTACTAAAGGGAGCAAATGATCGACTATCTCTGCCATGTGTGCGGTAAGACCTTCCCAGTAGATACCATTCGCTATAAATGTGAATGTGGGAGTCCGCTCAGCCTGACACAATCAGAGATGTGTTTTCCTATTGAAGAAATTGCGAGTCGAGATAATAATCTGTGGCGTTATCGTGAAGCGCTTCCAATTGCTAACGAAGCTTCAATTGTTTCGCTCAATGAAGGAATGACACCACTCGTTTCAACCAGTTCATCCATGTGCGACCATCGATTAAAATTGGATTTCGTTTTTCCAACAGGGTCTTATAAAGACCGAGGAGCATCCATTCTGCTGTCAAAAGCGCGTGAAGCAGGGATTCGCGAGGTCGTAGAAGATTCTTCAGGAAACGCTGGTGCTGCAATTGCAGCCTATAGTGCCAAAGCAGGTATCGATTGCACTATTTACTGTCCATCCACTACGTCAGCGGGAAAATTGACCCAGATTTCAATGTACGGAGCGAAATTAAAGCTGATCAAGGGTAGCCGTGCTCATACAACACAAGCGGTACTTCAAGCAACTGGAACTACCTTTTATGCCTCTCATAACTGGAATCCATTTTTCTTGGAAGGAACGAAGACACTTGCCTTTGAGATTGCAGAACAGCTTGGCTGGAAAGCCCCAGATGGCGTTATCTGCCCTGTCGGCTTTGGCAGTATCTACCTAGGATTGTATATTGGCTTCAAACAACTCCATGACCAAAAGGTAATTACAAAGGTTCCCCGTTTGCTCGGTGTTCAGTCTGTAGCATGTTGTCCTATCTATCAAGCTTATCGCGACAACCAACCACAGATAGGAAAAATGGCACTGGAGTATAATACTTTGGCTGAGGGTATCGTCTCAGAACTTCCCGTCCGTTCTCAGATGATTATGGAAGCGATAAATTCAACTGATGGAGCATTCACAGTTGTAAATGAAGAGGATATTGAAGATGGGATCAAAATCCTAGCAAGACAAGGTATATACGTAGAACCTACTTCAGCTGTTGTCGTCAAGGCATTTGATCGTTTTGTTCAAACTGAAGTTATTCGTTACGATGACTTAATCGTTTCGGTTTTAACGGGATCGGGACTTAAAGCTACAGATAAATTAACTAAAATGCTTTCAATGTGAAATGTGAAAGATGATATGGATATCGGTAGCATAAACTTGATTCGTGTTCACAAATAATTACAACTATTAGCCTCTCTAAATCGAAGTATAAAAGGATAATTTTATGAATTTTTTTTGGTCAGTTATTTTATTATGTTTACAGATGTTTTCAATGTCGACAATGGTATCCATTGGGGGCCCTTTGCATGATTATGTCAACCGCCCCGAACCAAAATTTAGTTGGGAGCAAACAAGTGGTCAAATAGACCATAATTTGGGTACGGTTTATTCTTTAAAACTAACTTCTCAGGAATGGAAGGGTATCGTGTGGCGGCATAATCTGCAAGTTTTCGTGCCATCAGAATTAATTTATCCTAGCAGTATGCTATTAGTCGTTAATGGAGGATCAAACGATAGTCAACCTGATAAGGAAGATATGGAATTGGGATTAAAGTTAGCAAATTTATCTGGATCGACTTGTGCGATGTTGTCGCAAGTACCAAATCAGCCACTCTACGATGGGAAACGTGAGGATGACCTGATTGCTCATACTTTTGAAAAGTATCTTGAATTGGGAGATGCAACTTGGCTGCTGCTCCTGCCGATGGTTAACAGTGCAATTAAGGCAATGGATACTGCGCAAATATTTATGGATCAGACCTTGCAGATAACAGTCAAAGATTTTGTTATCACAGGTGCGTCAAAACGTGGTTGGACAAGTTGGCTAACTGCCGCTGTCGACCCCCGAATTAAAGCAACAATGCCAATTGTCATTGACACTCTAAATATACCGGATCAGATGGAGTATCAGCTGGAAGTATGGGGGGGATACAGTAAGGAAATAGGTGATTATACCGTCCGGGGAATTCAAGATCACCTAGGTACGGAAGTGGGGCAGAATCTTATATCTATCATTGATCCTTACAGTTATCGTGAGCAGTTAACGATGCCTAAACTGTCAGTAATTGGGACAAATGACAACTACTGGGTTCTAGATGCGTTGAATCTTTACTGGGATGGATTGCCAGTTCCCAAGTATGTACTTTATGTTCCCAATTCTGGGCATAGCTTAGAGGATCGTGAGCGCACGATATCTGGACTGACTGGCTTCTATCGCTTTGTCGTTTCAGACGGAGATCTACCCAGCATAACGTGGAAACACTCACAGGAAAATGACAGATTGCAACTCCATTATGAATCTGACCAAAAACCTGTAGATGCTAGATTGTGGTTTGCGGCTTCGGTGAATCGAGATTTTCGGGACGCGACTTGGCTATCAGTACCTGCGAGATTATTAGATAGTGGGGGCTTTTTTGGAGAGTTGATTTTATCGTCGACACATTACGTTGCAGTTTTAGGAGAACTAACTTTTATGATTGATGGTCAACCTTGTCCTCTTTCCACACAGGTTAATATAGGAAAACCATTAGTTCAGCAATAAAAACGAGGTTATAACAAAAAGGCCAAATCCATACTTCTGGATTTGGCCTTTTTCTTTTATTTGCTCGGATTGTATTTAATACATACCACCCATGCCGCCATCCGGTGGCCCTGCAGGCATTGGAGGGGTTTCCTCCGGAATGTCTGCAACTAAGGCTTCCGTGGTTATCATCAAACCAGCAATACTTGACGCATTCTGTAACGCTACACGAACTACCTTCGTCGGGTCTATTACTCCCGCCTGGAACATATCACCAAACTCATCTCTCAAGG
>Ga0208406_1000114_pt1 | contig 32280 bp, 30 predicted proteins | sample ETNtaG_15_FD_185769 | JGI IMG/M metagenome (GOLD analysis project Ga0208406, IMG submission 185769) | Marine microbial and viral communities from oxygen minimum zone, Eastern Pacific Ocean - ETNP201302PF89A (SPAdes) (version 2) | ecosystem: Environmental > Aquatic > Marine > Oceanic ...
GCTCAATGCGGCCGGTGGTGTGCTGGGAGGTCGCCAGATCAAACTGGTCAAGGCCGATACCCGCGAAGACGTTACCGAGGGCATCAAGGCTTACGAGTATCTGGCTGAGACCGCAAAGGTTGACTTCATCATCTCGGGCAGTATTGATGACGTATCGCTGAGCTGGTTGCCACGCATGGCGGAATACAGGATACCAACCCTGGATACCTGGACTTCCTACGTTGGCATCATCGACATGGTGGTCAACGAGTACGATAAGTACAAAATGTACTTTATGAACGTGGCTTGTGATTATGCGTTAGCCACGCTGTACGTAGATTTCGGCAAGGATATTCTGGCTGACAAGATGGGCTGGAAAACAACCGTGGTGCTGCAGGAGGACACTGCATTTGGCGGCGGCGTTTTCGAACTGGTCGATCAGATGCTGGCGCCAGAAGCTGGCATCGAGATTATTGATCACATCGTTTATGACACCAATACGGTAGATTTTTCACCCATATTCAGCAAAGCTGTGGAATCCAAGCCTGATTTCATCTACCTGATTTCTTCAGTGCGGAGCCAGGTACCTTCGTCACAGTACGTCAAGTTGCAGGTGCCGGCGCCGATGACGGGAATCAACGTGGCAGCCTTCGGCAAGGACTTCTGGGACGATACTGGCCAGATGGGCGGCGGTACCTCGACCTTGAGCCCGATTCCGTCAGTGGGATTCGATATGGACGATCGAACCAAGGCCTTTGTAGAAAAGTACGAAGCCAAATATGGCAGCAGCCGGCCGATCTTCCCCCACTTCAACGGCTTTAATGCCTATTACGGGATGTATAACGCCTTCAACGCCGCCGAACGTGCCGGGGGTTTTGCGCCACTGGATGCGTGGGTCACCGAGATGGAAAACGAGGACCTGAAGATCTACAAGGATGGCAAACTGTGGCTGCGTTATGGCTTCTGGAAGCCCGGTGAGATCGAGCCTCGAACCAACCGGGAATACACCCACAATATTAAATTCGATATTACCCAGCCGCTGGATGATGGAGCGCCGTCCATGGTGGTGATCCAGTGGTATGAAGACGGATCAACGGCGGTTGTGTATCCCGAAAAGTATGCGAACGGGGAGTTCAGCGTACCTTCGTGGATCAAGTAACAACTGATCTGAATTAGGCAGTTAATCGCCCGGGCGTTTTCGGTGACGAAAGCGCCCGGGCTGGGTTTTAACGCCAGCCAAAACGACTGAGAAGCAATGGCTCAGGTTATCATCCAGGGATTCCTGCTCAGTGGCCTCTATGCACTGATCGCGGTGGGTTTCACCATGATTTTCAGTGTGGGTCGGGTGCTCAACCTGGCTTACGGCGTGTATATCATGCTGGGCGGTTACGTCTACTACGTGGCAGTGCAGATGCTGTCATTACCGAAGTTTCCCAGTTTCCTGCTGGCTGCCCTGGCTGGCATAGTTTTCGGCGTGCTGACTTACCTGGTGCTGGTGAAGAGATTTGAAAAGGACCCTATCGCAGTGGAGATCTCCACCCTGATCCTGGCGGTGGTGATGCAGGCAGTGATTATCCTGATCTTCTCTACCGCCCCCAGGAGCATGTGGCCGCTTATTCCCGGCCGGCTCGAGGTGTTTGGCGTATCGGTACTGAAGAACATTCTTTTTGCAACGGCTGTGAGCTGGGTGGTACTGGGATCGTTGATGGTCTTTATTCATAAGACCCATATCGGCCGGGCGATTCGCGCCGTGTCCATGGATTCCAAAGGCGCCGCGGTATCCGGGATAGATCCCCAGCGGATCAGCCTGGTTACCTGGGCGCTTTCCGGGGTGCTCGGTGCTATAGCCGGCGTGTTCTTTGCAACCTATACCCAGCTGGACCCGGGCATGTGGGTCTTTCCGCTGATTACAGCGGTTGCAGTGGTTATCGTTGGTGGTATTGGTAGCATTATTGGCAGTCTGATAGCGGCGCATATCATCGGCTTCATGGAGGTTGCCACCACCACCTGGATCTCTGCAGATTTAAGAGGTGTATTCACGATGCTGCTTATCATCGTGGTGCTCATCGTCGCACCCAAGGGCCTTTTGGGTAAGGCAGAGCTCTAGCTTGGGGGGTCGACAGTTGAAAGCATTGCGAGGGTGGCTCGTTTTCGGCCTGCTTATGTTCTCCCTGCCTCTATTCCTGTCGACCGGGACATTGCGGATATTTGTCATGGCCAATTTCCTGGCAATTTTCGCTATGAGCTGGGATGCGCTGTCGGGTCGTACCGGCTACATCAGTTTTGGCCACCCCTTTTTGATCGGCATTGCAGGCTATACCACGGCACTGCTGACTTATCACCTGGGGGTGCCGCTTTATCTCAGTATCCCCGCGGCGGTGGTGACAACCATGATTGGCGGTACCTTGTTTTTCCTTCCGGCTCTGAGGATTCGTGGCACCTACTTTGCCCTGGTAACACTCGCTTTCATGGAAATCATGTACCACCTGACGCAGGTAATTGCGCCGAAAATTACGGGTGGCACTCGTGGACTTTCCGGACTGCCAGAGATGGTGTCCGGAGCGATACCGAATTACTACCTGACCTGCAGCGTGATGCTGCTGGTCGGGGCCGGGCTTTGGCTGCTGGTCCGAACCAGCCTAGGTACAGCGCTCAGTGCTATAGGAGTAGATGAAGAGGCCGTGAAAAGCTCCGGCTTGAATACCAACCGAATAAAACTTTTCATTTTTACCATCAGCGCAATGATTGCAGGTATTGGCGGGGCCCTGTATGTCCACTACCTGGGGTCGATAGCCCCGCGAGCGCTATTTGACATCAACTTTCTTTTTTCCATCCTGGTGGCAGCGCTCGTCGGCGGGGCAGGAACCATCGTTGGGCCAATCATCGGCGCTTACTTTCTCACCTTCCTGCTGGAATATATGCGGCCCTACATCCCCGGCGCTGGCAGGTTTGTGCTCTACGGCGTAATCACCCTGGTGGTCTACTATGTTGCGCCCAAGGGGCTATACAGCATTTTCTCGTCTTTGCGCCAGCGACTTTCCGGCAAAGCGGGCAGCGGCTAGCGACAGATGGACAAACTGCTTGAAGTTCGCTCCTTGAGCAAGAGTTTCGGTGGCTTGCTCGCGGTCGACCATATCGGGTTTCATGTCGACGAGGGCGAAACTCTCGGTTTGATCGGACCCAACGGCGCCGGGAAGACGACCAATTTCAATATGATCATGGGCGAGTTGTCACAGGATTCTGGAGAAATCTTTTTTCGCGGAGAGGAAATATCTAATTATCCAACTCACGAAAGGGTAAAGAAGGGTATCGCACGAACCTATCAGGTGCCGCGGCCTTTCGGTGAGGCGACAGTCAGAGAGAACATCCGGGTCGGGATGATGCCAGACAGCATTTTGCAGATGTTGACTATGGAGGCCAGTACCGAAAGAGAAAGAGAAATAGCAGAAAGCGTCGGACTTGGGGCCGATGAACTTGCAAAATATCCCAGCGAGCTGTCCATGGGCGATCTGCGGAAGCTGGAGTTGGCCCGAACCATCGCCTCCGAGCCGAAGCTGTTGCTGCTCGATGAGGTTTTTGCCGGGCTGACAACGGCCGAGATTGCACAACTGTCAACCCTTATAGAGGAGCAGAAAAAAAACGGCCTTAGCTATATCGTGGTGAGCCACGATCTCAAGGCGCTGGCCCCACTGGTCGACCGCGTGGTAGCGATCTCGTTTGGAGCCGTCATCGCCGAGGGTTCGTTTGAGGAAGTTATCGCCAACCAAAAGGTACAGACCGCGTACCTCGGGCAATAGCACGCGAGCACCTAGCACTGATCAGGATAGAACATTGGCCTTACTGGAAATAGAAAACCTCGACGCATTTTATGGCAAGGCACGTTCTTTGAGCGATGTCTCCATTACCGTAGAAGAGGGCAAGATCGTTGGCATCATCGGGCCTAATGGTGCTGGGAAGTCAACATTGCTGGATTCGATCCTGGGCTTAACCAGTTGCACGGGACGCATCAGTTTTGACGGGGTCGAACTGGATACGTTGAGTACTGCTCAGATCGTCGGTCTGGGTATTGGCTATGCGCCCGAGCGCGGCAACCTGTTTCCGTATATGGATGTGACGGAAAATCTTCTGGTTGGCGCTTACCGGGCCAAGAACAAGATAGCTGAGAACCTTGAGAGGGTTTTCCAGTTATTTCCCCGGCTGCAGGAGCGTCGCGATCAGGAAGCAATGACCCAAAGTGGAGGTGAGCAACGGATGTTGTCGTTGGGCAGGGCATTGATGTCGAACCCCCGGCTATTGCTGGTTGACGAGCCAACCATAGGCCTGGCTCCTGTTGTATGCTCGGCAATATATGATGCCCTTAAAGACCTCAACGAGAAAATGGGCTTGACTATAGTCATAACAGAACAAAACGTGAATTTCGCATTGACGCTGGCCCAGGAAATTTACCTGATGGAGACAGGCAGTATAAAAATGCGCGGCCATCCTGATGAATTAAAGCAGGAGAAATATGTCAGGGAAACCTATTTTGGAATGAGTTAGCCTTATGTTTTTCGGTGGATCCGGGCGATGAGCGGCTGCAAGCCTTGCTTGAGTTTAAAAAGATCAGGCGACAATAAGCATTTTCTGGAGGATTAAGTGTGGAGCACATTCTGCAACAACTGACTCGCGAGTTGCGCCGGCCAGGAAATGTCACTATCGAGGCGCCTGAGTTTTTCAATTTTGGCTTTGATGTTATCGATTATTTTGCCCGCGAGGCAGATAAGACCGCCTATATTGCAGTAGACGCTAGCGGTGAACAGGTTCGGGAATACCGCTTCTCTGACCTCAGCCAGGCGTCAAATCGCTTTGCCAATGTGCTGCGGCAGATTGGAGTCGTGCGCGGTGATTCGGCGATCGTTATTCTGCCGCGTGTTCCGGCCTGGTATGAGGTTATGGTCGGGTGTATCAAGGCGGGGGTGGTCTCTTCGCCGGGGACCACTCTGTTGACCGCCAAGGATATCGAGTACCGGGTCAACAAAGCACAGGCCAGCATCGCAATCGTGGGCATCGAGCAGGCCGAGAAAATCGAGCAGCTTGGTGATGCCTGTCCGGGGTTGAAGCACCTGATCCTTGTTGATGAGCAAAGGGAAGGGTGGCTGTGTTATTCCCAAGCCTGTGACCAGGCTGAGGACACACTCGACAGCGCTCAGGTTGGTGGCCCGACCCGCAGTGACGAGATGATGCTGGCATTTTTTACCTCGGGTACGACGGCAAACCCGAAAATGGTACCCCATGTTCACAGTTACGCACTCGCGCATCTGGTAACAGGCACCTTCTGGCTGGACCTCAATGAATCAGACGTGCACTGGACGCTGTCCGATACTGGCTGGGCCAAGGCAGCCTGGGGGGTGCTTTTTGCGCCGCTGGCGTGCCGGGCTGCCACAGTCTTGTATGACGGTGGTGCAGGTTTCGATGCTGATATTCATCTCAGACTGCTCAGCAAGTTGCGGGTATCGACTTTCTGCGCACCGCCGACCATATACCGGCTGCTTGCGCAGATGGATCTTTCCCAATATGACTTGGGATCGATAAGGCACTCGATCAGCGCTGGCGAACCCTTGAATCCGGAGGTTATCCGGGTCTGGCGGGGGGTGACCGGCACCACGGTGCACGACGGATATGGGCAGACAGAAACGGTAAATATCGTAGCGAATGTACCCGGTATGGACGTTCGCCTGGGCTCCATGGGAAAGGCAGTGCCCGGCTTTGATGTGCAGATTGTCGACGATGATGGCAAGGTAGTTGACGACAATGAGATTGGCCACATCGCGGTACGCCTGACGGATCCACCACCGCTGGGGCTGTTCGCAGGTTATTTTGAGGGTCCCGACAGCAGGTCCCGGGATTCTTTCCGGCACGGCTGGTACTACACCGGTGATACGGCTACCCGTGATGCTGATGGCTACATATGGTTTGTTGGCCGTTCTGATGACGTGATCAGTTCTGCCGCCTACCGTATCAGCCCGTTTGAAGTTGAGAGCGTGTTGCTGCAGCATGATGCTGTCGCAGAGTCGGCAGTGGTGGCCAAACCGGACCCGCTGCGAGGCCACATCGTGAAAGCTTGCGTAGTCCTGGCCAGTGGACACTCCCCCTCGGAAGCACTGGTCGAAGAACTGATGGATTTTGTCAAGACCACTACCGCGCCGTACAAGTACCCCCGGGAAATCGAGTTTCGCCAACAATTGCCTAAAACCATCTCCGGCAAGATACGCCGGGTTGAATTGCGGCAAGAGGCCGAGCGCGAAGCCAGTAGTGCGGGTAAGGCAACCCGATAGGAGGCGACAGATGGTTGAAGACAGTATCGTAAAAGGGCCACAGCCTGGTGATCTCATCAATGCAACAGTAGCTGCGAGCTTTGATGAAACGGTCAAGCAGTTCGGCAGTCATGCCGCACTCGTGGTCAGGCACCAGGGGATACGCTGGTCTTATGACGAGTTAAAGAAAGAGGTAGATCTTTTTGCTGATGGCTTGCTGGCGACGGGCTTTGAGCCGGGTGACCGGCTGGGTATCTGGTCACCGAACAACGCCCAGTGGGTAATTACCCAGCTCGCAACTGCGAGAGTGGGAGTGATACTGGTGAATATCAATCCTGCCTATCGCAAAACCGAACTTGAGTACGCACTGAACAAGGTTGGTTGCAAGGGCCTGGTGCTCGCAGAGATATTCAAAACCAGCCAGTATGTGGAGATGCTGCGCGACCTGGCACCCGAGATAGGAAGCCAGCCCGCCGGTGAATTGCAAGCGGAAAAACTGCCAGCGTTGCGTACTCTGGTGCACCTTGGGGCTGATGAAATCCCGGGAATGTACCGGTTTTCAGATATCTCCAGAGCGGGCAGCGCGCACGATGGGGTCTCCAGTGAGGAAGTCGCCCACACCTTGTCACCCGATGATCCGATAAACATTCAGTTTACCAGTGGGACTACAGGGGCTCCCAAGGGCGCCACGCTGACCCATTCCAATATCCTAAATAATGGTTTCTTCGTTGGCGAAACCATGCGCTTGAGCGAGCGGGACCGAATATGTATCCCGGTACCGTTGTACCACTGTTTCGGTATGGTACTCGGAAACATGGCGTGCATTACGCATGCCTCCGCAATGATCTACCCGGATGAAGCCTTTGAGCCGTTAACAGTTCTGCAAACAGTAGCCAAAGAGAAGTGTACCGGTTTGTATGGCGTGCCAACGATGTTTATCGCTGAACTGGAACACCCCGAATTTGCAGATTTCGATCTCTCTTCCTTGCGCACCGGGATCATGGCTGGATCACCATGCCCTGTCGAGATCATGAAACGCTGTGTTGACGATATGCACATGTCTGATGTCACGATCTGTTACGGAATGACAGAGACCAGTCCGGTGAGTTTTCAGACCACGATAGATGATCCACTGGAGAAACGGGTCAGCACAGTAGGTCGGGTTCATCCTCACGTCGAGGCGAAAGTGATCGACCCGGAAAGCGGCCAGTTACTGCCACGGGGTAGTACCGGAGAACTCTGTAGTCGCGGTTATCTTGTTATGCAGGGGTACTGGAATGATGAGGAAAAGACCCGGGAGGCAATCGATGCAGACGGCTGGATGCATACCGGTGACCTTGCGATTATCGATTCGGAAGGCTATTGCAACATCGTCGGCCGGATTAAGGACATGGTCATCAGGGGTGGGGAAAACATCTATCCGCGAGAGGTAGAGGAGTTCCTTTACACCCATCCGGATATTGAGGACGTGCAGGTAATTGGTATTCCCGATGAGAAATATGGTGAAGAATTGTGTGCCTGGATCAAGTTGCGCGGCACTGAGCAACTGAGCGACGATCAGGTCAGGGATTTCTGCAAAGACCAGATCGCGCACTACAAAATTCCTCGGTATATCCGGTTTGTTGATCAGTTTCCGATGACCGTGACGGGCAAGGTTCAGAAATTCAAGATGCGAGAACAGATGGAACAGGAGTTAGCCGGCCAGTAAAAGGGGTAAAGGGAGAATTATTATGAATTATGAAAGAACGCTTTACAGTTCGGGCGCACCGTTGGAAGCAGCCGCCGGTTACTCCCGGGCAATCAGGCTGGGAGACTTCGTGTTTGTTGGCGGTACCACAGCGGTACAAGCCGATGGCTCGGTGTTCGCCGAAGGCGACGCTTATGCGCAGACCAAATATATTCTCGAGAAAATGGAGTCCTATTACCTTGAAGCGGGCGCCAGGCGGGAAGATGTCTACCGAGTGAAAATGTATGTGACCGACATATCCAAGGCTAAAGAAGTGATCACGGCGTACTCGGAGTTCTACAAACCGATAAAGCCCCTGGCAACCATGGTGGAAACACCAAAGCTGAATCGCCCAAGCCAGGTGATAGAGATAGAGATCGATGCGCTGATCGGCTCTGCGACAAAAAAGGTAACCGAGGGCAGACAAGATTCTTCAAGAAGAACGGCAGCCCAAGTGGTTGGTCTGCGCTACCTTGCGGAAAGTTACGAGCGCTCAATTAAGTGGTTTCGCGAGGCGCAGATTCTCCTGCCGACCCTGTCCCAGCTGGCAGACCCTTCGACTATTCCCGGCTCCTTGCAGGGGGCGCTTGCCAAGGTTGATCAGAATGAAGCGCATCCGCTCAACCTCTTTCGACTGCATTGGTATAACGCCCTGGATTACGCCTGGCGAGTCAGGGTGCCTGAGCACATCGTTTTACCCAAAGAGTTGACTGGTGTCGATGCCCGGATCGTGTTGGTGTTGGGTAACCGTTTTCCTATGGTCAGTTGCCACAAGGTGCTCGCCGCTTACGCTTGCCTGGTACCGCGCATCGTCAGCGGCCAGTTTGATCCTGCTCGTCATCGGGCAGTGTGGCCCTCCACAGGTAACTATGCCCGCGGTGGTGTCGCCATCTCCCGTTTGATGCGCTGTCGTGGTGTGGCGATTCTGCCGGAGAATATGAGCCGCGAGCGCTTTGACTGGCTGGAACGACAGGTCGATAACCCCGATGACATCATCACAACGCCAGGTTCGGAAAGCAACGTCAAGGAGATATACGATGCCTGCCGTGAACTGGCGCGCGATCCGGGTAACTTTATCGTTAACCAGTTCTCGGAATTCGGCAATCATCTCGCCCACTACCAGGTCAGTGGCGCCGCGTTTGTCCAGGTCTTTAATTCAATGCAGGAAAAAGAACCCGGGCTTGAGCTGTCCGCCTTTGTTGCGGCATCCGGTTCGGCAGGCACACTCGGAGCAGGAGACCGGCTCAAGGATGACTTTGGAGCAAAGATCGTTGCGGTCGAAGCGCTCGAGTGCCCAACTATGCTGTACAACGGTTACGGTGAACACAACATCCAGGGGATTGGCGACAAACATATTCCATTGATCCACAACGTGATGAACACTGACCTGGTGGCCGCGGTCAGTGATCAGGCAACAGACGGCTTGAACCTGGTATTCAACACCGAAGCAGGTAGAGCTTTTCTGCGTGAACAGATGGGTGTCGACCCGGCGGTTGTAGACAAATTGCGACACCTTGGCCTTTCATCGATCGCCAATATGCTGGGCGCAATAAAGACTGCCCAGAAATTGAACCTGGGAGCGCAGGATGTTGTTATCTCGGTCGCGACCGATGGTGCGGAGCTTTATACCAGCGAGAAAGAAAAACTGCTGGCGCAGTCTTATCCCACAGGGTTTAACGATGTACACGCGGCCGAGATTACCGCCCGCCACCTGGCGGGGATGGGTACGGAGCATATAGAGGAACTGGACGAGGTCGGTCGCAACCGTATCTTTAATCTCGGTTATTACACCTGGGTCGAGCAGCAGGGCATCAGCGCCGAAGATTTTGAGGCCCGCCGCAACCCGGCGTTCTGGAAAGAACTGCATAAGATGGGAGCAGACTGGGATGAGATGATCGGTGAGTTCAACAAGCGTACGGGTGTCACAATTGGCTAAGCCTGGTTAGCCGACGAAGGTGTGTGCCCGCACTGGTGTGATAGCGCTTAACAGGGTCTTCCGGGCAGTTCGCGCCGGTTGTTCAATCTGGACTGAGCGTTTCAGTTTGGCGTGTCTTCAATAGCAACGCCGGGTACCCAGCAGTAGCCATCGGGATCCAGCAGATAACACTCGCGCAGGCCGTGTGGCCGATCCTCGCTGGTGCGCAGTACTACGTGAGCGCCGGCGATTGCCTTTGCCTCGCAAGTGTCCGGGTCTATACCGTACAGGCGCAGTTCGATGCCTGCACCGCGGGCCCCGGCCTCGGGCAGCAGTGACGGCAGCGGGTTGGAATGGTAGGTATGATCAGCATGCAGCTGGATGAAGTGCCCGGCTGATTCGAGTACTGCAAAATCGGCGTCGGCCCGGTGCACTCGCATGCCCAAGACCTTTTCAAGAAAGTCGACACTGCGCGTGACATCGCGCACCAGCAGGTTGATGCCAAAGCCTTTCAGCGCGTGGCCGAATTCAGCTGCCGGGGCATCGCGTGCCGTTTGCTCATCCATGCATGTGCTCATTGTTGTCTTTTGTCATGACCATTACAGGCCGACGGGTGTTCTGAGTCAACTAGAATCACTCAGTAATAATGTCGCGGGATGTGTGATCAAGGGCGGCAAACTTGCTGACTGGGTAATCACCAAAGAGATGCCGTGGCTGAAAACTTGTGGCTACAAGCCGAAACAGATGGCTCGATAAACCTGCGGCTGCGGGCGATCCCGCGCTCACGCCAGGCCGGATTCGGGCCTGTGCGTGCTGGCCGCTTAGTGGTGCGGATTACCAGGCCCCCGGTCGACGGCAAGGCTAACCAGGAACTGCTGAACACTCTGGCCAGTGCCCTGGGATGCAAGCGCGCTCAACTGTCGATCGTGCAGGGGGTGACAACCCGTGACAAGACTGTGCGCGTGGCGACGCCCCCTGCGGATTTGCCTGTCACCGCAGGCGCACTGGCCCGTTACCTGGGGTTGTGATCCGCCAGTGTGTCCGAGTCAGCGTGGATCGTTGGTAACGCCATTAAAGCGCTGAGGCAGCAGGCCCGATTGGAACCAGCTGACAAAGGTGATGATACTGAATATCGGCAGGCCCAGCCTGAAGGGCTTTGAAACGGCCTCAGGAATTGCCTCGCGCCGGGGCGGTCATTTGATACCACTTGGTATGGCCAGTAGCGATTGAAATAACTAGAACCACGCTAAAGTGTCACGGCGACATCACGGTTTTCGGTGATGATTCTTTTGCCCCATGAGCCACCTTCGGCAGAATCAGTACGACACATCTCGCAGATCGATCACCCTCTACAGCGAAGAACAGCCCGATAGACTGAACAACCTGGCCTGTGGCCGTCATCGCGTAGTGACGGCTTTCCCAAGCCGACTAGAAACGTACACCCGATCGCGTCTGATCTGTTATTTTGCCTGTTGCAGAGGCGTTCTTGACAGTCTTTGGTGTGCTCGCCTACATTGAAACGTTCTACTGCCATAATGCTCGTGTAGGCAATATAAGATTTATATGTGCATTCAATCTACCACTAACATGTGCATTCAATCTACCACTAACATGTGCATTCAACCTACAGCAACTTAGAGGAGAGGAATCATGATTAAGCGCAGTGTATTTTTGCCGTTGATCGCGCTGTTCAGTGCTCTGGCCGTATTGGCCGCAGGGCCCGCGCAGGCCTGGGAGCCAAAGAAGCCGGTGGACTTTGTGATTATGGCCGGAAAGGGTGGTGGGGCCGACAAGATGGCACGCCTGATGCAAAGTGTGATCGAAAAACACGGCTTCTCATCCAAGCCGTTTGTCCCGATCAACAAACCAGGTGGTTCGGGTGCAGAGGCGCTCATTCATATGAAGGGCAAGCAGGGCGACAACCACACCGTGATGGTGACGCTCAACAGTTTTTACACCACACCGTTGCGTCAACCGAAACTGGATGTAGACATCTCGACCTTCACGCCCGTCGGGCGCATGGCTGAGGATACCTTCCTTTTGTGGGTCAACGTCGACTCGGGTATCACCAACGTTGACGAGTTCGTGGCTGCAGCCAGAGCCGCAGGCAGTGATTGGCTCATGGCCGGCACCGGCAAGGGCCAGGAAGATCAGCTGTTGACGACCTTCCTTAATAAAGCGTATGACCTCAAGATCAAGTACGTGCCTTTCAAAGGCGGCGGCCGTGTAGCCAAGGAGCTGGCGGGTAACCACTGTAATTCCACAGTGAATAATCCCTCCGAGCAGTTGGGCTTTTACCAGGCTGGCAAAACCCGGGCAATCGCATCGTTTACCCCAACACGGTTACCGTTGTTTCCAGACGCACCAACTTTCAAAGAGCTAGGCAAGGACTACGTCTATTTCATGCAACGCAGCGTAGTTGGAGCACCAGGCATGAGTGATGAAGCGGCCGCTTACTATCGTGACGTGTTCGCCCGGGTCTATGCGACGGATGAGTGGCAGGCCTACATGACTAAAAAGAGTCTGATGGGTGGTTTCCTGACTGGGCCTAAGCTCAAGGCCTACTGGGCTCGAGAGAAGGCAGTCCATGAAGTTATATTGAAGGATATCGGCGAGATTTGATCCCAAGTCCGTTGGTTTAAGGCAGAAGGGAAAAGCTGCCATGCGTAGAGCCGAGCTGTTAATGGCCCTGGTTCTTGGGGCTTTTTCGGCCTACTTGATGGTTAAGAGTGCGGAGCTCCCCATCGGCTGGATTCCTGACGAAGGACCAGGCGGTGGGGCGTTTCCCTTTTGGCTGGCATTTGGGATGCTGCTCTGTTGTGTGTGGATTGTGGCACGCTGGGTTAGGCGGAAAAGTCCGCCGTCACGTTCGACTGAGCCTTACCTGGCCGTTACAACGCGGAGCACAATAATCAGAGTCATCGTTGCACTGACTCTGATGATCGGGGCGATCCACTTTATTGGCATATACCTTTCCATCCCGCTTTTCCTGTTGTACTACGTGCGGGTGATGGGAGGCCACCGCTGGCCGCTCAGTGTAGCGGTGTCTGTGATCACACCCGTGGCCAGTTTCTTTTTCTTTGAGATTGCGCTGCGGATTACTTTACCGAAAGGTTACACCGAACCGCTTTTCTATCCGCTGTACGATATTTTCATGTGAGGCCCTGTGGAAACGTTTGACCTGCTGATGCAGGGTTTTGGCATTGCGCTGGAACCTTTGAACCTGGCACTTGTCATATTCGGCTGTGCACTGGGTCTTTTTATTGGCGCGATGCCGGGGCTTGGTTCGGTCAACGGCGTCGCCATTTTGCTGCCGATGACTTTCCTGGTACCGCCCACAGGCGCGATCATTTTTCTTGCCGCAATCTACTATGGCGCCATGTATGGCGGCGCTATTTCTTCGATCATGCTGGGAATTCCCGGCGCTTCGACCGCTGTCGCCACCACCTTTGATGGTCGGCCGCTAGCCCTTGCCGGCAAAGCAGACCAGGCGCTGATTACTGCCGCAGGCGCCTCATTTATTGGCGGCACCATATCGGTGGTGTTGTTTACGTTGTTTGCGCCTCCCTTGGCCGAAGTCGCACTGGCTTTTGGTGCTGCCGAGGAATTTTCACTGATGATGCTTGCATTTGCGACGTTTATTGGACTGGGTGGCGACGATATTCCCAAGACACTGTTTTCGATATTCATCGGCTTGGTGCTGAGCGCTGTCGGCCTGGACATCATCAGCGGAGAGCCGCGGTTGATTTTCGGCGGTCTGCCCGGGTTTTTCCATGGCATTAATTTTCTGGTTCTGGCGATCGGTATCTACGGGATTGGTGAGATGCTCTGGACCATCGAATCCAGCCATGATGGGGTAAAAGTCTCCCAGGCGTCGTTCAGCATTGGGCGTATCGCCACGCACTTGAAGGGCCTCAAACATTCACTGAAAGCCAGTTTTATGGGATCTTTTCTGGGATACTTTGTGGGCATACTGCCGGCTGCCGGTGCAACCCCGGGATCCATCATGGCTTACGGCATGGCCAAGACGATGTCCAAGGATCCGGACTCTTTTGGCAAAGGCAACATTGAGGGCGTGGCCGCACCTGAATCGGCTAACAACGCTGCCAGCACGGGTTCCATGCTGCCTATGCTCACCCTGGGTATTCCCGGGTCGCCGACTACGGCGATCCTGCTGGGCGGCATGGTGATCTGGGGTCTGGAACCCGGGCCGATGCTGTTCGTTGAACACCAGAGTTTCGTCTGGGGCCTTATTGCCAGTCTCTACGTGGCGAACCTCTTCGCCATGTTGATCAACCTGGCATTCATACCGGCGTTCATCGGCGTACTGCGCATGCCTTTTACCATCCTCGCGCCTATCATTTTTGTGCTGTGCCTGGTGGGTGGCTACGCGCCCACGCAAAACATGCACGATGTCTGGTTGATCCTGATTTTTGGTATCGTGGGTTACCTGATGCGCAAACTGGATTACCCGCTGGCACCAGCGGTATTGGCGATTGTATTGGGCCCACTGGCTGAGACATCAATGCGTCAGGCCTTGTTGATGAGTGACGGTAATCTGATGATCTTTATTGAAAGACCCATCTCGGGCCCGATCATGGGTGGCGCTGTTGTGCTCTTTTTGCTGCCACTGCTAAAACTGTTTCGTAAGCCGCGCGTACCAGTATCGGATTGAGGCTCGCCGTAATTTTTCGGCGATCCAGGTTTACCCCGAGAGTTATCGATTACACCATTGACCGAGCCGTTCCGGCCCTTGCGATCTTTCTGTTACAACCGCTGTGGAAGCGGGGCCGGTCAGCAGGCCAAGGACGGTTACGATCGAGCTGATTTTCACAGCGGATACCCGCATCAGTTGGACACCCTCCCGGTATTAGCGCTATCGTTCGAGCAACGCATAAATGCAACCATAAGGGTGTTGGGTCATAGGCTGTAGTGATTTCGCTTGGCCGGGGGAGAGGCGTTATCGCTGGCTGTGTTACCTTCCCGGTGCGCCTGAAGGTGGACTTACCGATGGGAACAGTACCCGTACAACAAGGAGCACGTCATGAGTGATGAACTGTGGCAATTGAGCGCTTGCGATGTGGCGCAAGGCATCCGTGAGCAGCGTTTTACCAGTGAGGCGGTCGTGACTTCGGTGACGGAGCGTATGGCAGCCCACAACCCCCGCCTCAATGCCATAGTGCTTGATCTTGGTGATGAAGCCCTGATGCAGGCGCGTGTGGCCGATGCCAGCGTCAAAGCCGGATCGCCGCTAGGGCCATTGCACGGTGTGCCTGTTACGATCAAATCCAATATCGATGTCAAGGGTCAGCCCACCCCCAATGGCCTGCCCGCCTTTGCTGATCTCATCGCGCAGGATGATTCCCCGGTGGTAAGCAACCTGAAAAATGCTGGTGCAATTATTGTCGGGCGCACCAATACACCGGAACTGTCAATGCGTCTGACCACTGACAACCCGCTGTACGGCCGCACGCTTAACCCCTGGGATGACAACGCCAGCCCGGGCGGTTCTTCCGGCGGTGCTTCATCTGCCGCGGCTGCGGGTTTTGGCCCGATTCACCACGGCAATGACATAGGCGGGTCGCTACGCTGCCCCGCGTTTAACTGCGGCCTGTCTACGGTCAAACCCACCTTTGGTCGGGTGCCGGCCTATCTGCCCTCGGCACCCGCCGAGCGGGGGATGCTGGCCCAGTTGATCTCGGTGCAAGGCGCCATCTGCCGCGAAGTGCGTGACGTGCGCTTGGCGCTTAAGGTCATGGCTGGACATGATGCGCGCGACCCTTTCTGGATGCCGGTGCCTTTTGATAATTGGCCCAGCGAGCCTTCCCCTATCCGGGTCGGTGTAACGACCGAGTCCTACGGTCATCCCATTCACCCGCAGATCAGTCAGGCGATCGATCAGGCAGCAGGATACCTGTCGGATGCGGGTTATGCTGTTGAGCCGGTGACTACGCCTTCGGTAGACGATGCAGCGAAGGCTTGGTTCACTTTTCTGGGGGCGGAGCTTGAGACTTTCATGATGCCACTGGCGCGCGAACATGGCAGCGCAACCATCCAGCAGATCTTTGAGTGGTACTTCCAGATGGGTGAAACAGCCGATGCGACAGCTTACCGTGAGGGGATCAAGGAGCGTACGGCAATGACCCGCCAATGGGATGTGTTCCTTGAGCGAACACCTTTAGTGCTGGCGCCGTATTTTTTGCAGCCCACCCCCGAGTGGGATTGCGATGCAAAAAGCCTTCAAGGCACACGGGATGTTTTCAACGCGGCGATCTACAGCACTGGTATCAACTGGGTCAGCCTGCCGGCTGGGGTTACCCCGATCGGCTTGATCGAGGAATTGCCCGCCGGGGTGCAGTTGATCGGCCGACGCTACCGCGAGGATATGATTCTTGATGCCATGGCGGCGATCGAAGCCCGAGTCGGCGTGCTGACCCGGGAATTGTGGGCGCGCGAGCGCTGACCTTCGCTGTCAGCGGTTCAGGCTTGGCCTTGGTCGACCCGGTGAGTTTCAAACTCAGCCGGTGAGGTGAACTCGATCAGTTCCACGTCATCGGAGCAGGCAAGTTCATCGTGAATAATGTCCGCAGGCTGCAGGCAACTGTCACCGGCACGAAAGGTGAACTCGCCCTGTCCCTCGTAGGTGAAGCGAATCCAGCCCTTTAGCACGTAGATTATCTGGAACTGAAGGTCGTGCACGTGTGGTCCGGTGTGAGGAAATTCCGACACCGGTTTTTTACACGGATGACATGAGCGTTGTAGTGTCCGCCAGTGGCCTCGCCGATGCCCAGGTCCCGGTATTCAAAAAATTTTCGTAAACCCTGGGTCCATTGCGCGTCATCCGCGCGAGCTGTGCAGAATTTCTGTCGGTTGTGATTCATGAGAGCTCCTTTCGGTTGGCAACAATATCGCCTGCTCCGCAGCGCCGCCTCGGCGACGACAACTTAAAGTAGGCGACGGTGGATTCAACTGGTCAATGCAACACAGAATACTGGATGAAAGATTACGGGGTGTGTGTAATGACTCGATTGGGAAGGCCTGGGCTGAGCGACGACCAGAAAGCAGAAGTTTGGAAACGGTGGCATAGTGGCGAGTCGTTAAGTGATATTGGCCGAGCTCTAAGTAAACACCCTGCCTCAATCTTTGGGGTGCTTCGATTATTCGGAGGGTATCAACCCGCAAAGCGAGTAAGGCGTGCGAGTTCACTGAGCGCCATGGAGCGTGAGGCGATATCACGTGGTCTTGCTAGTGGACACTCAATGCGTCAGATTGCGGCGGAGCTCAATCGATCACCTTCTACGATTAGCCGTGAGATCAATAAAAATGGTGGTGTAGCCCGATATAGAGCAGCAATAGCAGATGCACGAGCGTGGGAACGAGCACGCCGACCGAAGCTCTGTACATTAGCCCTCAATGATAGACTTCGCTTCATCGTCGCCTCTAAACTTTCACAGGAGTGGTCACCAGAACAAATTTCTGGTTGGCTATCAATTACCTACCCAGACAACGAGTCTTTACGTGTGTCACACGAGACGATATACAAAAGTTTGTTCGTTCAAACCCGTGGTGTATTGAAAAAGGAGCTTCAGGCCCATCTGCGCACTCAACGCGTTTTTCGTCAGTCAAGAGCAAACAACACCCGCGGCAATGCACGCGGCGGCATCATCGATGCTATCTCGATCGCTGATCGCCCACCAGAGATTGAAGATAGAGCTGTTCCAGGTCACTGGGAGGGTGATCTAATCAGTGGATCCGGTAACACACATATCGCGACTCTGGTCGAGCGTCAATCACGCTTTACGATGCTGGTTAAAGTAGCTGGGAAGGACACAAATTCTGTTGTGTCGGCGCTGGCCAGACATGTGAAGAAACTACCCCGGCAGTTACGTGAATCTCTAACTTGGGATCGAGGCATGGAACTCGCAGACCACAAAACCTTCACTATGGCGACTGAAACGAAGGTTTACTTTTGCGATCCTCAAAGTCCCTGGCAGCGTGGTACCAATGAAAATACGAACCGCCTACTGCGACAATATTTCCCAAAGAAAACGGATCTGGCGGCTCACACACAAGCTGAGCTAAACAAAGTAGCCAAGCGACTTAATCAACGGCCGCGTAAAAATTTGGGTTATCGAACGCCAGGAGATACACTGAATGATAGTGTTGCATTGAAGGCTTGAACTCACAACAGCTTCTTTTCGTCTGCAAGTGCGACCCGATCGAGCCATGGTTTGGGAAATTATTAACCCCTTGCAGAAAGAAGGGTAAGTGGTTCGATACCCTGGATCGGGTGCTTGAAAACCCAGGGAAACGGCCTTATCTTAGTGCTATGAAAAGCAATCAACCAGTAGCGGATGTGGCCCCAGCGGCGAGCCTCGCCACCATCCAGGCGACTCTTTTGCGCGATGCGGTGATGACCGCTTATTCGATCACAGGCAGCCTGTCGGCTGCGACCGTATTGTGTTCCAGTTTGGTCGATGAAGATGTTCCTGAGCAACACCGGGCAGCGGCGGTATTGTCGCGACTGCATCACATCGCGATGAGTCGGCCCAAACACTGAGTGGGCGCTGTCAGCGAATCATGCAGGCCTTTTTTGTGGTGCACCCAGCCTGGGCCTGAAGGCGCGATTTCGCTTCTATCGTTACCAGGCCGGCGATTATTTCAAGCCGCATACTGACGGGTCCTGGCCCGGCAGCCGCGCAGTGGACGGCCGCTTACAGGCCGATGCCTTTGGTGATCGCTGGAGCCAATTGACTTTTGTGCTGTTGTTAAGCGATGACTTCGAAGGAGGGCATACGCGCTTTTATCCAGCCGGGCCAGAAGGCGAGGTCGTTCCTGTACGCACGCCGCTTGGCAGTGCGCTGTGTTTCCCCCATGGCGGGCATCCACAGCAGTGTGTGCACGCGGGCGAGACGATCCGGCGCGGCATCAAGTACATCATCCGCACCGAAATACTCTACCGGCGAACCCCGGGGGCTGAAATGCTGCAGCGCGACTGGATTTACTGAAGCCCTTGGCCGTAGTCGCGCACAACCTCGGCCACCCGAATTCGGTAGTTGCGAAACAGACCCTGATCCTTGGCTTCGCCCTGGGCTGCGCTGTGTGCTGCATGCTGGTGCCAGCGCGATACCGCATCCATGTTCTCCCATGTGGACAGGGAGACAAAGCGGCCGCTCGCGGCAATGCTCTCGAAACGCTCGACACTGATAAAGCCTTCAATCGTTTCTACCTTCTCGCGCAGCGCCGTGGCCAGTTCAAAATAACGATCCTGGTAGGCTGGGTCTGGTTCAAATTCGAATACGACAATCACCATATGTAGTCACCTCAACTGGTAGGTATTGTTTAGGATGCGTGTGCTATGGTGCCTGCCAGTGTAACGCGGACAGGGTAGGCGAATGACGCGACGTACGCGAAGTACTAATTTTTTGCGACCACTGTATCGCCTCGGTTGGTTGGTGATCTGGAGTACCTGGTTGGCCACGTTGGTGTTGCTCATTCCCACTCTGATGCCTCATGACGACGTCGTTGGCTGGGGATTCGTGACCCTGGCGGCAACGGGTGTCGCCTACCTTTTGCATCGCCTGTGGGACTGGTACGTTGTGGGTCGCCCCCTGCCGCGGCGCTGAGTGTGAGTGCCGACACTGTTGCCCTTGATTGATTCTGTTATATCGTAGTATCGGAGCAAGTAAGCCCGAGTTATGTCGGTCCAAGCCTGATCGTTAGTTTAGATCCAGTGTGAAGGTGGCGACTCTGTCTTGATTGTTACAAAGATGAAAGTTCATGACTTGCCCAGGCTTGATCGAAACTGCCGAAGGTGGCAGAAGAGCATCAAAACCGCAGAGTACCTCGGTGAATACCGGGTGGAGCTCATTAATGATCGGCCGCCTCATCGTGAAAGTCAGGTCGCCGACTTTCTGATCTTCGATCTCAAGCGTAACGTGTGAAAGTTTGGCCTGGGAATTTGCCCATCCAGAGACCCTGATCGACCCATTTTTATAGATTAGGACTTGATCAATATGCATCAGGCATACGACAGAGTTGTCGCCCGAGATCCGATTTGGAACCTGACTGGGAACAATCACTTTCACTTGGGGAGCAAGGGCGAAGGTGGCGACTCTATCTTGATCGCTGCAAAGATGAAAATTCATGCCTTGCCCAGGCTTGATCGAAACTGCCGAAGGCGGAAGAAGTGAATCGAACCCGCAGAGTACTTCTGAAAATACTGGGTAGAGTTCACCAGCATCTGGTCTTCTGACCACAAACGCCAGGTCGCCGACTTTCTGATCTTCGATCTCAAGAGTAACGTGTGAAAGTTTGGTCTGGGAATTTGCCCATCCAGAGATGTTAATTGATCCATTTTCATGGATTACGACTCGATCCACGGCGATCATGCATTTGATGGAGTCATTTCCTGTAATCTTATGGGGAAATTCATCTGGAATAATAGTGATAGCGTGCCTGAAATAGGAGGGATGAGAGTCGATCTTGACATTGGAATATTGAATAGGAATCGTGTGCGGGTTGTCGTAGGTGTATTTCTTCGATCGATTGCCGGTGTGCGAGTGCACAAACCAAAGCCGTGTCACACCAAATTCGTCGCCCAAGCGTTGAGCCTCAAGCAGTTCTCTTTCTGAATCGTTGGTTTCAAATAGAACATATTTCCAGACCACTATGCCGCCTTTGGGTTTTTGACACGCAATAGCATCGTTTAGAAATTTGAAAGCTTTAGTGATACTCCCTTTTACGCGATACTTCTCATAAGATTCCTGGAACGCACCATCGATCGAAACGACTGTCTCCTCAACATATTCCGAATTGATGGTTTTGGCAAAATCATGATTACCATTGGTAATGACGCGTTGTAACGTGTCAGGATAGATTTTCCTGGCGGTTGCCAGCAGTTCGGGAAATCTTGGATTGTTCAAAGGTTCTCCTTGCCCGCAATATTCGATCGATCTGATCTGGTAATGATTCTCTTTCAGATCACCGAGAAGATCTGCCATCATTTCTGGGGTGAAATGGCGCCCCCCCGAACGGGTTTTAATTTGGATAAGGTTAGAGCACTCCGGGCACTTGAGCGCACAAGCGAGTGAGGCTTCGATCTGAATTTTCTGGATTATGCGTTTTTGAAGCAGATCATTTGAGTAGGGTTCATCGGGACGGAAGAACGAGCAGTTCTCGCAGACTTCGGGCCATGGAGTCCGATCGTTTTTGAGAGCTTCTCGAATATTCTGATAGCGGTCATTGTTGAGAGTCTGGTGAATATCGGGGTCATCAGCCGATTGACGACACGACCCAAGTGATACGCGCTCGCCAAAATCGTCGTTACAAAGAATTTCGCCATTAGACTTCACATATAAGGTGGAAAGAATATCGCAGTTCATGATCGGTCGGAGTACATAACAGGTGCTTTCATAATTTGGGGTTATTGATAGTGAGCCCGAAAGTATATTGGTAAGCTGCTGACTATTGCATGCTGGATTCAATAATTACTAGTCCGTATCTAGTGAAATCTAGGTGTCTCGAGCAGTTTGTCGTTAAGGAAAAAGACCCATAAAGAAACTACTTGATGCTGTTCGATAGCTCATGACAATAGATATTGAGCTATCGCCTGATGGTTTTTTCATATCCTTGAAGACTGGAATCCAACCCTCAATGAGGGCGCCTTGATCAAGAATCGAACTCTAGTTTCGTGGGGCAAGCCAGTTCGTCGATAAATTGCTCGCGGCTCATATAACTTTATCGTCATAAGAAAGTATCGACAGATTAATGTTTAAAATGATGCGTAGCCCTAAGAAACAGATAAGGTACTCTAGTAGACGAGAGCTCTAATCTCGGATTTGTGAGACCCAGTGATTTACCCAGGAGATAAGCCGTGAGCCAAGCACCGATATTCCATAACTTTGACCAAGCGCCGACCCATGTCGCGCCCTTCAGCCATGCGGTCGAGGTGGATGGCTGGATACAGTTGACCGGGCAGATGCCGACTCACCCGGATGACGACAGCGCGCCTTTGCCTGATGGGGTCAAGGCACAGACACGACGGGTGATGGATAATCTTGTGATCGTGCTTGAGGGTCTGGACCTCGATCTTTCACATGTACTCTCGTGTCGTGTCTACCTGACCGAGTTTGCACGTGATTACGAAGCAATGAATCAGGCTTATCGTGCGTATTTTTTGCAGGGCCGACTACCGGCGCGCACCTGTATCGGGGTAACCGGCCTCGCGCGCTGCGCGCTGGTCGAGATCGATATGGTAGCTCGGCGTCCCTGATCTAAACGGGGTCAGATACTCAGATCCGGCGCCAGGCCGCCTTGACCATCAAAGCGCCCAGCGCCAGGTACCAGAAAAGCGCCCACCAGGGCATTGACAGCCCCCAGAAAGTCCAGTCGACTGAAGCGCATTCACCGGAGCCTGCCAGGGCTTTGCTCAGAGCGTCGGCGAGTGGCAGGTTCTGCAGCATGAATTCCAGCCCAGGCCCGCATTCGGGGACCCGGTCCGGCGGTAGCGATTGGATCCAGATGTGCCGGCCGGCTACCGCTACGCCGAGTGCCGCCGCTAACGTGGCCAGTCCGGCATAGACTTTGCGGCCAAAGCCACGTGGGTTGTGAAGCATCCCGATCAATGCAGCGACGCCAATGCCGACAAATGCCAGCCGCTGAAAGATGCACAGCGGGCACGGGTCCAGGAATTCACGAAACTGCAGCCAGTAGGCATAACCTAAAAGGCCCGCACACGCGAGAAAGACCAGAGCGCTGGTAACACGAAAAAATGGTGCAGCGGGTAAAGTCATCGACCTATTGTATCGTTTTGCCGCGGCTGGGTTGTCACAAGCAATCGCATGCTGGACAAGCACAAAGGGCAAGTGCTTCTTGAAATATTCAGTCTAGACGTCATTTGGCAAACAAAGACCACGGGCTTGCAGTGGTGCTCGCAAAGGTGGATTCACACGTACCCGCGGATGGCATTTACTGCACCGCGGTCTGCCGAACACCACAAGCCGCATCCAGAACAATCTCTTAGGTGCGTGCATTAATAAATTGTTAATTACTGTCTGTTACCGTGCCTTTGACCATAGCGGTCATGGGCTTCACATGCCAGACGATCATTTTGTAGGCCGACTGGCGGTAAGTGATGGCATCTTCGATCGGGTCTTCTGCTTGGGCGGGGGTAAATCCCAGCGCCAGCACCGCTAGACTGATGCGCCAACCACTGTGAAAGAATCTCACTGCATGGCTCCCTAATTAGAGAGGCTTTATGAAAGTTTGGTAGAGTAACATGGTCATGTTGAAGCTTATACTGCCAAGATATTTTCGCCCAATGGTGGGGTTGGGGTTGGGATTACTGTTAACAGCGGTGTCAGTACAGGCGCTGCCGGAATGCAAGGTGCCCAACGGGTTGAGTACAGATGACCAGGACCATTACTGCATGATCCACACCTTCCGCTGGGCATGTTTACTAGACAAGGGCTACGACATGGATAAGGATAACTGGACGGTTATGCTATGGGATTACGAGGAGTGCACGATTCGCGGCTGTAATCAGTTGCTGCAGCAGACCGGCGCGCTATCCGAAGCGCTTTTTCTCAAAGCATGTAATATCGCGGTGCTTGATCGGCGTTAGTGCCCACGCTGGCACAGCCATCAGCGCGCCGACAGCCCCTGTTCCGAATAAGCCGATAGCACGCGTCACTGTCATTGCCACGGTTCGCGGCTAGCCCCACCGCTTCCTGATGGATCTTATGACGGCACAGTCAATTGTCGATGCAGGTTGAATATTAAGCAGGACGGGGGGTTTGCGTCTTTGGTGCAAAGCGTCTAACTGCGCAGATACGAAGCGCCGTTGACATCAATAATGGCACCAGTAGAGAACTCGGCCCCTGGCGAGGCCAGGAACAGCACGGCATGGGCGACTTCCTCGGGTCGAGCGACTCGCCCGAGCGGGCTCTGATGGCGGATGGCGTCACCATCTGGCCCCTGTAGTACGCTCTTCGCCATATCGGTTTCGACAAAGCCTGGCGCCACCGCGCCGACAAAAATCCCAAGGCCTGCGACGTGCTGGGCCAGTGACTGGGTCATTGCATTCAGCCCTGCCTTGCTGGCGCCGTAGGCCGGGCAACGCGGTTCACCTCTAAAAGCACCACGCGAACTGACATTTACAATGCGCCCACCACCGTGCTCACGCATGTGCTCAACGGCACACCAGCACAGGTTGGCAGGGCCCACAAGGTTGACGGCGAGGGTGCGCTGCCAGGCCGTTTGCCACTTGGCAAATGAGATTTCATCGATGGGGTGGGCTTCGAAGATGCCGGCGTTGTTCACCAGGATATCCAGCCCGCCCAGGCTTGTAATGACTTCGGTGACGATGCGCTGTACCGTCGGGGCATCGGCCAGGTCGCCGGCGCAAAGCACATGGCCTGTGCCCTCGAGGCTTGCCAGGGTATCGCGGGCAGCCTCCTGGTTGGTGCGACAGTGCACGGCCACCTGCGCCCCTGCTGAAGCAAACTGGCGTGCCACAGCGCGGCCAATCCCGCGCGAGGCCCCGGTGACCAATACTTTCTTATTGTCGAAGCGCATCGGCACAGATTACCGTATCTGGCCGTTTGCGAGAAGTGGCATCGCACGTGCTGTGGCTATTCGCCGGGGCGGTCTGCCCAGGTGTTGTTGCTCATGGCGTTACTTCCCGGGCCCTCGTAGAATGGAGCGCAGGATCAGGATGTGCTTACAGGAGGAGCGCTATGAGTGACAAGCCAGGCGACGCGGAATTGACCGACGAGGAACTCGATGCCCAGTTGCGCGAGATTGCCGACCAGTTTATTGATCTGGCCAACCAGCAGGCCGAGCGCTTTCATAAGGAGAATATCAGTCAGGGCCTGATGTATGCCGCGGCACGCTTCAATGCCTTTGTGGTGGCCTCGCACGCCGATGACATTGCGGCCTACGACCAGGAGCGCGACCGGGCCATCGAATATTTCGTGGACCAGTATCGGCAGATGTTCACTACCAATCTTGATGATTACCGCAATACTTTTGAGGATCTTAAGTATGCCCATCTGATGTCCAGCCGGCCGAACTGAGATGAAACGCTCAGGACTCAGCGGTATTGGAGTGTGCAACGAGGTCCACGGCAAAGCGGACTACCGACAGGCCAATAGCTGCCCGGCCGGTGCGCCTGGTGGCAAAGCAATTTAGGAGGTGCTACTCGTTTTCGCGGCGGGCGTGTACCGTGCAGGGGGCTTGGGCTCCATTGTCGCTGACCCAAAAGACAATCGGCTGGCAGCAGATTTCGCAGTCTTCTACATATTGATCACCAGCGGTGGCTGGATCAACCAGGACAGTGAACACCTCGGCGCAGTAGGGGCACTCGATGAGATGTTCTTCCAGTTCCATGATTGCAGTATTGTGCCTGTGGGTCGCAAAAAGTAAAAGACGGCTAAGGCTTCCTCTGCCACGAGCGGGATTTCGAGCTCGTAGGCCAAGCAGCCAAATGATACAAAGCGCAAAATGCACAATAAGGCGAGTGACCCGGTTGCGACCTAACCAGGTCAGCGCGGACGCATGCTCGGGATCGCCAGACAAAAGCCGTGTGGTTGTGCCATTGCCGATAGCATGAGCCTGGGACGACATCACCAAAGGTGAGCTCCAGGGAAGTGCAATCCAAATGAACCCAAAGAGGAAATCTACTTACCGAGTGGGGCCGGGTGACGGTAGACTGGTGGACCCACAAGATTGGCGATATTCATCTTAACGATCTGATCATATGGCTGCACGCAGTGATACCTTGTACGATGCTGCTGGCTGAGGACTGATACTCTTTTGGATCGAACCGAGCGCTTCTACACTATTGACCGCATGCTGCGGGCCCACCAGGGCACCACTTTGCGCCAGATGATGGAGGCAATGGAAGTATCGCGGGCCACCGTGCGGCGCGACCTGGAATACATGCGCGATCGCCTGGCGGCACCCATTACCTGGGACCATGAGGCGCGCCGCTATTGTTACGACGCGCACTCCGAAGAGGCCGACCGCTACGCTTTGCCCGGGCTCTGGTTTAATGCGTCTGAGGTGCATGCACTGCTGACCATGGAGTATCTGCTTTCCAGTTTGCAGCCTGGCCTGCTGGAGCCGCACATTGAACCCTTACGCAACCGTATTCGCCGGTTACTGGACAGCGGTGACCATCCGGTCGATGAGGTAGCCCGGCGTATCCGCGTGCTGCACATGGCGGCCCGCCAGGCAGATAGCGATGTCTTCGGTGCCATCTCCCACGCATTGTTACGTCGTTACCGACTGCAGATCAGGCATCTCAACCGCCGCAGCGGCGAGATCACCGAGCGTACCGTATCGCCGCAGCGTCTGGCACATTACCGCGACAATTGGTATCTCGATGGCTGGTGTCACTTGCGCAATGGTCTGCGCAGTTTCGCTGTTGATGCTATTGAGGGTGCGCAGGTAGTCGAGACGCAACGGGCTAAGAGCGTTAGTGATGCACAGTTAGAGCAAGTGCTCGGCACCGGCTACGGCATCTTTGCGGGCGATAAAATCCGCCAGGCGGTGCTGCGTTTTTCACCCGAGGCGGCTCGTTGGGTCGCGCGTGAAAAGTGGCACTCACGCCAAAGCGGCCGTTTGGAGGAAGATGGCAGCTACATACTGACGATTCCCTATGCCGCTGAGACCGAACTGGTAATGGATATCATGCGACACGGTGCCCAGGTAGAAGTCATCGCACCGGACAGTCTGCGCGACACGGTGCGCGAGCGCCTGGCCGCTGCAGCAGCCCAGTATCCCGACTGATTCACTTGAACCCACCTCAACACGTTGCCCCCGGGTTGTCTGGCAACATCCGGGGTATCGGCTGGATGGTGTTGACCGGGGTGATGTTTGTCGGGGTTACTGTTGCGGTGCGTTATCTTGGCACCTCAATCAACCCGGTGCAGGCAGGGTTCATCCGCTACGCCTTTGGTTTGGTGATGGTGCTGCCGTTGTTGTCGCGTGCCGGGGTGTTCTCGCTGCATTCCAAGCGGATCGGTTTTCATGCACTTCGTGGTTTGGCCCATGGCTGCGGTGTGATGTTGTGGTTTTTTGCCATGAGTCGTATCCCCATCGCCGAAGTGACAGCGCTGGGATTCACCGCGCCAGTCTTCACGACGCTGGGCGCGGCACTGTTTTTACGTGAGCGGTTACGGAGTTACCGCATAATCGCCATTCTCGCGGGCTTTGCCGGAGCGCTGCTGATCCTGCGCCCGGGATTTCGGGAGATCGATATCGGCGCCTTAGCGCAGGTGGCTGCCGCGCCGCTTTTCGCTTGCTCCTTTTTAATGGCCAAGTCGGCCACTCGTACCGAGTCCAGCACCATGATCGTGGTGATGCTCTCGGTGTTCTGCACACTCACCCTGGCTTTACCGGCGCTTGCGGTGTGGCGCAACCCAACGCTCGAAGAACTGGGGCTGTTGCTTGCTACGGCAGCGCTGGCCACGGCCGGCCACTACTGCATGACCCGGGCCTTCAAGGTGGCCGAAGTGTCGGCGGTGCAGCCCTTTACCTTTTTGCAACTGGTCTGGGCGACTTTGCTAGGTTTGATACTCTTTGACGAACATCCTGACCTTTGGATCGCTTTGGGTGGCGCTCTGATCGTTACTGCCGCCACCTGGATGGCCCACCGTGAGGTACGATCTTAACGCGATTTGACTGACGTGGATTAGTTGGCAAGCGTAATGCTGGTACCATAATAGTAGAAACCTGAAGCGTTGTTCGGGAGGGAACAGATGATCGACTACGCCAGCGGTGCCATGGTGGCGGGCCAACAGTCCTCGCGCCAGGCCCCACCAGCCGGGGGCCAAGGTGCCGGGCCCGGGCCGGATTAAGCCCGACTCACATTATGCAACAAAGCATTTTCTCAGCTACCCACCATGAAGCCACGCAGTCCCCTTAAGCAACTGTCGACCCACGAGGTCACCAACATGCCACCTCACCTGGGTGATCAGGACCTGTGGGCTGATGACCGGGCGCTGCGTGAGTGGCTTGCCCACTGCGGTGGAGACAACCACGTCAGTCACATGGCAAAAGCCGGGAAGGTCGCCGGGCTGGATGAGACTTTCGACAAGGCCAACCAGGCGAACCGTTGCGTTCCGGAGTTACAGGCCTTTGATCGTTATGGCATGCGGATTAACGCGATCGAGTTCCATCCGGCCTATCACGATCTGATGCGCCTGGCGATCTCTCACCAGGTGCATAACTTCGCCTGGCACAATGAAGGACGTGCCGGCCATCTCGGACAGGGCGCTCTTACCTATATGTTCAGTCAGCCTGAGGGTGGTGTCATGTGTCCGATGGCGATGGCCTATTCGGTGGTGCCCAGTTTGCGCACCACCCCCAAAATCGAAGCCCAGTGGATGCCGCGCATCCTGTCTGATGTCTATGACTCTCGCGATATTCCAGTGACAGAAAAGACCGGCGCGCTGGTCGGCATGTTTATGACGGAGAAGCAGGGCGGCTCGGACGTGCGCTCCAATTCGACTGTTGCGGTGCCCATGGGGCTTGAGTCTGGAATTGGTGCCGACTATCTGCTAACCGGTCACAAGTTTTTCTGTTCGGCGCCGATGGGTGATGCTTTTCTGGTGCTGGCCAATACGAACGACATGGGCATTTCCTGTTTTCTGGTGCCGCGCTGGCGAGCGGATGGCGAGCGCAACAATCTGGCTATTCAGCGGATAAAGGACAAGTTGGGTAATCGCTCTAATGCTTCCACCGAAATCGAGTTTCAGGACACCTACGGAGTTATGCTGGGCGAGGAAGGCCGTGGTGTCCGTACCATCATCGATATGGTGACTGGTAACCGCATCTACTGCGCCATGTCTTCGGCCGGGATCATGCGCCAGGCGCTGGTGCAGGCACTGCATCACACCTCGCACCGTTCAGCGTTTAACAAGCGCCTCATTGAACAGCCGCTGATGCAAAACGTGCTGGCTGATATGGCCATTGAGGTTGAGGCGGCGCTGGCGCTGGGGATGCGCGTGGCGAGCGCAATGGATCATAGTGGTGACCCAAGCGAAGCCGCATTGGTCCGGGTCGGCACCGCGGTTGCCAAGTACTGGAATACCAAGCGTTGCCCTTATCTGGTGTTTGAAGCCCTGGAGTGTCATGGTGGCCCGGGTTATATAGAGGAAAGCATCATGCCGAGGCTTTATCGCGAGGCACCGGTCAACTCGATCTGGGAAGGTTCGGGCAATGTTATCGGCCTGGACGTGTTACGTGCCGTGAGTCGTGAGCCTGAAGTGGTTTCAGTGTTCATGGCAGAGGTAGAAAAAGCGCGTGGTAACGACGCCAACCTGGATCGACTCATCGACGATCTGCATGCGGAGTTCAATGATCCGGATGGCATGGAAGTCCGGATGCGCATGATCACCGAAATGATGGCGCTGGCGTTGCAGGGCGCGCTGCTGACGCGCAATGCCCCCGCAGTTGTGGCTGAAGCCTTCTGTGCCTCGCGCCTGGCACCGCGTTATCGTGGCGCCTTTGGCACATTGCCTCGTGGGAGCGATCTGGATTCGATTATCGCCCGCGCCATGGCAGACTGATTCAGCCTGGATTCGGCCGCAGGTCCAAGGTATCAGCGCCTGCTTGGATGCAAGCGCATTCCCAAGAAGTACCCATAGCCTGAAACCCCGCGACATTGGGTTGCAGAATCACCGGGTGAGCCTGCCAGCACGCATAATCTCAGCCATGCCTGTATGCTCATCAGACCCTGTCGATAGCCCCTGATGCTGCATCTTTATCACGCTAGCCGTCTGGAGGATCTGGCCGAGCGCCTGACCAGAGACCTTGAGAGGCCGGTGGGGCCTGTGTTGACTCCACAAATCGTCGCCGTATCGAGTGCCGCGGTTGGTCAGTGGCTGACACTGGAATTGGCCCGGCGCCACGGCATCAGCGCCAACGTGCAATGGCTGTTGCCGGCCAGGCTGCTGTGGCGGGTGTTTCGTGATGTGTTGAGTGATGTACCCAAGGCCAACGCGTTTTCAGCCGAGGTTCTGGCCTGGCGCGTGCTGGCGGTGTTGCGCGATACCACTTTCGTCAAGCAGCACAGCGCGCTGGCGCACTACCTCGCCGATGCCAGTTCGTTGCGTCATTGGCAACTGGCGCGCCAGATGGGCCGACTGTTTGAGCAATACCTGGTTTTTCGACCCGATTGGATTGACCGCTGGGAGCGCCATGGCGCTGATGAGTGGCAGGGTGCGTTGTGGCAGCGTGTCATCAGCGTCGGAGATACGCGCCACTGGCTCAAGTTGCGCAACGAACTGTTCGGCGCACTGCACAAGAACTCACCAGTTGCTGGTGGTCTTCCCAAGCGGCTTTCCCTGTTTGCGCTTACCGGTCTGTCGGGGGCATTGCTCGAATTGCTCTCGCGTCTGGCAGAGCACACCGAGGTGCACATTTATCACCTTAACTTCAGCGGCGGTTTCTGGGCTGATATTGTCAGCGACCGCGAACGGGCTCGCCTGATCGCGACCCAGGGGGAGGGCGTAGACGAGTACCTGGAAAGAGGCAACCGGTTGTTGGCTTCTATGGGTCGACTGGGCCGCGAACACCTTGCCCAGTTGTTGCAGCTTGAATCGATCGAGTCAGAAACTTACCGTGCCCCGCCGCGTGACACCGTGCTTGGGGCTATTCAGGCAGATATTGTGGAACTACGCGATGCCGATCAAGCGACGCCGTTTGTTGCTACGGCCCAGGATCGCTCGATCCAGGTCCATATCTGTCACGGACCCATGCGCGAGATCGAGGTGCTGCATGACCGCCTGCTGGATGCTTTTGAGCGTGATCCGGATCTGACACCGGCCGATGTGCGGGTCCTCATTCCCCGGCTCGCTGAATACGCCCCATTGATTGAATCGGTGTTTGGCGCTGCGACCGGGCAACGTCATATTCCCTGGCACCTGGCCGAGCGCGCCCTGGATGATCACAGCCCTTTAGTACATGCTTTTCTGGAACTGCTGCGATTACCCGAGGGTCGCCTTGATGCGCAACGGGTGAGCGCCCTGCTGGATATCCCGGTACTGCGGGCTCGTTTTGCGCTCGCCGAGGTCGACCTCGAACAGGTCATGCAGTGGATACGGGAGCTGGGTATCCGCTGGGGGGCCGATGCCGACTCGCTGGCGGCGATGGATCTACCCATCAGTGGCACTCACACCTGGCGCGCTGCGACCGACCGGCTGTTGCTGGGTTTTGCGCTAGGCGATAGCGATGAACCGGTTGCCGGCTGCATGCCGGCTCCGCCGGGTGATGCCACGCTGGCACAGGTGGTCGGGCGCTGGCGCTCTTTCCTCGAACAGCTAATCGGCCTGCACGAGACATTGTCTGGCACATACCCACTGTCGCGATGGGTGTCGTTGTTCAATCAGGTGTTGGATCGATTTTTTCTTCCCGGCCCCGAGGAAACTGATAACCTGGTGCGACTGCGTCAGCAATTGGCCGCACTGGCCGGTGACGGGGCAATTGCAAACTTTAATGAGCCGCTGATACTGCCGGCGGTACGTGATGCGCTGGAGGCGCGCCTGCGTGGCGCCAGCGGCGGGCGCTTTATGAGCGGTGGCGCCACCTTTGCCACGCTGGCTCATGGTCGCTGCCTGCCGGCGAAACTGCTGTGCCTGGTGGGCATGAACAGCGAGGATTTCCCCGGGCGCGACAGTAGTTATGGCCTGGACCAGATGGTTGCCCAGCCCCGCTCTGGAGACCGGCGCCGGCGCGACGAAGACCGCCATGCTTTTTTAGAGGCCATGAGCTGCGCGCGTTCGGGTTTGTACATCAGCTACAGTGGCGCCAGCGCGCGGGACGATAGCGTGCAGCCGCCCTCGGTGGTAGTCAGTGAACTGCTCGAGCAGGTCGATGCCTTATCTGAAGAGGGCGCTTTGTCCCAAGCGCTGACGATCCGTCATCCGCTTCAGCCATTTAGCCGGCGTTACTTCAGCGCCGAGCCGGCTTTGTTCAGTTATGCGTGTGAGATGGTCCCGCCGGGCGGTTTGCGTCGGCCCAACACCACACCTTTGTTTGATGGGCCTCTCGCACCGCCGCTACCGGGCGAGCTATCGCTGGATGGCCTGGTCGACTTTCTGGCTAATCCGGCACGCGCCCTGTTGCGAGGCCGTCTTAACGTGGTGCTCGAGCCAGGTGCGGGCCAGCTGCCCACGCGCGAGCCGATGCAGCTGGACGGGCGATCACGCCGGGCGGTGGCGCGGGCCGCACTGGAGGCGCAACTGCAGGGTATGGGCGAGGCCGAGCTCGCAGAGCGTGTCCGGCTAGGCGGTCAGTTACCCCCGGGGACGCCCGGCGAATTGGCCATGAGTGAGCAGTGGGGTCAGGCCGCGGCGGTT
>Ga0208406_1000120_pt1 | contig 31896 bp, 25 predicted proteins | sample ETNtaG_15_FD_185769 | JGI IMG/M metagenome (GOLD analysis project Ga0208406, IMG submission 185769) | Marine microbial and viral communities from oxygen minimum zone, Eastern Pacific Ocean - ETNP201302PF89A (SPAdes) (version 2) | ecosystem: Environmental > Aquatic > Marine > Oceanic ...
GCCTTGTGCGCCGCCGAGGCGATATCGTCGACTGCTTCCCCGATACCGAGGCTGTCGATAGCACTTGACTTCTTCTTGTTCTCGGCCATACTGGGAGCGCACCGGACTACTATTTAATTCTTTGGCGTTTTTGCGGTTGTTTGAGGTACATCGCGGCACCAGTAACGCATTAATACACCTGTCAATTGCACGGCGTGAAACATATCAATGTACGCATTCCTGACGAGGAGGCAGAGCGGTTTGACGAAATTTCAAGTTTCTGCCGCGAGTCGGGATACAACCTCTCTCAGATTGTGCGGTTGCTGGTTAAGCGCTGGTACCAGAACCAGTCCGGGCGGCACTAACGCTTTAATAACCACTTAGGTCGCCGACTACCGGGCGATTCGCCGGGAGCAATTATGGGCCACATCGAGGAAATTTTCGAGCGGGTCAAGCGCAGGGACCATGACCAACCTGAGTTCCATCAGGCGGTCTGGGAAGTGTTGGAATCACTGGCGCCGGTGCTAGAGTTACACCCGGAGTACCGCGAGTACCGTGTGCTGGAGAGGCTGGTCGAGCCGGAACGCATGGTCCTCTTCCGTGTACCGTGGACCGATGACCAGGGGCGGGTGCAGGTAAACCGTGGCATGCGTGTCGAGTTCAACTCCGCTATTGGCCCCTATAAGGGCGGGCTGCGCTTCCACCCCAGCGTCAATCTAAGTATCATCAAGTTCCTTGGTTTCGAACAGGTATTCAAGAACGCGCTGACAACTCGCCCCATCGGTGGAGGTAAAGGTGGTTCTGACTTCGACCCGAAGGGGAAGTCCGATAATGAGGTAATGCGTTTCTGTCAGTCGTTCATGACCGAGCTGTTCCGGCACATCGGAGCCAATATCGATGTCCCGGCGGGGGATATCGGCGTCGGCGGGCGTGAAATCGGCTACTTGTTCGGTCAGTACAAGCGATTGACGCGCCGCTGGGAAGGTGTACTGACAGGTAAGGGGTATGGCTGGGGTGGTTCGCTGATTCGTCCTGAAGCGACGGGCTACGGACAGGTGTATTTCTTACGTGAGATGTTGAAAGCACGCGGCGAGGAAATCACTGGAAAAACATGCACAATTTCCGGCAGCGGCAATGTCGCGCAGTTCTGTGCTGAGAAGGCAATATCGTACGGCGGCAAGGTACTGACAATGTCTGATTCCGGGGGATTCGTGCATGATCCTGACGGCATCGATGAAGAAAAATTAGCATGGATAATGGAGTTGAAGAATACCCGTCGCGGCCGCATTAGTGAATACGTGAAGAAATTCAAGTCCGCTAGATACCATGCTGGCAAGCGCCCGTGGTCAGTCAAGTGTGACATCGCACTACCGTGCGCGACGCAGAATGAAATAGAGAAGGCTGGCGCAAAAGCGCTGGTTAAGGGTGGTACCATTGCAGTTTGCGAGGGTGCAAATATGCCCACGACTCCCGAGGCTGTTGAAATTTTCCAAGCGGCAAAAATAGCTTTTGGTCCTGCCAAGGCAGCCAACGCTGGCGGCGTTGCTGTTTCGGCGCTGGAAATGGCGCAGAATGCCTACTTCAGTGAGTGGAGTCGCGAGGAGGTTGACAGCCATCTGGACACTATCATGACTGGCATCCACGCTCAGTGTGACGCCGTGGCCGAAAAATACGACCACTCCGGTGACCTCCTTGTTGGAGCAAACGTCTCCGGCTTCCTGAAGGTGGCTAACGCCATGCTCGACCAAGGCGTTGTTTGAACTCCCGGCAGGCGACACTCGCGCTTTTTGCAGTTACAATAATCTGGGGCTGGACCTTCATCTGGCTCAAGCGTGCTATGACTGCCGCCGATACCTACGGTGCAGGTGTACTGGGCGCAACGCTGTTTGTGACGTTACGCTTTGCGCTGGGTGGTGTATTGTTGCCGCTATCGCCTGCTGTACGCAAAGCGTGGCGGGGACGTGCAGTCTGGCGTGATGGGGGGCTGCTGGCTGGCTTCATGGTTGGTGGTTTTCTGTTCCAGATGGTAGCTATAGCACAATTGACTCCCGCTGTATCGGCATTTTTGACTAGTCTTTACGTTGTTTTCACTGCGCTCATTCTGGCGGGCTGGTATGGACGTCTGCAATCTGCACCGTTGCTCGGAGGCGCGTTATTAGCAACCTTCGGGGCCGGCTGGATGCAGGGTCCACCGCAGCTCCATTTCAATTGGCCCGAGTGGCTCACAGTAATCAGTGCACTGATGTTCGCTGGCCACATAATTGCCACTGACGTTGTCACCCGGCGCGTCTCTCCAATTGGAGTTATGTTCTCTTCAATTGTGCTGGCTGCACTTGCAAGCCTGCTACTGCTCAATTTGCAATTGTTTGTTCAGCCAATAGCGGTTGCCGGATTGCTGGGGGATCCAGATTTTCTAGTTCCACTTCTGCTCTCTGCTTTCTTTGGTACCTTTATCGCGCTCATGCTAGTGAATCTGTGCCAGAAGTTGCTCGATCCCGTACGGGCAGCTATATTGTACGCATTGGAGCCAGTCTGGGCGACACTACTCGCTATTACCTATGGTCTGGCGACCGTCAATTCCTGGCTTTTACTCGGAGGAGGTGCGCTGTTGCTTGGCAACTTGATTGCGGAACTAGCACCTCAGAGGGACTCGGAGTAGCGGCGCGAAACTTCGCTCCAGTTGATGACGTTGAAGAAAGCGTTAAGGTAATCACCGCGTAGGTTTTGGTAATTCAGATAATAGGCGTGTTCCCATACATCGACACCCAATATAGGGATACCACATTCTTGTCCATTACACACGTGTGCAGGTCCCATGATAGGGTTATCCTGGTTGGCAGTAGAACATACGCTAAGCTTACCGCCATTTGAGCAAAGCCACGCCCAGCCGGAGCCAAAGCGGGTCATGCCTGCCTTGTGCATTGCTTCCTTGACTCCATCAAGTGACCCGAACGCCGCGTCAATAGCGGTTGCCAGCTCTCCACTAGCTGCACCACCGTCGGCAGCCATCACAGTCCAAAAGAGTGAGTGATTGTAATGGCCACCACCGTGGTTGCGCACAGCACCGCGCTGTGCTTCCGGCACTGAGTCAAGGTTTGTGATTAGTTCCTCGACACTCTTCCCGGCGCAGGCATCTCCAGCGGCTTCCACCGCGCCGTTAAGCATGTTCACATAGGCGGCGTGGTGCTTGTCATGGTGAATTTCCATCGTGCGCGCGTCGATGTGCGGTTCCAGCGCGTCGAATGCGTAGGGCAGGTCGGGGACTTTGAAGCTCATATTTACCTCATCGTGCGAGTTTGCCACGTGATTTAAGCGTGCCCTCAGAAACCAAGGTCTTCGAGTTTGACGTCGCTGTTCATGTTGACCCTTACCGGGAATGCGAGCATGACCTTCTCTTCCTCGAAGCGGCGCAGGATTTCCGTGACGAAAAAGGATTTTGACGACCGCATCTTCTTGGCGCTTTTGACGTAGTAGCGAATTTCCATGATTACGTCCTGGTCACCAAAATCACGTAAGACGGCTTCCGGCGGCTTTGGTTTTTCTTGGCAGACATCAGGATGATTTTCCGCTATATCCTTGACGATTTCCTCTGCTTTCGTAACGTTCTTCCATGTGGGTGTCAGACCTAGCCGGATGCGTACGCGTAGTTCCATATCGCGACGGTGGCTGAAGTTGGCAACGGCGTCCTTTGTCAGCAGTTTGTTTGGAATAGTTAACATAACTCCATCCGTCGAGCGAACGCGGGTAGTACGCAGGCCGATAGCCTTCACGTCACCCCAGCTGCTGTAGATACCTCCGATTTTCTTGGGCAGCAGGATACGTTCTCCTTCCCGAAACGGTCTGTCAACGATGATGAAAACGCCAGCGATGATATTCTCCATAGTGTCCTGCGCTGCAAAGGCAACCGCCAGACCAATGATGCCAAGCGCGGCGACAATGCCAGTGACGTTGATTCCCAGTTCAGTGGCGGCAGTCAGCAGTACGATGGCCCACATCGCGACACCCGCGATGCGAAAGATGAAATTCTCGATACCTTCGTCAATTTCGGTCCGGTCGAATAATCGCCTCAGGTATACCTTGGCAATCTTGATGAGCGGGACGCCGATAACAATAATCAGCAGTGCCGCAACCGGTCCTGTTTGTACTATTTCTGTGGCGCAGCTGTAGGTAGGCTCAAGACTATTGGGCAGGCTGTCAAGGCAACTGGGCATGGCGTGGGGTCGCTATGGTGGTATATAATAACCGCAGTTTTCTGACCATTATGCCAAACAGATTGGCTAAGGAAAGCAGTCCCTATCTGCTACCGCAGCACCCTTAAGTTCCGCCTGAGTGCATGTGAGGTATGCGTATCCTGCTTGTGGCGGCCCTGCTGCTGCTCTCCAGTCTAGGGCCGCTGGGAATTCCCGAGGAAGTGGCGCCTGTCTCAGCGGCTGAGCCTCTGCCCGGCTCGCTCGAGACGCAGTGGTGGGAGTGGACTGCGATGGATAGCGACCGCAACCAGATGCATGATGCACTCGATTTAGCGCTGCTCGAGGAGCAGTTCGTCATTGATGGCCGTATAGAGGTGCTGGTCGATTTCGACCATATGCCGACCGCCGTCGATGAAGAGCTGCTTACACAGGGTGCCGACTTTGAAGTTACTTGGCGCTTCCACCACGTGCCGATTATTGCCGGCTTCGTCGAGGTGTACCGACTGCCGGACTTGTTGGCGTTGCCAGGTGTTGTGTTCTTGACGCACGACAGTCCAGTGCGACTGATGCTCGATGGCGCAATTCCAGAACACCATGTCGACCAAGTATGGGATCTTGGATTTGACGGTACTGGCATAACCGTTGCGATTATCGATACCGGTATTGACGCAAACCATCTAAGTATCAACGATATGGATGACGATCCAGAGTGCACCGCCGCTACCATACAAGGCGTCCCGAATCCACCCTGCCAAAAGAAAATTGTCGCCTTTTACGATGCTTTGGATGACAGTGGTGATGATGGTTCTGGTGAGGCAACACCCTATGATGGCCATGGCCACGGTTCACATTGTGCCGGTATCTCGACAGGAACCGGTGAAGGCTCTGAGGAGGCGTACGGTGCGAATTACCGCGGCGTTGCCCCTGGCGCGCAGCTGGTGGGTGTGAAGGTGTTGAGCGATAGCGGTAGCGGCAGTTTCGAAGAGGTGATGCGCGGGATGGAATGGACAATCGACAATCAGGAGAAGTACAACATCCGTGCAGCCTCGATGTCGCTTGGAGGTGTTTGGGTTTCAGAACTGACGCAGGAGCAGGAAGAGCGAGTTACACATGTTGCCAACCTTATGGTCGCAGCCGGCATCGCGCTGACTATTGCCGCTGGCAATTCTGCAGCCTACGGCACTATCGGCACTCCAGGCGCAGCGCGTGACGTAATCACTGTCGGCGCAACAGAACACGATCGTGAGCTGGCTATTTACTCCAGTAAGGGACCGACCCATGAAGGAGTAATCAAGCCTAATGTTGCTGCTGTCGGTTCCTCGGTATGGTCTGTACAGAATGATGATTCTGTGTCTGGTGAGGCGACATACGTCGGCATGTCCGGCACCAGCATGGCAACTCCGATGGTGGCGGGAATCGTTGCCCTGATTAACGAAGCTAACCCCGACCTCAGCCCCTTGATGGTTCGTGCGATTCTGGAGTCCACAGCTGAATATCGTTGGCTGTCACACCCCGTACGCCCTAACAATGACTACGGCTGGGGCTTTGTAGAAGCTGATGTGGCCATGGCTGAAGCAGAGCTGATTGACCCCAGCATCAACCTTTCACTAGATTCCAATACGCCGCAGGTTACTCATCGCGAGACCTATGACGATGGTAACTCAACTAGCGAGGTCAATATCACTCGTTGGTTCGTGCGTCAGGATGGAGCTCTGCATTTTCTCAAAGGGGGACCGGGCAACGCTAGCGCTATTGAGTGGCGCAACGTGCTACTCTACGATAGTTGGCACACGCTAGCGGCATACGATGGTGACTTCTCTATTCCGCTTGAGAATAGCGGACTTGAGCCTGGCAACCACACGCTTTGGGTACGGTTGGCTGGCCCTGAAGGAGTCAGCGCCCCAGTTGGCATCACTATTCATCTTGCCGAACCTCTGCCTGCTACTGGAGATGAAGCAGTACTGCCTTTGCTGATGATTATGATGGGTATCTTAGTGGCAATCCTTGTCAGCGCGAGCATTTTCCTCTGGCGTAGGAGCGCAACCTCTTAACCCAAGCCATCATCGCGCCGCGTGGACCCGCTGAAGCTGCGGCAGGATTTTCCGGTGCTGGCGGGCGACGACCCTCCAGTCTACCTCGATAACGCCTGTATGCCGATGAAACCGGAACCCGTGCTCCAGGCGATGGATGATTATTACCGCAACTTCCCGACTTGTGGTGGGCGTTCTTTGCACAGGCTGGCATTCGATGTTACTGAACACTATGAGACTGCTCGCGGACAGCTCCAGTGCTTTGTTGGCGCTGCCGATGCGAGTGAAATAGTCTTTACGCGTAACGCAACTGAGGCTATCAATATAGTTGCGTGGGGCCTAGATTTGCAGCGCGGCGATACAGTGCTCTCGAGCGACCGTGAACACAATTCCAATGTTGTGCCGTGGCACACACTCTCTCAACGGACAGGCGTGCTCTATTCGACCATCCCGTCGCGCGATGACATATATTTCGACTTGGAAGCCCTGAAAGAGGCACTGACACCCGACACTAAGCTGGCAAGTTTTGTCCATACTTCTAATCTGGATGGCTACACACTGCCAGTTCATGACATTACCGAAATTTGCCATGATGCTGGTGTGCAGGTAATGCTGGACTCTGCGCAGTCGGCTGCGCATACTGAGGTGGATGTGCAGGCGCTGGATGTCGATTTTCTGGCCGCGAGTGCTCACAAGTTTTGCGGTCCTAGCGGCACTGGTCTGTTATACGGCAAGGCCGAAGCTCTAGCCCAATTGAAGCCGACTTTTGCTGGCGGCTCTACGGTGCGCAATTCGACTTACAACGATTGTGAATTTCTGCCACCCCCATCCTGCTTTGAGGCTGGGCTCCAGAACTACGGTGGGATGATTGGTGCCGGTGCCGCGGCCGACTATGTTGCTGGAATCGGTCGTGACAAGATTCACGCGCACGAGGTGGCGCTGAACGCACGGCTGACACAGCGTCTTGAGAGTATGGAGGGGCTGTCTTTGCTTGGTCCGCCCGAACCTGTGGAGCGCGGCGGCATATTCTCGTTCAACTTGGCGGGGCTCGACAGCCATGAAATTGCAATGAATCTAGATGAGACTGCCAACATTGCTATACGCAGTGGGATGCATTGTGTACATTCCTGGTTCAACTCGCGCGGAATTAAAGGCTCGGCGCGCGCCAGTTTCTACATGTACAACACACCTGCTGAGGCTGATTGTTTTGCTGACGCGCTGGAGGAGACGCAGCGCACTCTTAGCGGTTCGACAACCGCATTGGACAGAGAGAAGCAGAGCTTCGCCTGACGCGCGCTCTAAACTTTTATATATATATCGTGCAGAAGGGCGGCGATGGCTTCGTTGCTCACTGTGAAAGCTTTGCGCCACGGTTTCGGCGCGGGGAAGACACGGCTTGAGGTGCTGCAGGGCGTTGATTTTGAGATCGCTCCGGGCGAATTGGTCGCATTGATGGGGCCTTCCGGCTGCGGTAAGTCGACGTTACTCAATATCATCGGTGGACTGCTCGCCGCCGATTCAGGGCAGGTACATGCCAATGGCTTTGCCTATGGCCAGCAGCCACCCCACGCGTTAGTGGAGTTGCGTCGCTCGACAATCGGTTGGATTTTCCAGGATTTTCATCTTTTACCACACCTCTCTGCGCTCGATAACGTTACCTTAGCCCTCGAGCTGGCAGGCACTGCACCGCAGGAAGCCGAACGGCGTGCTGCTGCAGCGCTGGAACGCGTCAATCTCGGTAACCGTGCGCAGCATAGGCCTGATGAGCTCTCGGGTGGGCAGTCGCAGCGCACGGCGATTGCACGCGCAATCGCTGGAGAACGCAAGCTGTTGCTGGCAGACGAGCCGACCGGTAACCTTGACGTTGCAACTTCACGTGAAATTCTGGACTTGTTCCGTGAGCTATGTCACACTAGCAGCGGACTCTCAATCCTGATGGTAACTCATGATGCTACACTGGCAGCACGCGCAGATCGCATGCTGCTGCTGCGTGATGGATGCGTGGCCGCGTCGGATGTCAAAAGCGCGTGGGGGGATGCTGCGTGAGCTGGCGCGAGAAGCTGGCCCGAGCTCCTTCGTGGTTGCAAGCAGGGGCACTGGAGTTGCCTGACCGCACGCGACTGGCGCTGCTCTCAGCGTGGCGCGGCCGCTCGCGCGGACTGGCGGTCTTCACCGGTGTGTTTCTGGCGAGCCTGGTCATAACCACGGTGCTGGTCTATGGTTCGGGGCTGATGCAGATATTTTTTGTTAAGTCTCTTGACGGCGAATATTACGACTTCCGGATGGATTTCCACACCGACAAGGGGGGCAAGGAACGCACTACGGACGTCGCGTTATGGGAATCCTACTGTGACGACTACGTCGCACTGCGGGAGGTCAGTGACTGTGCAGTCATAGCGGGCAAGCAGGGAGGCCATGGAGCCGGCTGGTTCACCGAAGAGTATCTGAAGCCGCAGCCGCTTGAGCTGCAGGCGTGGGAGGGCGACGGCAAGGACTGGTCCAACGTCACGGTCACGCTTCCATTCTCGGAGGAGAGCGGACCGCCAACGAGCCAATACCGGCCGGTACGCCTTCTGGGGCCTAGCGCCTACGATGGAGTGCTCGCGGAGCGACACGCATCGCGGTTGCTGAGTGGTACGTGGCCTGACGGCGGTGAGGACGCAATCACACTACGCGACATCTCACTACCGTCGCAGGTGGCTTCAGAGGCAGGCGCCGCGGTGGGCGACCGACTGTCGGCGCTCACCTTTGCCTACGATACTGACGCTAGCCAGGGATGTGAGGGCGAGGAGGTGTCCTGGCAATTGTTCAGTTACTGTCGTGTCAGAGTAACGCTCACGAACCTGACCATTGGCTCGGTTTACGATGATACTATCGTCACTTCACCGGTAACGTCGCAGTTGCCTGTCTTTCTACCGTGGGAGCTGTTAGCTATCGATAATCGCTCGGCAATGATTGGCGGCGACCACGCCTATCTTGCTATTACCATTGATCGCACCGCGTTGCCCACCGAATCGACCGACATCGCTGAGGATGAGCTGGACCGCATCCAGCGCAGCCTTGACGCGGTCGCGCTGGAGGGCGAAGTGGACTTGGATGGAACGCACGTTATCAAGGACACCATCGGCTGGCTCCAAATCCAGAATTACTTCATCCAGATTTTCAACTACATTGTCATGATTCCGATTATCATTCTTTCGGTATCGGTGCTGCTCTACGGACTACTGCTCTCGCTCGAGCAGCGGCGGCGTGAAATCGCTATCCATCGCGTCATCGGCGGCGGCCCCAACTCTCTGCTGCGGATGGTTCTGAGTGAGCTTGGAGTGGTTGCCCTTGCCGCGTGGGTTGCTGGCTATGTGCTGGCGCTGCTGGCTGTCCCGCTGGTGCTCAACGCCGTCGGCTTTATGCAGTTCCGCCCCGGCGAATATGACGTCTCGCCGTCGCTGGGACTGCTTGCGACGCTCGCGACACTGATAGTGACTGTCGGGCTGGCGCTGCTCTTCGGACGCAGCCGCACGCGCGATTTCCTGGAACAGGAGATTTCCGAGGGCGTCCAGCGTGTAGTCGTCAAGCCACAGCCACGCTACTGGCTACACTGGCTACTCTTCGGCATCGGACTAATCGCGCTGACCGATTCATACATCCAGAGCCTCGTTAGTGATGGGAGACTTACTGATGACTGGGAGAGAGGCATCATCAGTAACCCGGTGCTGAACGGCATCTTTGCGGTGCTGGGACCGTTCCTGCTCTGGATTGGCGGTGCATTGGTGCTCGCCCGACTCGGAGCCGCAGCGCCATGGCTAGTGCAGCGGCTGCTCGGCAGAACGGCCGTACTGCGCGATATCGGCCGCGGGCTGCGCGGCTCCGGCTCGGCCGAAGGCGTTGGGAAGCTGGCGCTGATTATGCTGTTGACGCTTTCCATAGTCACGATGGCTGCTATCCAAGGCTATACGGGAATGGCGGTCGATGAGCGCACCGCGTCGCTCAACGTCGGTGCCGACCTGAAAGTGGATTTCCAGCAGCCGGTTGACTATGCCACCGCGCTCGCAACGGTTAGCGCTGCGCTGGATGGGACCGGCGTTGCGGCGGAAGACGTCCGGCTGGTCGCGGTTCCGTTAATTTCGACGCATCCGGCGGAGGACGAATATTCGATCTACCAGACACAGGTTATTCTCGACGGGAACCGAGATGTGATTCGCTGGGACCGGCAGACATTTGGCGGCGACCCTGGCGCGACGCTCGACAAACTCGCTGCAGGCGGCTTCAGCTACGGCGAGTCGCTGCAGTTCTCGGTCGGAGGGCAGTCACAGCTTGTGCTGAATCTTACCGGCGTGTCGGGCAACCCACAGACGACGGTCGGCAACAGTGGTCAGCATGAGTGGCACCCTGGGCTCGATACCGGTACGACCGCTAGCGCGATCTTCATCGGCGAGGCGAGTTTCCGCGCGCTGGTTGGCGATGCGGCCGCCAATGACTGGCACGATACGACGTGGTTCATCGAGCTGGGGGCGCAGGGTGATGGTAATGCGCAGCGCACCATCGCCCGCACGCTTGTCTTCGACGGGTCAGTCTCCAGAGTGACCAGCTGGGAGGAGGAGCATAGTGAGGTCGAGCGCAACGGTGGGCTGGTCTTCGGAACGCTCGGCTTGCTGACGCTACAGTTCGTCGTTGCAACGATTGCTGCGGTCGCTTCCAGCTTTGTCTTCCTGTCGTTGGTGCTGACGCAGCGCAAACGCGAGCTCGCCATCCTGCAGGCGATTGGCGCTAGCGAGTGGCAGGTGGGGCGGCTGGTATTGTTCGAAATCCTCTCTATAACTATTGTAAGTATGTTGTTGGGTGGCGTGCTGGGTGTTGGAATATCATATTCATTCAACGGTATGTTCAACCTGTTTGGGATTATCTTCCAGTCGTTCGGTGGCGCAGGAACCCCGGTTGACCGCACGCTGGTATGGCCGTGGGGCGAGCTGTTGCTCATCGGGCTGGCTGTGCTCTCCGTCGTGATGCTGGCGCTGGCATGGACCACTGCACGCGCGACTCGCGCCGACCTAGCGCGTATTCTGAAGGGGGAGTGAATGGCTGAAAATCTTTTGCGGGCATCTGGACTCTACCACGTCTATGAATCGCAGGCGGAAGAGGGTAATGTCGTCGCCCTGCGCGGGCTCAGTATCGCGTTGCAGGATGGTGAGGCAGTTGCCGTCTTCGGTCCATCAGGCGCTGGCAAGTCTACGCTCCTGAAGACATTGGGTGGATTGATGAAGCCGAGTGCAGGCGTAGTTCGATTGGGTGGTGAGGACGTTACACGCATGGCGCCGGAGCAGTTGGTAAGGCACCGACGGGCGACGGTCTCTTTCATATTTCAAGAAGGTAATTTATTACCACACCTCTCGGCGCGTGACAATGTGATGCAACCGCTGCGGCATGCAGGGGTGCCTTACCGCGAAGCCCTAGTACGTGTGGAGGAGATACTAGAATACCTTGGTATTGCTGACCGTGCTCATGCTCTCCCAGAACAACTCTCGGGCGGCGAAGCTCAGCGTACAGCCATTGCTAGAGCGCTCATCACTCGCCCGCGGTTGATTCTGGCTGACGAACCAACTGGATCGGTGGATCCAGTTACGGCACGTAGTATTATGGATCTTTTTTCACGATTGCACAAAGAGCAGGATGTAGCATTCCTGATTGTGACACACAGCGAAATGGTTTCTGATTTCGCGGATCGATCACTTGAGTTGCAAGACGGGCGCTTCATCGCACAGCACGGTGATGACATTGAACTTGAGGATTTAGCGCAGACGCGTGAACTTTTGCTTGGTGGGGATGGGCAACTAACACTGACACCTGACTTGTTGGCGGAACTAGGAGGTGCAGGTCGTTATGAAGTGCGTGATTTACGTCGCCACCGCTTAACGCTCTCTCGCGTCAGTGATGAACGTGATACGCATTGTGCAGCTTGTAACACACCGTTCGATGATGATGGAGTGCAATGCGCCAAGTGCGGTGCGGTGCGCGGCTAGTTGTGCAGTGCTTCTTCCAGTGTCAGTTCGCCCAGTAGCACCCGTCGCGCCCGGGTTCTAGAGATAGTGCGGAGACCACCGGAGACGAGTCTGGATTCCGCCTGCAAGCGAGCCACTTCACCATTGCGGGGTTTGTAGTCCAGCTGATGCAGACGTTCACCGCGCCTCAAGGCAATAGCACGCGCAGCTGCAGTGTGTGAGCCACTGCCAGTGCGGGCCTCATCGACTATTTCAACTCGCAGATGGCGCAGTGCGCCGGCAATACGCGAGCCAGTTTCTGAGGCTCCGCTGCCGATGCGAACGGTGCAGTCGAGCGAGCAGCGTGCTACCCTGCGCACCAGCCTTACCGCCTCGTCCGGCGTGACACATTCAGCGCTGTGTAGTAGACGGCGCTGTGTCAGCACCGCGACACCGGTGGTGCCACCGGGATCAATACCGATAACCAATGGAGGCCGTCCCCTCTGGACGTGTCGCAACTGTAGCGGCAGTAGCTCAACATTATCAATGGAGATGACTGGCAGGTTGGTCGTGGGCAGTTGTACGGCGTCGCTGATGATAATATCCATCCCCCGTGATTCTGCAGGCACGCTGTCTAGCGGCAGTAGCCTGAATTCATTTCGTTCCAGCGCTGCAACCACTTGATGCAGTAGCCCGAAATCGGATATGTGCAGCCCTACTTTCAGGGTTTCACCCATTCCAGAGCGAGACAGCGCTTCCCATCGCTGGCGACCAGACTCTTGCGGACACCGTGTGCCACTCGTACTGCGCGCACGATATCGAGCCAAGTATCGCTATCGCGCAGCAAGTGCAGCAGCCAGGTCGCGTGCATTTCATCGGTGCGGTAGACACGGTAACGGGTGCCGAACTTCATTCCTGAAGCCACTTTCAGTCCAGCTGTCGCCAGTGTTTCGGGCAGCTCACCCATCGGTAGCTCTCCCCAGTCAGGTAACGCGGCAGTATAGTAGATTACTTCCCCTACTTTATCGACCAACCCTAGCCATTCACCGTCAGTTAGTTGAGTCAGGTTGGCCGGCGCGTCGCTGCTAGCAACGTGCAGCCGCACAACTGCACTGCTGTCACGTGCCCGAAAGTGCAGAACGTTGCCATCAAGTGTAGGAATGATGCCGCGCTGCCGCAAATCGCCGTAAACGGCCGGGAGCAGATTACCCGCCAGTTCTATTAGTTGAGCCTGTAGTTTCACTTCCAACTCCAGTGTTTCGCAATCGTGGCACCAGAGTGCCTCGACCGGGTGAATCATGAGGCCTCCCGTAGTGGCGCGACCGACGCGCTGCCGCCCCTGCAACCGCGTAGCGAGCTTTCCAGCTGGCAGCTTCAGCTCACCTTTCTGCAGTTTCAGGCTTCGTCCTCCAGCCGTTCTACTTTGCCTGCCTCTAGCAGCATGCGCGCATTGTAGAGTGGGATATGCGCCACGTCACTTTTCTTGAGTGAGTAGTTGCGCGCGTCCAGACCAGTGAAGGTTGGCAAGTCTTCTAGCACACGTACCAGCAATGCCTCAGAGCCATCATCTCCAGCCACAGCTGAATCAAGCGAGTCAGCCGCTTTTGATGTTGGAGTGCTTGGCTCTGGTAATGGCGCTGCTTTTGCTTTCTTTGCCTTTGGCGTCGATTTTGCTGCATCAGGCTCTACTTCGGGAGCGGCAGCTCGCACTAGCAGTCTCTGCCGGTGCTGCCCTATAACGCTGGCAACATTATCGAGGAATTCCAGTTCTTGTTCCGTCACTGCTTCAAGCGATGGCTGCTGTCCGTTCACCTTTTCGCGCGCTAGCGTCGTAAGTTTGCGCTCGCGATGCTTGTGCAGTTCCAGTTTCAGGTTGGAGAGTTTGCTGATGTCGGAGTTGGCACGCTCGAACCGCTGTGCGTCATCCCGGGCTCCATCACGTGTCTGCTCCAGGCTGCGTTCCAGCTCCACCAGTCGTGCGTGGAAGCGAGGCGGCAGCTTTAGCAGCCTGCCGTCGCGTCGTTCGGCTTGCGTGCTGACGCGCAGGTCGCGCAGAGTAAGTTCTTTCATCAGCCCCGCAAAACGCCGCTAGTTAAGATAGGTGCGCCTAGAACAATGTTTAATTTGGGCCCGCCATCGCCCGGTATGCAGTCGTGCCCGGTCTGTGCCTCGCCCGCAGAGGACAACGACATTTATTGTGGAATTTGCGGCAGCAATTTTGAAATTAAAACAGAGAAAGAGAATCCCGTCGCAACAGCCACTACTCGTGAAGAAGTGGAGACTGCAAAAACACCCAAGTCATCAGAGGAACAGCGCCCCAGTTTCTACCTCCCGGCATTGCAATTCCTGATGGCAGTTGCACTGCTCGGCTACATCCTATTCGTAACCACTGGCAATATCCCCTCTCCAAATGAGCCGGGCCTTGAGGGTTACACTGGGATTAGCGAGCCTCTAGAATGCCCGCCAGACTGGTCCGACCCAGGTAATCTTGATGGATGCCCGGTTCGCTTCAGCTCTAACTGGTCTCCGATTTCAGTCTACGACAGCCAGTACCAGATAGTGCTGATTATCTTCAGCGTGCTGTCGCTACTGTCACTGCTTAACTCCTGGCGTAGTGCTAACCCTAGGGCAATGGCACCCTTCTATTTTGGCTTGATAATTTGTGCCACAGTTTATCTAGTGCATGGCCGTGACGAGGAACTGCTCGACGCGCTCTACTCGACGATTGGCACCGTAGCAGTGTTTTGCATGGTGGCGCTGTCATACCTGTTCTTTCTCTATGCAGTAACTGGACGTGAGTTGGAAACGGGCTTTTCGAGCACGCTCTATAGCTTCCTGCTCGCCGGTGCAGCGGTGTTGGGTGCAGTGCACCATAACTACGTGCGCGGTCCGTGGGCGGGGCGCGCGGACGGCGCTGTAAAGATGTTCCCGCTCGATTTGCAACCGCCCGAGATGATTTTACTGCTGCTCGGATTGGGGGTGCTTTTGGTAGGCATAGGTTCGTTTATCATCAACAATGTAAGGTTGAAGGACTTAGAGGAAGCCAAGTTCTTTGCGATGATTATGGCAGGGCTGCTACTGCAGTATGTCGTACTGCTGTTCAACACCATTCGTCACCGCTCCAGTGTGCGTATGGAGCAAGTTGATGTGGTACTTACGGTGATGGCAGCTGCCATCACCTTTCTGGGTGTGTGGCTTTTCTACCGCAAACGTAAACTCGAGCGCAGTATGGAGGGTCTTGCCTATTTTGGTTTATTCGTCGCTGGAGTCGGCACGCTATTCTCTTTCTCGGTAATACCTGTCCTGCTCTCTGAGCAGGACCTCGCTCGTCCGCAGACTGCTGAGGAGTGGATACTGCTGCTGCTGCCGTTGATGGTGGCAGCAACAGGTCTCTGGTGGGGAGTTCGCTACGGCTCGCACAAGCTGCGAGACAAGTTGGCCGAACTTGCTCCACTCGAATCTCCTCGCCAGGACCCTTTCGATTCATCCTACACGCCGCCGGAAGATCCCGCCGAGACCGAAATTACGCTAGACGCAGCAATGGACAGGCTTTTGGATGAGTTCCCCGACGCAACCATTGACATCAAGCCCACTGCCGAGGATACAGGTGGCTTCATCATGGATTGGGACGAAGTCGAGGAGACGCTGGATGATGTCGATTTGAAGGCTGAGGTGCGCAGTCCCAAGAAAGTAGCCTACGAAGTCGATTTCGAGGAACTTTCGCGCTACTATTCCACTACATCTGAGACTGTTAACCAGGTCCTGACCCATTTCAAGTCGGGCCGCAACGTGATGCTCTATGGAGAGCCGGGTACAGGCAAGACTGCGCTCGCAACGCTCTTACTGACGCAGTTGTGTGGGATGAAGGGTGATACGCCCAACTTTGCCATTGTGACTGCCAACGCTGAGTGGTCCAATTTTGAAGTCATTGGTGGCATCTCTCCTGATGATAAAGGCGGCTACTTTTTCAAGGATGGCTACATCTCCGAGGCTGCCCGGCTGTGCGAGAAGTCGATGCAGGAGAGTGGTCGGCCGCACTATCTCGTGATAGATGAGTTCAACCGTGCTAATATCGACGAAGCTTTCGGCAAGCTCTTCACGGTTTTTGAATACCGGGACAAGCAGCCGCTACTGACGCACAAGGAGACCGGCGGAGCGCCGTTCATGATGCCACCCGAGTTCCGCATTATTGGCACCATGAACACGCAGGACAAGAACACGCTCTTCAACGTCGGCCACGCATTGATGAGGCGGTTCGCGTTCGTCGAAATTGGGCTGCCCAGGCGTGAGGACGAATACCGCCGCATGCCGGAGTTTGTCTTCCACAAGTTGACGAAGCTCGGCATTGCTCCCGAGCGTCCCGACGAAGAACATGACTGGTTTGCGGAAGAGAAATTTGACTTTTACGATGATGACGGCACGCTTTTCGTGGCTTACAATAAGATGATGGACTTTCTTGAAGCGGAGGAGCTGCCAACACAGCGCGACGAAGAGGTACCACGTGGCGTACGCACCTTCCGCAGAATCGGCCCGGCGTCGATTATCGACTCAATGCTGACGCTCTTTAACTCACGCGGGCAGTATGATATGGAGAAGGCGCTCCAGGACGTGATTCGTGCTAATATCATGCCGTCACTGGAGGGGCTAGAGAGGAACGAGCTGCGTTGCATGATGCTCAAGTCGCAATCAGTCTTGGGTGAAGATGCTGAAATCAGCCAAACCCTCGAAAAGATGGTTGACTCACCGGGCCTGAGCCTCTTTGGCTGATGGCAGTTCCGCGCGCGACCCTTGAGCTACAGCTCCCTGAAGGGCGAGAGCACCTTCTTGAGGGTGAGACGCTAATTATGCTGATCCATGCGCTGAAACATCTAGAGAAGCCTGTCCTCAGAATGGGTAATATTGCACTTGAAAAGTTGCCGAAGCTGGCGAGTAATCAGACACATTCGCTACGGTTTCAGGTGCCAGACTACATAGGGTCTAACTACTTGGAACTCTATGAGTCCGACAGCTGCGCCTCCAACCGTCTCGATGTCACTATCTCGCCCGAGATGCTGGATTACGAGCAGTTCCAGCAACTACGCGAACAGCACATTCCTTCCCTAATCGAGTCGGCCGGTGCGGACGATCAGAGTGGCGCTGCATACCCGGGAGCCACCGCCTCAATCGAGGAAGAACAGATACTCCTGAATATATCACAACTACTTGACTTTTCGGAACGATTGCTGGGGATGACACACCGCATCCAGAAAGGCGCCTATTCGTACTTAGTCGAAAAGCAGCGTAAGCACATGAAATCTACTATTCGTGGTGCTGTTCGTTGGGAAAAGACGGCATTGGCAAGAGCCCAGAAGGGCGTCGAGTACGCCACTGTCCACATTACTGATATTCGCAAGCGCAAGTGGGCCACACCGTCAAACCTACTGCTTGTAAAATTCCATATCGAGCTTTTTACTGAGGCAGTTTTCTTCCGTGATGAAATGGAAAGGCGTGAACGTGAGAAGAAGGTGTGGGCTGCAATCTATGGGCAGGAAGCTGGAACACTCTCCGAGGAGGCCAAAGAACAACTAGAAAGACTGGATACCGTGTGTTTGCTACATAAGAGAACTCTTTTGGATGGTAAACTGAAAGAATTGATCGGTGTAGCGCGTTCTATCCGCAAGCAAGAACGCAAAATTAACCGCGAAGCGGATCAGGAAATTCACCGTCTCAAGAATCGTGCCTACCGAGAGTTACCTCCTCTTTGGCAAGAATACCTGCGCGATTACCGCTCGTATTACGAGGACACGGTACTCGTAGAGACCCAGCGTATGGCTGATGTCTATGCATTGTGGGTAGTCTGTGAGATGGCGAACGGCCTTGGTCTGCGCTCCCACTCAAAGAGTTTGCGCGAGTTCCGCTCGCCTAGGAAGGAGAGTATTTTGCGCTACGATGCACCCGGCACGGTGCGGGATGGGTGGGGTGATTCCATTATGGGGGCGCTATTTCCTAGCGAGGAAGATACAGTAGTTGCAACAGGTTCCGGGCAGCCCGAGATTTTTCTGAACTACCGCGGAGTCAACATATACTTTGAGTGCAAGTATGATTTGCGCCAGCGCCCGCGGCAGCAGGACATTTACAAGGTACTGGCGTTCATGAACAATTACCGCATCCCGTGCGGTGGTATCATCTATCCAGGACCTCAGCTCAAGTTTAGCTGTGACATGCAGAATCGGCAGGTATTAGCATGGATTCCCTTCACTTGGACCGAGCAGGCGTACGATGCTGCGCCTCGCTATTTCGCGTTTATCGCTGACCGACTAGCCGCTATTTGGCAGGCACTCGATGACGGGAGTGCAGGTGAAGTTGCGGTGAGTGCCGAGAAGGACGCGTGGACATATTACGAGGCCATTGCGACACCGGGAGCCGAGCCTCCCGAGGCGGCCGAACCGCTGGTGCCGCTGCCGAACGAGGCTGTCGCGCCACCGGTGATTCCGTCCGATCTTGTTGCAGAGCAGGCGGACGCAAGTCAAGCGTCACCTGAGGAGGAACTGGAAGAATCTACTGGCGAGGAATCAGAGAAGCGGCAGGCTGACCTAGCAGAAGCCATGTCTGGTGACAGTAGTATAGCTGCAGGTGCTGTCAGTGAAGGCGACTATGCTGTTGGGTCGCAATCTGAGGAAGTAATAGGTGAGGTTGAGGGTAAAAGGGTCGAGGATGAGGGGGAAACTGCCGAGGTTGATGGTGGTGACGAGCCCAAAGCAGCAGAATTATCCCCACCAGACAATGAAGAATCAGCGTCACAAACCATTCCCATACAGAAGCTGAAGAAGATTCTGGAGCATCAGGAGTCCGACGACTGATTTTAAAAGGCGGCCGAATGGCCCGGCATGGCCATCCGGGTAGCTATCAACGGCTACGGCACTATCGGCAAGCGTGTCGCCGACGCAATTGCGGCGCAGGACGACATGACCGTTGTGGGCGTTACAAAGACTGGCCCCAGCTTCGGCTGCGACCTCGCAGTGCGATGCGGCTTCCCGCTTTACTGCACTTCTGATGAACCTGAGCCTATCGCTGCTTTCCGCACGGGTGGCTACAATTGTGCTGGTGGCCTTTCCGACCTGCTCGGGGCGACTGACGTTGTCATTGACTGCTCGCCTGGCAAGATGGGCGGCGAGAACCTTGCCTTGTATCGCACTGCAGGCTTGAAATCTATTTTCCAGGGTGGTGAGCCACATTCACTCACCGGCCTTTCGTACAGCTCGAGCGCTAACCACGAAGCCAACCTAGGTGCCGATACGACGCGAGTCGTGAGCTGCAACACCACTGGGCTTTCACGCACCCTCGTCCCGCTGTACAATCACTGTGGACATCTCAAAGTTGAGTGTACCATGATACGCCGTGCGGCAGACCCCGGTGACTCACGCAAGGGACCGATTAACGCTATCAAGCCAGTTCTGAAAGTACCGAGTCACCATGGCCCGGACTTGATGACCGTGAAGCCGGAGATTGAAATCAACAGTCTTGCCGTTGCCGTACCCACCACCATTATGCATGTTCATTCCATCACTGCTGATCTACCAAAGGGCCATGGCCTGACGACCGCGTCGGTAATTGAGTTGTGGAAGAAGACCCCGCGCGTTATCGTCATGCACGGTAGCGACAGTCGCATTACCACCACCGCTGAGGTCATGGAGATGGCACGCGACATCGGTCGCAAGTGGGGAGACCTGCACGAAATTTTTGTTTGGGAAGATGGTGTTAAGATTGTCGACGACCGCCTCTACTACTTCCAAGCGATCCATCAGGAGAGTGACGTTGTGCCGGAGAATGTTGACGCCATTCGCGCTCTGATGGGCACCGAGGTAGATTGGCGCGTAAGCGTTGCTAAAACTGACGAGGCGATTGCTGTTGCTCACGGCACAGGCTAGGGATGACTGCTACTGCGGGGCTGCCCATATTGCGCATGTACACTGGTCCGGGCGGGAAAACCCGCTTCGCGTGGACTGTACTGCCACTAGTGCGCAAGACGGGACTCGGGTCAGTGGGTCTTTTCTCAGAGTTATTCGTCAACGAGAACATCCTCGATAATACAGGTGACTTGAGGATTCAGTTCGCGATTACGCCGCTGCCGAAAAGCGGTGAGGGCGAGGGCCCGCAGCTGGCGCACACTGCACCGCGCAAGCAGCTGGTACTAACGCTGGGCGGCAGTCTCGAGTTTCGAAGTTGTGACGTCGTTGATTTTGATGAAACGACCCGTGCCACTATCGGTGCTGGCGACATCCTGCTCGCCGAGGACCTCGAGGGCGCCGGCCACGCCTGGCGTTTCGTCCCGGCTCGTGATGGCCAGCTGAAGCCGTGGCGCCGCTGCTATGTCCATCTAGGCGAGGAATACGAGCATTTTGTTTCGCTGCTCAAGCCTCAGTAGCTAGTGATGGGTGCACATCAACCCTTGCCGACGTGTATAGAGTGGGTGTCGCCTACAACATCGCGGGTACGGGATGACATCAGCTCGATGACTGCCCGCTCGCGGAACTCAGCCAGCATGCGACAGCCGACGTTGCCAAGAGCGGTCTTGACCTTGCGCATGTCCTCCTTCAGCCGTGGTTTAAGCCGCCCGTGGAATTCGACTGTGCCCTCCTCACCCTCGGTAAAGAAACTCTTGATGGTGCTGTGGCCGTAGCGGTCAAGGTTGCGCGCGCGGGCAGAGCCCTCACCCCATGTGGCAACTCGACGCATCTCCGGTTCATGGCCAGTGAGCCGCATGTTTTCATCTAATTTTTCTCCGGCCGCTTCTAGAAAGTGGTTGAAGTAGCCCCCCATCATTACTGCGTCCGCCAGCGTTAGCGCGATAATCATATCACCCGCTGACCCGACGCCCCCGTCAACCACTAACGGCACGTAGTGTCCACTCTGTTCATGGTAGGCCCGTCGGGCACGGTCGGCCGCGATGAGCGCCGTCAGCGGCGCGCGCCCGGTTGCCTTTTGCCGCTGGGTGGTGCAGATTGAGCCTGATGACATTCCTACCTTGACTATGTCAGCACCTTGTTCCATCAGGTAAGCTGCACCATCGGCAGTGATGACGTTGCCAGCGCAAATCGGTACGTCTCGGGCGTGCGGTACAGAAGTTTTCATCGCGCGGTATGCGTTTAGCACTTCGCCGACGAATTCGCTATGGGCATCGGAGGTGTCGATAACAATCATGTCAACACCAGCCGCCAGATTTGCCTCGACACGCGCCTGCCATCCTTTATGAGTCGAGATGGCGGCGGCCACCGGGATTTTCTCGACATCCTTACGAAACGCCAGTTTAACCAGTCTTTCCAGCTTATCGAGCACGACCAGGTAGCGCCCCTCGCCCAGCAGCTGTTTTGCTTGCTTGACACTGAGTGCAGGATCGTGGCAACACACCATTTCGTCTGGCGCTAGCATCACACTTCCAACTGGGTCACTCGGCGGTACGTCCAGCTCCAAGTAGCGGTCGAAGCTAAACAGTCCCAGGAAGACGTTGTTACGGTCGGTGACTGGCAACTTGGAGTGGCCGTGCCGCTCGACTAGCCTTACAGCGTCGTCAATAGTAGTATCGCGCTCGATGCAGACAGGGTCCTCGACAAATCCCATCTCATAGCTTTTGATGCGTTCGACAATGGCTGCCTGCTCCTTGATGGGCAGCCGCACTGGCAGTACTCCCAGACCGCCTTCCTTGCCGAGAGCAAGCGCCATCTCGTACCCCGTCACCGAGGTCATCGCCGCGCTGAGCAGCGGCAATTGCAATTTGAGCCCGGCTAGGTCGGTCGCCAGCGAGATATTGGGCAGTGTACAGTCCGTTGGTGTTAATCCGGTCAACAGTGAAAACTCGCCGAATGTACGCCCTGGTTCGCGCACTATCTGCTTGACCATGCCCCCAATCGGGTTAGCAATAAAAGTACTTTGTGGTCGCCTGGTTTCAATCGCTTGTTTCTCGTTTTCTTATGGCGCGCAGCAGCGCTTCGCTGACTGGCGTTGCGACACCCACTTCGTGGCCGTTTGTAACAATGACGCCAGTGATGGCCTCGATTTCGGTGCGCCGTCCCGCTCCCAAGTCCTGGAGCATGCTGCAATGGTTTTCAGCGGTGCGCTCCATGATTTCTAGCGCACGTTGCCACGGATCATCTGGCAACGTGATTTCTAACGCTGTAGCGACTGCTGCTCCTTCGTGGCAAGCTGCCTGCGCTTGCTTGCGGAGTGCGCCTTCGCGCAGTGCACCGTTCGGAACGCCCGCTAGCGCCGCAACCGGGTTGATGCCGTTGTTGACTATTGCCTTGAGCCACAGTTCGCCTTGCAGATCGCTGGTCAGAGTGGTGTCAATCCTGCCAGCGTCAAACGCATCGCGTAACTGCCTCAGCGAAGAGTTTGGCGTTCCGACCGCTGCACCAATTACGGCGTAGCCTTCACCAGCATGTAGCACACTGCCGTCTGTCCGTCGCGCAGCGCCGTGACCAGTTACGAACCCTGCCACGTTCTTGGCGCCTAGCTGCTTTGCCAGCATGTCGACCACTCCCAGTCCATTCTGGCAAGCAACTACCGCTACATCCCATTTTTTCAGTCGCGACAGGAGCGATTCCAGCTGCCATGCCTTGGTGCAGAGCAACAACCAATCGCAGCCGTCCGGTGCTGTCTGTAGGGGTAAAACTTCGAAGAATTCCGTAAATCCATTTACCTGCAGACCGCGCCGCAGTCGTTCAGTACGAGAGTCATCAGCGACCAGCACGACATCGCTGCCACCTTGCACGAGTCGTGCTGCTAGTACTGAACCCAGCGCACCAGTCCCCAGCAGTGCGATTCTCATGCCGGTTCCTTACCCGAAGGACCCTCTGGTGGCTTTTGCTTAAGCAGGATTTCGCGCAGTACAGTTACCCGTTCAGCAGGCAGTGCCAGTAGGGGCGCATGCCAGGTAATACCCGTCGGTGGCACAAGCATACGCTGTGCATCCCAGCCGACAACAACGCCGTGTGCCTTACGGCGGTGTGCTAGCTGCGGTAACTCATCAAGTGACGTCTTAGGATGGCTGCGCAGACGCGGATGCCATTGCTCCAGCGCTGCCCGCTCTGCTTTCGGAAGCGGTGCCTGCTCAATTAGTTCGAGCGTGCAACCGCGCTTGGCTAGCAGCCATCCTGCGACTAGATCCCGCCAGTTCTCAACGTGCACCAGAACTTTGCCTTGTGTATGCAGCGGTAGCCCTCCCACTGCTGGCAGCACCTTGCGAAACAGGAACGCGCGTTTGTCACGTACCTCGGCGTGCAGCGCCCATTCAGGTGTCGAAAGGTTGACCTTCAGGTCGGGCCGCTTCGTCAGTACAGCTGCGCCCAAGTCGGCGCCAAGTTGTTGCGACGTAAAGCTGTGCGATCCGGTTCGTCTCGGACGGATGGCAAAGCTGGCGCTTTGTGGCAGAGTGGCACCCCATTCAGCAGCTGCATTACCCAGCAATTCTAGTTCAGCCGGCAATTCATCCACCTGTGAGAGCGAGACGATACCGAAAGTGCGTGCCAGCACTCCAGCGGCGTCGTTAGTCGTGCTGTCGGACTCCACTCCAGACGCTTTGTTGTTATCATGGGATTCAGCAATGTGCGCAAAAAAGCGCCCGCGCATTTTCTCGATACGAGCCTCAATGCCTGCCAGTGTAAGTCGCTCAAGCAGGTTCTCGGCTAGTCGCTGTTCGTAGCGCCGCCGTGTACCGGGCGCCTTGAGCCCCAGCTCACCATAACGCAGTAGGAACAGGCTCACGCCAGAGAAGCTAGCACACGGTCGACAATCTCGCTCGCGTGGCCTGTGTAGCTGGCAGGATTCAGTGCATCTTCAATCTCGGCAGCCGAGAGTTGCTCAGCGATTTCACTTTCAGCGAGCAGAAGGTCGTGAAAGCTTGCTTCGCCACTTGCAGCCACCATTGAAACTTGTCGTACCAGTTCGTGAGCAGCTTGTCGGTCCATCCCCTTGCGGGTTAGTGCTAGCATCACAGCCTCTGCCATGGGCAACCCGCCCGCTGCCGCAAGATTGTCCGCGATACGCTTTGGGTTGGGCTGCACGTTGCGAAATACGTCGGAAGCCTTGCAGAGCATCTCGTCGATGAGTATATAAAAGTGGGGCAGGAGTATACGTTCGCTGCTCGAGTTCGCGAGATCGCGCTCATGCCACTGCAGGTTGTTCTCCAGTGCCGGCGCGGCCAGTGAGCGCACCATGCGCGCCAGTCCGCCCAGATTCTCACTCGTAATGGGATTTCGTTTCTGTGCCATAGTTGAGGAGCCAACTTGTTTCACGGTGTCGAACGCCTCGGCAGCTTCGCCAATATCGCTACGTTGTAGGTTCCGGATTTCAAGCGTAAATTTCTCGATGCTAGTCGCGAGGTTGCTGCCCCACTGGACAAGCTCCGCTAGCCGATCGCGCCCCAGAATTTGCGTCGTTGCGAGAGGCTCATTTAGGCTAAGTCGTTGCATTACATGCGCCTGCAGCTTGAGCGTGTGTGGGTGCAACGCAGCGCCACTGCCGGTCGCGCCCAGCATTTTACCGGTCTCGAGCCGGGGTCGTAGCTCACCCAGCCGTTCGCGATGCCGGGCCGCCTCAGCAGCGAAGACCGCCATTTTCAGTCCGAATGTGACTGGTGTTGCCCATTGGCCGTGGGTGCGCCCTAGCATTACCAGGTCGCGATGCTCACGCGCCTGTGCCATCAGTGCAGCGATGAGTGCTTCGAGTCCTTCGGCAACTAGTGCTAGCGCGTCGCGGTGCTGTAGCGCCCGCGCAGTATCTACGATGTCGTAACTGGTGGCGCCGAAATGGACTGACCCGCCAGCGTCACCTGCCTGCTCTGCCAGAGCCCGTGCAACTGCCATAATATCGTGCCGGATTTCCGCCTCAATAGCTTCGACGCGGTCGCGCTTTACCTTGGGAACCGCAGCACGAATTGCTTGTGCGTGGTCTGGTGGGATGAGCCTCAGTCGTTCCTGCTCCTCTGCGAGCGTGGCCTCGACCTCGAGCAGCGCCCCGAGATATGCATCGGCGCCAAAGATAGCGCGCATCTGGTCACGGCCATAGCGATAGTCAAGTACGCAGGTGGGGTCCACGCTGGCGCACTGCTTCGTTCCTTTAAGCCCTCCGTTCGCCAGAAACCTTTATCTCACCGTAGGTGAGGGTGGTGCCATGCGCTGGCTATTGCTTCTCTTTGCGGGGACGCTACTCCTGCTGCTAGTTCCCTCCGCTCAGGCCCTACCCGATTTGGAGCCTAACAGCATGTCCATAAGCCCCCAGAAGCCAGTGAAGGGTGAGGCCTTTAGCGGAGAAGTGTGGATACGCAACAATGGTGACAACCTTACCCTTAATGTCAATGTTGAGATTATCAATGGCAGTGCCGACTGCACCCTCGGAGAAAACTGTGAAATTGTCCACCAGGAGATTATTGAAATTATTGGTCGCGCTGAAAATGTTTCAGTTACATTCAGCTGGCGTGGTGAAGAGACTTCCGGCACCCACTTGCTGACCACGCGGGTTGACCCGGAAGACAACATTACCGAGGGCAACGAGGATAACAATGATCTGGAATTCGAGTACGAGGTGCTGGATGCATATATGCCCAACCTTACCTTCATCTCCGGCCCTCATTTGTTTCTCGAGCCTCAAGTACCAGCAGTCGGGGATCCGGCTGATTTCGTAGTATTGTTCGAAAATACTGGCAATGGAAATACTGTTGCAACCAATTTCCAAGTTGCTTTCTACTCTATTCTGCAACCAGATGGCACGCCCGAGCTGTTGGAGCAGATTGAGGTTCGCTCACTATTCGGGGGAGATACTGCACAGATGAATATTACCTGGCTCCCGGACGTTGCGGGCGATTACCTGCTGCGGGTGGTGCTCGACGAAGGAAATGTTGTCGATGAATCAATAGAGGATGATAATGTGGCTGAGCTGGAGGTGATGGTGCGTGTGCATACTCCTGAACTGACGTTGTATGAGGCCATCGGCCTGGAAATTTTACCGCGCGACGAGTGGCTGGAGGATGCGTTCCAGTATCACCAGGTCGAACTGGCCGTCTACGTCATTAACATGGACCCTGTCGAGAACGCGACCGATGTACGTGTTCGTTTCTGGGACCAGGCGGAAGGAGGCGGTCAGGTCGTCATTGGCGATGCATTGCTACCACTGGTGCAGAGGGCGACCCGCTCCGGGGGCGAGGTGGTTCCTGCAACCAGTGTACAGGCGCTTGTGCTGTGGAACGACACCGCACTGCTGGGCAACCACACAATATTCGTTGAGATTGATCCACTCAATGCTATCGAAGAATGGTACGAGGATGATAATAATTTCAATTTCAGTTTGACTGTTTGGGAGCCTCTGCCGGACCTAAACGTGACATCTGTAGCAGTCTCCGCTCAGGCAGTTTATGGCGTCCCAAGTACTGTCGAGGTGTCCGTAATCAACAGCGGTGCTCTCTCTACTGGTCAGACTGAGATTGAACTGTGGATTGATGAGACTCTCGTGTATACATGGGAACTTTCGATGGAGGAGGGACAGCAGTTGCTGTTAGTCTACGACTACACTTGGGCCGAAGACTGGCCACGGGTTAAGGCGCGTGCTGACCCTTCGAGGGACTTGGACGAGCTGGATGAGAGTAACAACATCCGCTCGATATTAGTGCAGGTTGCCGCGACATACCGCGACATTGCCGCTGAGAAACTAGAGGTGCCGGAGTTTATTTTCGAAGGACAGAGGGTGAAGATGGTGGTGACACTGCAGAATATTGCTGCAACCACCCCTAACTTCCGGGTCCACATTTACCTTGGTGAGGATTCGTCACCCGAAGCATCTTTCAACGGCTACGACTTGGAGTATAACGAGTCTCGCCGCTTCCCGGTCTGGCTCAACAATACTGGTGGCATGGTCGGTGACTACAACCTAACTGTAGAGGTCGAGGTGCTCGGCAACTACAAGGACGAGAACCACAGCAATGACGCAGTCACTGGCAGTGTTCATTTCAGGTTGCGCGAGTACGACTTGGCAGTCGAGCTAGGATATCTGGCAAACACGCTGCCAGTCAACCGTACTGTTGAAATAACAGTCTACGCCTTCAACCATGGCCAGGTCAGTTTGGAATCAGACGCCATGGGGGCTGAGATTGCAGTCTACATTAATGGTGTGGAGCTGGACCTGGTGCCGACCGGCCGGTTGGGAATGGTGACTGGTGAGCAGCGGCTTGTGTTCTACTGGACTCCCCCCCAAGTCGGTAGCTACGTAATTGAAGCGGTGGTTGACCCCTACGACGTCATTGCCGAGCCGGATGAGAGTGACAACCGCGCCGTGCATGAAGTCAACGTGGTGGTCGAGCAGCTCCCAGTCACACCTACTCCCAGCGGTGGGAAGAGTATAATCTCGCAGCCGCTGATATGGGTTCCTCTTCTGGTGCTGGCAATCGTTGGTGCCGGCATGTTTGCTTACTATCGGCTGCGCGGTGAGGAAGACTACCTACCAGGGTACAGAACCGAAACACAGCAGCAGCCGCCCGGTGGTGGACCCGCCCGCGGCGCGACTACCTTCCGCTATGACCCGGATTCGGGCGTAACCTACGACGCTGATACTGGTGAAGTTATCGGTGAGAAGAAGAAAGATTAGTAAACGTCACGCAGGTAGCGCTTCTCTTCCTTCATTAGCGTGCGGTTGACGTAGTGCTCAGCTTCCTCTTCGGAGAGACCGCCTTGTTCCTGTGCGATGTCGATTAGTGCCTGATGGACATCCTTGGCCATATAGTCCTTGTCGCCGCAGACGTAGAAGTATGCCCCTTCATCGAGCCATTTCCACACTTCGGCAGCCGCTTGCTGGAGGCGGTGTTGGACGTAGATTTTCTTGTCCTGGTCGCGTGAGAAGGCTGTATCTAGCCGAGTCAGCACGCCAGATTCCTGCCACGCACGGAACTCATCTTCATAGAAGAAGGTGGTCTTTTCGAACCACTCACCGAAGATGAGCCAGTTACGCCCTTTGCCTTCGTCCATTTCTCGCTGTTCGAGAAACGCCCGAAATGGAGCGATGCCGGTGCCCGGACCGACCATGATAATGTCACGGCTGCCATCCTCGGGGATGACGAACCCGCGCGTTGGCTGGATGAAGATTGGCACGTGGGTTTCGTCGACCGTAACTCGGTCTGCGAGGAAGCCGGTCGCGAGCCCAGCGCGGTCACGCTCGAAGCTGTTGTAGCGTACGACGGCTACGGTGAGGTGCACCTCATCCGGGTGAGTGCCGGGAGCGGAAGCGATAGAGTACAGTCGCGGAGTGATGCCGCCTACTGAATCCGCGAACTCCTGTGGGGTGAACTTGGCAGCCGGATATTCGCCCAGGATATCGATATAGTCGCGGACGTTCAGGTATTGATCAAGCGCGGTGCGGTCTGAAAGCAATCGCTCGAGTTCTTTGCGGTTATTGGCCGGGAGCTTTGCGATTAGTGGCTTCAGGAATTTGCGGTTGGCGCGGTGGATAGTCAGATGCTCCATCAGGGCTTCACGGAACGTAAATCCACCTTTACGCTTCAGTTCAACGCCTTCTTCGCCACTGGCACTTAGCTTCTGCAGCAGCTCATCAACAAGCCCGGGGTCGTTATGCGGGAAGAGTCCTAGCGAGTCGCCAGGTTTGTATTCCAGACCACTGTTGGCGATGTCAACGATGTAGTGGTTGGTTTCCTTGACGTTGTCACGTGCAAGGCAGTACGCCTCCTTGATGGTTGCAGGGAACGGGTTCTTGCGACCGTATTCCATACTCAGCTCTTGCGAGGAGGATGCGGCGTGCTGCTTTCCTTGCGGCGACCATGTGCCTTCTTGCGGCTGGGGCGTATCTTCTCGGCGCCCTTACCCTTGCTCCGCAGCCCCCGTCCCTTCTTGCCGGCCGACGTAAGACCGCGGTGGACGCGCCCTTTGTGGGCTCGGCCGCAGATCCAATTAATCTTTGAATCGGCCATGATTACGGGGTGGTGCGGGTCTACCAGGATAATCTCATACCACTTATAGCGGCCATCGGCAGCAACGTAATAGGAGTTGAGCACTTCCAGGTTTGGAAATTTGCGTGCAGTTCGCCCCTCAGCAATCGTTTGCAATGATTTGGCCACGGTAATTTTGGAGATGCCAGTGCGCTTGGCGCGGCGCCCGCCCTTGATAGCGTGCTTGCGCATGCTCCCACGCCGAATGCGAGTGCGCGCCATCACGAAGCCCTGTTTGGCGCGGAAGCCAAGCTTGCGCGCCCGGTCAAGTCGTGTCGGTCGTTCTATGCGCTCTACGGCTTTTTCCCGGCGGAATGCAATCAACCGCTTGTGCTGTAGAGCCTTGACGGAATCATCAGGGCGGTTCCACGTTTCCCCGATATGGGAGTAGACTGATTTCGACATCGCGATTCCCTCGCTTCACGGGTTCAGCCGGAGCCACATTCCCGCTTCGCGCCGACCGCGACCCGCTTATAAAGCTTCAGGCAAGTGCTCATTAGATGGTCGTTGTCCGCTTCATTGTTAATCCTGCATCCGGCATGGGAAAGACTGGCCGACAGCTGGATAAGTTGCGGGAACAGGCGGTCGGACTTGATGCCGAGTGGCTGGTTACTGATTCACCTGGCCACGCAACCAGGTTAGCGGCCAGAGCTGGCGATTGTGAGGTGGTAGCTGCGGTCGGTGGTGATGGGACGGTCCACGAAGTGGTCAACGGGCTAATGCAGCTGCCAGCTGCCGAGCGGCCGGCGTTGGCAGTTATCCCAAGTGGCACTGGCAACGATTTTGTTTTCGGCTCACAAGCTCCCCCGACGACTGAGCGCGCGCTGGCGGCTCTGCATGATGAGGGGCGCAAATGCATTGACCTAGCGCACCTGCGCGGAGCGGGACGCGACGAGTATATTTGCAACACCGCAGGCATTGGCTTCGACGCGACAGTCAACGTTCAAAGCCGCTTTGTGCTGCTGCGCGACTTCCCTAAATACCTGATAGCGACGCTATGGACAATTCTCTACTACTTTGCAGCGCCGCGGACGCTGCTATGCTGGAATGACAATCGCGCAGTGTATCGTGTGATGATGCTAGTTGTCGGCAACGGGCCACGTGAGGGGGGTGGTTTCCTCACCACTCCTGATTCGCGCATGGATGACGGCATCTTGGATTTTCTTGTAGCAGGCGAGGTAAGTCGGCTCAACATGCTATTGCTATTGCCGCAGGTGCTCGCCGGCACCCATCTCGGAAATCCGGCGGTGCAGCTTGTTTCGACCACTCGGCTTTCACTGGCGTGCGAATCGGACCTCTGCATCCAGGCTGACGGCGAGTTCTACTGCCTCCCTGGAGAGGGAGTGCGGCGACTGGACGTGCAGATTGTGCCCGAGGCGCTGGAGCTAGTCGTCGAGCAGGATTAGCGGACTGGGCAGGGGTAGCCATATTTGTCAGCCCCTGTAGTGGCGACCGGATGGACCTTTCAGAGCTACTGCAGGAATGCGGTGCAGTGCAGTTCGGTGAGTTTCGCCTCACATCTGGTCGCAGGTCTAAATTCTATGTCAACTTGAAACTGGCTGCCACTCAGCCGTCAATTCTGAATCAGATTACTACAGATATGGCTCTGCTAGTTCCCGATGGAGCAGAAGTCATTGCCGGAATGGAGCTTGGTGCCGTCCCGCTGGCTGTTGCTCTCTCTCTGAAGACTGGACTGCCCTACGTCATGATTCGCAAGGGAGAACGGCTGCATGGTACAGGTAACCGTATCGAGGGTGAACTGATGGGGAACGTGATTGTCGTGGAAGATGTTGCAACCACAGGCGGTTCACTGGTTGACGCCATCAGTGTAATCCGTCGGGAAGGTGGTGTTGTAGAGAAGGCCATCGTGGTAGTTGACCGTGAGGAAGGTGCTGACGAAGCACTACGCGCGGTAGACGTAGAACTTCTGCCGCTGCTGCGCATCGGGAGCTTACTGCAGGACGACTAATGACCAGAGTCCTTGTCATTGGCTCTGGAGCGCGTGAGCACGCAATTGCCCACGAGCTCTGTAATTCCGGAGCATCTGTCAGCTGTTTTGCCTCTAACCTGAACCCCGGCATCATGGCACTGGCAGATAATCTGGAAATAGGTGACTTGAACTCCCCCGACAGGGTGATTGAGTACGCTGCTCAGCAGAGAATTGACTTGGCAGTTATTGGTCCTGAGGCTCCCTTAGCGGCAGGTGTTGCTGATGCGCTGCGGATGGAGTCTATTCCGACCGTTGGCCCTGGCCACAAGCTAGCGCAAATAGAAACATCCAAGGCATTCGCGCGTAATTTGCTGACACGGAACGGAATTCCAGGCTGCCCACGTTACCGTACTTTCGATACACTAGATGGTGTCGCCGACTGGCTTGGGGAACTTGGCGACGGCTACGTTGTCAAGTACGATGGTCTGGCCGGCGGCAAGGGCGTTAAGGTTGCGGGCGACCATCTCCACTCGCACGCTGAGGCACTCGATTACTGCTGTGAACTGGTTGCAAAAAGTGGCTGTTTCGTCGTTGAGGAAAAGCTAATCGGCGAAGAGTTCTCGCTAATGAGCTTCTGCGATGGCGATACACTGCAGCACATGCCGGCAGTGCAGGATCACAAACGTGCTCTGGAAGGCGACCGTGGCCCCAACACCGGTGGAATGGGTTCCTATAGCGATGCCACTTATACTCTGCCGTTTCTCGAACACGAAGATATAAAGGCTGCACGCGCTATTAACGAGACCACGGCGGCCGCCCTGCACGAGGAGTGTGG
>Ga0208406_1000124_pt1 | contig 31562 bp, 19 predicted proteins | sample ETNtaG_15_FD_185769 | JGI IMG/M metagenome (GOLD analysis project Ga0208406, IMG submission 185769) | Marine microbial and viral communities from oxygen minimum zone, Eastern Pacific Ocean - ETNP201302PF89A (SPAdes) (version 2) | ecosystem: Environmental > Aquatic > Marine > Oceanic ...
CCGACACGGCAAACCAAAACAACTGGGAGCCGTTCTCCAGCGTCATCGGCAACAGCACCTTTGTCGTCGAGGCCAACACCTTCGCCGACCCCGAGGAGGACTACAACCAGCGCTACGTGCTGGCTTTCCAGCCGGTGGGCGGTGGCGAAGCCAAGATGGGCGAAGTCTTCCATGGTGATGACGGCAGCCCGTACATCGGCAAAATCAACGGCTCACGCCAGAACGGCAACCCCGGACGCGTGGCTGCTGACACACGGCCCGGTGCAGTGAACTTCATCGCCGGTGGCGAGGCCTCACCGCACATGTTCGACGCATTCCAGTCCGACGGACGTTGGGATCTTGGCGTGGATCGTCTCGAGGACGGTCGCTACGGTGCCGTGCAGACCTACTCGCTAGATACCGAAACTTTGGCGCAGACACCGTTGAGCAACGCGATCGATGCCATCAACGGTCGCTTGACCGAGGGCTCCGCCCCCGGCAACCAGGTCGGCCGCTTCGGTGGCGACATGGTCGGCTTGAGCGATGGCAACTTCGCCGTGGTGGTGGAAGACCGTTCCGGCTTTCACACCGACGGCACGGCAGCCACGGCTGTGATCATCGCGCCAGACGGCTCGATCGTTAAAGAGAGCTTTGTAGTCGCCAGTGGCTCGATCTGGTCGAACGTGGCCGCCTTCGACGGCGGCTGGGCCACCCGCGTGGGAGGCGTGATCTACTTCTTCGACAACACCGGCAAGGCGCTCGGCGAAGCCGCACAGGGCGACTCCGGCATCAGCTTTGACGGCGGACGGGGCGATGCCACCCGGATCTACGGACACATCAACAGCCCGTACGTCTACATGGCCGGCGTGGTCGATGGTCAGGTGCAATTGGGGGTCTGGGATTCGCGCGACCAGAAATTCGTCGCAGGTGCCGCCGTTAGCGAGAGTAGCTACGAGGCCTCCTTTGACCGCGTGAACCTGGCGTCTGACGCCCTGAACCGAGTGGTCGTGGCCTACGAGTCCAAGCCCGCTGCAGAAGGCAAGGAATACGAGCAGCACCAGGTCACGGTTCGCGTTCTGGCGTTTGACGCTGAGAGCAAGTCCATCTCCTACCTGACACCATCGCTCTTCGCCTTCACAAACCAGGCGGCATCCGGGATACGGACCATCCGCCCAACCGTGGCAATGACCACAAAGGAGATCCTCATCGCAGCCAAGGGCGAGGTGAACCGGACCAACAACCCGGCAGACGGCGCCGACACCGAGCCGCAGACCACGTTCTACACCGTGTTCAGCCATCCGGATCCGCAGGACGACCCGACGGCCAAGGCCACGCCGAGCGAACCGCCAACACTCAGCATCGTCAACAACGGCAATGGAACCGTCACCGTAACCTTTGATGGCAAGCTGCAGGCGGCGGCCTCAGTGAACGGTCCGTGGTCGGATGTGGCAGGGGCAACTAGTCCGCTGACCATATCTGCGGACGAGGCGCAGCAGTACGCCCGTGCCGTGGGAGAGTAATTGTTATAGTTTGTTTTAGGTTAGTAGTAGATAGGGGTGAGAGGCGGGCAGTCATGCCCGCCTCTTTTTCCATGGAGACAACGATTGATGAAGCCGAGAAAGAAAAACGTGGGGCCGGGGCAGGCAATTGCAGGATTCACCCTGATCGAGTTGTTGGTCGTAATTGCCATCATTGCCATCCTGGCCGCCTTGCTCCTCCCTGCACTTGCCAAGGCCAAGGCCAAGGCCTACGACATCACATGCATCAGCAACTTCAAGCAGTTGCAACTGTGCTGGCAGATGTACACCGACGACAACGACAACGTCGTCCCTCCCAACCACAATTCGGGCGGCGGCGGCGCATGGATCAGCCTGAAAGGTTCCTGGATCCTTGGCAACGCCAAGCGCGACATCACCGACTTCAACATCCGGAACGGCATCCTGTTCAAGTACAACGACTCGAGCGCCATCTACCGTTGCCCGGCAGACCGAGGCAAGGTCGTTTATCAGGAGCGCGAATACCCCAGGACACGCTCCTGCTCTATCGTCAACAAGATGGGCAAGCGGGGCCAGAAATTCTCGGACATCCGCAACCCAGGGCCGTCCGGTTCGCTGGTCTTCATGGACGAGGACGCCTACAGCATCAACGATGGCAACATTGGCCTGCGTTACTACCCGGAAACCAAGTGGGGGGACGGCCCTGCCAAGCGCCACGGCTGGCTGCCGCCCGAGCCTGACCGGCAGCCATTTGGCGAGTACGGCAACGGCGCCGTCATGAGCTTCGCCGACGGCCACGCCGAGCGCTGGGGTTGGCAATCTACCCACCCATTCATGCGCGGCAAGCCCCGCGACGATGCCATCCCGGATTTGCGCCGCATCCAGCGTCACCTGACCAACCAGCCCGTCTCTACCCCTTGAGTATGCGAAAACATGAAGTGAAAGTGAGCATGTCCCGGTTGATCTTCCGGCTCAGTTGGATTGCGTTGTCGGCATCATGGGCTGTTCTTCCCTTGGCTGACGCAGCGCCCCTCTACTCCACTGCCGACATCTTTCCGCCCGGCAAAAAGCACACCCACTCCAGCAGCATCGTGCAGTGCCCCAACGGCGACCTGCTGGCCTGCTGGTATCACGGCTCCGGGGAGCGTACGGCGGATGACGTGCGGATACGGGGAGCCCGCCTGAGAAAAGGAGCCAGACGCTGGGGGCCGGTTTTCGAGATGGCCGACACACCCGGCTTCCCCGACTGCAACCCCATCCTGCACATCGATCCCAAGGGCCGCCTTCGGTTGTTCTGGGTCTCGGTGCTGGCGCATCGCTGGGAATGCAGCCTCCTAAAGGTTAAACGCGCTGAGGATTACCAGGGTCAGGGGCCGCCCAAGTGGTCGTGGCAGGATGTCGTGCAACTCAAGCCGGGACCGGGATTCGCCCAGACGATGGAACAGCGCTTCGGCGAAATCAAACTCAACACGGAAATGTGGGCCGAATACGCCCAGCCTTATGAGGACCTGCTGCTGAAGGCCGCCCGCGATCCGTTCAAGCGCCAGACCGGATGGATGCCCCGCACCCATCCGTTGATCCTGCCAGGCGGTCGAATCCTGCTCCCGCTTTACTCGGACGGCTTCAATGCCTCGCTCGTGGCCATCTCCGACGACAACGGCGAGACTTGGAGCGCCAGCCGGCCGATCATCGGCCTCGGCCCCATCCAGCCCAGCCTGGCCAGGCGACGGGACGGGACGATCGTCGCGTTCTGCCGCGACTCCGGGCCGCCGCCGTTCCGGATGCTGGCCAGCCTCTCCCTCGACAACGGCGAGACCTGGAGCGCGGCGCTGGATACCACTCTTCCCAACCCCGGCTCGAGCCTCGAGGTGACCGTCCTGCGCGACGGACGCTGGCTGATCGTGTACAACGACTCCAACAAGTCACGTGACAACCTCACCGTTGCCCTTTCCACCGACGAGGGCAAAACCTGGCCGCTGAAGCGGCGACTCGAGCCGCGGGACGACGGCGCCACCTCCTTCAGCTACCCTTCCGTCATTCAGGCGGCCGATGGCGCGGTGCACATCACGTACACCTGCAAGGGTCAACGCGGAGGGCGAATACGCCACGGCATCCTGCAGGCTGATCAGATCAAGCCTGATTAACCGTTTTCTCCGGTTGCAGCCACTGGACGAACTCCAGCACGTTGCCGTCCGGGTCGGCGGCGTACAGCCAGCGAACCATGCCGGGAATCTCCATCGGTCCCTTCAGGAGGATCACTTGTTTTTCGCGCAGCTTCTGCTCGGTGACGTGAATGTCATCCGACGCAAAAGCCAGGTGCGGGCAGAATGACTGCTTATCGGTGGCGGGTCGCTTGGCCAAGTGCAGCGACTGGAGCAACTCGAGGCGCGCCCCCTCCATCTCGAGATAGGCGAAGGCTTCGCCATGGGCCTCATCCACTTTTTTGAACAGAAACTTCAGCCCGATTTTCTGTTCATAAAACTCGATGGCCGCGTCGAGATCCGACACCTCAACGGCAACATGGTCGAGCTTGGCCATGGGCGGCATCACCGGGCCGGGCCCGGCTTGACGTTGAATTCCTTCCACACCGCAGCGGTGCGCCCGGCCATGTCCACCGTGGCCGTCCGCAGCTGGTAACGCCCGGGAGCTTGCACTTTGAACTCGATCTCCACCGCGGTGGCGTCGTCGCCCCGGCTGATGCGCGCCTCCTCACTCTCCCAGCGCAGGAACCGGTAATCCTCATCCTCCGGCCCGTATAGTTCCCAGGCCGCCATCACGTTCCGGTACACTCCCTTTTTGTTGGCGCCCAGCGTGTAATAAATCGCCGCGTCGCCCTCGGTAATCGTGGCGCGGGCCGTCATCGTCAGTGGTGCCGGGGCGGTTGCCGGGGACACGGACACGGCCAGCCTGGGCGGCGTGCCGCCGGGGCGGGCCGGCGTCCGGGCCTTTTCAAGGACGACGTTTTTTTCCCCGGTCCGGACTTCCACACGGCCGTCTTCCCGGACGCGAACCACTTCGCGGTAGCCGGTGTGCTCGAAGCCGTCCAGGTCCCACAATAGATCGAACGCCACTCCCTGCCGGAGGCAGCGCTCGATCTCGGTGAAGAAATTCCCCATCACGACCCGGTACTTGACCCCTTCGCGGTTTCGCCGCTCGAGGTTCAACTCGCCCACGCCCCACAGGCTGCCCTTGCCCATGTACACATGGCCAAGGTTATAGCCGGGAGGCAGCAGGATGAGCACCTCGGCGGCTCGCTTGAGGCGGGCAAAGTCCCGGTGCGGATGGCTCTCCGCGTGCGCCCGAAGGTTGCGCGCCAAGGCAAGGCACTCGTTGAAAGGCACGCAGGCGAGTTTGTGGCTGTCCCAAAAAAAGAACAGCCGTGCGCCCAGATCATGGGCGTGGGTCTGGAACCAAAAGGCGTCCGTCCGGTCCACCGCACCGTAGATGCTCATCCCCCAGTCTCGGCCCGTGGCCCGGGCGGCGCCCCGGAGAAAACCGTAAATGATGGAGGCGAAGTTTTTTGGGCTGTCCACGGGAATCTGGCAGCCGTAGGTCATGTTCATCTCCGGCAGCGTTCGGCGGGTGCCCACGCGCCCGGGCGGCTCCCAGACCATCGAGGACGGCGGGGCGGCTCCGCCCTCGGACAACTGGTAGCCGGCCGTGCTGACCATCGTCTCCCAGCTGTAAATGTTGCGCTGCAGGAAATGCATCCCGCCCGTGTCCACGTCCGGCCGGTTGTCCAGGCCCCGCAGCAATGCCGTGGGTGTGCCTTCGGTTTTTTTCTTGTGGAAATGTTCCCGGAGTTCGTCCAGCGCAAGCTGCGGCGTGATCGCCTTTCGGTAAGCCGGATCCTTGCGCAGGCGGGGGCGTATCCGGTGATCGCGGGTGACCACCGCCGGCTCGTCGAGAAACAACGACGGCCCAAGATAGTTGCTGCGGTAAAGGCACTCCGGGTAACTCACGTCCCCACCGCCGGGTCCCCAGTAAAAAACATCCCGGGTCTTGGCCCAGTCCGCAATCTCCGGCCGAACGAACAGGCACGTCATCCCGGACTCGAGCATCAGTTCGTAGTCCGCCTGCGTCAACGGGATCAACTCGTAGTCCGACTCATCAAAGAGTCGGGTCTGGTCCTTCTGCTTGGTCGCGTGGGGAACGCCGAGCAGCAGGTCCGGCAGCAACTCGATCACCCTCGCCTCCGGGGGTGAAGCAACGTCTCCCACGGCGGCATCAACCAAGCGCCGGTAACGGTGGCCCAGGTATCGGACTTGGGACGGGAACAGGCCCTTCGCCGCATCCGTCGTCTGCCTCGGAAACAGGTGCTCCCACGCGCCCAGCCTCGGAAGCACTGCCGCGCCGGTGAACCGGTTGCGGTACTCGAGCGGTTGACCCGACCCTGCTTGAAGCAGGTAGCGCGACACGGTTTCGCGCGCCGCTGTTTCGGTTCGCGCCGGGTAGACGGAGCCAAGCGCCCACACGCGGAACGATTCGCCGTTGGCCTTCTCCGCGCTCAGGTGCAGCCATTGACGCGCTGCACTGCCGTCCTCCTCCGCTTGGCCAAGCGCGATCGTGAAGGCCTTCACCACGGATCCGGGAAGCTGCCCGTCACCGTCAAAAGAGTACCGAGCCGCCAAGCCCGGGGTTCCAAGGGGCACCGCTCCCGCCGGGCATGTGCCACACGCGGCGAGCCACCCCACCAATACAGACAGCGTGAACCTGCGCATTGGGACACCGTAGCCCATGCGCAAGAAATGCAACAGGCTATTCTGAACGGAGCACCTCGATCATCCCGTGCCCGACCCTCAGCATGCCACCCTCGATGACCTTGGCCTGCAGCCCGCCACGGCATCCTGCAACCGGAACAGCTCAGGGCCAACCAGGCGGACAGGCAACGGTGGCGACCCTTAAAAGCCGCGCATCATCCGTAACCCCAGCATCCCCAAGATCGTGCTGCCCCCCACAATCCAAATCCCGTAAGTGATGGCCGTGGTCAGCAACGAGACCAACGCGCCTTTCAAAATGCCGATCGACTCCTCATCCATTTCGATGAACTTGCCCAGCAGGAAGGAGCCGACAACAAACTGCCCCAGGTAGGCGATGGAGGGATCGAATCTCATCTTGAAGGCCACCATCATGATCGCGACATAAACGAAGAGCAAAACCGCCATGAGCACGTAGGAAGCCTTGAACGGGACGTCCTCCTTGAAAACAGCCCGAACCGCCAACTTCAGGCTGGCCGCCTGAATGGGCACCACAATAGCAAGTACGATAAACAGGAGAACCGTCAAGAACTTGGCCAAGAACCAGATGGCGGGAATGATCTGCCCCAACATGAATGTAACCACCCCGAGGATAAGGATGGCCAAAATAAATCCTACCGTCGGATTCATGCGATGAATTATACGGTTTATTTATTGTTTAGCAAATTATTTTTTATTCAAAAGTATGTCTGAAGCCGCTCCCCCTCGGGCAGCCACGTCGCTTCAGGCGACAATCTCTTTGAGGATTCGGCCGCCGATGCCGGTCAGCCTGCGGGTGCGGCCGGCGTGCTGGTAGTTGACCACCTCCTGGTCGAGCCCCATGAGGTCGAGGATGGTCGCGTGCACGTCGCGAACATGGATGGTGTCACCGATGCCGCGCAGGCTGAACTCGTCGGTTGCGCCGGCGGTGGTGCCGCCTTTCACATTGCCGCCGGCCATCCACATGGTCAGCGCCCACGAGTTGTGCTCGCGGCCGGGGCGCGATGCCATGCCGCCGTTCCTGAACGGTGTGCGGCCCATCTCGGAGGCCCACACGACCAGCGTCTCATCGAGCAGGCCGCGCTGTTTGAGGTCGACCAGCAAACCGGCGACGGGACGATCCACCTCGGAGCAGTGGCGGATCATGCCGCCCTTCACGTCGCCGTGGTCGTCCCAGCTCATGTTTGTGATCTGCACGCCATGCACGAGCAGCGTGTGGCGCACGCCGCTCTCGACCATGCGCCGCGCCAGCAGGCATTGGCGGCCGAAGCCGGCGGTGGTGCCGTTGTCCAGCCCGTACAGGTCGCGGATGTGCTGCGATTCGCCGCTGATGTCCACCAGATCCGGCGCCTCGGTCTGCATGCGAAACGCCAGTTCGTACGCGCTGATGCGTGCCTCGAGTTCACTCTCGACGCCGCGCTTGGCCAAGTGGCGGCGGTTGAGCCACTGCAGAGCATCCATCTCGCGGCGCTGCCGGATGCGCCCGATGCCCTTGGGCGAATCAAGGTTCAAAATCGGCGTGCCGCTTGGCCGCAGCATTGTGCCCTGGTACGTCGCCGGCAGATAGCCGTTGCTCCAGATCGCCGCCCCGTTGACCGGTGCGCCGCGCGGATCCTGTATCGCCACGTAGCCAGGCATGTTGCGGTTGCCGCTGCCAAGGCCGTAGCTCACCCACGAGCCGACCGACGGGCTGCCGGGGAACTGGCTGCCGGTGTTCACATGCAGCGTCGATGGCCCGTGGTTCTGGTTATCGGTCTTGATGCCGTGGATGAATGCCAGGTCGTCGGCGTGCCCAGCCAGGTGAGGGAAGCGGTCCGACATCCAGCGGCCACTCTGGCCATGCTGCGCGAACTCAAACGGGCTGCCGATGGTGACGTGCGGGAACGAGAGACGCCCCTGCAGTTCACCGGAAATCTCGGGGATACGGGAGAGCGGTTTGCCGTGCAATTCACGCAGCCTCGGCTTGTACTCGAACGAGTCCATCTGACTCACCCCACCCTGCATGAACAGGAAGATGCAGTTCTTGGCCTTGCGTGCGAAATGCGTCTGCCGCGCGGCAAACGGATTCGCCTGGCCAACGCCGGCACGGAGGTCGTCCATCACCACGCCTCCAAGCGCCATGGCGCCGATGCCATTCCAAGCACGGGAGAGAAACTCCCTGCGATTTGGCCAAGCGCTCAAATTCATCTGAACGCCGAAAACCTAGCACACAACCGCGCAAATGCGAGAAGAATAAACAAACGCCAGCCACCCCTTAGGCGGATTCAGGCAGCGCTGGAGTTCACGCACTTCGGCCCCTTGAGCGGTTCCTTGGAGTTGGGGATGACCGGGTAGTTCTCGGAGTAAATAGCCTCCACCGGGCATTCCTCAACGCAACTGGTGTAAACACAATCACCGCACGCTCCTGTGATTACAAATGCCACAATTGCCTTTCTTTATTGAGGTCGGTACCGCAAACGCCGAGAGGGTTTGCATTCAACCCGGCGAAGTCGAGCCACATTCACCGGCCCCGGATCAGTCAATGTACACAAACTCAATATGTTATTTGATCAATATTTTCTGTGTTTTTTAAAAACATAAAACCTTAATCACACTTTTTGAGGGCATCGAGATTGCCTCGGTATTCAGCCAATGAATCGCGCTCAATGTTGGTGCAAACGGACTGTTTGCCCCTGACCTCTGAAAATGGCATCCACCAGACTTCATTGCGCGGAACCAGTATCAGCATGAAGTAGCTGCAATCGCCCTCTGAGTAAAGATTGTAGGCCGCTCCGATTGCCTCTCTGGCTGACCGGCTCGTATGCTTGAGGTTCAGCCATCAACCCTCAGTTTTTAAGGCTGAAAGCTTTTTGCGGCAACAGTTAAAACGCCTTGAAAACTGAGCTTATCGGGATGACGGTTTGTTTGACATGATACGAGAATTACTCACTGGGGCAACTGTGGTAGTGGGTTTCGGGGTGCTTGCGTACGGTGTCATCGCTACCTATCGCCGCCATAAAGAATGGAAAGATGCTTGGAATGAGTGTGATAACCCAAAAGTGCCGGACTTAAGAAAACACTGGTGTCGAAATTGTAAAGGCCATCATGGCATTTACGGCGGAGATAGGGAAAAAACAAAGTGTAAGAAATGTGATAGCACCGATGTTCATAGAGTTACTCCGATCACACTGTGGCAAAAGTTTGGTTATTCATTACCTGCTCTTGCGTTTCTTACATTGGGAATAGTTGTTCAAGTTTTGGACATTAATTTTAGTGCGCTCATTTGTTACGGATTAGCTGTGCCTTGCGTGTTGGGGTTTGCTTATGTGTGCAGTACTAAATCAGCTGTTAGAAATGAATGGCTAATTTGGGCAAAAGAGCGTGGCTACGAGGAGAATGTTGAAAAATCTGAAGGGCAAAAACGCCGAAACCCTCTGAAAAAAGAGCGTAAAAAATTCAGAAGTTTGAAGAGTGTTCTGGGACAGTGATTGACACGAGACAGGCAACTAAACCAACCCGCTCCACCACTTGAACACCACAGGGTTGTGGTTCGGGGGCAACAGTTAATCGGGTTGCCTTTTTGAGTCGCGGTTCTAGATTCGCGGCATGAAGGCCGGCATTGTCACAGCCGTCGCCAACCTCATCGGAGCCATCATCACATACCAATGAGCAACGTTTTACGCTTTGGAGCTGTGGGCGATGGGGTAACGGACGATACAGAAGCGATTAAACACGCCGTTGCCAATGGCGATGGCATGCTGCATTTTCCACCGGGCACTTACCGGATCACTCGGCCAATCGAGATCAACTTGGCCAAGCGCGGCCCACTTGGAATCGACGGTACTAGCGGCACGGCGCGTATCATCATGGCAGGCCAAGGCCCAGCGTTCCGGTTAATGGGCACGCATGCCGGTACTGGTGATCCGGGAAGCCGCAAAGGCAACGTTGCTACTCAGCAACGCATGCCGACCATCCGCAACATTGAGGTGGAAGGCACGCATGCCGAAGCAGACGGTTTTGAACTAGTGCAAACTATGCAGTCAGTGTTTGAGGGTGTGATGGTCACACGCTGTCGGTACGGTATCCATCTTGTTCAGCGAAACCGCAACGTACTCATCAGTCACTGTCACATATACTTCAACACCGGCGTAGGCATTTATCTCGATGGCGTGAACCTTCATCAGATTAACATCGCCAGCTGCCACATCAGCTACAATCGACTGGGTGGCATTCGCATCGAACGGTCGGAAGTGCGTAACCTGCAGATCACTGGTAACGACATCGAGTACAACAACCACAAGTCACACAAAACTGAGCCAGAGCCGACCGCAGAAATCTACATCGATACTACCTCCGAGGGAGCAAGCGTAAACGAAGTCACCATCGCCTCTAACACCATCCAAGCTACCGGTTCACCCGGCGGCGCAAACATTCGCATCAAGGAAAAGCGCAATGCATCCCAACCTCCGGGACTCTTCGTCATCAGCGGCAATATCATTGGCAGTCAGGAAAACAATGTGCACCTTACCGGCTGCTACGGCATCGCTCTGAACGGCAACGCCATTTACTCCTGTGAACACCGGAATCTGTTGATTGAAAACTCTCGGCTCATAAACATTAGCGGCAACACCTTCCGCCGACACACTACTAAATACGGCACCGGAGTGCGTTTCACCGGCTCCTCCGATATTACCTTCAACGGGTGCAGTATTCTCGATGAAACCAAGGCGGGCCAAGCCGGTCTCAACGCCCTGCTCGAGTTGGAACAATGCGAGCGCATCAACATCAGTGGTAGCCAATTTATCAACGGCACTATCGGCGTGGCCGCGACCGATTGCTCACACGTCTTACTTACCGGCAACACCCTTCACGACAACCGTGAAGACCCGATAGCACGACACGCACTCCGATTCACTGGCCAAGGCAAAGGCAATATTTCCACGAACAATTCCATCGGCAAAACGATCGATCAAGCCGTTGCGGGGAATGTGAAAACCAACCCACTCCACCACTTGAACGCCGAATGAAACACCTCCTACTCACAACAATCGCAGCCGTGGTACCGGTGGGGTGTGCATTGCAAAAAACGCCTTGCTTCAGACAATTTTAGCGATGCTTTAACCCGGTTAGGCATGGTTGGATTTTTGTTTCACCCATGAAACAGTTAGTCACAACACTCACAATCACCTCGCTACTGGCCACAACCGCCTTTGCTGGCCCGATTCACGATGCTGCCAGAAACGGCGATCTTGCTGGCGTACAAGCGGCATTGGACAAAGGCGCGGATGTGAATGCGAGAAATGAAGATGGCAAAACACCGCTAGCTTACTTATTCAACCACAATACCCAGTCCTGTTGATCCGGCGGAGTGAAATGGACAATTGAGCCGCCTGCAACTGGTCGATTATGAGCATTGATGAGATTTCCTGTCCGTGGGTCAAACCACTTGGCGGTGAATGCCATAGCGGTGGCAGAAAGATCAAGTTGAATCGAGCTACCCTCAATCGTGTAGACCAAATAATCGCTTTTGGGATTGGCAAGACACCATACTGACTTGTCGGATTTAACCAACTCGTCATGGGGCGACATTTGTGACAGAGTTGCCCCCAAATTCTTGCGGAGAAAATCATATGTAGGTTGGATCTCGCGACATCGCTCCGGCGAGATATAATCGATTGGGTCTTTCTTTTCCGGATAAGGCAATTGGCCAACGAGCATCGATGCGCCGCCGGTGAGTGCGGCCCAGACATGCTGCAGGGTTCCCGGGTCACCGTGGATAATCGCTTTTCCGGGATACTTCGCACGGCACTTCACCACTTGGCGGTGAATCTGTGAGGGCGTTGTGCGGCTGATTTCGTAAGTGTACCGACCCGCAACATGGCGACCACCGGGCGGAGCCATCAAGCTTCCATTCGGCCTGTACCACCAGTAGCGTAAATCAATTGTTGAGATTCTTTTCGCTTGCACAGTGTCGGACAGTATAGCGTCCATCACGTCCCTTGTAGCTCCCAATCCAACGTGGACATCACGACGGGTTTCGTCCTCCCACTCGAACACTGTGTCCAACCAGAACTGCATGAAGCTCAACGGGCCCGTGTACTCCTCACTACAAAGAAAAACGACGTTGGTGTTTTCACCAAGCACCTCCAAGCATTTGCGAATATACCCCCGGTGTAGATTGCGGCGAAGTGGGTGCGAGACATCGTAAAACTCACTCGCCGCTGGATTACGGTCAGGGAGTTCAGTGTTCTGGATGCAGTTCGCCGGACGCCAGGGAAAATCAACGTAATGAGCGCTCGTCTCCAAGAGTGCGTGCTGCATGTAATGATTGTGAAACAGGAGCGTCCCCTTGTGATCGCATAGATCGGCGAACTGCTTCAACCGATGAAAGTACCAATTGTTGAATTTTGTGAGATCGTACGTCGACAGCCCGTCCCACGCTTTTCCCTTATCGCTACGAGCCCACGGCTGTTCGAGAAACGGTGGGACAACTTTGTCGTCCTTGCGCTGCGCTTGGTCATGTGCATCGCGCCGCCGGTCGTACCAGAGGCCAAAGTTGTGTTCGAAGCCGGGATAGCCGAACCGCAGCATGGCGCTGGTCAATCTGTCGAGATCCTCCGTCCGATTCGGCCCAATCAGGCCTGGAGCATTTCGTGCAATGTTGGGTCGTTGCCCAGCTCGCCACCAACCATTGTGTTGAGCAAGTCCCCAAACAACCTTCCCACGGTGAACGTACCAACCGTTGTCAAGCGTCAGCCCCGTCGACCGTTCTTCCGCCGACATAGCCCGGGGCAGTGTCAGCATAACCCAAATAAATATCAGTCTCGAAATCAATCGATGTGTCATTCTTCTTAGTTCCTTGTTTTTAGGTCTAATCTTCTGAACTAGTACAAACGTACTTGGCCAAGCGCTTGGGCGTTCTTCGTTGTCGCAAGAAAACAGTTCAACATCGTTTTCCTACCCGTATAACGGATCGGCAAATCGCGGGCAGATTCAATCTAGTGGAGTAAAGGCACCAACCTTCTCTGTCCATATAACGTTACGGGTGAGGCACGCGATCCTCCGCGTCGTTTCGACCCGGTGGTTGGGCGTTCCTCACGGCGGGCCCTCCGTGGCGCTGCTCTTGGGCATCGAAGTTGCCCACAGCCAGGGCCCAGTCCGAGGTCGGGCCCAGGTGGATCGTATGGACGCCGGCCATCAGAGTGCCTCTGTCTTTCTCGTCATGGTCCGCCTTGGTGTCCACCGCTACGACTCTTTGGCTGCCTGGCATACCGCTGAGATCGACCGTCACCGAGTCTGCATCTTCAACAAAGAAGACGAATTGCTTCATGTCCGCGGCGACCAGACAGTATGCTCCAGCACCATTGATACGGCTGTTGTCCGGCGACATGCTCAGTCTCAGCCGCCCGCGTCTCCAGAATTCCCGGTGCGTGCGGAATGCCCGCTTAAGAGAATCGGGATGGTACCCGCACGGGCCATCCGGACGGAAGGGGCCGTACCGGTTGAACCGCGTCGAGAAATGGCCAAAGAAGCCGCCCATTCCTCCAGCCATGGCTTCCCACCAAATCAGCCGACGACAGCCAGTTTCACTCAGCCTGTTTGGATCACGAACGCTCCCCGGCCAACATTGCCATCGGTTGTACGTATGACGTTCCTCATAGATGGAAGGCTTATCCTTGCGAGCCTCGAGATCCTGCTTGATCTCCTGGTAATCGGCTGGTCCCTTGTCGGTTGTCTCCAAGTCGTAGGGGCTGCCCCCGAACCCCGCGTAGGAGTGCGCGCCGAAACGCTCGTCATTCCACCCACGCGAAGTCAAGATGTGGGGCCAGCCCATCGTTCGGTTCATCTCGTCGGCCCACCAGGCCCCGTCCGCCTCAGCGTTAGGCATTTCGATGGTGTCAAAGCCAAAGTTCATGGTCCACCCTGGCATCGGGCCCAGTCGAGCAGCGATGTAACGGATGAGCCGTTGATGTCTCTTGCCTCGGAATCCGTCGCCGAGATGATTGGGCGTCTGTTTTCGATCGTTGTCACCCCAGGCCCAAATGTGGGTGCGTCCTCCCCGTTCGTGCGCGTACTTGATCGCGTATTCAAGGGCGTCAAACAAGGCTGGATCGGGTTGGTCTAGATCGGGATCGGTGTGACTGGAGAAATCGTCGATGCTTAGAGCGCCCATCCGAAACCAGCTATAGAACACAGCGATGAAGTAGATGTCGAACCCATTGTCCTGAGTGTTGCTCCAGTAATCGTCGATGAGACTCACCCGGCTCGGATGCCCCAAGATCCGCGAGGAGTGCTCGTGTTGCTGTTCATAGTCCTGCTGGTTCATAAACACTTGATAGACATATCCTGCCAGATGATCCGCATCCGCCTCCATGATGGCGTACTTGTTCCCCGCGTGAGTCAGGAATCCTTTCACGCTGGGGTCGAGCCGCGGCCCCACGGTCAGGACACCCGTATGTCCATCGAGATCGGAGTCACTGCTGGACGTCGAGAAGTTCCATGCGCCGGTGCGCGTGCCGGTGAACCGAAACTTCCACTGCTTCTCTCCCGCATAGAACATCTGCGTCCTGTGCTGCTCACCTGTGCGGGAGTGCACGAAAGTGACAGAAGCCATGACATCGAAGGGATTCCCAGACCACGATGCGTTTTCCAGCGTCCACTCCTCGCACTTCCACATCATGGCTTCCCGATATTTGAGGTCTATTCCGTAGCCTTTCGTCATGGCCAGTTGGCATGCTAGCAGGCAGACCACCACCGCACATGTACTCCGGCTTCTGGTGGGACCTTTGCCGTTGCGGCTTTCAGGAATGAGATTGCTGGAAGGACCTGTTGACATAGTCATTCGCCAGTTTATGGCCATCCCCAACCTCGCGCCAAGGACTTACACACGCAAGAAGGAATAGAATTTCACCCAGAGCTGACCCGCACCGATTAGTTCGGGTGCGGGTTTTCTCTTTTCATTGAGACCAGAATTTGCTGCATATTCAGTCAATGTAGACGAACTCGTTGGTATTGAGGAGGACGCGACAGAAGCCGGTGAGGGCGTCACCTGCATTTTCCGCCTGGCCAAGGAAACTTCCAAACTGTCTGGATTCCTCTTCGCTTGGCAGGCGGCTAAGCGCCAAGCGATAGCCCAAGCGCACTTTTTCCTCCGCGCTCTCCCCGGCCTCGCGCCGGATGCGCCTGGCCAGGGAGGCGGCCTCCTCGTTCACAAAGTCGCCGTTGAAAAGCGACAGCGCCTGTAACGGCGTGACGGAGGAGCGGCGTCGCGGCCGTGACTCATTGCACACGGTGGAGTCGAACGCCTGCATGAACGGCATGTTCAGCGTACGCTGCTGGTAAATGTAGATGCTGCGCTTGCGGCCGGCGTGGTCGATTTGCGTGTCCCACTTGTTCTCGGAGTACTTCACCGTCTCGGCGATGTCGCCCGGCAGTGGCGGGAAGATTGGCAGGCCGTACAGCTCCGGATTCAAGCGCCCGCTCACGGCAAGCACGCTGTCGCGGATCGCCTCGGCGTCGAGCCGCCGCTGTTCGTAGCGCCACCACAAATGGTTCAGCGGATCGACTGTCTCGGCCGCTTCATTCCTGACCAGTGACGACTGGCGGTAGGTGCTGGAGGTGACAAGAAGCCGATGCATTGCCTTGAGGCTCCAGCCGCTGTCGACAAAGCGCCCGGCCAGCCAGTCGAGCAGCCGGGGATGCGTCGCGCCACCGCTTAGTTTGCCGAACTCGCTCGGCGTCCTGACGATGCCACGGCCGAAATGGCGGTACCACAGGCGGTTCATCATCACGCGCGCGGTAAGCGGGTTGTCGCGGTTGGCGATCCACTTGGCCAGGGCCATGCGCCGGCTGCGGGTCGGCCAGCGCTTGAACGGGTCAAGCCGAATGGCCGCCGGTTTCTTGTGGCCGGTGATGATGCTTGGGAAACCAGCTTTCACCACTGGGCCGTGGTTATCGTATTCGCCACGCAACTTGATAGTGGTGACCGGCACACCCGGCTCGTACGGTGGCCCGAAAGAGTGGCGCAACGACATGGCGAGCGGCTTGAGCCGCTTGAGGTGCTGCTTGACGAAGCGCTCGCGGTTTTCCATCCGGTAAAACAAATCTCGCTCGTTCTTGGTGAACAGGTCGTTGGAGTGGTCGTAAATAACGTCGCGCAGTTTGCGACCACTCGCCGCGGCGGGGTTGATGAATGTGCCGAGCATCACGCCGCCACCACCCACCTCGAAGCCGTATCCTTCGCCGGTGTGCTCGGCCGAGAAAATCACGACGATCGAGCCGGCTTGGTCGTCGAGGAATCGCGCCGCCCCGCCCCGCACGATGCCAGCCTTGAGGAAACCTTTGTCAAACATCAGCGCCGGCGCTTGGCCAAGGCGCGTGAGCCTAGGCTGCCGGCTGACTTCCACCTGGCCAAGCGTGGTCTTCGTTACTTTATCCACCCAGGCACCGACGCGGGAGTCATCGGCGGGATTGGGGGTCTCGGCGTTGGCATCGAGGTCCGCAGCGTCGAGCCAAAATCGCAGCCCATCGCTCGGTGGCGCGGGCGTGCTCCCCTGGCCGCTGTACTTCGTCTTGACGTAGGCGGAGAGTGCGGCGACTTCGCCCCTAGCCAGGGGACGGCCGTAAATCAGCACCTCGGCAAATGCGCCCTTATGGCCGGAATCCCTGGGCTGGCCGGTTCCCTCGGTGTAATCGCCGATGCTGATAAACTCCGGCTTCGCGATGTCGGCGTACCATTTGCCGTTATTGCCACCGCTTTTCTTGTTCAACTCCCTGGCCGACTTGCCATCGGTGAAGAACGACCACTCTCGGCCGTTCGCCGTCACCACCGCGAAGTGTAGTTTGCCATCGCTGACATTTGCCGTGTCGAAAACGTAGTCGTTGCCCAGGCCTCCACCGTACGCCTGCAGGCCGAAACCAGCGTTGAGATTTCCGATGCGCGACTCGAGTTGCTTCGTCAGTTCAGCCAAATGCTGCTTCGCCTCGCCGACTTCGCGCACCAGTGTTTTGCGCGTGGACTCGATGAGTGACGACTCGTGCGACCGATAAAAAGCGGCCGGCATCGGACCGCCGATCTGGAAGCCGTCGCCGCGCTCGGGCGGCGGAAGCTGCACCGTCGAGAAGAACGCCTGCATGCGGTAGAAGTCATCGATCGGGATGGCGTCACTCTTGTGGTCGTGGCACTGCGCGCAGCCCATGGTGAGCCCGAGAAAAACCGAGCTGACCGTCGAGGTTATCTCGTTGAGCAGTTCATGGCGTGACCGATCGCCGCGCGGCTCGGTGAACGGCGCAAGCCGCAAAAACGTCAGCGCGACGGTGCGCTCGGCATCCATGCCAGGCAGTTCGCCCGCGCCCATGATCTCGTTGAACTCGTCGCCGGCGATCTGCTCCCTAATGAACAGGTCGTACGGCTTGTCGCGGTTGAGCGAGTCGATGACGTAGTCGCGGTAGCGCCATGCATGCGGCATGTCCGGGTCGCCCTCGTATCCGGCAGTGTCGGCGTAGCGGGCAAGGTCGAGCCAGTAGCGCGCCCAGCGTTCGCCGTAACGCGGATCATTGAGCAGCCGATCGACTAGGCGTTCGTAGACGAGCGGGCTGGGATCGTTGACGAAGGCGTCAGCGACATCCGGCTCGGGAGGCAGCCCAAGCAGATCAAAATACAACCGGCGAACCAGCGTGCGGCGCTTGGCCAAGCGCGCGGGCGCAATGCCGTTAGCCTCAAGTCTGGAGAGGATGAAGGCGTCCACCGGGTTGCTGACCCAGTTTGTGTTCGTCACCTCCGGTGGAACCACTTGTCCAATCGGCGTGAACGGCCAGCGCCCACCCTGTTCAGGCTGTTCCGCCTGGCCAAGCGCGCCCGACAACAGCGCGGCTGCCATGGTTGCTACAAGTCGCATCTCCAGTCTGCTTGTCCAAGCGGAAGCTAGGCACGCCCGGGCATGATTGCAAGCGTGCAGTTGCAGCATTGAAAACGGCGCCATTTTCGGTACGTTCCCGGCACATGACCAGTTTGCCCACATTCCGGCGGCGATGCCCTGCGCGCGGTTTTGCGCGCCTGTGGGCGTTGCCGCTGGCCCTGCTGCTCGGCACACCGCTTGGCCAAGCGGTGACGCTGATCGACTACGGGGCCGAGTGGAAACTGTGGCGTGGCAAAAAGACCCCCAGCCGCCCGGACTACTGGGCCTGGACCAAGGCGGACCATGACGACTCGGACTGGGAGATCGCCCCGACACCGGTTTTCTTCGGCGAGAATGTCACCGGCGGCACCGAACTGGAGGACATGAAGAGCCGCTACATCTCCTTTTTTCTTCGGTGCAAGTTCGACGCTCCCGACCCGGACACGGTCACCTCAATGACGCTCCGGGCCAAGGTGGACGACGGGTTCGTGGCCTACATCAACGGCGCCGAGGTGGCGCGGCACAACGTCGAGACTGAAAAGCCCAAGTTCAGCTCGGCCGCATCGAAGGCGGCGGCGGAGCCGCTGCGCTTCCGCAACTACGCGCTAAAGAATCTGGGCGAGATTTTGGTCGATGGCGAAAACACGATCGCAGTGATTGTGCTCAACCAGCGGCGCACCAGCCCGGACGTGTTGTTCGATGCCCGGCTCACGGCGGTGTCGGTCGAGAGTGTCCCACCAAAAGTGGAGACGATTGATCCGCCGCGCGGCCTGGCCTCAGATCTGGGCCAAATTAGTGTTACTTTTAGCGAACCGGTGAAGGGCGTTAATGCCACCGACCTGCTGGCCAACGACAAGCCAGCGCAATCGGTCGAGGGCAGCGGCCGGACGTGGGTGTTTCAACTTGCCGACCTGCCCCAGGGCAAGGTGCGCCTCACGTGGGCGAAGGATCATGGCATCACCGACCAGGCGCAGACCCCCAACACGTTCCGGGAGACCGCCAGCGGCAATCGCTGGACGTACACGTATGCTGACGACAAACCACCGTACGTGAAACGGTCCAACCCACCGGCCGGGTTGACGGTGAAATCGCTCGACACGGTCGAGGTGGAGTTCAGCATGCCGGTCAGTGGAGTAGATGCCAACGACCTGCTGATCAACGGCACGCCGGCGAAAAGTCTGACGAAGATCAGCGACAGCCACTATCGGTTTGCGCTTGGCCAGGCATCGGGCGCCGAGGTGAAAATCTCGTGGGACCTGTACCCCAACATCACCGGCACGAACCCGTTCAAGAAAACATTTCTGCCACTTGGCTGGTTTTACCGCGTGGATGCTAACGCGCCGCCGCCGCCGCGCATCGTGATCTCCGAGATCATGTACCACCCGGTCGAGGAGCCGGAGTTCGACCGGAGAGGCCAGCCGGTGCTCGACCTGTCGGAGGATGTGCACGAGTTCATCGAGTTACACAATTTCAGCCGTGAGACGGTCGCGCTGGACAACTGGCGGATCAGCGGCGGAATCGATTACGCCTTCCCGGCGGGGACGACGGTCGAGAGCGGCGACTTTTTGATCGTGGCAAAGGATCCCAAGCGCCTGGCCGCCATCAAGGAGTATCGTCTGACCGGCGTGACGGTGCTCGGCCCGTACGATGGCGTGTTAAGCAACAACGGCGAGCGCGTGAGCGTGGAAAACGACGGCGGCAACGCCGAGGACAGTGTCCGTTACTCTGCCCGGTTCCCTTGGCCCATCGGCGCAGACTCGATCGGTGCGGGGCCAAAATGGACCGGTATCGACCCGATGCAATACCAGTACCGCGGCAGGTCACTGGAGCGGGTCAACTTCTCACTGCCGGGCGGCGACCCGGCCAACTGGGTCGCCTCGCCGCTCGAGAAAAACGCCACGCCGGGTCGCCTGAACCATGTCGCACGCGAGCGAGCGATGCCGGCGCCCGTCGTCACCTCCATCCGCGCGGTCAACAGCAAGGGAAACACCCTGATCGGCAGACTGGACACTGTTACAATCGAGGCCAGGTTTTCCACCAACGAGACGCTCAACGACATCACGCTCGAGTACTTTTACGACAACCTCGAGAAGGAGGGGGAAACCCTGGCCAAGCGCGACATGAAACTGGAGGACGGCACCTGGACACATACACTTCCCAAGAAGCCGGACCGGACGCTGGTGCGCTACCGCATACTGGCCGACCTTGGCATGGGCCAAGAAAAGATTTCGCCGCGTAAAAGCGATCCCTACGAGTGGCATGCCTATTTCGTGATGCCTAAGTTCACTGACACCAGAAAATATTTCGAACTGATGGTTTCAAGAAATGGCATCAGCCAACTTTCCAAAAACGCGGCTGCCAACCCGCGCAGCGGCTACCGACCAGCCAAAAACATCAAGCCGCGCGGCCCCTGGAACGACACCGTACACGGCATCCTGGTGTATAACGGCGAAGTGCGAGATGTTTACTGTCGCTGGAACGGTAGCTTCTACCGCCGCAATTCCGGCCGCAACTCGTGGAAGGTTCGGCTGCCGCGCTACAACCAGTTTGACGGCCAGAGCGACCTGCTTTTCATGGACAAAGACAACGTGACCGTGGCAGGTCACACGCTGTACCGCGAGCTTGGCCTGCCGACCTCGCACACCGAATGGGTCGATGTCGCCATCAACAAACGCAAAATGAGACGGCTCATGATCGAGGATCACAACGACCGAATGCTGGAAAAATACCACGAGGATCAGGCCCGACGAAACCCCGGAACCGAGCTTGAGCCCAACGGCCACATCTTCAAGTCCAGTGGCATCCTCGAGAACCTCGGCCCGTACGGCCGGGGCGATGGCGGCAAGCTGGGCACCAACGACGGCTGGACGTCGCTGCAACGCTACGAGTGGATTTACTCCTCCAAAAACCAGGACTGGAAAGGTCATACCGAACTCCAGGAAATAATCGATGGATTGGCCAAGAACAGGAACAACCGCACCCGCCTAAGAAAATGGTTCGAAGAAAACTGGGATATGGAGTCCCTGATGAGCTACATCAGCGTCCGCAACTGGATGGGCACCTGGGATGACACGGTACACAACTTTTACTTTTGGCGCCGTGCAGACGGCCGCTGGGCCATGCTGCCCTGGGATTTTGACGCCGACATGCAGAGTGGTTTTACCACCAAGTCCATCTTTATTGGCGAAGCCGGCAACGCCCACACCACACACGGCACGCACACCGTCAAGGACGCTTTTTTCAAGGCATTCCGCACAGAGTACAAGGAGCACCTTTATTACCTGAACAACACGCTGCTCGCGCCGGACAACATCAAACGCATGGGACTGACCAGCTACGTCAACTACGCCCAGGGACGCTGGGACAACGTCAACAAGCAATGCGGCAAGGTGAATATTCCAACACAGCCCATGGCCCGTAAACTGACGGGCGGCAGCTCTGTTTACGCCCCGGCAACAATGGCGGTTTCCGCGTTTGAAAGTGGTGATGGGGCGGTGACTCACGCGAGCACGCTCTGGGAAATCCGCTCCGCCGATGGCTCGTTCACCTACCCGGTCTTCAAGTCCGAAACAACAGAGAATCTGACCGAGTTGCCGGTGCCGTTCGATCTGCTCGAGTTCGGCCGCTCCTACTATTGGCGGGCGACCTACATCGACTCGAAGGGACGCAAATCACTGCCCAACGCGGAGGCCGGTTTCCGCTACGGTGGCCACGCCAAGTCGGAGGATCTCATATCTCTCAAGGACACGGAGTGGAAGTACAACGCCGATGGCAAAAATCTGGGCACCGCCTGGCGAAAGGCCGAATATGACGACTCCGCCTGGCCAAGCGGCAAATCGTACCTTGGCCGGGCCACCTCCCGGCAAAAATACAAGATGGCCACCACGCTCAAGATGGGGGCCACCACGTTTTACTTTCGCAAGGCGTTTGACTTCGACCAACCGGTCGGGGGAGGCGAGTTGCATATCAACTATCTCATCGACGACGGCGCAGTGTTTTATCTCAACGGCAATCAGATCCACCGCGCGAATATGAAGGAGCGCGGCAGCATCCGCTACACCACGCGGGCCTCGAGCACCGTGAGCGATGCCGAGTTGAGCGGCCAAATTGTTCTCCCCGGTAAGTATCTGAAGCAGGGTGAAAATATCCTCGCAGTCGAAGTGCATCAGTACTCGACCAACGACCGGGACCTCGCCTTCGGCCTCAGCCTTCGTGTCACTGTGGAGAGCCTGCCGGACGGTGTCATCCTCAACGAGTTGATGGCCGCCAATCGTGGCTCGGTGACACACTCCGACACAAATCCCGACTGGATCGAGTTGCACAACCCGACCAACCGCGACATCGACCTCGGCGGTGCAGGCCTCGGGGACGGCGTTGCCCTGGAGCCAACCTTCTTTTTCCCCGCACATACCATCCTGCCGGCCAAGGGTCATCTTGTTGTCTGGTGCGACGATCAAACGGAGTCACCCGGGTTGCACACCGGCTTCGCACTCGATGCCGACGGCCAAAACATCGCCCTTTGGTGGCCGGGCGACGAGGGACCGAAAATTCAGGATGCCATTGGCTTTGGCCCGCAGGCCGACGATCTCTCGCTCGGCCGCGAACCCGACGGACTTGGCCCGTGGACGCTCAACACCCCCACTCCCGGCCTGGCCAACGTTGGGTCGGACCTGGGCAGCATCGGGTCACTTGTGATCAATGAATGGATGGCCCGTCCCGAGGACGGAGACGACTGGCTGGAACTGTTCAATAATTCCAGCCTCCCGATCCCGCTCGCCGGCTTGAAACTGAGCGACGACCCCGCCCAGCCAGACAAGACCGTCATGCCACCGCTTACGTTCATCGGCCCCAACGGGTTTCTACGCCTGGCCGCCGACAACTCCCCAGCCGACGGGCCGACCCACCTGGGATTCCGACTCAACGGCAGTGGCGAGGAGATCGTACTCACCGACACCAGGGACAAGGTGATCGACTCGATGTTGTTCGGCGAGCAGACCCGCGGCACCTCCGAGGGATGCTACCCTGACGGTGCGAAATCGATTGTCTTCTTCCCTAACAGCGCCACGCCGGGCCGGGCGAACCTGATTCTCGGCGACTCGGACGAGGATGGCCTGCCCAACCTTTGGGAGGACCAGTACGGGCTCAACCCCAACGACGCCAGCGACGCCGCACTCGACACGGACAACGACGGCCACACCAACCTCGAGGAACTCCTCGCCGGCACAAGGCCAAACGATGCCGACAGTGTGCTGTGGCTGGATTTGACGATGCACCACCAAAGTATGAGCATCACGTTTGAGGCGCAGGGCGGGCGAACCTATGCGCTATGGAACGCGACCGATATCACTGATGGCGAGTGGATTAAGGTGCAAGAGTTCCCGCCGCAAGGCAGCATGCGAACCATCATCCACGACCTGCCAGTAAAGCATCGGCCATCGCCTAACGGCTACTATCGAATCACAATCCCTGCCGTAGAAAACTGACCTCCTATGAGCAAGCAAAAACCCACCCGACTCGAACGCGGCGATCAGGCCGACCAACAGGTCCGGACGGCCCCGGCCAACCCGGTACCACCCACCGCCAACAGCAACGCCACACCGGAGGAGCGGCGGCACTTCAAGCTTGGCTGGTGGTCACTGTTCGTCTTCGTATGCCTTGGCATCCTGCTCGAGGGATTAATGGCCTTCCGCATCGGGTGGTATATGGACGTGAACAATGACACGCGCAGGTTGATGCTCCGCCTTGGCCACGCGCACGGCACACTTTTATCCCTCGTGAACATCGCCTTCGCCGTCACGCTGGCCCGTGTGACCCTGTCTAAAGCAAGCCGGCTGTGGGCCTCCCGTTTTCTTGTAGCTGCCACCCTGCTGATACCCGGTGGCTTTATCCTCGGTGGAGTGCAAATCTACGACGCTGATCCCGGCCTCGGAATTGTTCTCCTGCCCGCCGGGGCGGTCCTGTTTCTTTTTGGTATCTTCCAGGTCGCCCGCAACACCGGGAAATAACCGACTCAACCCGGCAGGTGCTTCAACACGAGGAGCACGTACAGCGTGGCCAGGGCGATATGAAGCACTGCGAACGGTAGGGCTTTTTTGACGAAGCCCATGAACGAGATTCGCAGGTCGTGCTTGTGCATGATGGTGACTGCCACGAGCGTCGAGGCGGAGCCGATCGGCGTCAGGTTGCCCCCGAGATTCGCGCCGAAAATCACCGACCACCACATGCCGGGATCAACAGCGGGATCCATCGACTTGAGGATATTCGAGAGCACCGCGGCCAGCGGGATGTTGTCGGTCACGCTGCTGGCCAATGCGGATGACACCAGCAGCAGGCCGCCACCCAATTTGGCGCCCATGCTGATAATTGGCTCAATGCCCTCGCCAATCAACTCCAGCACCCTAGCCTGTTCCATCGCGTAGATGGCGACAAACAGGTAAACGAAAAAAAACAGCAAATCCCAGTCGATGCCGCTGTAAAACTTGCCAACACTCGACTTGAATTTACAGAGCATGATCACAGCAAACATCATCGCCACGAATCCCATCCCCAGCTTGCCGATCGGCCAGCCGTCGAACGACGCGGTGGCGATGAAGCAGATGAACAGCACCAGCATTGCCGCGCCGAACCAAAAGAAGCCCATGCTCTCGATGCCGTCCCGTTCATCAAAGCTCGAAACTTGGCCAAGCGCAGTGGCCCGTTCCTCGTCGGTTCTCAGCGACTCGATCCCGAAGACCTTCGCGCCCATCATGATCGTCGCCGCCGTGGCCACGACGACATACGGCGTAGCCTTGATAAAGAAAGTCACGAACCCGATCCCGGCGGTGGTGCCGACGATGATGTTTGGCACGGAGGAAATCAGCGTGAGCAATCCGCCAATGTTCGTCAGCAACCCCTCCACCAGCAGGAAGCCCAGCAGTTTGTCCCGTTGGCCAAGCTTGCCGAGTGAGACGGCACTCAGCGACCCGACGATGATCATCGCCGTGACGTTGTTCAGCACGGCGCTGAACACCACTGTCATCACGCCGTAAAACCAAAGCAGCCGCCGTGGATCGCCCCTGGACGCCTTGGTCAGCCGAATCGCAATGTAGGTAAACAACCCCGACTTGCTCGTCACGTCGACGAACAAACTCGAGCCGAGAATGATTGTGATCACACCCCACTCGATCCCCGGAATAAACACAGGCAGCCCGATCTCGTGACCGTTCGGCAACTGCACCGCGCCAAACGGTAGAATGCCGGTAAAGGCGCCCAGCAAAAGCGCAATGACAGCCGTCACGCCGACGATCACCGATTTCTTTGCGTGGATCTTTTCCTCCAGAGCAAGGCACAAAACCATCGCCACCAGCACACCGGTGAACAAATAGGTGATCCACGGCGACACTTCGGGGGCAGCGTGATCCACGGCGGCAAACATCATGAATTCCATCCCTTGTCTTCCTTAGAGCATCAGCAGCGGCGTCGTTCGCAACTCGACCGCGAGCGGATACGCGATCCCGTGCATCGCCAACTGTTCGTCGTCCTTCGTATACATGACCAGCAGATCAATTTCGTTCTTCTCAACCAGGCCCCGGTAATCGGCGAGTCGATGCCCAAGCTTCACCCGGCTCTCCACCATGAGGTGTTGGTCCCCCTCGGCCAGGCCGGCGCGGCACGAATCGATGTACTCGGTCGGGTCCTCCAGTAGTCGCGCCCGAATCTCCTCACGCGCAATGCCGGTGTCCAGGTCCGGAATTTTCCCGATCGCCGCAATGTACCGCTCAAACACCGTGTCGTCCTCGACGTGCGCGAGGTACAGCGTCCCGCCGTCCTGCGTGAAGTGCGCCGCATTACTGACCAGGCGATGATCCCCGGCCAGGTGATCCGTCACTGCCATGACTCGGTCAGTGTTCGTGAGCGCGTGCCCTGGCAAATCCTTTCTCCCTGGATGCGGCAGAACCAGCACCGGCGTCGAGGTCGACTGCGTCAGCACATCCACATGCTCACCCAAGCTGTGCGGCCACTCCCCGACGGTGCTGTGTAGATGACGATACGTCACAATAAGATTCGGCTTGGTCTGCTCCACCGCATTCAACACCTCCCGAACCGAGAATGGTTTATTACCACCAAACAACTCCCACTCCGGCTTGTCCCTATCCTCCAGCACCGTGAGAAAGCCCTTGGCAAGGTAGAGAAAATCATCCTGCAATGCCTCGGCCAAATCGTGCACGATCAACACCCTGCCAACCTTGACCAACTGCCGCACGAACACATCCCGGGACGCTGCATTGAAGACACTCTCAAATCGATCCAGCGTTGACATGCCGGCGACAGGATAAAAGACTTGATAAAACCATCAAGCCGGAATACCGCAATCCTGCACTTGGCCAAGCGGCGGATTATCGGTCGCTGCGCTTGGTCTCGGCAATGATTCTGTCGTAAATCCTCCCTGCGCTCTCAAACGCTTTGGATGCATCATCGCGCTCATCCTCCCGAATGCTGGATTTCTTTGTTTGCCAGCATTGGTCGAGAGAGCGTCGCATCCACTCGGCACTCCGCCGTTCACGGATCGGCTCGCCGCCTACGATGACAAAAAAAGGATTCGTATGGGCACTTGGGAAAACCCGCAGCGCCAGCCAGCTAGATTTCTTCAACGGATAATCAAACGACACGCTTTTCCAGTCGCCATCAGCGACTAAATTTTTTGTCATGACAGGGCGTCCGTTTACCACCAACTCAACGCTGACCTCACGGCTTTCGCCAATCCGGGCCCGCTCGACATGCCAGTACGGCTGCCGATCCAGTCCAGCAGCGGCGATCTGTGTCCCCAGTTCCGTTCTATCGACGGGCAAAAGGACCGCTACATCAGCCTCGATCTTCACACTCCGCGCATCTTCCAGCCGCAGTTCACTGCCTCCCTCCCCAATCGCTTGACCGCTAAAACGCGTCTTGATCAAGTGAGTCCGTCCGTCCGAGACATAGCCCCGCCCGAGCCGGATTCCGTCCAGATAAGATTCGTAATCAAGCCCGTTGGACAACTTGATATAGCTTCGCACTTCCCCGACCCTCTCATCATAAATACACGGGTAATCCGTCTCGCCGCTCAAGGTCGTGCGGTATCCGCAATTCAGGCTATGGTACCACATGTTCAGTTCCCACGTGATGGGCGTATCGCCAACGGAATAAAAATCGACCAACCCGGCTGTGACCGCCGCCACGAACTCATTGGCACCAATGTCGTTCATTCGTGGCAGTACATAATTAGGAAGCTGCCACGTGGCGCTCACGGGAGTCAGGCCCCAACCCGAGTGAGCGTAACCCGTGATCGCACGCTGACGCTTTGCCCAGCGCAGGATGGGTACGTTCCATGACGGCCATTCCCTGATGTGGCCGGTTCCCGGATAATCATCCTCCGTCAATCCCAGCAACACAATATGACCGGCATGCGATGAAGGGAAACCCGACACCTCGACGTTATATCGAAGTATATGATCGTGCCCCGACAAGGGATGATCGTGCCCAGTGAAAAACTGTTTTTGGTGATTCCAGTTCGAGCCCCAGTTCAGAATGTTGGCAACGTTCAAATCCTCCCCCTGCTGGATCCGCGATATATGCTCCGGCCTGAGCCCCTCTTCCGGATTGTTATAGTGGCAACATCCTGAAGCGTGAATATGCGAATCGGAACTGTAATACCCGAGGCGACTCATGTGTATCCAGCGTTTCAGCCGAAATGATGCCTCAATCTCCTCTCCACCGGGAGGCACATTGAGCTCCTGTGTCTGGACCAAATACTCCGGCCCCCGTGTATAGGTAACGCGGTAACTCCCCGGCGGCAGCAAAACATGCTCACCGTTTTCCCGGTACACTTGGGCGTGGAAGTAATGATCGGGGTAGGTGTCCAACACCGGCAGACGACGGGAAGGCAGCGGGTATATCCCCTTCAAGTCGCCGGGATAATATTCATATTCCCTCTCGGCCCGGCGATCGTAATCCGACAATCCATGATTCAAGTGCTGCCCGTACTGCCCGTTGTTTTTGTCTGCCTTGTATTCGTTCCGATCCACGCCGTCGGTGATGACAAAGGATGCCATCGCCGGATTCCCATCTTCATCCGTAATGTTGAACACCACCGGAATGGCGGGCGCCGCTTCAAACGCCAACCGGATGCGTGAAGTGTTCAGCGGCCCCTCGTCCCACTCCAATTGCACGCTTGCCGATCCGCCGCCCTGATAGTACTCCACAGACAACGCCACCGGCCTCCCTGCAACGAGATCAACCTCCGCCGTTTTAAGGGTTGAACCATGCAGCCCCCAGTTGGCAACAAGCAGTTTCCCGTTGATATACAGCCGGCTGCCATCGTTGCTCCGAACGCCAATCCGGCAGCGCCCTGTTTTCCGTGGAAACAGCCATCCGGTCCAGTGCACACAAAACTCGTCCATGTTCAACTGACTCTCATCAGGCTGATCGGACCAGTTGAAATCTATCAGCCTGTCCGTACGAACCATCACGGGCGTCCCCGAAAAATCGTTGTTGTTGAAATACTCACCCTTGAGTCCATTCTCTTTATTTTTCTGATTGCCTGTGCCCAGAAAAATTGGCGCTATTACAGCCATGTTTTTGTAGTAATTGCCGAGGTGGAAATCGATATCAGCCTCGAGGTGTCCGCTTTTTTTTGAGTGAATTTGTAGAATAGCATACTCAACCGGTGCTCCTGAAAGGGTACCCTTCATGGGTTCGTTGCGGTAAAGTGAAAGAGACAGGAATCTTTCCTGTAACTGGCCCATGGTGAACATTTCCTCTGGCTTGACCGTTTCTTCACCCCGCGACTCCACGAACAAGGGCTCCGCATTGGGACTCTTCACTTTCAACCTGCCCTCATGTCCGGCTTCGTTGTGTATCTTGACCAAAAAGCTGCTCCATCCGCCCTGCTGCAGTCGAGGTGTCGCCACACCCGGCGTGACCGCCACACTCAAGTCACCCTTGATCCGAACAACTGCCACGGAATACGAATCCAAAATATCCTGCACCGCTGAACTGGCATCCTTCAACGCATCCTTTCCTGACAATTGCTTAATCTGATCCTTGGCTTTGGGTGATAAGGGATGTCCTAGGTAATCCAGCGCGTTCTGAACGTTCACAGCGTTTTGAATCAGGTAGGCATCGTGGGCAAACGATGAAACAGATGCAGAAAACAAAACAGCCAACATCAGGCCAAGCAAATCAACCTTCCCGCCCAACAAGCCGGCAGGGAGATTGTTGTGCAAATATTCAGAAGTTATGTTCATGTTGTTTACCCTCTTCAACTCCTCACTCGCCGCGCCACTGGGCCAGTCGCTTGGCCAAACGGGCCTCGGTCTCGGCCGGCGTGATGAGATTGGGCAGGTCGGTTTTGAGCTGCTCAAGCGTCGGAATCTCGCCCCAAGCGGTGACACCGAAGACTTCCACCGTCGGCTCGCCGTCGAGGCCTAACTCACGGTTGCGCTTGGCATAGCGGTGCCCGAGCGTGGCGCGCCACTCCTCCTTCGACTTGGGCACGTCCATGTCGTGCCGCCCCACCCACGGCAGCCACTCGGTCACCTGCGACTGGTGGCACCAGGTCATGTCCACCATCAGGTCGAACGCCGCGCTCACATCCACCGCTAGATCATACGAGTTAGCCCCAAACATGTATCCGTCGTAGGCGGTGAGGATGACCGGCACCTTGCACGGCCTCGGCTCGGCTTCGTCGGACGGGTACTCCGGCGTGAAGGCGTGCGGCACGTTGATCATGTAGGCCACCTTGCGAACCGCCTCCGCCACGGCCACGTGGTCAACGTGCAGCCCGGCGAGGGAGTCTGACGGCACCGGCGGGGCGAACAGATAATCCGGCTCAAAATCCCTTATGGCCTTCCAGAGTGCGGCCAGCAGATCACTGTCCACCTGCAGGCAGGCCTCGCGTGGCGCCCGACCGCTGGGCAACAACAGCGGCTCAACCTCACACTGCGCCAACTTTGCCGATTCCATCTGCTCAGCCAGCCGGATGCGCGCTGTCTTCTCCCGTGATAGCTGATGATGTCCCGCCGCCCCGTCGGTACAGATGACCAGCCGCGCGCTAAAGTCGCCGCCCAGTCGCCGCCGCCACATTTCAAATGTGCCGGCAGTGGAGAACTCATAATCGTCAAAATGCGCGTGGACGAACAGTGCCTTCATGAATACCAGAAAAAAAGGAGAGCCAACACCGGCTCTCCCACAAATTTAATTCACTTGAAGGGCTACTCCTTCGGCTTGGCCGCTTCCTTTTCCTTGGCCTCCTTGGCGTTGCCCACACCGGCACCGATTAGCCCCCCGACACCGGCACCGACCAACGCTCCCTTGCCAGCCTCGCCGCTCTGGTTGCCAATAACGGCCCCCGCTGCTGCGCCAATCGCCGCACCCAATCCGGCGCCAACTGCTGTTTTTCTTCCCGGTTCCGTGGCGCAACCACTGAAAAGCAGTCCCGCCGCTACCGCCACCAACAAGCTATGTCTAATCGTTGTCATATCTTTTCAATCAACCGCCGGAATTATCCCAAACTAAATCCGGCCTGTACAAGCCAAAATAGACCGAACTAAGCCTTGGGCAACTGTTTATCCAGCCTCGATCTGCTCACTCCGCAGTACCAAACGCTCGACGAGCCCTTGGTTTGAGTGTTTCATCCACGGCCACGTATCATGCGTAATCTAGCATTTTTACTAGCAACATTGATCGCGCTTGGCCAAGCACAGGCAGCCAAACCGCATGCTCTGTTTGTCGTCGGCACACACCATTATAGTCCGCACGAAACAATGCCTGCGCTGGCCAGTCAACTCGATGTGCTTGGCTGGAAGACCTCCGTGCTCAACCCCGGGTACAATCCGGAAAAAAACAGTAAGGGAATCGATGGACTTGAACTGTTGCAGGAGGCCGATGTCGCGATTTTCTACACTCGTTTTCTCACGCTGCCGCCGGATCAGTTTCGTATGATCCGGCTTTACCTCGAGGCCGGCAAGCCGGTCGTGGGATTCCGGACCAGCACCCATGCATTCGACTATCCCAAAGGCAACAGCTTGGCCAAGTGGAACAATGGCTTCGGCCGCAATGCGCTTGGTTCCCAATACTTCGCCCACGTCCAGGGCAATACATCCGTCACCTTGGCCAAGGGTGCCGGAGACCACCCGATCCTCACCGGCATCAATCTGGCCGAACCGATTGCCGCCGCTGGCACATTATACCTCTCCGACCCTGCCCAGGGCGCACAGCCGCTGCTTCGCGGCACAGGCCAATCCAACAAGCCGGGCAAAAAGACCAACCGCTTCGGAACATTCGAAATCAAGCCCACCATGACGCAGGATGTCGCCTGGACTTGGAAAAACAAATGGGGTGGTCGGGTGTTCTGCACAACCCTAGGCCACAAGAACAGCTTCGAGAACAGGAACCTGCTGCGACTCTTCATCAATGGAATTTGCTGGGCCGCAGGCGAAAAGGTACCCCCGGCAAAAACA
>Ga0208406_1000130_pt1 | contig 30969 bp, 32 predicted proteins | sample ETNtaG_15_FD_185769 | JGI IMG/M metagenome (GOLD analysis project Ga0208406, IMG submission 185769) | Marine microbial and viral communities from oxygen minimum zone, Eastern Pacific Ocean - ETNP201302PF89A (SPAdes) (version 2) | ecosystem: Environmental > Aquatic > Marine > Oceanic ...
TATTTCGGCCGTACCGGACGAGCGCTTAGCCTAAAGGCTGAAGAGCGTTTCACCCGCGCTGCTCCTGGAGGCACGGGCTCGGCTAAGACAGCCGGAAACTACGCAGCGACATTGCAACCTATGTTGAGCACATCTTGCGAGGGGTTTGACCAGATCCTTTGGCTGGACGGGCGTGAACACCGATTTGCGGAAGAGGCGGGGCAGATGAACGTTTTCTTCTATTTGGATGATACGGTAGTCACGCCCGACCTTGGCGGCACCATCCTGCCTGGTGTTACCAGGGAAAGCGTTCTGGCACTTCTACACGATTGGGGGATTCCGACCGAAGAACGACGGCTGTCTATGGATGAGATTCAACAGGCAGCTGGCAAGGGTCGACTGCGTGAGATTTTCGGCGCAGGCACTGCTGCGGTCGTGGTGCCGATTATGCGCATTCACCACCTAGGCGCCGATATCTGCTGTCGCCCGCCAAAACACGGCTCTTTGTGTGCCCGGCTCTACGATGCTTTACTTGGTGTGCAGCACGGGGAGCTGCCAGACCATTATCAATGGACCTATCGAGTGACCTGACCACGCCGGTAGGCAAGTGGTTCTCGGGCTGGCTGGCGGGAGCCTTGTTGGTTTGCCCGGGGGCGTTTGCGCAGGACACCGCGATTCAGCAGGGTTTTAGCCTTGCCCGGGAGCTTTGCTCACGCTGCCATGTCATCGGTGACTACAATCGTCTGGGCGGGATTGGCAACACACCTTCTTTCCAGTGGATGGTGAGAAGTAGTGATTGGCGGGAAAGATTTAATAGCTTCTACAGCCGGCGGCCGCACCCGGTGTTTGTGCGGGTACCTGGGTATCCGCGCTGGTCTGATACAGACCCCTATTATCCACCTTTCGAGATTACCCCGGAAAAGATCAAGCTTATTATCCTTTATGCCAATACCCTCAAGAATTCGTAGCATTGTGCGGTTGCTGTCAATGGCTCCGCCACGGCCAGCCCCGACATAAATGGTGGAACCGTGGCCGTTGTAGAATCCGACTACTGATATCTTTTTACATGATGGTTATTCAAAACAAGCCTGCTATTGCCTTGCGAACCGTGACGGGTTGAGCATGACAGAGTTTTTGCTTCTTTTGCTGTTGTTATTTCTCTCCGCATTCTTTTCGGGTTCTGAGACGGCCCTGACTGCGCTGACGCGTGGTCGTGCTGAGGCTCTGGCAAAGGAACAACGCCGTGGTGCGCGCGCGCTCGCAGCTCTCAAGCGCGAGCCGCAGCGCATGTTAGTGGGAATTTTGATTGGCAATAACGTGGTCAATATCGGAGCTTCGGCGCTTGCTACTGTTATTGCAACGCGCGAGTTGGGTCGCCTTGGCCCTGGGCTTGCGGTCGGCGTACTGACAATATTGGTGCTCGTTTTTGGTGAGATCACGCCCAAGAGCATTGCCACACGTTACTCAGAGCGTATCTCCCTGATCGTAGCGCCAATAATTTTGACTTTTATGCGCCTGATAACGCCGCTGGTTTGGCTGTTTCAGGGGATAGCTGATTTGGTTGATAAGGCGACTCCAGTAGATGAGGAAGATCCTATCGTCACAGAGTCGGAGTTGATCAGCATGGTCGGTTTCGGCCAGGAGGAAGGGACGATAGAAAAAGGCGAGAAGGAGCTGATCGAACGTGCATTTGCGTTTAGTGACCTAGCGGTTTCCGACGTCATGACACCGCGGCACCGGGTCTTCACGCTCGATTCCAGGCAAACGATTGGCGCCGCTATGCCCCGCTTGATAGAGGCACCATACAGCCGTATTCCACTACACCTGGATGACATTGACGAGATCGTCAAGGTGCTCTATCTACGCGATGTACTGGTGCCCTTTGCGGATGGCCGCAACACCGTCACCTTGGGTGAGGTGGCGCGGCCACCTTATTTCGTACCGGACAGCCAGACGCTGACTGATACGATCGCAGCACTACGACGGGAGAGTCAGCACTTAGCGGTGGTTGTAGATGAACACGGGACCATGGAAGGCGTAGTAACGCTGGAGGATCTGCTCGAGGAATTGGTTGGGGAAATTTACGATGAGAGCGACATTAAGCCGCAGCAATTGAGTCCACTGGGCGCTGGCCGCGCAATCGTAGATGGCACCTCAGAATTGAGGGTGATCGGTGACTTTTTTGGAGTAGAGTTGTCCGGTAAACCGACTGACTCGGTGAGCCGTTGGATACTGGAACACGCTCGGAGAATTCCCGGCGCGGGCGAAGTATTCGAACTCGATGGCCTACAGGTCACCGTGCAACAGGCTTCACAGCGCCGGATTCAGGAGGTGCTAGTGTGTCGGCCGAAAAATGAACCTGGCCTGCAGGTGCAGGGTATCAGTTGATTCGTTACTCGGGGTTCACTGCCCGAGTCAGTTTGGAGTCGAGCGCCGCAAAGTAGCGCCCATATAAGCCTTGATGTTGACCGTGGTGACCGGAGTGCCGTCGATAATCTCAGCCTCGATGGCTTTTGTTAGTTGCCGGAACTCCTCTATAGCTCCGTCCAAAGGAAGCGCTAGGGTGAGTTCGGCCACCAGCTCTCCACCGAGGTAGTGCAATACCAAGGTGGGTCCGCCATCATTACCGGTTTCGGCAATCCCGTGAAGTTGTAGGATCGCGTTTACAGCGCTTTCCAGTTCTGGTCGAAGGGGTAAGGTGTCAGAGGAGTTCCATTGACGATCGTCTTCCGGGTCAATATGTACGATCACGTCGGACAGACGGGGAAGTTCTGCTTTCAGGAGGCCAATAACCTCATCACCAATTCGATGCCCTTCAGAGACGCTGATATGCGGGTCGACGCGCAGGTGCACGTCGGCCAGAACATCGGAACCCATCCGGCGAGTGCGCAATTCGTGAGCGTCAAGAACACCAGGCACGGTTTGTATGTAACGGTGGATCTGATCCACCAGGTCTGGGTCTGCGGCAGTGTCGATGAGTTCAGCCAGCGCTTCGCGCCCAATCGAGTAGGCGACCTGTGCAATCATTACAGTTACTACGATGGTGGCGATGGCATCGGCACGGTCAAAACCCACCATGACACCCGCGATGCCGGCTACTACGATCAAAGAAGACAGCGCATCAGACCGATGGTGCCAGGCATTAGCCCTTAGCAGTCCCGATTCGAGCCGCTGGGCAACGCGTATGGTGTACTGATATAGCGCTTCTTTGAGCAATATTGACAGGGCCGCAATAGCCATGGCGCTTAATCCAGGGTGGAGCAAAGTGCCTGGATGGCGCAGGCGCTCTACAGCGTCCCAGGCCAGGCCGGCGGCAATAAAGGCAAGAGAAAGCGCCAACAGCATCGAGGCGGCGGTCTGGATGCGGCCGTGGCCGTAGGGGTGTTGACGGTCAGCGGCTTGGCTGCCTTGGCGCGCGGCAACGATCACCAGGATATCCGTAGCGAGGTCAGAGAGCGAATGAATGCCATCAGCCACCAGTGCTTGTGAGCCTGTAAGCACGCCGCCGACTATCTTAGCCAGAGCGAGCAACGCATTGATCACGCTCCCAATGAGGGTAATTTGGCGAATTTGCAGATAATCAGTGCGCACGGATGCACTGCGGGCGCTTGGGGTTTCCCGATTCATGGCATTTGGCGAAGTGATTTCGACATTACTCTAGTTGTATCTAACTGTATCAAGATGCCCGGTTCAGGCCTCAGCCGGCCAGCGGCACGTGGTGTCATTATCAGCGCGGCAGCTGGGTTGACAATGCTCACCCGCGTATTAGGCCTGCAATTAAAAAACGGTTTTGCGATAATACCTCGACGCGACCAGGGGCCGTCAGCAGCCGGCGCCGCCCGACCGTTTGACACCTAATTTTATGCGTATTCTGATCAGTAACGATGATGGCTACCTCGCGCCCGGGCTCGCTGCGTTGGCTGGAGCCCTTGCAACAGTCGCCGATACTATCGTCGTAGCCCCAGACCGTAATCGTAGCGGTGCCAGCAATTCCCTGACCCTGTCTCGGCCTTTGCGGGTGCGTGAGGCACCTAACGGCTTTCACTACGTAGACGGTACACCGACCGATTGCGTGCACATCGGCATTACCGGGTTGATGAATAAAGAACCAGATATGGTCATAGCAGGAATCAACAGTGGCGCCAACCTTGGTGACGATGTCATATATTCGGGGACGGTAGCTGCTGCCATGGAAGGTCGTTTCCTGGGATTTCCAGCAGTCGCAGTGTCGCTGGTTGGAACCGAACTCAAACACTTCACTACTGCTGCTGAGGTAACACTGCAGTTGCTGGAATACATGACTGCTGCACCTTTGCCTGGCGACACCATTATCAATGTCAACGTACCCGATCTGCCATTGCCGGAAATCAAGGGTTTTCGGGCGACGCGCTTGGGCTATCGGCACATGTCCGAGGCTGTGATCCGGAGTACCGACCCTTATGGCGCGGAAATATTCTGGGTCGGACCGGCCGGGATGGAGCAGGACGCCGGTACTGGTACGGACTTTTGTGCGGTCAGGGAGGGGTTCGTTTCGGTGACGCCGTTGCAGGTGGATATCACCCAGCATTCGATGGTTGCCGAAATTGGCCAATGGCTCGAGCAGCACGACGCATGATGTCGGTCGCCTCGGGCAGAGAAATAGGGTTTACCTCCCGCCGTACCCAGCTTCGCCTGGTTAGCCAACTTCGAGCGCAAGGCATAAGCGACGAAACAGTGCTGACAACGATCGCACAAGTACCCAGACACCGCTTTGTCGAGGAGGCACTACAGAGCCGGGCTTATGAAGACACAGCACTGCCGATTGGTCGACAGCAAACCATCTCCCAGCCGTATATCGTGGCGCTCATGACACAACAACTAGTCAACGGACGCACCGACCTGGGAAAGGTGCTGGAGATTGGTACAGGCTGTGGTTACCAGACCGCGGTCCTCGCCAGTCTGGTTAACCGGGTCTATACGATTGAACGCATCGGTTCTCTGCTGGAGACGGCCCGGCAAACGCTGCAGAATCTTGGCGTGTACAACGTATCATATCGCCACGCTGATGGTACAAATGGCTGGCCTGGGCGTGCACCATTCGACAGTATTATCATCACCGCTGCGCCCGATACCGTGCCCCAGGGATTGTTGGATCAGCTTGGCGACGGCGGTCGCTTGGTCGCTCCAGAAGGGGGCAGGTTTGGCCAACACCTGACTCGGGTTGTTCGCCAGGGGCAAAGGTTCCGGCGAGAGACCTCGACGCCAGTGATTTTTGTGCCGATGTTGCTCGGGACCGAGGAATGATAATCTGATGATGACCCAGACCCAGACCCAGACCCAGACCAAGACACTCATTGTGGTGGCTTTACTGTGCCTGTTTGTTGGCTGTATGGGTCCACCGGTAATCCCGGTCAGTGATCTAACCGCTAGCCGCAGCGAGCATTCGGCCCGCATAGTCCGCCCGGGTGATTCCCTGTACACCATCGCTTGGCAAGTGGGTCTGGACTACCGGGAACTTGCCCGTTGGAACACACTGACTCCCCCATATATCTTATCTCCGGGCCAGCGGATCCGATTGAGCCCGCCGACAGTGGGTACTCGCAATGGCCAAGTGTCTAGCACGACTAAAGTCAGCGTCATTCGTAGCAATACTCCCTCCTCACAACCAATAGCGGCACCAGCTAAGAAAGAATCACTAAAAAAGCAGCCGGCACCGGAAACAATGCAACCCCGGAAAGAATCAGCATCAATTAAAAAATGGGTGTGGCCCGGGGAGGGTCGAGTTGTAACCCGTTTCAATCTAGCTCAGGATGAGAACGGCATAAATATCGCGGGAATTGACGGCAGCCCGGTGCGTGCGGCTGCCGATGGCAAGATCGTTTATGCAGGCACCGGTCTGCGGGGCTATGGCCTGCTGCTGATCCTTAAGCACAATGACACATTTCTCAGTGCCTATGCCCATAATCGTGCAGTCATGGTTAGTGAGGGTGATCAAGTAAACGCGGGGCAGGTCATTGCGGAGATGGGCCAATCGGGAGCGGAGTCGATCCAGCTGCACTTCGAGATACGCCGGAACGGGCAACCGGTCGATCCTCAGAGGTATTTACCGAAAAAATAACTCTAAAAGGGCCGCCGCTGGATATCAGTGTGCCCGCGCTCGGCGTTACAAGGGCAAGATCACCGCGGCGATAACCGCGCGTCCTTCCAGGGCGAGAATGTTGAAGGTTCTGCACGCTGCCAGCGAACTCATGAACTCTGCACCGTACTGTTGCGCCGCAACCGTCTGTAACAGGTTTGCCCCTGGGAAATGGTGTGCTTTGCCGGTGCCGACCAGCAGTATTTCCCGGCCCGATGAAAAGAGGTTCTCCAGCAGGGCGCCGTTGAGTTCTCCAAAATCTTTTATCTGCCAGCGACAGACCGGGTCGGTGGGGGTGATAATAAAACTGCCCTCGACAGTTTTTCCACCAACTGATACTACGCCGGAGTTGATCGCGCCAATTAAATTAAGGGTGCTCGAGGTGTCAGCTTGAATTTTCACTGGGGTCGTCGTCGGTTGCTGGAGAGTCTACAACGCCTGGCAGGTTTAGAAAATTGACCGGTACGCAACCTAGGTTGGGGTGTTTCGGATAGAATCGCGTTACCGGGAAGATGTCAGGAGTTTTCGGCCGGCTTTTCTTTTTTCAAACTTGACCCTGTAGAACCAGGTGCCTATGGAGCCAGTCAATATCGGAGTAGTAGGGCTTGGCACAGTTGGAGGTGGCACGGTCGATGTACTGCACCGCAACAGCGCCGAGATCTCACGGCGCGCTGGCCGCGAAATCCGTGTAAGTCGGGCAGCAGTTCGCGATCTCGACCGATCGCGTAGCTGTGACACTTCCGGAATTACCCTGACTAACGATCCATTTGAGGTCGCTAATGATCCGGATGTTCGTGTCGTCGTCGAGTTAATCGGGGGTGAAACCACCGCTTTTGAAATCGTCATCGAAGCCCTGGAGCAAGGTAAGCACGTAGTTACCGCAAATAAAGCACTGATCGCAACCCGCGGTAACGAGATCTTCCGGGCCGCTCATGAACGAGGCCTAGTGGTAGCTTTCGAGGCAGCGGTGGCCGGCGGAATTTCAATTATCAAGATTCTGCGAGAAGGACTCGCTGGCAACCGAGTCAAGCAATTGGTTGGCATTGTCAATGGCACCAGCAATTACATACTCACCGGTATGCACGAGCGGGGCAGCGACTTTGAACCCATGCTGCGGGAGGCGCAAGCGCTGGGCTATGCAGAGTCGGATCCGACTTTTGACATTGACGGCGTCGATGCCGCTCATAAGTTAACTATTCTGGCCTCCATTGCCTACGGAATCCCGCTTGATTTCAGTGCAGTGTACACCGAAGGCATCGGCACCATCCAAGGCAAGGATGTCAGCTATGCAGAAGATCTCGGGTATCGCATCAAACACCTCGGAATAGCGCGTCGCCGAGGGAACCGGGTCGATCTGCGAGTGCATCCGTGCCTGATTCCGGAAACCCACTTGCTTGCAAGTGTCGACGGGGTGATGAACGCAATCTTAGTCGAGGGTGATGCTGTCGGCCAGACTATTCACTACGGCGCTGGAGCAGGCGCCAACCCAACGGCATCTTCTGTGGTTGCCGATATCGTTGACGTGGTCCGCACATTGACCGCGGATCCTGGCAATCGAGTACCACATCTCGCTTTCCAGCCAACAGCACTCACCAGTAAAGACGTAACGCCACTGGGCGATATCGAGTGCGCTTATTATCTACGGTTGCTGGCTCTTGATCGACCTGGGGTACTCGCCGAGATCGCTCGTATCCTCGGTGAGAACAATGTCAGTATAGAAGCAATCCGGCAACAGGGCACCAAGAATAATGATGGAAATGTGTCGGTGGTTATTGTCACCCATAAGACCCGGGAAATGAGCATGACTAGGGCGATTGGTGCTATTGAAGCGTTACCGGCCATTGCTGAGCCGGTTATGAGAATTCGCCTTGATACACTCGAGGCTTAAGGCGCGCTCAGTATGACTAAAGCATCCGGGTTGATTGTTCGTTACCGGGACAGGCTGCCGCTGCCGGCGGATGCCGCGATCATCTCTTTAAGTGAAGGCGACACACCGCTGGTCCGGCTGCAGTCTTTGTCGGACGCAAGGCGGGGCATAGAGGTCTTTGCAAAATTCGAGGGTCTGAATCCCACCGGCTCGTTCAAGGATCGGGGTATGACCATGGCGGTATCAATGGCCGTACACCAGGGCGCCCGTGCCATTATCTGTGCGTCCACCGGCAACACCTCAGCCTCGGCGGCAGCTTATGCGGCCCGAGCCGGTATCACGGCTTTCGTCGTGATACCCGAGGGCAAGATTGCACGGGGCAAACTGGCACAGGCGATGATGCACGGTGCAACCGTCATTCAAATCACCGGTAATTTCGATGCCGGCATGGCTATCGTTAAAAAGATGCCCGATGAGGCGCCGGTCACCTTGGTTAATTCAGTCAACCCGTTTCGGTTGCAAGGCCAAAAGACCGCTGCCTTTGAGGTTGTGGACTGCTTGGGACGAGCACCCAATTACCATTTCCTACCAGTAGGTAATGCCGGTAATATCAGTGCCTACTGGATGGGTTATTGTGAGTATGCCGAAAGCGGATTAGCGAATGCCCGACCGATTATGGTCGGCTGCCAGGCGACGGGGGCGGCGCCATTTTTAAGGGGAGCGGCCGTGGCGCAGCCCGAAACTGTCGCCACCGCAATTCGCATTGGTAATCCACAGTCCTGGGATTTGGCTCTCGCCGCACAGAGGGAATCAGGCGGTTGGTTCCTCGCTGCTGACGATGACGCGATCCTTGCCGCCCAGAAATATCTTGCTGAGAATGAAGGGCTGTTCTGTGAACCGGCCTCAGCAGTTTCGGTCGCCGGGCTGCGGGCAGAGTTGTCTCGGTCGGCGATCCCCGATGGTGCAACCGTGATATGCACGTTGACCGGACACGGTCTAAAGGACCCTGATACCGCAATCGCGCAAAGCACTGAACCTATACGAGTCGGCTCGACCATGGATGAGGTGCGAAGTGTCATACTGGATTCCGGCTGACGGTGATTTGGAGAAGCGGATGACCTGGCTACTGCTTCGAGTCTCCGACCACAGGTCCTGAGATGCTCCCTCAACGCGTGCTCGTATTCGACATTGAGACTATCCCCGATGTCGCGGCCGGCCGGCGATTATTGGGTCTTGAAGGACTGTCCGATCAAGAAGTGGTGCGGGCTATGCGCACTCGGCGCCTGCAGAAGACCGGTGCCAGCGATTTCCTCGCTCATCCTTACCATCAGATCATTGCAATTTCGGTCGCGCTGCGGGCAGATGACAGCCTCAGTATATGGTCGCTTGGCGAGACCAACTCGGATGAATCGAAGTTGCTGGAAAGATTTTTCGATGGCATAGAGCGTTTTACTCCCATCCTGGTTTCCTGGAACGGCAGCGGATTTGATTTACCTGTCATCCACTACAGGTCGCTGCTTCATGGCGTAGCCGGCAATCGTTACTGGGACATCGGGGAGTCCGATCGCGATTTCAAGTGGAACAATTACCTCAACCGTTACCACGCCCGCCACCTTGACTTGATGGACGTGTTGTCGGGCTACCAACCCCGGGCGACTGCTCCTTTGCAGGAGATCGCGCTGTTGCTTGGATTTCCAGGGAAAATGGGTATGAGTGGCGCCGTAGTTTGGGATAAATACCAGGCCGGCGCGTTGGACGAAATTCGGCATTATTGCGAAACTGATGTACTGAATACATTCCTGGTTTACCTGCAGTTCGAAAAAGCCCGGGGTAACCTGAGCCCTGCTGTCCTTGACAAGGAGCATGAGCTGCTGGCAGATACCTTGCAGCAGTCCGCCCAATCCCACCTCCTGGAGTTTCTGCGGGCATGGAAAAGCCTTGGTAGGCCCGAAGCAGTCATTGCAACCGATTGAAGCGCAGATCGAATCGTTCACCCATGACGGGCGTGGGGTGGCGCGAGTCGATAACAAGGTCTGGTTCATCGAAGGAGCGCTGCCCGGTGAGCAAGTTAGTTTTTGCCAATCCGGTAAACGTCGGTCCTTCAACCACGGTGTGCTGCAGAAGGTTATTCACCCATCTGCAGATCGTGTTGTGCCGCAGTGCCCCGTTTTTGGGATCTGTGGTGGTTGTGCCCTACAGCATGTGAACCTTGTCGGGCAGGTGCGCCTTAAACAGCAGTTTCTGGTAGAGCAGTTGGCCAGGGCTGGCGTGCTGTCCGAGGCGAAGTTGGCCAAACCGATCACTGGTCCCGGTTGGGCATACCGGCGCAAGGCACGCCTAGGTGTTCGCCTGGTACCGAAAAAAGGCGGTATTTTGGTTGGTTTTAGGGAGCGCCACAAAAGTTACATTACGCCGCTCGATACCTGCTTGGTCCTGGACCAGTCGGTGGCGTCACTGTTACCCGGGCTACCGGCTCTTGTCGAGTCATTAAGTTGCCCGAGTCGGCTGCCGCAGATCGAGGTAGCGGTGGGGGATGGAGGGCGGGTTGCGCTGGTATTTCGTACCCTCGAGCCTTTACTGAAAAATGATCTCCTTCGCCTAACCGACTATGGGCGGGCCAAGGACGTAGCCGTGTACTGCCAATTCGCAGGACCGGATTCGATCAATTGCCTACACTCGCCCGATCCGCCTGTTTTGCATTACGATCTCGAAGCGGGCGAATTGCGTCTTGAATTTCGACCAACCGATTTCGTTCAAGTCAATTCATTCGTGAATCAGTCGTTGATCGCCGCCACCCTAGATGGCCTAGAACTTAGCCCCGGGAATAAAGTGTTGGATCTGTTTTGCGGTATCGGGAACTTCTCACTGCCGTTGGCAACTCGAGCCGACTCAGTATTGGGAGTCGAGATCGAACCGCGAATGATTGCGCAGGCCCGCGCGAATGTTGCGCTTAATCGTATCGAAAATGTCGAGTTTGAGTGCAGGGACCTTTACGGCGCGGAACTAGCCGGCTGGCGCCCCGGATCATTTAGTCACCTGTTGCTGGACCCGCCGCGCAGTGGTGCGCTGGAAGTGGTCAAGTCGCTGGTGCCAGAACTGATCCCTTTAAAAATAGCCTACGTGTCCTGCAATCCGGCAACTCTGGCTCGAGATGCGGCGATACTGGTTGAACACGGCTACCAGGTCGATTCCGTGCAGATAGTGGACATGTTTCCCCAGACCGCACACATCGAATCACTCTTGCTGCTCGGCCGTAAATGAGACGGCCGACCCCACGATCCACGCGTACCGGTATCGTGGGCTCTCAGCCCTCAGTGCCGGTCTTGCCCGTAGTCTGAGGCGTCGACTCATGGGTAGTCGAGCGCTCAGACCGGCGAGACGACGGCGGGCGACGGGGGCTGCGGTCGCTACCACCACGCACCTGGCGGCCACGACCGCGACTGCGGCTACGCCGCCGAGTTGGGCCCTGGTCTGTTTTTTCCTGATCGCTCGTTCCGCGACCTTGCGCCGGGCGAGCTCGTTCTTGGTCGCGATTTACGGTCGGTCGGCTACCCGAACGACGGCCGCTACTGCGGCGCGATCGGTTTGGGTGGGCACTGGTTGATTGTTTTGGGTTCTTTCTGGCGGCAGGCTCCACGCTCGTTGGGAAACCGGCGATACTGCGCCACAGGCGGGCCAGCAACCCAGGTTTATCGACATCCTGGGCCAGAGTTTGTGGCGGCGGAGGTGGGGGCGGCGTGGTATCAATTTGGTCGATATTGACCGCCGCTCGGCGGGTCCGCGAAGCCACGGTGTATTGCACTTCGCTACTTTCCGCTGGCGTAATACGAATTGTGTGGCTAGGTAGGTCACCGGATGCGTCGATATCCTCACTGCGCAATCGTTGAATGTTGGATTGTGATCCCTGTAGTTGAGGAGTTGGGATTAGCACGACTCGGGATCCCAGCCTGGCCTCGAGTAGGTTAACCTCGTGGCGTTTCTCGTTTAACAGATAGGTAGCGATATCAACTGGTAGTTCTGCAAAGACCGCTTCAGTATTTTCTTTGATAGCCTCTTCTTCGAGAATCCTTAGGAAGCTTAAAGCCGAGGAGGAAACGTTACGCACACTGCCAGTGCCGTCACATAATTTGCAAGCGCTATAATTCGACTCGCTAATCGACGAACGCAAACGCTGGCGGGATAGTTCCAACAGGCCGAAGCGGGATATAGAGCCCAACTGAATTCGCGCACGATCATTCTTGACTGCTTCGACCAGCCTGTTCTCCACAGTATTCTTGTTGCGGCTTGAAGTCATATCGATCAAGTCGATGACGATCAGGCCGCCGAGATCGCGGATTCGCATTTGTCGGGCCAATTCGTCCGCAGCTTCAAGGTTGGTTTGTAACGCGGTCTCTTCTATGTCTGAGCCCTTGGTGGCTTTTGCCGAGTTGACGTCTACACTGATTAGTGCCTCGGTATGGTCTATTACCAGTGCGCCGCCGGAGGTCAATTTCACGGTCCTCGAGAAGGCATTTTCGATCTGGTGTTCAACCTGAAAACGGGAAAACAACGGCACAGAGTCCTGGTAGTGTTTGAGCTTGACCAAGTTATGTGGCATTACCTGGTTCATAAAGCGGCTGGCGCGTTCGAAGATGTCAACTTCATCAATAAGGATTTCCTGGATATCGCTTTTTAGGTAATCGCGCAGGGTTCTGACAATCAGATTACTCTCCTGATAGACCAGAAAAGGTGACTGAGCCTCTGTTGACGCTGACTCAATAGCTTTCCACAGTTGCATGAGGAAGTCCAAATCCCACTGCAATTCCTCGCTGGATTTGCCAATCCCAGCCGTGCGGACGATCAGTGAGTGCTCTGTGGGAACAGCAAGGTCTGCTAATGCATCACGCAGCTCGCTTCGCTCATCGCCGGCAATCCGGCGGGATATACCGCCGCCCTTGGGGTTGTGCGGCATCAACACCAAATACCGGCCAGCCAGGCTGATGAAGGTCGTAAGTGCGGCACCCTTGCTGCCTCGTTCTTCTTTTTCCACCTGCACCAGTAATTCCTGGCCTTCTTCGATGACATCTTTGATACGGACCTGTGCCATTGGGGTGGCCGGGGAAAAATTACGGAAAAACGCTCGGGATATCTCCTTGAGCGGAAGAAATCCCTGGCGCTCGGCGCCATAATCAACGAACGCAGCTTCTAGGCTAGGCTCAATCCGGGTCACGACGCCCTTATATATATTGCCTTTGCGCTGCGTTCGAACCGCAGATTCGATATCCAGGTCCAGCAGTTTTTGTCCATCGACGATCGCAACCCGTAGTTCCTCCGGGTGCGTCGCGTTAAATAGCATTCTTTTCATTTTCTTACTCACTGCCCCGACGATGCGGGGGCCCTGTAGGGCTTTCGCCGCGCCGATCGCCAGGAACGTTTAACGATTAGCCTGTGACGCCATTACAAACACGTGTAAGTGCCAGGCCACAGATGGCCAGCAAAGCGGGGCAGAAGAATGAAGGGTACCGGAGGAGTTCAGTGAGTTGCAGACAAACCACGGACAATAAGCCGACGGCAGCAAGACAGCGCTGCGCGCCTATCGTATCTAGCCATCATCCGTGAATTGCAACCGCTGCCTATCACAGCCTGATAATCCTTTTTTGTGCGGTGCGTCTGTCCGGCGCCGCCCTTTAATCGGTTCTAATTGCGCACTGCAAACGACAGGCGCAGATATCCTTTCTTCAGCCCGCACGGGACAGGTCGAACTCTGTCTCACCGCGCTGCTTCGTCATGGCACCTTAAGCCGGGTATGATTACGGACCCTGGCCGTGCAATATCTTTATTATCCCGGCCATTTTCGTGGGCCCGGCGCTAACGGTCAAAGTGCGTATCGCACCCGATCCTGCTCCGGCTGACACTTACTGGTTTCTGTTTTCACAGGCGCCAGGCTGAAGTGTAACAAGTCCACTTCGGTTTTTCAAAGAGATAATGACACAAAGCGCTAATTCAAGTGAATCGAGCAAGCGTGGAGCTCGCACGGAAACTGTGCGCGAGTCAGAAACTGGCCAGCGCCTCGACAATTATTTGCTTAAACACCTAAAAGGTGTTCCCAAAAGCCACATCTATCGCATTATTCGCGATGGCCAGGTGCGGTTGAACCGTGGCCGGAGCCGCCCGGCGACCAGGGTTAAGGCTGGTGACAATGTCCGAATTCCACCTTTGCGACTACCCCAGCCCCGTGCGCTGAATCATGCCAAAATACTATTGCGGCTGAGTGAGAGCATCTTGTTCGAAGACGATTACCTGCTTGTACTTAATAAGCCTGGTGGCTTATCCGTACATGGCGGTTCTGGCACCGTTTCGGGCATCATTGAAGCACTGCGTAGCGAAAGGGACACCTACCTGGAGCTGGTTCATCGGCTGGACAAGGAGACCTCCGGCTGCTTATTGCTAGCAAAGCAGGCAAATGTGCTGAAGACTTTACATCGGCAGATGCGAGAGCCGGGGCCGAAGCCTACAATCGAGAAGATTTATATCGCGTTGCTGGTAGGTCGGTGGCGAGGGGGTAAACGATCGTTATGCCAGCCATTGGAGACGATTCGGGACCGGAGTCGCCAGAAACGCTCGACCATCAATCCACAGGGCCGGACTGCGCTCAGCCTGTTCGCACCGATTGCACGGTATCCCGCGCATACACTGGTGTCTGTACAGTTGTTAACTGGCCGGCTGCACCAGATTCGGGTGCATGCCGCGGGATCTGGCTATCCGGTGGCTGGCGATCGGATTTACGGCAACAAAGAGAATAATCGTGTATTGCGCGGGCTCGGCTTGCGGCGTCAATTCCTTCATGCATCGCGCCTGGCGCTGATCCACCCAGTGGCAGGAAGGCGCCTTCAGTTCGAAGCGCCATTGCCACAGGAACTTGCCGCATTACTGAAGAAAATACAATAAACTGAAGCAGGTAAGTACTCTGGGTGGCAAGATGATTGGACACCGATTACCGATTGGGAATCACGGCCACACCCTCGAGTTCCAGCATTGCCACCAGCCGGATCAGCGGCAGTCCCAGCAACGCACTGGGGTCATCCCCGGACAGTGATTCCAGCAGCGCAATACCGAGACCATCAGCCCGCAGACTGCCGCAGCAGTCGTAGGGCTGCTCAGCGTCGAGGTAACGTTCAATTAGGTCCTGGGTCAGCGGTTTAAAGCGAACTCGGAAGGAAACGCAGTCGCTTTGCAGGTTGCCGGTAGCACTGTTAAAGAGCGCAACACCGGTTTGCAGTAAGACCTCTCGCTCGGAGGCATCCAACAATTGCGCAATCGCAGCGGCACGATCAGCCGGTTTGCCAACGATACGGTCGCCGTGCACGGCAACTTGGTCCGATCCGATCGACAACGCACCGGGCGCATGCTGGGCGCCGGCTTGCGCTTTTGCCACCGACAGCCGCTGAACCAGCGATTGTGCGTCTTCTCCTGATTGATGGGCCTCATCGACCCCTGGCTTAACGACCCGGAAAGGTAGGCCCAACTGCCGCAGCAGAGCACAGCGAAACGGCGATGATGAGGCCAGCACCAGTTCCGGCAAAGGAGTAATTTTTGACACGTAAACCTCCGCGCAATAAAATTCGCTGGTCGCGTGGCCGCAGCCCGGCTACAACGCAATGCTGTACCCCGTATTCGCGGGCGCCGGTAACGAGCCGGCGTATATTCTAGGGCAAGAGACAGGATATGGCCGTACAAAAGAACCGGACGACTCCCTCAAAGCGCGGAATGCGGCGCTCCCATGATAGTTTGGGCAAACCGACGCTCTCGACAGATCCCGTGTCAGGGGAGCTACACCGGCGTCACCAAGTGACGGCAGACGGTTACTACCGGGGCCGCAAAGTCATCAACGAGAAGGAAGAGTTGGAATAGACCGGGGCTGCGGCGGCGCGCCCGGGTCAAACCATCCCGTGACGCCAAAGGTCCAAGTACCGTGACCGTTACCCTGGCGGTCGATATGATGGGCGGCGACAAAGGGCTTGCCGTCACCGCGCCTGGCATCCGCCGGGCGCTTCAAAACTATTCCAACCTGCATTGCCTGTTGGTTGGCCGCCAGACAGACATCGTATCACTGCTAGGTGACCTCAGTGGCAACCCGAACGTTGAGATTGTGCAAGCTGCCGAGGTGGTCGATATGCATGAGTCGCCGGCAACAGCGCTGCGCTCCAAGAAAAACTCCTCGATGCGCGTCGCCATCAACTTGGTTGCCGAGGGCCGTGCTGACGCTTGTGTTAGCGCCGGCAATACCGGGGCCTTGATGGCGACAGCCCGTTTTGTACTGAGGATGTTACCAGGTGTCGATCGACCCGCAATCATCAGCGCGTTGCCACGGGCCGACAGCCACGTACATATGCTGGACCTTGGCGCTAACGTTGATAGTTCCCCTGAGATTCTGTTGCAATTCGGGCTGATGGCCGTAAGCATGGTTCGTTCGTTGGAGCACGTCCAACAGCCCACCATCGGCTTACTCAACGTAGGCAGTGAAGATATCAAGGGCAGCGAGATAATCAAGCGAGCCGCTGATCTTTTTAAAGCCAGCGAGATCAACTACGTCGGATATGTGGAAGGCGACGATATTTTTCAAGGTGAAGTAGATATTATCGTCTGCGACGGATTCGCTGGAAACGTTGCCCTGAAAACCAGTGAGGGCTTGGCGCAAATGCTCGTGAAAGTTATGCGTGAGGAGTACACACGAAATTTGTGGACGCGCTTGGCTGCGTTTCTGTCAATTCCGGTATTGCGATCGTTTCGAGCGCGAGTCGATCATCGGCGCTACAACGGCGCGGTCTTACTGGGGTTAAACGGCACAGTAGTCAAGAGTCATGGTGGAGCCGATAGCTTTGCATTTTCCCATGCGATAGAAGTTGCTCGCGAAGCGGTGGAAAACAAACTGCTACAACGCCTTCGTGCAGATTTTTCGGGCTCCGAGACAGGTAAGGTGTAAACCAGTGAGTTACGCGCGCATTACCGGTACCGGCGGATACCTGCCCAAGAAAGTTCTAAAAAATAAGGACTTGGAGAGCCTGCTCGACACTACCGATGAGTGGATTTATACCCGTACTGGAATCCGGCAGCGACATATTGCGGCGGACAATGAATTCACCTGTGACCTGGCCGAACAGGCCGCACGGATCGCCCTCGACGCCGCCCAGCGAACGCCCGACGAGGTGGATCTTATTGTGGTCGCAACCACAACGCCAGATCAGGTCTTTCCCAGCACCGCCTGTCTGTTGCAAGAGCGTCTGGGAATACATGGTTGTCCGGCATTCGACGTCCAGGCTGTGTGTGCTGGCTTTATCTACGCCATGGATGTAGCGCAGCGGTATATTCAGACTGGGGCTAGCCGCTGTGCGTTAGTTGTTGGGGCAGAGACTTTTTCGAGGATTCTGGACTGGTCAGACCGTTCTACTTGTGTGCTGTTCGGTGACGGCGCTGGTGCTATGGTGCTCGAGTCAAGCAGCGAACCAGGTATCTTATCGAGCCATCTTCATGCCGATGGCGCCTACAAGGACCTGCTCTGTGTTCCCGTTGGCGTCTCGACCGCCTATCGGGAATTGCTGAACGGTCAAGCCTACACCGAAATGCAAGGCCGGGAAGTCTTCAAGTGGGCGGTGAGTGCGCTCGGTGATGCGGTGATGGAGGCGGTGAAAGCCAATGGATTATCTTGCCTCGATATTGACTGGCTGGTACCACACCAGGCCAACATCCGAATAATCAACGCAATCGCAAGGCGCCTGGACCTCAGCATGGACAACGTGGTTGTCACTATCGGCCGACACGGCAACACATCTGCCGCATCTATCCCGCTGGCATTTGACGAGGCGGTGCGCGATGGACGGATAAAGGACGGGCAGACGATAATCATAGAGGGTTTCGGCGGAGGGTTTACCTGGGGCAGTTTGCTTTTTAAATTCTGACCGGAGGTGTGGCGCGTGAGTGACGAAGTAACTAATAAAGTCTGTTTGGTAACCGGTGCCAGTCGGGGTATCGGCCGAGCAATTGCGCTGGCTCTTGGCCGGGATGGATACACGGTTGTTGGCACAGCGACAACCGCTGATGGTAGTAGGAAAATTGGTCATGCCCTGGAGGCTGCGGATGTTGGCGGCCGTGGTGCAGTGCTCGATGTTGCTGATGTGGACTCAATTACCGACGTTGTCGATTCGACTACCAAAGATATTGGTCACATCTCGGTGCTGATCAATAATGCTGGTATTACTCGGGACAACCTGCTTCTAAGAATGAAGGAGAATGAGTGGGATGAAGTCATTGAGACAGATCTAAAATCAGTCTACCGGTTAAGTAAGGCCTGTTTGCGCAATATGACTAAGGCACGATACGGGCGGATAATTAACATTACTTCAGTGGTCGGGGCGATCGGTAACTCAGGCCAATCGAATTATGCTGCGGCCAAAGCCGGCGTCGTTGGGTTCACCCAGTCACTGGCCAGGGAAGTGGCCTCGCGGAATATTACTGTCAATGCAGTGGCCCCCGGCTTTATCCAGACCGACATGACCGCGACATTGCCCGATGAGCAACGGACTCAGTTGTTGGCTAGTATCCCATTGGCCCGCCTGGGCCAGCCAGAGGACATTGCCGCTGCTGTCTCTTTTCTTGCCTCGAAGGATGCCGCCTATATCACGGGGCAGGTATTGCACGTCAACGGTGGCATGTACTTATCTTCGTGAAGAATATATAATAAACTACTGAAATATCGCGTTAAATTACTAAGTCTACATTGATGAACGTTACCCCATTCGGGCCGAGCTGAACCGGCACCAGTTACACTGGATTATTGGACTTAAGGTCTTGAATACGGTTTAATTCGCGCTCTTCCCCAAAAGTTATGGCGACTCGAATCGGGTGTCCGCGCCGCGTCGGATTCCTTGCACAGAATTTAATTGACCCAGGAGGTTTAGTATCCCATGAGCAGTGTCGAAGAACGTGTCAAGAAGATAGTGGTGGAGCAACTTGGCGTAAACGAAGACCAAGTGACACCGGATGCCTCATTTGTGGATGATCTTGGGGCCGATTCGCTCGACACCGTCGAGCTCGTAATGGCGCTCGAGGAAGAATTCGATGCGGAAATTCCGGACGATGAAGCGGAGAAGATCACTACGGTCAAGCAGGCCGTGGAGTTCATCCAGGCAAATACCAGCAGCTGATTTTCTATTTAATTAAGGATCAAAAGCCGCCCAGCGCAATAGCGTCCGGCGGCTTTCTTCTTCTTGGACTAAGACAATGATAGCGCGAAGGGTAGTGGTCACCGGCCTGGGGTGTATTTCACCGTTGGGCCTCAATCTCGGCGAAACCTGGTCGGGCCTGACAGCAGGTCGCAGCGGCATTTCCACAATAAGCCATTTTGACGCCAGTGCTTTGCCCTCGTCCATAGCCGGCGAGGCCACCGGATTCGATCCTACCAGTCGCCTGGCTGCTAAAGAAGCACGCAAGATGGACCGTTTTGTCCAGTTGGGGTTGGTGGCCGGATTGGAGGCGTTCGAGGACTCGGGACTTGAAGTCAATGAAGCCAACGCCGACCGGGTCGGAGTGCTCATTGGAGCAGGAATCGGCGGCCTCGCAACGATAGAGCAGACAACCGCGGTTTATCACGAAAAAGGGCATCGACGCGTATCACCGTTCTATATACCAGCGAGCATTATCAATATGGTTTCTGGAAACCTGTCTATCATGTTGGGTTTGCGCGGCCCGAACCTCGCAATTGTTACAGCCTGCACAACGGGCACTCATTCGATCGGGCAAGCTGCGCGAATGATCCGCACTGGCGATGCCGATGTCATGGTCGCCGGCGGAACCGAAGCGGCGCTTACCCCCACATCTCTTGCAGGTTTTGCTGCAGCGCGGGCGTTGAGTCGCCGGAATAACGCACCAGCGGCTGCTAGCCGTCCTTGGGATGTGGACCGGGATGGTTTTGTTATGGGGGAGGGGGCAGGTGTACTGATGCTGGAAGAACTCACCCATGCCCATGATCGGGGCGCGTGCATATACGCTGAACTTAAAGGCTTCGGAATGAGCGCCGATGCCCACCACATAACTCAGCCGGCAGCAGGCGGCAAAGGAGCCTCGCGCTGCATGGAGAATGCGCTGCGCGACGCCATGATTGATCATGAAGACATTGACTACGTTAACGCCCACGGCACCTCAACACCGCTTGGCGATGCGGCTGAAACGGTTGCACTGAAAAGAACTTTTGGTACCCATGCGGGAAAACTTGCGGTCAGTTCGAATAAATCTATGATCGGGCACCTGCTTGGTGCAGCAGGCGGTGTAGAAGCGGTGGCCACCGTAATGACCCTGTACGAGCAGGTGATCCCACCAACGATCAACCTCGACAATCCGGACCCCGACTGCGATCTGGACTACGTCCCGGACACGGCCCGACAAGCTTCGCTGGCAGCGGCAATTTCAAACTCCTTCGGTTTCGGCGGTACCAACGGCAGCCTGGTATTCAGTCGTTACATAGGTTGATGCCTGGAGAAGGCTGACGGCGCACCTGGTGGAAGCGCAAACCCATAAATCCCACCGGTCATTGGGACAGTATCGTATTCAGGCCGCCGTCATACTCACCCTAGCGGCGTTGCTCTGCATTGGTGGAGGCACGGTCTACTATTTATACCGTGCCGTTCATGTGCCGGTTTCAGCGAAAAGCAGCAATTTTCTCGTCACTTCAGGTTCCAGTCTGCCTGACTTCACGCGGGCACTTAAAAAGCAAGGCATCGTCGCAACTGAATGGCCGTTGCAAGTGTGGGCGCTGATATGTGGTGCGGCCGGTTCACTCAAGGCCGGAGAATACCGTTTTGAGACCGGCGATACGGCGGCCAAAATGCTTAGCAAGGTTGTCCGTGGGGAAGGCGTGCAACGCAAATTCACAATTCTTGAAGGTTGGACGTTTCGCGATCTACGCGACGCTCTGGGCAAGAAAAAAGCTCTAAAGCAGATAACCCGTGACCTTAACGACAACGAAATCCTTGATCAGCTAGGCATCAGAAAGTCGCACCCCGAGGGCCTTTTTTTCCCCGATACCTATTTCTTCGTTCACGGACATACGGACCTTGACTTGTTGCGTCGCTCGGCATTGAAAATGTCTACTGAGTTACAGGCGGCCTGGGCAGAACGAGCGTACGGGCTGCCGTACGACAACCCGTACGCGGCACTGATTATGGCGTCGATTGTCGAGAAAGAAGCGCTATTGGACGTAGAGAAGCCCGTTATCAGTGGGGTTCTCTGTAATCGCTTACGCCAGGGGATGCGCTTGCAGGCGGACCCCACCGTCATTTACGGTCTCGGTTCAGGCTTTGACGGTGACCTCAAGCGCCGACACCTGCGCCAAGACTCCCCGTACAATACCTACAAGAGGAAAGGCTTGCCGCCCACGCCAATCGCACTTCCTGGGGCGGCGGCTTTGGCTGCCGCTGTGAATCCGGCCAATACCAAGGCAATATATTTTGTTGCTCGGGGCGATGGCAGCCATCAGTTTTCTGCAACCCTTCAGGAACACAACGCGGCAGTGCGCACATATCAATTAAAATAATGACGAAAAGGTATCCGGTGTGAGCGGGAAGTTAATCACATTTGAAGGTGGCGACGGCGCGGGTAAGACTACTCAGGTCGCACTGCTGAGAGCGACGCTGCGGGCCAAAGGCGTGAACGTTCTGGTAACACGGGAACCTGGCGGTACCGAAATTGGCGAGAGAATTCGAGATCTGATTCTGCACGACCCGGTGACCCTTGTTACTGATGCTGAATTGCTGCTTATTTTCGCAGCTCGGGCACAGCATATCGTAGAGGTGATTCGGCCAGCGCTGGCAAGGGATAAGTGGGTTCTGTGCGACCGTTTCACCGACGCCACTTTCGCTTACCAGGGTGGGGGTAGGGGGGTGCCCGCTGAACGGGTAACGCAGCTGGAGTCTATCGTCCACCATGGCCTGCAACCGGACCTTACCCTGCTGCTGGACTTGCCGGTTACCGAGGGAATGGCGCGCAGCGTCGCAAGAGGCAGGGGCGAGGACCGCTTTGAAAGCCAGGATGTCGCTTTTAAAGAACGAATCCGGGCAGCTTACCTGGCCAGGCAGGCGAGTGCGGCACATAGGATTCGACTGGTTGACGCCAGTGCGCAAATTGAAGTGGTGCAGGCCCAGATCAAGAAACTCGTGCTGCAGGTGCTCGAGCCATGATCCCGTACCAGGTTTCCACGCTTCCCTGGCTGGAGACGCAGTGGCGACAAATGATCGAGCGCGGTCGGGCGTTACCGCACGCTGTTCTGTTGAACGGAAAACCCGGTATCGGCAAGCTTGCGCTTGCCTTCGGGATTGCCCGGGTACTTCTTTGCCGCCGCGATAGTGCCGGGGAGCCTTGTGGTAGTTGCGTCAGTTGTACACTACTAGACAGCGGCACACATCCGGATCTACATCTGCTTACTACCGAGCAGCAGCTTGAAAGGGGCGAGGGCCTAGTACCCGCTTATGGGACCCGCTATTCGACGCCTGCGGCAACAACTAAAGGTAGAAAAGCGCGGGTCAGCGAAATCATTGGCGTAGATACTATCCGGGCATTGACTGGGAAGCTTAGCTCGACTGCCGGACAGGGGCTTCGCAAGGTGGCGCTGATCTATCCGGCCGACGCTATGAATATCAATGCTGCCAACGCATTACTGAAGTTACTCGAGGAGCCAACACCTGCTACTCACCTGTTGCTGATTACGGCTGATCCGTTCCAATTGCCGGCTACGGTTCGCAGCCGCTGCAGCCGCCTGGAGGTGGCGGCACCAGAAACTGCGGTGGCGCTGGCCTGGCTTGAACGGCTTACAGATAATGTTTCGGAAGACGCCAAGACTCTGTTGCAACAAGGCTGGGGGCCACTCGAGATTGCAGATCTGATTACCGAGCTGCCAGCTGGGGGATATCGGACGCTCTACCAGACAGCATTGACAAGCGCCGCGGAAGGGGACGCCGCTGGTGCCCTGACGGCAGTCCTGGAACAACTAGGTGCCCGTAGAGCCATGCGCTGGTTGCAGCATTCGATGCTCTCGGCTATGCGTCAGCAGGCTACTTTAAAGCACGATCTACAGGGGAACGCACAACCCAAGGCTAATATCAACCGACGCCAGTGCGTCGCTCTTTTTCGACTGGCGGGCCAGTTTCGTCGCTGGCCACACGGTGCGGTTGACGAAACTCTCTTTCTGGAAGATATTTCATCCCAACTCCAGGCGCCACGCGGTAAGGGTGATTACGACCTATGAATCAATCAGAGTTGCAGTCCTCAGGGAGTGAAAATTCGGGGAAAGCCCGGCCGCGGGTGGTATCGGTAACTATTAAGGACATCCGCACTCTGCAAGCATCCTACATGCAATTTCTCAAGAACGGTGGATTGTTCGTACCGACAACTTCCTCCTATAACATCGGCGACGAGGTCTTCCTAGTCCTCAAACTCCTGGAGAAAGAACAGTTTGCGGTTGCTAGCACGGTAGCCTGGACCACACCCGCAGGAGCCCAGGCCAGCCGTACCCCCGGGGTTGGCATCCATTTCAAGGGCTCTGAGGGGGTAAAACTCAAGGAAAGAATAATGGAGTTGCTGACGCAAGCAGGCGAGAGCAAACGAGCCACCCATACGCTCTAGTCAACCCCGTATATATTCAATCCTTTATCTTCCTGATTTCCCGTGTTGGTAGATTCGCACTGTCATCTCGACTTTCCCGGCTTGGTTGAACAACTCCCAGCCGTCATCGACCGGGCCAAGGCCGCCGGCGTTGAGCACCTGTTGTGCATTGGAGTCAACCTCGAAGATTTCAAAAAAATGATGGTGCTGCTTGATGACTACCCCAACGTCTTCGCATCGGTTGGGATCCATCCCAATACACCGTACCAGGAGGAGCAAGAGCCTGATGCGGGCGCGCTGGCGGCGCTTGCCAGTGACCCGCGGGTGGTTGCGATCGGCGAAACTGGTTTGGATTTTTTTCGTAGCAAAGGAGACCTTGAATGGCAAAAACAACGCTTTAAGACTCACATCGAGGCAGCAACATTTGCCGATAAACCTCTAATAATTCACACTCGAGAGGCAGCACAAGCGACACTAGATGTAATGCGTGCTGCAAGCGCGCAGACGGTGGGCGGCGTTATGCATTGCTTTGCCGACGAATGGGAGGTGGCCAAAGCGGCTCTTGATCTCGGCTTTTTCATCTCCTTTTCTGGGATCGTCACTTTCAAGAGTGCCGATTCGCTGCGTGAGGTTGCTCGGAGGGTGCCGGATGACAGAATCCTAATCGAGACTGACGCGCCGTATCTGGCGCCGGTACCGCACCGGGGCAAAACCAATGAACCAGCTTTCGTTCGAGCTACAGCCGCATGCCTTGCCGAATTGCGCGGCCAGTCGCTGGCTGAAATTGGCTGCATGACGACAAACAACTTCTTCGCGCTCTTTAGCAGCGCTACCCGGATTTCCTCTGAAAGCATGCCTCAGCACGTGGGCTAAGCCCATCGCGACCGTTAGGCTGCAATATGGCGCTCGCGCTTTAAGTAACGATATTAATTCGCATAATATATATTATGTAAACTCAGCGAGATCAACAGGATTAGATTTCAATATCTTGCGTTCCAATCCGGAGAAGTTTGACCAACTGCGCTGGGTCAACGACAATCCCCTCCTCGGCCTAGCCCCAAATTGTGGAGGTGCGAAAGGGCAGAAAGCCGGCGCACGGCAGCGTTCTGCCGTCTGATCGGCAACTACGAGGACTAACAGCACAATGACTCAGAAAGAAATTACGGAAACGACAGAGACCGAGCAGCCCCTTGACGTCGGGGCTTCGAGTGCCCCACCCAAGTCAACACCGGCCTCCGGTGGGGCGCGTGGTGCTAAAAAAGCGGCCACTATAGGCTCTTCAATCGTTATTCACGGTGACGTGGCTGGCGAGGAGGATCTGGTGGTGGACGGCACCATCGAAGGGACCGTCAATTTTAAGGACAACAACCTGGTTGTTAGCAAGAACGGCCGGGTCACCGCCAATATCAACGCACGAATCATCCGGGTTGACGGCGAGGTCAAGGGCGAACTGCGGGGTAGCGAGCAGGTCGTGATCAGCCCGAGTGGTAAGCTCAAAGGCGATATTCGGGCCCCTCGTGTGGTTCTTGAGGACGGCTGCCAGTTTAAAGGTTCGGTGGATATGGAGGGTGAAAAACCGTCCGCCAGCGAGCGTTCAGCGACACCTCGGCTACGCCCTGCCACTAGCCGCCCGGTGCGACCGGGTCGCGATTCAGGCGAGGCTGGCTCGATGCGTAACTGAGCAGGGTAAAGATAAAAAAAGCCGCGGTGAAGCCGCGGCTTTTTTATGATGCGGGTTTCAACTTATGCCCGCTTGGTATTCTCTCCAGCACCAGAAGTTCCAGTAGACCTCGGAATTGGTCCGGTTTGCCGATCGTGCAACTGCGCGCCGCCCTGCCCCACCCCTTTTCCCTCGACGCGGTGCAGCGAGTTAAATGCGGCTATTGGGCCAACTATTCGCTCTGGATGCTCATACAGTAAATCATCCGTTAACGGCACGAAGACGACTTTTGGCACAATTCCTCCCTCTCTGGCGCGTGTTTCGGGGAACTTTATCCTTCGAAGAGGGTCGGGAAACGGTCAATCTGTGGTAAAAGAATGGCAACAACATGGGTATTTCCCAGACGATCCCGTGGGTACTTGTTTTATTAACCCAACAGGGTGAGTTCAATCCGTCTGCTTGCCTGGAGGCACCATGGCTAAAGTAATCGCTATTGTCGAGGACGATCTGGACCAGCGGGAGAATTACGCAGACGTCCTTTCCTCCCACGGCTATGAAGTACGCTGCTACGCGGACAAGGCCGACGCCGAGGAAGGCTTTCGCACTGCTTTGCCAGACCTCGCTCTTCTCGACATTATGCTGGGTGAGGACATGGATGGGGGCTTTGACTTGTGTATGGAGTTGCGCAACCGGAGCCCTGCTCTACCCATCATTTTTCTCACAGCAAGGGATAGTGATACCGATCGTATTTCTTCCCAGCGGATGACCGCCTGGGATTACATTACCAAACCTGTCAGCCTGGAATTTCTGGTTGCTCGAGTTCACGCGTTACTCAAAATAGCTGAGCAACTCAAATCGCAAGAAAGCGAGCCGCCTGTATCGCTGCTTGAGGTCGACCAACTCGAACTGGACGAAAACAGTATGTCGGTGCGTTGGTGCGGTGAGGTGGTAAGCTTAACGCTGACCGAATTCTGGATCGTTGAATCGCTTGCGCGTAATCCTGGCCACGTAAAGACATACGATGTGCTTAATGACGTCACCCGCCAGGGCTTGGTAGAGCGGAATACTATCAACGGGTATATACGCCGGATTAGAAACAAGTTCCGCCTGCTGGATCCGGCTTTCGATCGAATCCAGACCGTACATGGCACTGGCTATAAGTGGGCTAAGGATCTCGGTTGAGCCGTTTTGCCGGACGTACCGAGATGCTCGCCTCCCGGAACAAGCGACGAAAACATCGCGAACCAGGTTTCCGGCCAAAGATACGCCCGGGCCTCAAGATAAGAACCAAGCTGCTATTACTGGTACTGTTATTACTAGCTATCCCGTGGATGGGTTACAAGTCAGTACGGGAAATGGAAAATTTTCTGCTAGAGGGTCAGCAGCAGGCCCTTGAACTGACGGCGCAGGGTATTGCCAGCCTGCTCGGCAACCGTCGAGATCTGTTCGCTCTCGCTGCCGGCGTGCCCGAAGTTCTTGGAAGACCTTTTTACATTGTTCCGCAGGATTTGATCCAAGCGTTACCGGTAGATGCGGCTGCTGAGCTCTGGGCAGCGGCCATTGGCGAGTTGACCGATTTTTCTGGTTTTGGACTCTTCGAGTGCAACAAGGATTATCAGCCTGACTCTTTCGCCCTGCGTCACGGGCTGGGGGCCCACGAAAATTCGATCTTCAGCTTTTTCGACGTGACCGATGATAGCGTGATTTTTCGTGATCCCGAGAAGATTGCCTTGGATCACAATGACCAACTTAGAATGACCGTGCAGGATAAAGCCGGGGCAACACAACGTTACCTGCTGACTGCTCAGGCTGAGGGGCGCCTCAGCATTTACCGGATGAAGCGCAACTGGCGAGAGCCAGAGACCGGCGAGGCGCTTCGGGAAATCGTGGCAGTGATGGAGTTGACCTCCTGGGGTTATGCAATCAAGTTGCGCATTCCTGGCGCTTACCTCGGCACCGGCTCTCGACTCAAGTTCGAATTGGTTGACGTTGATGATAAACGAGACAGGAAGATCGAAAAAATCATCAGTACTGAGCCTGACCCTTTCCGCTATGACACCAGACGCATTAGACTGATGACACCGGAGTTGGCTAAGTTAATTCAACCGCTATACCTTCCCGAGGGCAATATCACAATCTGGGACAGGTATTTTCGCCTGCGTGCCGAATTGGGTTCGATTTTCCCGGAAGATGCCAGGCTGAGGCAGTTACGGTTGGAAAATCCCTCGTTCCTTGACCGTGTCGAGTTGGCAGGCATTTCTTTGTATGAATGGGTATTTCGTGATCCTGAAGGGGGTGATAGCGATATTCCGGACGACTCTAGCCGGGAGGATCGTAGTCTGCTTCAGAAAGTGCTAGCCAAAGGTCAGAGCGAGACCAGCCGGCGACGCTACGGTGACGCTAGGCTGATTGTGACAGCAGTGCCGATTTGGGCTCAAGGAGAGATTGAGGGCGCCATCCTGATCAAGCAGAGTGGCAACAAGTTGTTGGCTCTGCAGTACGGAACTTTGCGCCGCTTCACCGTGCTCTTCCTTGGCGTTTTTCTGTTCCTGACTCTCGCTATCTTAATATTTTCAAGCAGACTTACTTACCGTGTGGGTAAATTGCAGCGGGAAACTGAGCTGGCTACCACTCCAGAGGGTCGCTTGCTCAAGGATCGGATTGTAGCCGGTGCTCGCGCCAGCGATGAGTTGGGTAATCTGACCCGCAGTATTTCCCTGATGCTGCAGAACCTCGGTCACTACACCCGCTACCTGGAAAAATTGCCCGATACGCTGGCACACGAACTACACAATCCGCTCAACGTGGTGAACTCCTCGCTTGAGAATCTCCAGTACCAGCATGCTGAGTTAACCGACGACAAGTATCTACAGCGCGCTCGTAACGGACTCAATCGACTGCGATCGATCATCACCAGCCTGACAGAAGCCGTTAATCTGAAAGATGCCCTGATCCAGGGGTCGGAACAGTTCGAGCGCTTCGACTTTGCTGCCTTGGTAACAAATTGTGTTGAAGGCTACCAGGCAGCCAATCCAGAGCATCGCTTTTTGGTCCAGGTTTTTCCAGGTACGCTGTTAATTGATGGCGCCCCGGATCGTCTGGCCCAGCTACTCGACAAACTGGTCGACAATGCGATCGAATTTGGGAAAAAAGACGGTTTAATCACGGTGACACTGCACCGGACGGATACCCAAGCGCAGTTAACCGTAGCTAACCAAGGCTCCTTATTGCCGGAAGAGATTGCCGAACGCCTGTTCGACCCGATGGTCTCAAGTGGCAAAGATGCCCGCAAGACACACCTCGGGCTCGGCTTGTATATAGTCCGTCTGGTGGCTGACTTTCATGGTGGTACGGTACAGGCTAGGAACCGCCGTGGCCTGGATGGCGTAGAGGTGACGGTAACCCTACCCCGCCCCGACCGAGATACCAGGCTGGATTGAAGACCCGAGCAGAGTTCGCTCCACCACGAGTCAACTCTATTCAGCCGCAACTGTCGCCCAGGCCATTGACGATATCGGCAATTTCCGGTTTGCCAATGGTTACCTCATCGCTCGATAGTCCCTGCAGCTCATGCGGAAACACCAGCCATTTATCCGTCTGATGGATAAAATAGTCTGGTGCCCGGCCGGTTCGATTCTTGGTAGGCTTGTACCACGGGGTCGCGATACGCAGGTCGTTGGGCATGTTGCGCCGACAACGCTCGCGAAGATCAGTAATCACGGCCTCAATACTCATGCCGGTGTCGAAGACATCGTCGACAATCAGCACATTGTCCTCCTGATTGAGTTTCCTGACCAGATATCCCAGGCCATGCACCTGGACCTTGTTCTGGGTGCTTTCAATCCCGGTGTAATAGGAGGTCCGGATGGCGATATGGTCAGTGGGAATCCCGGCATAGTCCAACAGTTCTTGAACGGCGATTCCGACAGGGGTTCCACCGCGCCAAATACCAACAATAAAATCCGGCCGAAATCCACTATCTATGATGCTTTTGCCCAGTAGGAATGAATCCCTTAACAGATCCTGGGCCTGAATAAACATTTTCTCTTCACTGGAACTCATAAAGTAAATATGCGCTCCCCAAGAGGCTATTGATTGCGACTCCCTTCAAGTTCTGGATCTCTTGTAGAGGTGTCGGCCGAGTCAGTTGCCGTAGCGTCCCCATTGGAGCGGTCAGTGGAGGTTGGTATTAAGGTCGGCGGGATGATTATCGGCTCAACTTTTTCAACCGGTACCGTTTCAATGGGAATCCAGCCGGGATCCGTTAGCCCCATTTCCGGTGGACTGATAAATACAACTTGGACCGGCAGCTCACGGCCCGGATAGTGTTCGCGGTACCTTGTCAGATTACTGCGCTGGATTCCGTAGCTGAAAAACACGCGACAACTACTACAGGTGGGCCCGCGGTAGGCAGTCTTCTGCTCGCCGTCAACCCAAGCATCTAGCCGTCCCTGACTACTTGACCAGTCGATGCGCAGAACAATTTCATGCCACTGGGCCTTAAGTTGATTTTCATCGATTAGTGGAAAGTACCGTTGTTCGTGGTCAAATGCACTGCCCAGCCAGAAGGCTCCGGTGCTGCCAACTTCTAGTACCCACGCCGGATGGGCGTCTGCATGCTGCAGAAACTGGCCATGGCGTGCCCGTGCCGGGTAAATATCTGGATAATCTTTGGGGAAGTAGAGGTGCCAGCGGTACCATTCGGTAGCGGATACAGGTCCCCGCGGACGGCGCATCTGAGCCATCTCGGTTCTTTCTGCCCCGGTACCACAATCATCGTAGAGTGGCGTAACGGAGCAGTCTCCGGCACGAAGTTCGAAGCGTTCTATTGGGTCGACTGGTGCCAGACCAGTTGGATCGTCTACGACTTCGTACCCCCACTGACGATCATTTAGAAACTTTTTAAACGTAAAATTGTTTTCGCTGGCCTCAACTGATGAGAGGCAGCCCGCTGCAAGCAAGAATACCGCTGCCAATATATGAATTAATCGTCGCATAACGAATGTTGCAGATTGTGTCAGTCACTGCTGTTACAAATAAAGGCCCTGGTGCCGGGGGCCGGACTCGAACCGGCATGGTATTACTACCGAGGGATTTTAAGTCCCTTGCGTCTACCAGTTTCGCCACCCCGGCCGCGTTGATTAATAGGGGAAAACCGGAGTTTGAGATTTAAGATATCTCCCGGTGTACCGCCTTTGCATCTCCATACTGAAAAATGGATCAAATCAGAGTCCAATTCTAGCACCCAGTCAAACCCTATAAACGGCGGCCATAGATACATTTTGCACCCCCCTTTGCCGGTTGCTGGACGTGCCAAGGTGGGTTAGCAGCGCGAATTTTCCTACCTTGCCTCGCCTACCGGGGTAGTGCGGGAATTTGCTCCAAGGATGATACGAACGCCCTAGGCCCAGACCCCTGCCCCGAGTATTGAATCACGGGGAAAACATCACCAGCGCGCTTGTGCGGCCTTTAGCGCCTCGTTTTCTGATTTAACCACTATCCCTGATTACGGGGCCGTACAGGCCTCTTCACGGGGTAGACGTCCGGGGGCAGGCCCAGGGTACGGGTAGCACATATATGTGTTGCGGTAGCCCTTATGGGCACGCTAGGAGGGCAAGCGTTGATGTTTGAGTATGAGCCTACTTTACCTGGGGGCCTAGAGAGCGAAATATTGTCTCAGCCTCGCCAGATCGATCCGCCGTCAATGATGATTTAGAGGGT
>Ga0208406_1000145_pt1 | contig 28826 bp, 26 predicted proteins | sample ETNtaG_15_FD_185769 | JGI IMG/M metagenome (GOLD analysis project Ga0208406, IMG submission 185769) | Marine microbial and viral communities from oxygen minimum zone, Eastern Pacific Ocean - ETNP201302PF89A (SPAdes) (version 2) | ecosystem: Environmental > Aquatic > Marine > Oceanic ...
ACAAAAGCGTATTATTGACACCATTGAAGCGAAAGCGTCTGACGACAATATGGGAATCATCACGCTGGAATTATTCGACAAATATAAAGAAGCTATATTCGTCTAAACCGTCCGGTTAAACCTAATAAAAAAATGCACTTTTTTTAACTTTCTTACTTAAGCGGAGGTGCCGGAGTTTGTTCTCTTGCATAGTATTCCAGACTGGAAATGCTGGGTCCGTAATCTTCCGTTGGGGCGCTGAGCATATGTGGATAATTTTCTTCAGCGAATTGCCTGATATGCTTTGGAATGATATCGATTGAATTTGATTTAATCATGGCTCCAACGTATACACAATGACCAGGTGTATCTCCCATTAACATCCAAGGTAGCCAGGGTGTTATGCGACTCCAGGTTCCATTGTAGTGCACTGAAGTTAATTCAGGATTTTGTAATTCGTCTAATGATACAAAATAGCGCATCATTTCAGAGACTTGAGCCATTGGACCTGATGATTCTCTGACCCACTTATCAGGTTGCAGCGCATTGGGATAATAAAGGTGCATATCAGTATTTAAAACCACGGTATCACCTATTATTCTCCAGGGGAAAAGCAGAGGAATTTTGATTGGCTGTTGTTTTTCCTTTCCTGGAAAATCTTCAGGAGCAAGGATCAGCCACTCACTGATCGTATAATTAAAGGGATCATTGGCGACGTGAACGACATTAACCACTTCTTCTGTCCAGGGATTGGTCCATTCATGAATGATTTCACCGCTTCGAGAATTGGTGTAGAAAATAACCTCCTTATTTAATCGACGAATCGTACCGTCCTCTTGCTGAGGCAGCAGTCGGGTACACAAAAATGTTTCAAATCCGCACAATTCTTTTACAGCCTCACCAGGCTTAACACCAAGAATTTGGCCATTGACATAACTAATTGATTCATTCTCTGAGTTTAAATCACCCTGGATTCTAGCCCAGGCGTCTCTGTTCCATGTATTGGATTGAAAATTTATTTCATGTTCAAATTCAATGGTCATTCTTTTCTCCTTGTTAACGCGATTCACGCATGATGTAATTAATAATTAATTTTCTTGTATCTGGATCTTCAATTCCTTCCATTCTCATCCTATTTCCAGGAATAAAATCTTTAGGATTGGACATGAAAGCATCCAATGCCTCTGGTGTCCAGATCAACCCGTTATTTTTCATCTGGATGAGTGCATCAGAATATGTGAAATTGTCAGAGATACCTGCAGGTTTAGCAAAAATACGATATAAACTTGGAGCCATTCGATCTCTATCATTAGCTTTTATTGAATGACAGAATCTACACTTGCCCCCATCCCAGTTGGAAAAGGCATCTGCTTCCATTTGCTTTTGTTCATCGCTGATCATTGGTAGTTCATTGAGATAATAATCTGGCAGATCCAGATTGGCAGTTAATTGCTTAATCTCATCTGGGGTGGCATTGGTTGTATTGGTCAATGGATAGGCACCAAATATTAGGTAGGGCAAATAACAAGATACTGCTAGTAAAATTAAAACCAAAAGCCAGTCTTTTTTCTTGCCAATTTTCATTGCTTACCCATCTTAATAATCAAGTGAAAATATTAAATCGCCAAACCCGGTAACGGATCATATGATAAATACCTATGAGTACAATAAACAAGATGATAGCGATATATAAAAATGCAAATACACTGTGAAGATAACCAGAAAAAACCCACAGAGCATGATTAACAGATTCCGAGCTCGATTGAAATTGTATCAACCCGTCAGACCAAGCGGTAACCACACCGGTAAGCCCCTGAGCAATGAAGGAACAATAAAGAGTAAACTGAAGAACATGCAATTGATTGAAAGCTTCTTGTGGTAATTTTTGTTGTTTGTTTTGAGGAGGGAAGTGCCACCAAATATAAACCCTGAGAAAACTAAATGCGAATAAGATGGAAGCAATTGCCAAATGAAAACTTCTTAACGAAGCCCTTTCAGGTGATTCGATCGGAACTCTAGGGGCCACAGACATGTTGATGAAAACCACAATGAATAGTACAAGAATTAGCCAACTTAATAACGTGGATGTCTTATCTGCTACTGTTGTTTTTTGTAAGTGATCCACGTTTAAAGATTTTGCATAAAGGTTTTAAAAGTGTCGACAATCGTTGCCGAGTCTAAGTCAGTTTCATAATTCTTGCCACTGATTTCTTTATAGGTTGCATCTGGTCTGAGTTCTTTTGCTACGTTAAAAAACGGATATAAAACATCATCTGGGGCACACATTATCAGCATGGGGCAATCAATTTGCTTAAAAAGGCTTATGAAGTCCTGCTCCCAAACCGATTCGTGTGCTTGGTGTACTGAATGATAAGCTCTCAAGGTGTCCAGCGTTTCTCTGTGGTGCAGTTCAAGGTGGCCTCTTGCTCCAAGGATATCTCCCACTAAATTCCACGCCATCATCAAGTGGCTGCCGTCATCGACTGGACTCCAATCTGCACCCATAGATGCTCGCATGACCTCTTTTTCTTCTACCGTTGCGGCAAAGGGACCGATCATGGTTATTGAGGAGATTAAACTTGGGTATTCATTGGCAATTTCGACTGCCATACAGGATCCTGTGTGGTGGCCAAAGAGGTGAAGTTTTTCCAATGAGAGAGCTTCAAAAATTTGTAGCAACCAATCGCAATATTCTTTCATAGTTGGGGTATTGACAGGGTCAAAACTTGCTCCGAAACCGGGGGTATCAATAGCATACATGGAGTGTTCATTTCCAAGTTGATTCATTATTGCTTCAAACATCCTTGAAGAACTGGGAACTTGATGCAGGAAAACAATCGGTAAGCCTTCACCTTCAACAAAGCGGATATGACACTGTCCCTCAGAAGTATCAATATATTTTTTTCTAATCATTTATATGCACCTCGTCAGGTTGTAATTTTGATTGAAACAGCATACCAGGGGCTCTTATTCTGACAATAATTGTAGCCAAAAGTAGCACACTATGCATTCCACATATGAAAAGGAATGGACCTGAAGGTCCCAGTTGATCAAATAGTCGACCCCCCAAAGCGGTCGCTGTTAGAATGCCTATTGCTCCAAAAAGCGTGCTGATACCTATAATCGAACCCCGTTGTTTAGCAGGAGCTTCTTGCCCGATCAGGCTACTTGTGGCTATGACGGTCCCAATGGCACTGCAGGAAACTAGAATAAAGAAGGGTAGATTGGAATAATTCAATGGGGAATCGATCAAGGCCATAGAACCATAGGCAATGGTTCCCAAAGTCATCGCCACAATCATGCCGCTTACCCGATTGATACGGTCAAGTATTGCGCCAAAAATAAAAGCCCAAACAATACTCACTAAATTGGTTACAACAATAACCCGGACAACTAGTTGGATCGAATCGGCTGCAGACAATCCCATCATTGCTCCACTCTGTATCGCCCATAGTGAGATAAATATGCCATTAACTGAAACATCTGCTCTTGCCAGAAACGTTGTCCCAAACGAGAGTGCGATTCTCGGGTTCTTAAATGATTGTATGCCGACTGTAACCAGCTCTTTTACAGAAGGTTTCTGACTCAATTTTTCCGGAGTTCCGCCTTTTAATCCCAGTTGAAAAATCAGTCCAGAAATCAGGAATACAATTCCAACAATGATCATTGTATATCGTCCAGATGTAACTGGATCGAGACCGTTGTTGGTAAAGTATTTGGGAAGTTGACCCAGTATAAAAGCGAAGACAGCAACACCTAAGGCATTCAATACCGAGTGCATGCTAATAAACTTAGCCCTTGATTGTTCCTTAGGATAATCATTGACGATGATTGCAATCGTTGAGGCAAGTGCAGCTGCACCTAAAGCAAATAGGGCCCGATACGCGAACAACTCACCTGTGGATGTCGCGAAGGGATACAAAGCAAAACCAATGGCCGAAACCACCGTTCCAAAAACCATGACTGATCGCCTGCCTATCCGATCTGCTAGGATGCCAAAAAATGCAACGAATAATATTGCTATAATTTCTTGAATAAAAGCTAAATCCCCACTGATGGTTCCTTGATTGGATTTCGGGATAGCAAGATTCTCCGTGAGTATATATCCTTGAATGAAGTTCATTCCAGCCAGTACTCCAATACAAATAAAGCAGGCGTAGAAATATGTAATGACATTGAACCGAGAGATTCCTGGTGCCAATTGTATTGGGCCGAATTTATTGTTCAAATCTTTCTCCATGCTCTAGTAGGAATCGCCTATGAATCATTTACCAGTAATGCACCCAACGAGCATTTTCCAGAAATTTTTTGTATGCGTCCTGTTTATTTTTAGGTAGGGTTTTTAGATACAGTCCAGAATCATATCGTTCCTGATATTGATCAAATACAGGTTGGTATAATTTCAAATGCAAATCTGGAATTCGATGTTTTTCTCTGAAGGCTTTGATTGGAATGGAAGCCGCTATTTTTGTCTCAAAAACCCCAGCCTTTGCTATTTCTAAGCCTCTAGGACCAAATATCGCAGAACGCCCTGGCCCTCCATAATTTGCATCGTCAAAAAAACCGGGGTTGCGTTCCCCAGTATTGATTGAGTTGTTGGCAATTAATGTATACAGACTGTTATGGTAGGAGGTGAGTCGCATATCCTCATATTCAAATCCACCGGTTGCAACTCGGCAAATAATTTCAGCCCCCTTAAAGGCCATACATCGAAATAACTCAGGTTCAAATTGAACAGCCGACATGGCGATGTTTCCAATATCAGTTTGAACAACAGGAATCACCTGATCTTGTCCATACATTTCTATAAAACGATCATAAACATCATATATGGAACTGGTGTACTGTTCTGATCCTGGAAATAGGCCACGGACATTTCTCTGTTTCCAATGTTTTGCAACAACATCACCATCAGGGCCCATCATCACCATTAAGTGTAGGATGTGTTCAGGCCAATCAGGATCCTTGGCGTATGTTCCGAAAACAATATAGCAGCCGTGTTCTTTGCATTTTTTTCCTATTTCTTCAGTTTCTACTCCCGGGACCTCGATGGCTACTTTGTAGTGCTCTTCCTTAGACCAATTACTGAATCCGGTGATGGGGAATTCATGAAAGCATATAAGATCACTTCTACCACCAAAGCCTTGAGTAATATCGATGCATTCCAGCAAGTAGTCCAAGTTTTTTCTTATGCCTTTAGGAGGATTTTTTCCATCTACACCCTGGACTCTGGTTTGGGCAATGGCGATCGAGATCATGTCTTTTTTTAAAGGAGCAGTGGAGTAGGTTCCATCTGCACGGACCATAGCATCTTTCTCTTTGTTTTCTGAGGGCATAAAGCTGCTCCTAGGACACATTAAATTATTTGAGACTATAGCATATATATCAGAGTTTGTAGTTGGGCCTAATTATTCACATTCATTGAATCTTGCAGTCAAAAAGAGAAGTGAGAATGACATAATTCAGCCCGGTACAGGTAAGCAAAAACGCATAAAATAATCTTATTGTTATAATGTGGAGTGTGGGAAAACCGATTACAACTGGTCAAGAGTATATTGAAAGTTTGCGAAATCGTGAGCTTTCTGTATATCTCTTTGGCGAGCAGATCGATGATCCAGTTGAACACCCCATCATTAGACCTTCTATTAATGCGTTAGCAGCAACCTACGATCTTGCACAAACAAACCCAGATTTAGCTGCTTCTGTTTCGCCTTATACCGGCGAAAAGATTAATCGATTTCTACATATTGCTGAGAATGCAGACGATCTTATTTTGCAGAACAAAATGCAGAGAAAATTAGGTCAACTAACAGGTACTTGCTTTCAAAGATGTGTTGGAATGGATGCTATTAATAGTCTGCATTCAGTGACCTATGACATGGACCAAAAATATCAATCAGATTATCACCAGAAATTTTTATCCTTTCTTACCATGGTGCAACATGGTGGGTTTGTTATCAGTGGAGCAATGACTGATGTCAAAGGGAATCGCAATTTATTGCCACATCAGCAATCTGATCCTGATCTTTACGTCCGAGTTGTGGATCGCAATGAAGATGGAGTTTTTATCCGTGGAGCAAAAGCCCATCAAACGGGGTGCATCAACTCGCATTGGTTGATTGTAATGCCAACATTAAGATTAACGGAAAAAGATAAAACATACGCTATTGTTGGAGCCATACCGGTTGATGCCAAAGGGATTACTTATATATATGGCAGACAATCGAGTGAAACCAGGCATATGGAAGAATCAACGATTGATACAGGCAATCAAAAATTTTCTGGACAAGAGGCATTGGTTATTTTTGAAAATGTTTTTATTCCGAACGAGTTTGTTTTTCTAGATGGTGAATATGAATTTGCTGCACCTTTGGTAGAACGATTCACTTGTTATCATCGAAGAAGTTATGTCTGCAAATCAGGGGTAGGGGATGTTTTAATTGGTGCCGCAGCTACTATTGCTGAATACAATGGTGTCGACAAGGCATCACACGTCAAAGACAAGCTGACGGAAATGACACATTTGAATGAAACAATTTATGGGGTTGGCATATCTTCCAGCCAGGAGTCAGAAGCCATGCCATCCGGTGTTTATATGCCTAATGATATGTTGGCCAATGTTTGTAAACATCATGTAACAAAATTGACTTATGAAATCGGAAGACTGGCACAAGATCTAGCAGGGGGTTTGGTTGCAACGATGCCATCTGAGAAGGATTTAAAACATCCTGAATTGGGTAAAATTATTCAGAAATATCTCAAGACTAAACCGGATCTTGACCCTGAAGATCGTGTGCGCATACTCCGTCTCATTGAAAATATGACATTGGGACGCAATGCTGTAGGGTATTTAACAGAATCTCTTCACGGTGCAGGCTCTCCACAAGCACAGAGGGTTCGAATTGCACAACAAATGCAATTAGACTTTAAAAAAGAATTGGCACGTGTCCTAGCCGGAATTATTCCAGAGCCAAAGGTGTAACTGTTGATTTAGTTCTTCAGCAGAGGAATAGGATCTAATACCCAATTTTTCTCAGTGTTTCTAGCTGGGCAAGGAACAGAATATGCGGTTTGATGTTCCTCTTCTTTCAGTTTTTTTGTATCAATCTTAAATCCTTTGCTTTTGAATCCTGCCAGTGTTTTTCGGTATTCGCCAACAACAGCATCTGATGGAACCAATATCTCTTTGTTCATGGTTGGAGGGGTAACAACGGGTTGAATGACATTTAAAATCGTAATGTCTTCTTTGGCAATAGCAAGGTTTCTCTCTGTAACCATCGCATCCATAGACTCCTCCATAAGCCAGTTACGCATGTTGACAAAAAATATCTGAGTGTGAAACTCATCAATTGGTTTTTCGAAAAAATATTGATGAAACCAACCAGTTTCTTTTTTGGTATGAATTTGTGTAATCAAAGCATTAGGACCATGGTATCCGCCTAAAACTTCGAGTTCACCAGACTCATCTCTTGCAGTCTCACCATAGGTTTTCTTATCCAGAGGAGGAGCATCAAAGACTTGAGAAAAATTTGCTCCCCATTGAGTTTGAGATATTTTAGTAGGGTTGACTTTGTAATCGTTTTTTACACCTGAGAATCCATGGGTTGGATGGACAAATTCATTGTGTGCCGGATCCAATCCATTTTCAATGGAGCGTTCATAATTATAATCAATATCGATGGTAATAGTCTCATTAGCACGCCATCCCTCAGCTTCATATTCCTCAATTTCATAGAGTCCTGGTCTTTCTTCCTCGGAAAGATCACCCAGAAAGGCAAAAATGATGTCATATTTTTCAATCACTGGATAACTATCAACCTTCGCTCTTGCTGGAGGTTTTTCGTTGTAACCAATAGATGGCACGGTAATACATTTTCCATCGCCATCAAATTGCCAACCATGGTATGGACAGGCGACTGCGTTATTTAAGCATTTTCCATCACCTAGAGAACCTCCACGATGAACACAGACGTTACTAAGACAGTGGGCTATGCCTTTCTGGTCCCTGAAAGCAACAAACTCAACACCAAGTATTTTTCGCTTGATCGGTTTATCTTCCAGTTCATTGGTTAAGCAAACGGGATACCAAAAATTGATATACATTTATTTTCCCCTATTAATCTGATCCAGATTGATTATATTCGTATCAGGCTAATAATTTAAGCCGGATAAGTAATTATTTGTAACAAGCATAGTGAGTTGTGACTATGATTTCAAAAGTGGAACAGAATCTATGACCCAACCCTTGGCTTTTTTTCTAGCTGGACTGGGAATGGCGTAAGCATGTGATAATTTATTTTCTCTAACGGTTTCAGTATCGATTCTCCATCCTTTCTCTTCCCATTTTTTCAACAACTCTCTATAGAGTTTAATGGGTTTGTCAATGGGAACAAAAAATTCATTGTTACTTTCATTGGGCGTCAATAGTGGCTTGACCCCTAACAGAACATCTCGGTCTTGAAAAGCAACCACTTGATTGCGTTCAATCACTCGATCATCATCTTTGGGATCAGTTAGAAAATTTCTGGTGGTAATGAGATAGAAATTAGTTTGGGTCTCATCGATTGGTGTTTCGAACGCATATTGATGAATAAAAACCTCAGGTGTTGGATGAATGTAAGTCCAAAGCGTTGATATGCCATGATGACCCGTTCCGGCTTCAATGAGTGCATTCTCTTTGCGGCCCGAAGCTTTCTGCATTTTTTTCTCTTTCAAAGGAGGGGCAAACATTTTACTGAATAATCCAGTTCCCCACTCGGTCGATGTGATATCAATCTCAGGAGCTTTATAGTCCTCATTTTCACCTGAAAAACCATGGCTAGGATGGACAAACTCGTTGTGTGCGGCATCGATACCATTCTCAATGGATCGTTTATAATCAATATCAAATTGCAGAGATTGCCACGTTGTTCTCCATCCCTCCATTTCATATTCTTTGACCTCAAGAATGGGACACCTTTCTTCTTCTGGAAGGTCGCCGAGAAAACAGAAGATTAGACCATAAATTTCTTTGGTCGGGTAGGAATCAATTTTAGCTCTTTTTGGTATTTTTGCATTTTTTCCCAATGAAGGGATTCGATGGCATATTCCTTCACCATCAAATTGCCAGCCATGATAAGGGCACTCCACGCAGTCGCCTTTTATTTTGCCACCAGCTAAGGATCCTCCCCGATGAATACATACATCGCTCAAACATCTTGGTTTACCAGATTGATCCCTAAACAAGACAAAGTTCTGCCCAAGCATTTTCTTTCGAATGGGTTGGTCAGTGAGATTGCCACTGGTTTCAGCTGGATACCAGAAATTGATAAACATAATGAAGTCCCCTATTCAAATTTTAGCAATCTAACCTATCTAAGAAATTACAATTCAACAATGATATAGATCAATTAACAAGGATTACCAAAATAATCGGTTTTCACTAAATTAATTATTTTCTTTGTTCTGATTGAGCAGTTTCTGTTTGAATCCTGTAGGTGTAAAGACCGCAATTAGGGTGATCATAATCACAGTTCCTAAAACAACTAGAATCTCAGTTAAGTATTCCTGGGGGTATACCCAGAATTCTACCAATAATCCCCATTTGCCAATCACTTCATAGGAACTGTATGCGATGATTGCGGTCGGAATGGCGTACCTGATAGCGGTAGTGACTTTCCAAAATTTAAATAATCTCCACAATAGATAAACAGCCCAAGTGGTATTTAGAACAAAGAAGGCGTAGGTAATGGGATGATAAGCACCAATAAATGCATCTTCATAAAGCAGCAAAAGAATTATGTAGAAAAACCAAATTACGTATATCGTTTCGAGTGCGGTTATGGCTGCAAAGTTTCTTGGATAGCCGGGAGTTGGTTTTCCTGTTGATAGTTTAAAATTTCGCTGAATCCATTTGAAGAAATTGCATTTTGTTTCTCGATTCAATAAAAAGTAGAGCAAGGTTGTTAATAGAACCCCAATCGAGGACTGCATCAATAAGTACTCTGGAAATCTATTGAGACTGCCATCGGGAAGAATTTGTTCAACTTCAAGATATTCTGCATAGAAAACAAAGGAAAACTCAACCCAGCCTGTCCACAGAAAAAGACCTGCAAAATAGCCCAACCAAGTTGCTGGCACTTCATTTTCTTTTTTCATCCCTATAAACAGGAGAATTCCTCCCAATATTCCAAGATAGAATGCCCCTTGGTATTGGTAGTCGGCGCCAAGAGTTTTTTCGACAAGCACCATCAGAGTGTGTCCCAATCCCTGAGTTAGAAATACTATTAGAAAGGCCAATATGCCTACATAAGGCGGTTTATAAAATACTTCTTTAACGTGGCTCATCGTCCTATTCTAACACCGGTTAGGTCACATTTTAATTGGTTGTTGATACATTGGTGAATTCTTAATATATAGATTATAGGAAAGTTCGAATACAATGCATTCTATATTTTGAAATGATGATAAAATTCAGCCTATTATAATATCGAGAAATCATGACTGAGATAGATAAAGTTATGTATGTTTTTCCTGGACAAGGATCGCAGTATCCAGGGATGGGACAAGACTTGTACCATAGTTTTGAAACGGCAAAGGTAATCTTTGAACAGGCAAATGATATTTTAAACTATGATCTAGTTAAAATTGCATTTACAGATCCAGATGATCAGATTGGGCTCACTCGTTACACCCAACCGATACTCTTAACACATCAGATGGCTTGTTTCAGGGTATTTCAGGAGTTAACGAGCTCAAAGATTACACCTGTTTTAGCTGCCGGTCACAGTTTGGGAGAATACACAGCATTAATTGTTGCCGGGGTTTTATCTTTCGAAGACGGTCTGAAGTTGGTCAGCAAACGAGGTGAATTGATGGGTGAATACGGTCAGGGTTCTATGCTAGCGCTGCCCTTGATGGGGGATGAGGCTCAATTGATTGCGGAAGATCACGGCTGTCAGGTTGCAACTATGAATCTGCCGCAGCAGACCGTAGTAGGAGGCAAAGACTCTGATATTGAAAAATTGGAATCTACTTTTGCCGAACTTTATCCAAGAAAAAGAGCTGTAAAACTCGATACTGAAGGCGCTTTTCATACGAATTTAATGAAAACAGCAGCATTGGCATTTAAAGAAACCTTGGAGAGAGCTAGTTTTGCTCCAACTACTATGGGCGTAGTCTCCAACTTCACTGCTGAACTACACGCGGAAGATGGATCGGCTACTAAGAATCTATTGTTCCAACAATTGTTTAAGCCGGTAAACTGGGTGGGTTGTTTAAAGACTTCCGTCTCATTTGGTATCCAAACGATCATAGAGTTTGGAGGAGGCATTGGTAAGGAGCTTGAACCAGAGAACAAAAGACCCAATCTTGAGTCGATTATTAAGAAGAATTTTAGAGCTCTTGAATACCCTATCGACTACTATCCGGCAATTAATTTAAAGACCGTTGAAGAGTCGGCACGATCTTTTTAGCAGGTGACGCAGAAAATAAAACAAAATTCTTTTCTATCTCTTTTGGAGTTATTGTTTTTTGTTTTTCTTGGTTTTAATCCTATACATGCAGAAATAGTGATTGATGGAGAACTCAGCGAGGCTGAGTGGAATCAAGCACAAGTAATCGAAGATTTTGTTGTGACTAGACCTTTTAGTCTAGAAGCTCCCACATACAAAACAAAGGTTTTGATCTATTCAGACCTGGAAGGCATTTACGTTGGCTTTGTTAATCAGCAACCCATGGAGACCAGGGATCGGAGAAGACACAATCGCGACATGCTCAAACAAGACTACGACCGGAATATCGTCGTCATCGATTTTGATAACAAAGGCAACAGTGCCTATATGTTGGGCGTATCCTTAAGCGAATCGTTAATAGATTTCACTATCACTAATGAAAGTGAAACTGATGGGGATTGGGATGGGGAATGGTTTGCTAAAACATCAGAATCAGAAGAAAACTGGTACTCGGAGTTCTTCATTCCTTGGACCATGGTATCGATGAATCAGCAAAAAGGTCCAAATCGAAAAATCGGTATTTCAACCAGTAGGCTGATTCAACATGAGGCAAAATACGTTGCTTTTCCGCAGGCATCACCTCTGAGGAAAAAATTTCTCTCCTTGTTGCACACCATTGAAGTTGTTCAGTCCAACCCGAGACGACTTGATTTTTACCCCTATCTTGTAAGTAAGGGCAATTTTGTGGATGACGATATGTCCTATCAGGCGGGTTCTGAAATATTTTTTGCCAATGGTAGCGGTGGTGAACTTAGCGTGACTCTCAACCCTGACTTCGGTCAGGTTGAAAGCGACAACATAGTCATTAACTATTCTGCACGAGAGACATTTTATTCTGATAAAAGGCCATTTTTTACTCAAAGCCAGTCCCTGTTTGAAATTTCCAATGAATGGTATCCTGGTTTTGAACTATATTCGATCATTCACACCAGAAGAATAGGTGCTCGTCCAGATTATGATTGCTCAAAGTATGGTTCTGACTCAGGTGGCAGTGATGAGGACGAGTTGCAATGTTTAAGCAGCCAAGAAATGAACAACGATATTGATGTGGCGCTCAAATATACTCAATTAGGCGATAAAACAGATTTCGGCTTCTTCGGTGCTTTTGAGCATGATGAGGATTTTAGTGAGGGTAAGGACTTTTTCGCAGTTAGAACCTCACACAGAGCTGGAAACCACAAAATCGGCCACATGTTGACCCATGTTGATCGAAGTGCTATTGACCGGGATGCCACTGTCAATGCATTTGATTATCAATTTACCCCAAACGACATCATAAAATTTGACAGTGTTCTTATGTTCTCTGATTCAAATCAGGAAAAGAGTGGATTTGGCTCAAGAAACGCTGTTGTTTTTGAGCACAACAAAAAATGGCGAAGCGGTGCCGAGTTCTATTATTACAATGACAAACTCAATATTGACGACATGGGATATTTGTATCGAAACAATTTGTTCTCTGGAGGGGCAAATGTGAGCTATACCAGAACCGATTTCACCAAAGATTCGCCGGTTCTGAGTCGAAGCTATAGTTGGGATTTTTGGAGTGAAAACAATGCAGATGGAGAAACCATTGACAATTCTATTGTATTGTTTTTCATGCAGCAATTCAAAGACACATCAAGCATCCATTTAAACATATTTACTAATAGTGAGGGAATAGACGATGATGTAACGCGTGGCAGTTTATCCGCACCATTTCTAGAAAGTGGCAAAGGACTGGCTACTGACTTTAACTACAACACGAGAATTATTGGAAAATGGCAAGCAGATTTAAATGTGTATGCACAAAAAAAGGACCGCCTTTCTTTTACTGAGCGTACCAGACGTGTATCGACAGGACTACGTTATTTTCCTTCCGACAATTTAAGATTCTATTTGCAACTATCCCATACTAAAGTTAATAACTGGTTTATCTGGAGGAGCGACAACCACTATGCTACTTATCAATCAAGGAATACCACGATTAAGCTGAATTCCAGGTGGTACCCTGATGATCGTCAGGAGTTTCAGGTTAAGCTTGAAATGGTGGCTTTCAGAAACCAGGATGGCAAAGGATGGACTGCTGATACCTTGGGATACCTCAATAGTTTAGGTACCTCAGAATCAAGCATCAATTCAGGAAGACTCTCTTTTCAGATTAGATACAAATATGAGATGGCTCCTCTGTCCAATATTTACCTCGTCTACACTAGGGGCGGAAATAATTATTTTGATGATGAGTCAGGGACAAGCAGGATTTATAGGGAAACATGGCGAGATCCAGAAAGCAATCGGTTGGTGCTGAAAGCTCGAATCAAATTCTAATTAATCCAGTAAAAAACCCTAACAAAATATAAAGCTTTTGATTATCACATCAGTTATTATTCTGCGATCAATATCAACTCAATAAAGGAATCTGTCGCATCTATTTCTTCGAATTGATTTGAATCAATGTATTTTTTAATTAATATTTTGATAATTAAACTTAAGTGACTAAAAAAAATAAATGACTAGTTTCATGAGGCATATTAATTTCAATGTTGTTTTTAATTTTTCTAGATTTCTAGTCATTGTTTTCGTATTTATTGCACAATTTACCGAAACTGCTCATTCGACAATTATCATTGACGGTGAACTGACTGAACCAGAATGGACACAAGCCCAGACACTTGATGAATATTCAGTAGTTATACCGTTCAGCCTAGAGCAACCTAGATACAGTACAAAAACCTTAGTGTATTCAGATGAATTCGGTCTTTATTTTGGTTTTATCAACCAACAACCAGAAGAGTCAAGGGATCGGAGAAAAAGTAATAGAGATATGCTACATGGTGACTACGATCGCAATATCGTGGCTATTGATTTTGATAACAAAGGCAATACGGGCTATATGCTGGGCATTTCTTTAGGCGGATCCTTGTTAGATTTTGCTGTTACCAACGAAACCCAGACTGATGGTGATTGGGATGGTGAGTGGTATGCCAAAACATCAGAATCTAAAGAGAATTGGTATTCAGAATTTTTTATCCCCTGGGCGTTAGTTTCGATGAAAAAACAGGAAGGGTCTACCAGAAAAATTAGAGTTGGTTTCAGTAGAGGAGTACAACACCTGTCCCAAACTTATGGCTTACCAGAAATAAGCCCAATGAGAACAAAATTTCTTTCACTCTTTATCCCAATAGAGGTTAATCAATTCCAACAAGGTCGATTGGATTTTTATCCGTACATTGTTGCTAGTGATGATTATGAAAATGATAATTCTGCCTACCAAATTGGTACAGATATCTTTTATACCAATGGTGAAGGCAGTGAAATAACGGCAACGATCAATCCAGATTTTGGCCAGATTGAAAGTGATAGTCTAGTTGTGAATTATTCTGCCAGAGAAACATTTTATAGTGATAAAAGGCCTTTTTTTACACAAAGCCACTCCCTCTTTGACATTCATGAGAACTGGTATCCAGGGTTTGAACTCTATTCCATCGTTCACACCAGAAGAATAGGTTCTGCTCCAGACTATGACTGTTCTCAATACGGTTTAGCTAATGGAGGTAGCAATGAAGAGGAATTGGAATGTGAATTGAGTGAGGAGCCGATCAACGATATTGATGCCGCTATCAAATACACGCGATTAGGTGAACAAACCGACATTGGTTTTTTTGGGGCTTTTGAACACGATGAAGATTTTAGTGAAGGGAAAGATTTTTATGCTTTTAGAACTCTCCATAAGTCTGGATACCACACCATAGGACACATGATTACACACGCTAAAAGTGGAGCTATTAATCGCGATGCAACAGTGAACGTAATGGATTATAAATACAAACCCTCGGATGTGATTACTTTACAAAACTTCGTGTTTCATTCTGATTCCAATCAGGAAGAGGGAGGCTTAGGTGTAAGGAGTGTGGTCACTTTTGAACACAATAAAAATTGGCGCAATGGATTTGAAATTTACTATTTTGATGAACACTTAGATTTTAACGACATGGGTTATATGTGGCGCAACGACCTTCTTGCAGGTGGTGGTTTTGTCAGATATGAGAATACAGATTTTGGTGAAAATTCCAGGGTCTTGAGTAGAACTTATAATCTCGATTTTTTTGATAAAAACAATTCAGACAATGATAATTTAAAAGAATTTATCTCATTGTTTTATAGTCAAAGGAATAAGAATCGGTCCAGCTTCAATTGTAATTTATTTTATAGCCCTCATGGCAATGACGATGAAGTCACTCGAGGAATGGGTATGGCACCATTCATTCAATTACGAAAAGAACTTGATTTCGATTGTGGGTATAGAAGTGGCATGAGAGGGAAATGGCAATGGAATTTGACTCTATCATCAGGCACTGGAGATTATTTTGTATTTAGTGCGGATAGGAAATCCATTAGAACTGGAGTTGGTTATTTTCCACAAGATAATTTGAAATTTAATTTTCATTTGCACCAGACCAAAACTGATAATTGGTTTATTTGGACAGATGTAAATCAATATGCAAGTTATGAATCAAAAAATACAAGAATCTCTACTGACATGAAATGGTATCCAAGCGAACGTCAAGAGTTTCAAATAAAGTTACAAGCTGTTGCTTTCAGAAATCAACAAGGACAAGGCTGGATAGCAGATGAAGCTGGTTATCTCAATAGCACGGGAGCAACTGTGGAGAGCATTAATTTGGGAAAAATTGCTTTTCAAATTCGCTACAAGTACGAGATTGCTCCACTATCAAACCTTTATCTCGTCTACACTAGGGGGGGTGACTACTATTTTGATGATGAAGCAGGCACCAGTAAGATCTATCGTAAGACGTGGGACAATCCAGAGAACAACAAACTGGTTCTAAAATTACGTATCAAGTTCTAGTAGTGGTGCTGATATAAGGATAAGTTTTTTCATTTATTATCCTACTAAAAGACCAACCTCATTTGTGAGGCTTGGTTTCTATATTTAATTGACCTGCTAAGCCTGCGCTTCGGTGTTCTTCACTTTTTTGATATTCCTTATCCATCATCATCGAAAGCATGGCCTTTTTGTTTGGGTATTCTGCAATTGCAACCCAATCCCAGAGCTCTTCAACCTCTCCGAGAACCAATCGACTCACTTCTCCACTAAATATAATTTTTCCACCCACTTTTCGAAGATGTTGTTGAACCTCTTTTGCGTATATTTGGTAAGCCTCTTGTCCTTTTAAGTCAGTTTGCCTTCCATCTTTATACTCGGCTTTATCTTTAAACTTTAATAGGTTAACCATGTGGATTGTTGTTTTTGTATCACCAAGAAAAAACCCAGCCATCTGTTTGGCATTTGGTCTAAGTTTGTTTTCAACTTTCATGTCATGCTCTTGATTCCATCTACTGCTTCTTTGGTCATAATGCCTACTGGCTTATTACAAACTCGACAAATTTCAGCCATCCTTACTATCTCCTTTAATTTGCTTGTTCAAGCTCAATTAATGATCCCATAAAGTTTTTTGGATGTAAGAACAGTACAAGTTTGTTATTGGCTCCAAGATAGGGCTCACCCGTACCTAAGATTGTCATTCCTTGGCTGGTCAATTGATCTTTGGCAGCGAAGATGTCTTCAACCTCATAACATAGATGATGAATGCCACCTTTAGTATTTCTCTTTAAAAAACTATCAATTGGTGATTTATCTCCCAATGGTTGTATCAATTCTATTTTAGTGTTTTCCAAATGAACAAAAACAGCAGTTACGCCGTGTTCGGGAAGTTCATGGGGGTTTGAAACTTTTGCTCCCAATACATCTCTATAGATTGATGTAGCCTGTTCTAGATCTGGCACCGCAACAGCGATGTGATTGAGTTTTCCTATCATTTATTGTTCCTCAGCTTGCTTAAAAAATTGGCAATGATATTTTTTGCTTCTGCTTTTACCGACCGATTTTCTTCAGAGATTTTTTCTTGCATAGTCTTTAATTTATTCTGGATCTCTTCATCTTCATCGAGCGCGTCAAGTAATCCTTGTCTGGTTTCTTTTATCAGCCATTTTTCTTTTTGCTGGTTTCGGTTGCTCTCCAATTGGCGACTGGTTAATAGCAGTTCTTGTAAATTCTGGATGGACTCCCAGCATTTTTCAAGTCCTGTTTTTTCAAGGGCAGAACAAGCAATGATGGGTACTGACCAATCTTTGATTCTTGGTTTCATCAGTTTCAAGGCATTTTTATAGTCCAGAACCGTGCTCTTTGATGAAGATTCCAGATCGCCATCGGATTTATTGACTACAATGATGTCGGATAATTCAGTGATGCCTCTCTTGATTCCTTGCAATTCATCACCACCACCCGGGTTCAGGAGTACAATGAAAATATCAGTCATTTCAAACACTTCTGTCTCAGATTGTCCGACTCCAACGGTCTCCACCAGAGTGACATTAAATCCGGCCGCTTCAACAATGGCGATGGACTCTCTTGTGGAACGATTTACACCACCTAAATTGTCGCCCGAAGGTGAAGGCCTAATGAATACATTCTTATCACGACTGAGAGATGCCATTCTTGTTTTATCTGCCAGAATGGAACCACCACTGATGGATGAAGTGGGATCGACTGCCAGAATGGCCAATCGATTGCCTTCTTTCAGAATCAGCTGCCCAAGCGCTTCGATAAAAGTAGATTTGCCCACACCCGGAGTGCCGGAAATACCAATTCTTATGGAAGATTCATTGGCAGTGCCTAGTTGTTCCAGCAATGCTTCAGCAATGGCATGGTCATCGGCTTTTATTGATTCCATCAGGGTGATTGCTTGCGCAATCGCTTTTCTGTCACCCGACTTGATTCCATCAGCCAAGTCAACTATTTCAGATGCTTCCAATTCAATCCTCAAATTCAAGAATAGTTTGATCAACCATTAGATTATCGCCTTCTTTTGTCAATATCGATTTTATTTTTACGTCATCAATCGCTCGCAAGCTGTTTTCCATTTTCATTGCTTCAACAATAGCTAATTCTTCTCCTACTTTGACATGTTGCCCCTCTTTGACACAAATTTTTACCAAAAGCCCGGGCATCGGGGACAATAAGAATTTTGATAGATCTGGTGCTATTTTTTCAGGCATCAACTGGTTTAGCTCTGCGGTTCTGTTGCGTGTAACCAATGCTTCCAGAACCCGACCACGATAAGTTAATCGATAGCCAGGATGTAGATTCTCAAGCTGAAAGTAATAAATATCATCATCAACCCTAGCTTTCACGATCGGGTTATTAGGTGTTGAGGCTAAATCAACAATTAGGACGCTTGAGTCAATCAGGATTTCTGTTGTTTTTGATGATTTCTTAATCATCAGATCAATTTTTTTCTTGTTGAAAGAAATCGACCATGAAGATTGCTTGGTCTCATTGGTGAGGACAGTTTGGTATCGTTCTATGTTGTTTTGATGAATGCAGGCCAGCACCGAGGCGACAATGAGCATTTCATTCTCACTCGCTACTTCTCCTTGAAAACCATCCGGAAATTGTTCCTGTATAAAATTTGTTGTGGTATTACCTTCTCGATATTTCTTTTTCTGCATGATTGAGCTTAAAAAATTTATATTATGAGAAACACCTGAAATATGGAATTGATCCAGAGCGAGTAGCATTCTGTCAATGCTTTGTTCACGATCTTCCCCATAAGCAATCAGTTTTGCAATCATCGGATCATAGAACATGGATACATCACTGCCTTCTTCAATGCCTGTATCGATTCTGATGAAATCCAAATAATCTGGAGCACAATATTTACTCACTCGACCGATGGATGGCATAAAATCCCGGTAAGGATCTTCTGCATAAATTCTTGTTTCAATTGCTGAGCCTCTGACTTGTAAATCTTTTTGCTTAAATTTCAGAACTTCTCCTGAGGCAATCCGAATCATTTCTTCTACCAGGTCAAGCCCGGTGACCATTTCGGTGACCGGATGTTCGACTTGGAGTCTTGTATTCATTTCTAGAAAGTAAAACTTCTGATTCTTATCAACAATGAATTCAACAGTACCAGCAGATTCATAATTTACAGCTTTGGCCAACGCTACAGCTTGTTCACCCATTGCTACTCTAGTTTTATTATCAATAAAAGGTGATGGCGCTTCTTCCACTACTTTTTGGTGTCTTCTTTGTATGGAGCATTCTCTTTCGCCGACATAAATAGTATGCCCTTGTTGGTCGGCCAAGATTTGAATTTCGATATGATGAGGCTCGGTAATGTATTTTTCTGCAAAAACTCTGTTATCTCCAAAACTTGCCAAACTTTCATTTTGAGCTCTGATAAATCCATCTGCGCATTGTTGATCATCGTAGGCAATACGCATTCCTTTGCCGCCCCCTCCGGCACTCGCTTTTAGCATGATTGGGTATCCGATTTCATTAGCAACTTCAACAGCTTGTTCTGAATTTTGGAGTGCTTCGTTGAATCCTGGTATCACATTAACACCTGCTTTTTCGGCAATTATTTTTGATTGTATTTTATCTCCCATGCTAGTTATTGCTTGAGGTTTGGGACCGATAAATATAATGTCTTCCTGCTCTAGAGCTTCAGCAAAAGTTTCGTTTTCTGCCAAGAAACCATAGCCGGGATGAACCGCATCGGCTTTCGTTTGTTTACATGCTTTGATGATATTTTCTATGACAAGATAGCTTTCAGAGGAGACTGATCCACCGATGTGAACAGATTCATCAGCTTTTGATACATGCAGGGCGTTTTGATCTGCATCGGAATAAACGGCAACCGTTTTGATCCCCATTTGATTGCACGTTTTGATTACTCTACAAGCAATCTCTCCACGATTGGCAATCAGTATCTTTTTAAACATTTTTTCTAAAGCGGTATGTTGTCGTGCTTTCGCCAAGGATTGGATTGATCTTTATTTTTTAACATTTCAAATGAGTGACATAATTTTTCACGTGTTTGATACGGTAAAACGATATCATCTATATAGCCACGACTGGCTGCTATAAATGGATTTGCAAATTTTTCTCTGTATTCATTCGTTCTTTTTTCTATTTTCTCTTCATCGCCAATATCTTGTCTAAAGATGATTTCTACGGCACCTTTTGGACCCATAACGGCAATTTCAGCTGATGGCCAGGCAAAATTGATGTCACCTCGTATGTGTTTTGAACTCATCACATCATATGCACCGCCATAGGCTTTTCGGGTGATTAATGTGACTTTAGGTACCGTAGCTTCAGCGTAAGCAAAGAGAAGTTTGGCTCCGTGCCTGATAATTCCACCATGCTCCTGTGAGATTCCAGGCATAAATCCTGGAACATCCACCAGAGTGAGTAGAGGAATGTTAAAGGCATCGCAAAAACGGACGAATCGACCACCTTTAATAGAGGCATCAATATCAAGACACCCAGCAAGAACAAGTGGCTGGTTCCCCACTACTCCAATGGTGGATCCATTCAGTCGGATGAAACCAATAACGATATTTTGTGCATAATTGGGTTGTATTTCAAAAAAATCACCCTCATCGGCAATTTTATTGATCACTGCTTTGATATCGTAGGGTTTAGCAGGATCATCAGGTACTAAAGTATCTAAAGAGTGTTCTGCTCGTTCAATGGGATCCTTTGTGGGAACCATTGGCGTCTTTTCTTTATTGTTTTGCGGAAGATAGCTGAGGAATTCTCGGGTCATCAATAAAGCTTCGGTGTCGTTTTTAAATGTTAGGTCTGCCACACCAGATTTTCTACTGTGAGTAGATGCGCCTCCCAACTCCTCTGCTGTGACTTCTTCATGGGTGACTGTTTTAACGACATTTGGTCCCGTGACAAACATGTAAGAACTGTCTTCAACCATAACAATAAAATCTGTCATTGCTGGCGAATACACTGCTCCACCTGCACACGGCCCCATGACGAGGGAAATTTGTGGAACGACACCTGAGGCCAATACGTTTCTTTGAAACACTTCAGCATAACCGCCAAGGGACACGACGCCTTCTTGTATTCTTGCACCCCCTGAATCATTGAGCCCAATTAATGGTGCACCATTACGAACTGCGTGATCCATAACTTTGCAAATTTTTTCTGCATGGGCTTCCGATAATGATCCTCCAAAAACGGTAAAATCCTGGCTGAACACATAAACCAATCTACCATTGATCTTGCCATAACCGGTGACTACACCATCACCTGGTATTTTTTGCTCTTCCATGCCAAAGTCGACCGCTCGATGCTCAACAAACATATCCCACTCTTGAAAACTATCCTCATCAAGAAGGATATCAAGCCGTTCTCTGGCGGTTAATTTACCCTTGGCATGTTGCTTTTTTATCCGATCTTCGCCACCACCTAATTTTGCAGCATGGGCCCTTTTTTCCAGTTCTTTAATATTTTTTTTCATACACTCTTAACTAATTAGATCCAAAACTTCCATGGCTGCTTCGGCGATATTGGTGCCGGGGCCAAATACAGCTCCAACACCCGCAGCTTTAAGATCAGGAATGTCTTGTTCGGGGATGATGCCACCACAAACCACCACGATGTTTTCTGCTTGTTCATTCTTTAATGCATCAAGTAGCATTGGGACCAAGGTTTTATGACCTGCAGCCTGTGTTGAAACACCAAGGATATGTACATCATTTTCAACCGCTTGCTTCGCAGCTTCTTCCGGAGTTTGAAACAAAGGGCCAATGTCGACGTCAAACCCCATGTCTGCGAATGCCGTGGCAATTACTTTAGCTCCCCTGTCATGGCCGTCTTGACCTAATTTAGCAACTAAAATCCTAGGTCTTCTTCCAAAATCTCTTGTAAATGATGAGATTTTTTCTTCAATTTTCATAAAATATTCATCCCCATCATACTCACTACGATACACTCCACTGATCGATTGGGCTACTGCTTGATGACGGCCGAAAACATTCTCCATGGCCGTTGATATTTCACCAACGGTTGCTCTTTCTCTGGCAGCATCAATTGCAATTTCTAATAAATTAACTGTCTCATCTCTGGCAGCAGTTTCTAATTTTTCTAATGCTTCTTGGCATTGTTTTTCATTGCGATTGCTTTTGACAGACTGAATTTTTTTAATTTGCTGATCCCTGACATCCCGATTATCAATTGAGAGGATTTCAACAGCTTCTTGATCCTTTGAAATATAATTGTTTACACCAATGATTATTTCTTCTTTTTTATCAATTCTAGCTTGCCTAATGGCTGCTGACTCTTCAATTCGTAACTTTGGAAGCCCTGCTTGAACCGCTTTAGTCATCCCACCGAGTTCTTCTACTTCCTCAATCAATTTTCTTGCCTCATTGACAAGCGATGCTGTTAAAGATTCAACATAATAGGAACCTGCCAAGGGATCAACGACTTTGGTTATGCCGGTTTCCTCTCTCAAAACCAATTGGGTATTTCTTGCAATTTGGGCAGAGAATGGGGTTGGCAGAGCCAAGGCTTCATCAAACGAATTGGTATGGAGCGATTGTGTTCCTCCTAAAACCGCCGCCATAGCTTCTATTGTTGTTCTAATGATGTTGTTGTGAGGGTCTTGACTAGTTAGGCTCACTCCAGAGGTCTGGCAGTGTGTTCGCAGCATTAGAGATTTTGGGTTTTTGGGACTAAATTCTTTTTCAATCAACTCAGACCACAACACTCTAGCAGCTCTAAGTTTTGCAACTTCCATAAAAAAATTCATGCCAATCCCAAAGAAGAATGAAAGCCTAGGAGCAAATGCATCCACCTCCAATCCCTTATTTATCGCCGCTCTGACGTATTCGATACCGTCTGCTAAAGTGTAAGCCAGCTCTTGTGTACAAGTTGCTCCTGCTTCAAGCATGTGGTACCCAGAAATGGAAACAGAATTAAATTTTGGTAAATATTTTGATGAATAATAAATAATATCTGCAACGATTCTCATCGAATCGTTAGGTGGGTAAATGTAAGTATTACGAACCATGAATTCCTTTAGAATGTCATTTTGTAAGGTTCCATTGAGCTCTTCTTTAACCACTCCCTGTTCTTCCGCTGCAACAATGAACATAGCCATAATTGGTATAACCGCACCATTCATAGTCATCGAAACCGACATTTTATTGAGAGGAATTTGATCAAATAAAATTTTCATGTCTTCAACCGTGTCTATTGCAACACCTGCTTTACCCACGTCACCAGTAACCCTAGGATGATCCGAATCGTATCCTCGATGAGTGGCTAGATCAAAGGCAACCGATAACCCTGTTTGACCAGCATCGATATTGTCTCGATAAAACTGATTGGACTCTTCAGCAGTTGAAAACCCCGAATATTGTCTAACCGTCCAAGGTCGTTTTGCGTACATGGTTGCTCTTGGGCCTCTCAGGTAGGGAGGCAAGCCAGGAAATGAGTCCAAGTGGTCGATTTCTTCTAGATCATCTGCCGTATAAAGTGGTTTGACTGTGATCCCTTCCAGTGTCTTCCAGCTAAGATCTTCAAGGGACTCACCTTGAAGTTCTTCATCAACTTTTTGTTGCCAATCTTCTTTACTAGATTTGCTCATTTTCCTCTTTCTGTAGTGATCAAAACCGTTACCGGTCTATTGTATAGGTCTGTACTGATCAATCATAGAAGTTAACCCTATAACGTAATTGATTTATTATTCAATTGTATAAAAAATTACAAATTTGATAGTGCAGAGTTATAGTTAGTGTTAGTTTAATAATTAGGAAGAGTATTATGAAATTAGGAATAGGATTGGGTTATTCACCAGCCAAGTTAACAATACCCATGGAAGATATTTTGGAGGCTGAGAAACTAGGATATGATTCAGTTTGGTCTGCAGAATCCTATGGTTCTGATGCTGTTTCTGTTGCCGCATATGTTTTGGCTTCAACCACTAAAATCAAAGTAGGAACCGCAATCATGCAGATGCAGGCTAGAACACCAACCATGACTGCAATGACTGCTTTGTCACTCAATGCACTATCAGGGGGTAGGTTTTTACTCGGACTCGGGCCCTCAGGACCCCAAGTAGTGGAGGGTTGGTATGGACAACCTTATGGAAGACCGCTCACACGAACAAAAGAATACATCTCAATCGTCAGGAAAATCATAGCCCGAGAAGCAGCCCTGACACACGAAGGTTATCATTATCAAATTCCCTATACTGGTGAAGGCTCAAGTGGTCTTGGCAAACCATTGAAAAGCATTCTTCACAGCACCAGTGATTTAAAAATTTATACTGCATCCATCACCCCCGCAGGGTTAAGGTGTGCGGGCGAGGTTTCCGACGGAGTTTTCCCTATGTGGATGAATCCTGAGAAGTTTAATCTCATTGGAGATCATGTTGAAGAAGGCTTTGCAAAAGCGGGTGAGAGCAAAGGTTACCAGAATTTTGATGTTGCTCCTTTTGTTCCTGTTGTTATGGGTAGTAATGTTGATTTTTGTATCATGGCGATGAAACCGATGATGGCACTTTATATCGGGGGCATGGGAGCTAAATCCAAAAATTTTTATACCGACTATGCGAAACGACTTGGATACGAAGAAGCCGCTGATACCATTCAAGATCTATATTTGCAGGGCAAGAAAGAAGAAGCCACTATGGCTGTTCCAAATGAACTTGTTGACGAGTGTGCCTTGATTGGCCCAGCTGAAAGAATTAAAGAGCGACTGCAGCCCTGGAAAGAATTGGATAAGACAGGGAAGATTGGCACCTTGGTATTAGGCAATATGTCAAAGGAAGCTCTAAGAGTAATTGCCGAAGAAATACTTTAGAGATCGTTGTGAAAAAAGCGGGATTAATTTTAATTTTGATTACTGCTGCTTTGCTTTTGGGGTATGGAGCTTATGAAATGATCCTAGATCAGGAGATGTCATTGTTGGTCAAAATCGCTGTGGTTGGTTTGTACTTAGGTTTTGTTATAGTATTTATTGCTGTTTTGTTGCAAAGAATAAAAGAACAAAAATCAGATAAATATATTGAAGTGGAGAAATAATATGCTTGTTGTAACCAGCCCAGATATTCCAGGCAGAACCATTCTTAAAACTCTTGGTATCGTTAGAGGCAGTTCAATCAGGGCTAGACATATTGGAAAAGACATTGTTGCGGGTCTCAGAAATATTGTCGGTGGTGAGATTCACGAGTACGAAAAATTGCTTGCTGAAAGCCGAGAACAAGCCTTGGATAGAATGAAAAAAAATGCTAAAGAAGTTGGTGGCAATGCCGTTATCAGTATGCAGTTCACTACATCAGTTCTAATGGGTGGAGCAGCTGAGATGATGGCTTATGGCACTGCAGTTGTCATCGAGGAGGAGTGAACAATGAACTATAAGTCTTGGTTCCGTTTTCTGATCATTTTTCCAATGGCATTGGTTATTGCTGCCGTTGCTCTTGATTTCAGTTATCCATTTCCTGAATCAGTTAGCGAATATTATGCCTTGCTAGCAGTGGGTGGCTTCAGCAGAATTTATTATGCCTACTTATTTGCTGCTCTTGCTGGTTTTATAGCAGACATGTGCCTCTTTTTCTTTGTTAAGAATTCAAGGGAAATTTGGCTCATTTTGATTTCAGTATTTTACATACTAGGAGCAGTGATGCCTGAACTTACCATTATGTCTCCAGCTTCCATTGTGATGGTACAGGTCGCTTCATTACTGGGAGGAATAAAGATAACAGTTGCCTATTATTCTCCTCATATTAGAGACTTGTTTTGAGTGCCTAGACTTATAAAAAGGGGGCTAGTTATAGCCCCCTTTTCTTCATTATCCCAACAACTTCTTTTTTGAAGTGAGGGATATTTTTTTGGGTTTTCGATGTTCTGGAACAATCTTTTCCATGCCTATGTATAGCATTCCATTGGACAAGGCTGCACCTTTAACCACCATATCGTCGGATAGAATGAATTTTCGTTCAAAATTTCTAGCTGCAAGCCCTTGATGCATCAATCCATCAGCGGCTTCCTTAGGTCGATTACCTTTGATAGTTAAGTTTTCTCCGGTAACCTCAACATCAACATCACTTTCATCAAATCCAGCAACAGCTAATTCGATCGTGTATTGATCATCAGATAATTTTCTGATGTTATAAGGTGGATAATTTGCATTTTGAGACTTTGAGTTTGCCAGCAGTGACAGGGTATCAAAGGTTCTATCAAAACCTACAGCAAACGGTGAGATGTCTCTCCATACTGAATCAAATATTGTATTAACCATAATTTTCTCCTTTTTATTAAGCAAGTTAATCATTTATTTGTAGATCCAATTAATGGCATCTACGTTCTAGATATATGGATAATATGATGGACTTCAAGTCATGGAACAGAAAATAATATAGCAAATCTGTCAAGACCAAAAAATGACTTAGATCAAACCTCAGTCAAAGTTCACAAATTGTATATGGTTAAAATCTAGTACAATTGATTAATGACAGATAAAAATAAAAAAGTGTGGGAAGTAACCCATAATAATTCCATCGTTAGGGTTGAGAACTGGTGGACAATAATTGGTGGAACGAGGAGTGAAATAAGTCTCTACGTAGATGATAAGTTGCTAGACAGTTCAGATGAAAATATTGTTCACCCAAACAAGCCGATCTTAACAGCATCCAAAGTTACAGATGCTATTGAAACCATTGAAGTCTATGTAACAGGTTTTTTTACAGTAAAGGTTTCAATTCTGATAAATGGAGAGAATGTGCATACTGATAAGATAAATTTCTTTGAGAAAATATTGAGCAAGCTGCTAAAGAGATAATAACTTAGTCAAATTTCACAAATTGTTGATGAAATTAGAGGCTTTCAATTAAGTTATAATTCTAAGTATGCGATTCGAAAACTTTTCAAAATTCTTTATTTTTTCAATAATTGGATGCATAACCATGATGCCAGTTTTGATCGGTCCAGCAATAGTTGGCACTTTGGTAGATCATGGAGGTTTCAGTGAAGAATATGCCGGTTGGGTCATGGCATCTGGATCTTTTGGATCAGCATTAACATTACTCATTATTTCAGTCTACATCCACCGCTTAAATTTGAAGCGACTAGCTTATGTTTGTCTATTTTTAGCAATATTTATTGACCTATATTCATCATTCAATGCAAAACCTGAGTTTTATTTTTTAATGATTAGATTTTTACTAGGCACTCTGATAACCGTGGCAAATATTGCTGTGTATACTTCAATAGCATCATTTCAAAACTATGAGCGGGGATATGGTTTATTTGTCTTGATGCAGTATTCGCTCAGTGGACTAGGTCTATATTATCTAATTCTATACTCAGATTTTCTTGGTGTTCAAGGCTTGTATTTATCTTTAGCGATCTTGGATTTTATTGCATTGTTAATGGTCAGAAGTTTTCCTGATCTGCAAATGCAACCCACATCAAACCAAGACTTAAAATCGGAATTGAAAGTGTTGTTAACAGGAGCAACTGTTTTTGCAGTTCTTGGTTTTGGTATTCATGAAATGTCAGGCGTAGCTCAATTCACTTACATTGAAAGAATAGGTGTAGCCATTTCTATAGAAGATCAATCACTGAGTAAAATCATGTTGATTGGATCTCTGTTTGGTATTCCTGGATCAATGGTATGTATTGTAATAGGCAAAAGATTTGGTTTACTGCCGCCATTTTTATTTGGATTCTTAGGATGTCTTTTAGGCATGAGTCTCTTAATCATTTCAAAAACTGATCTAACTTATACAATAAGAATGTGTTTAATGGGATTTAGTTGGTCATTACTTTTGCCATATATTCAGAGCTATCTTGCGAGTTTAGATAAAAAGGGAAGCGCCCTTGCTGCAGGTAATTCCTTTGCCACAATAGGGGCTGCAACCGGGGCAGCACTTGGAGCACATCTTGTGGGCCAAAACAGTAATTATGATGGTCTTTTGCAAGTTACAATATTAATTTATATGGTCGCCGCCTCATTTTTTATCATTTCAATTAAAAGGAGACATTCGGTCCATGAGTAATTCAAAAGTGAAAGATCCAAGAGATCTTGGTTTGTTTATGCCCGGTGAATGGGAAAAGCATACCTGTTGTTGGATGGCATGGCCTGCTCGAGTTGATTTATGGCCCAATATTGAGGCTACCATAAAATCTTATGCCGACGTTGCTAATGCGATTGCTGAGTTTGAACCAGTGAATTTATTGGTTTTGCCATCGATGTTAGATGATGCTAGAGCTTATTTGTCCAAGAATGTTGAGATAATTGAGATGTCTATTGATGACTCTTGGACCCGTGATTCTGGACCAAATTTTCTTATAAATGATTCAGGACTTCTAGCTGGTTCGACATGGGAATTTAATGCTTGGGGAGATAAATTTAGACCCTATGATCAAGATGCTTTGATGGGATCTCGAATACTTGATTTGGTGGGTGTTGATGAGTATACATCAACGATGATTGCAGAAGGAGGGGGGATAACAGTTGATGGTGAAGGTACTGTTATAACC
>Ga0208406_1000148_pt1 | contig 28617 bp, 23 predicted proteins | sample ETNtaG_15_FD_185769 | JGI IMG/M metagenome (GOLD analysis project Ga0208406, IMG submission 185769) | Marine microbial and viral communities from oxygen minimum zone, Eastern Pacific Ocean - ETNP201302PF89A (SPAdes) (version 2) | ecosystem: Environmental > Aquatic > Marine > Oceanic ...
CATCAGTGAAGGTTCCACCGATATCAATGCCGACTTTCCAACTGCGGTTCAAGGTAATAAGAGAGTGCCAGGGCCAAAGCTTCATTGTGCCTGACGAGAGCCTGTGGGGTCTTCAGATCTTGCACTGAATTTGCTATTGTTCGTTCAGCACCTTGATCTCGGTCAAGGTCTAGGTGCCCGTTCCATAGCTTGTCGTTGAGGAATTCGCTGCAATCGTTACCGAAAAGGACAATCTGCTTCGACGCTAAGCCGCTCGACAGCCCGCCAACCAGAGATGGAACTTGAGGCCCCGATTCCGGTACTCCAAGCGACCCAGCTCATGTCGCTGGCTTTTGTTTTTGGCGCCAAGGGAGCACGCCTAGGTCAAAACATCGTCGACCCACGCCCGGTCCTAGGAGTGAAAGACTTGCTCGACTAAAAACGACCGTTAACTGTCACCATGTCAACCAAGAGCTACTCTGGCGAGTGGCTGTCTAGATCAGGCAGAAAAACGTTCGAGATTCCTTGCTATATTATTTCTATAGAACGTGAAGTGATAAGGCGAGGGCCTGATGGAAATAGGACAATAGGACAATAGGACATTGAACGACAATATCTGGCTTTCCCACGCAGCTGACCTTGCCAACATCGTCAAGCACGGCGCGTCGATGGCTGTAAGTAAAACCGATGCCGGCCCTGCGATGGCCCTTACACGGGCACTGATCCAGCGACAGATCAAAGATCTGCATCTGATCTGTGTCCCAACCAGTGGAATGCAGGCCGATCTTCTGATCGCATCAGGCTGCGTACGAACTATCGAATGTGCGGGCGTGTCTTTGGACGAATACGGCCGGGCATTGTCTTTTGAGCGAGCATTTCATGAAGGCACATTACAGATCCGGGATTCGACCTGTCCTGCAATTTATGGTGGGCTTCAAGCAGCGGAAAAAGGGGTTCCGTTCTTGCCAATCCGTGGATTGCTTGAAACCGATGTTTTAAGGCATCACGATGACATAGCTGTTGTTCAGAATCCGTTTGCCGATGATGATCCGATTGCCCTGGTCAAAGCAATTAATCCTGATTTCTGCCTGATTCACGCCCCATTGGCTGATAGACAGGGCAACGTCTGGATAGGCCGACACCGATCCTTGATGATCATGGCGCATGCGTCAAAACAATGCCTGGTAACTGTTGAGGAATGTTGTGAGGATAACCTCCTTGATGATCCACTACGTGGCCCTGCGACTATTTCTGCGTTGTACATAACGGCTATCGCCAAATCACCAAATGGGGCTTGGCCGTTCGGCTTTAATGACTATTACCTGGAAGACTCGAATCATATTCAGGAGTATGTTCGATCAACTGCCAGCGAAGCAGGGGTGGAGAGCTATCTCAATGAGTACATCTTTGATGGTACCCGCCTTAGTTCGTGATCCAGGATACAAGGTAGAGGAGCTTCTGATTACGGTTATCGCCGAGCTTCTTCGCGGAGTGAAGCATGTCGCTGTTGGTGTATCTTCACCAATTCCTGCTGCAGCTGCAGTGCTCTCTCAGCTTCTTTCCACGAGCCCGCTTCGGGTCTCGATTATCGGCAACAGTAGCCGCCAGGCGTGGGCTGACAGTGGTGTAGAAATGTTCGACTGTGCAGCACAAGGACGCATCGACGCATTTTTCTTGAGTGGCGGGCAGATCGACGGCCATGGAAATGTTAACTTGGTGGGCGCCGGCGAGTATCCGCAACTTGATGTCAGGTGGCGAGGTTCTTTTGGCTCGGCCTTTCTTTACTTTCTTGTTCCGAAAGTGATCTTGTTTCGGAAAAAACATACTCGGCAGATATTTGTCCCGAAGGTAGATTTCGTCAGTGCCCCCGGAACCAGCCGCCCTGGCACTTATCGGCCCGGAGGGCCATATGCACTGGTAACAAATCTATGTTCGTTTTCTTTTCGAAAGGCCCAGCGTTGTTTTCGTCTCGAAACGATTCATCCGGGACATACGTTGGAGGAAATTCGGGACCACACGGGATTCAACTTCGAAGTATCGGCGAGTCTTAGCGAATCCAAGGTGCCTACAGCAGCAGTTCTGGATCTTATTCGAACGAGCGTTGCCGATCAGATAAATGACTATTACCCTAAATTCAACCAGCAAGTGTTGTACAGACCAGCCAGTCCTGAGCAACCTGACTAGATGGCTTTTTGTTTTTCCTGTTGAGCTGAACCCTGAGGCCTGATCACAGGCGTTTCCTCGAGCGGTAGTCGTTAACCTCCGGCCACAGGCGGCCACAAAGCAACACGATCACCAGCGGCCAGTGGTTCGTCCAGGCTGCACTTGATGCCGTTCACCAGCAGAAACGCGACTTCCTCGGGAGAGATCTGCAGTATCCGGCTCAAAAGCTCCTTGAGATTCGTTCCTTCGGGCACGTGCAGCGGCAGCGCCTCTCCGATTCCCAGTGCAGGGCGATAGCGGCGCAGGCCGGCATTGAGCCTGACGGTGATCTCGATCATATTTTTTTGCGCGCGATCGTCACGCGTCGCTGCACACACCCCACCAGTCTTCTAGACCCAGTTCGTCCAGTTTGGCGCGCGTTGGGCGACCTGACCTGTCCCAGCCTCGCAACTGGTAATAGGTTTGTAAATGCTCATGCAGCACAGCCCGACTGCCGGCCCGGGGCCCATCAGGTGAAGGCTCAGTCACACGTTGAGGAAGCTTATCGTCGTCGCTGGTAAAGCCTGCGCGCAGGTTAAACATCCTTTCTATGTTCCAGATCCGGTCGCCCTGTTCGATAGAGCGGTCAAAGCTGAAATCGAGTCCAGTGGCTGGTGTCAACAGTGCACAGATTTCGCGGTGTGTGATTGCAAACTTGGTGAATAGGCAAATGCCGGTGGAATCAACAAAAGCGGTCGAATTCTGAAAAGGACGCCGTACCATTTCTTCCTTCTGCTCCAGTAACTCAGGCGCCATGTAGCGGGGGATACCGTACAGTTCCGCAGCGACGGTGTTACCCCGCACGTGACAGGCACCGCGGTTTGAGGTTGCATATTGCAGGGCCATACCCTGAAAGACGCGCGGACTGTAGGCTGACATCTCCAGTTTTTTCACACCCATGAAAAATTCAGGGTGCCCGTAGCGCGCAGCCAGCCTGTAACTGCCGTCCGCCAGGACCTCACCAAAGCCTTCCCGTTTCCCCGTCATTTCAACCGCCCGGACCATGGCGGCCGCATCGCCGAATCTCATCGAAAAACCGATTTCTTTTTCCGACAGTGCACCTTTCTCAAACAACTCCATCGCACAGGCGATCGTTGCGCCGGTAGAAATCGTGTCGATGCCGTAGTCCCCACAGATAAAGTTGGCTTTGGCTACGGCCGCCAGATCAGAGACGCCGCAAAGTGCACCAAGTGCCCAGATTGACTCATATTCCGGCCCCTCGCCGCGACCCTTGTAAGGACCGTCCTTCACTTCACTGACACGAGTACATGCAATCGGGCAGGCAAAACAGGCGCGGTTTCGCTGCAGAATGTCTTCTACTACCGCTTCTCCACTGGTGTTGGCGGCGCCTTCAAAGGTGTCGTATTGAAAATTTCGGGTAGGGTATGCACCCATCTCGTTGATCAGGTTCACCAGGCTGGCAGTGCCGTAGGCACGGAAACTGCCAAAAGAAACCGGGTCCGCCGCAATTTTTTCGTGCATGTCCATGGTAGCGGACCAGAACTGCTCCGAATCGTGCAAGCGCACACTGCCGCTGCCGTGGACCGCAATGGCTTTGAGTTTTTTCTTGCCCATCAATGCGCCAACACCGCTGCGTGCTGCAAGGCGGTATCCATCATTGACTACACCGGCCAGCAGCGACAACCTTTCGCCACCTGGGCCGATACAGGCAACCTTGGCGGTTGCGCGGGTGAGTCTGCGCAGAGCCGCTTCGGTAGCGGCTGGGAACTCGCCCCAGAGCGCTTCTGCCGAGCGAATCTCCACCGTCCGGTCGCTGATCCACAAGTAGACCGGTTCGGCAGACTCACCCTGAATAATCAGGAAATCGTATCCCGCGAACTTCAGTTCCGGCCCGAAAAAACCTCCCGAGTTGGAGCAGGCGATAGTTCCGGTAAGTGGTGCTTTGCAAACAACCACGTAACGGGATGTCGCTGGCGCACCGCTGCCTGTAAGCGGGCCAGTGCCGAAGATAAGGGGGTTTTCCGGGCCAAGCGGATCTACTGCTGGATCGATCTCTGTGCACAGCAGGCGCGAAGCCAGCCCGCGGCCTCCGACGAAATCTTCCGCCATCTGAATATCCAGCGGCTCCCTGGTCACGGCACCAGTGCTGAGGTCGACTCGCAGAATGTTTCCGCTATAACCGTTATACATGGCTGTCTCTGCTACCTTACCTCTCGTACCGACAGATGATCTGTCATCAGGGACACCAAGTTTTCATAAGCAGGTGCACCGATGTGGCGAAAGGTAATAGCCTGGGTGGGGCAATAACGAACACAGGCGGGATCCCCGCCACACAGGTTGCACTTCACCACAGCGGCCTTTGCCGGGGAGTGTGTGACACCTCCAGTTGGACAGGCAAAAATACAATCCATGCAACTGGTGCAGTTCTTCTTTATGACAGCGACAGCACCGTGCTCATTCACCTCCATCGCGTCATGCTTACAGGCCTTCAAGCAGTGCATTTCTTCACAGTGGATACACACGATTGGCAGAAAGAAATCATCACTGGGATAAACAACCTGTATACGCAATTGGGTCTGGGACACCGCTTGCTCATTCTCGATTGAACAGGCCACCTCGCACATGCGGCAACCGGTACACATCTGGGGATTGATCGCCAGTTTCTTTTGTCCACCCAGTTCATCAGAGTCCTCAATTTTCGGCGGTGTCATAAACGCGATCCCTTCGCCGACCGTACCACTACCAGCGATTTGGGTGTCTTCGGTCGCCAGGACCGCCGCAAAGGACCCCGACGGTGTCCACTTTGTCTGCAACCACCCGTCGAAACGGTCGCGATTAAAGGCGCCCAGTGCATCAGGCCGTGCTTCTTCCAGCACCCACTGTGCCAGGTAGCGGCCGACAATTGGCCCGGTTGCCAGGCCGTGCCCGCAAAACCCGGAGGCAAGCAGTACGTTTTCGTTCAGAAAATCAATGATGGGCATGCCGTCGGGAGTGCTTGGATCCAGACCGCCCCAGGTGCGAAGCAACCTGGCTTTCTCAAGATCTGTTACCAGTCTTGAGATATGTGCTACAGCCAAGTGCAGGTTACTGTCGGTGGTACGAGTGTCTTCCTGGCCTGCCTCCTCGAGAATTCCACCCCCAAAGTGCACGCCACCGTTGCATGTCTGCCGGAAAAACAGATCACTGCTCGCAACTCCGAACATCTGCTGGAAGAGAGGAGATAGGGGCTCGGTAATCATCGACTCGTAGCGGACGTTTGCGAGCGGCAGGTCATACCCGATCCTGTAACACAACGCCTGTGAGCCGAAGCCTGTAGCAAGGATCACAATCGGTGCACGTACGGTGTGAGAGGGCGTTTCCACGATCGCCTGCCCACTATCGGTCTGGACGATGTTTTGTACTTCACAGTTGAGCAGCACACGAGCGCCGCCCTGGGTCGCCTTATTGAAAAACCCCGTTACCAGTCGGAACGGATTGCAATGGCCATCTTGGGCACAATAACTCGCCCCGACGATGTTCTGCTGGCGCAGTGGCGGCACCAGTTCCAGTACATCTGCACTGTCCAGCCAGGAAATATCCAGACCATGTGATTGCTGGCGTGCAATATCGACCTGCGTCGGGCGACGATAGTCAAGTGTTTCTACCAGTCGGAGGTTGCCAGCCTGGACATACTCGATATCAACCCCAAGCTCATCCGACAAGCTCGGGAACAGCGCAACACTATCCATCGCGAGCGGGATCTCTTCAGATACCCGTGCAGATTGCCGGACCCCGCCTCCCGAACGCCCGGTAGCACCACTGCCAATGCCATTCCGTTCCAGCAACAGGACATCCGCCCCGGACCGGGTCAGATGGTAGGCGGTTGCACAGCCGACGATGCCACCGCCGACAATGATAATGTCTGCCTGGTAGTCCATCACTGTCAGGTCCTGGCCACGCCATATCCGCCGATGTGATCTTCCCAGGTCAATTCAGCCGCGTCAGCCACTGCGCCACCAACCGCCTCCAGCAGAACAGGCTTGACTGGTGCTCGCGGGGTAAAGGGCAGAATTTCCTGAACATCGGAACCCGTCTCATGTGCCACGATCTGCCGGAGAACTTCCCCACAGATGCGGCCCTGGCAACGCCCCATTCCCACACGGGTCCAGGGTTTCAACTGGTTGAGTTGTGTCACGCCCATACGGATAGCAGTTCGCACTTCGCCGGCACTGACGCCCTCGCACCGACAGACCGACACATCGTCGCCCGCCAGTGCACACAACCCTGGTTTGACTGGAAACATCTTACCCAGTGTTGCGGCCACCGTACGCGCCTGCAGCTGCTTGCGGTGTAACACGTCTTCATCAACTTCAGGATCAAACCCCAGTTGACGCGCTGCCACGGCACCAGCCAGCTGACCTTCGAGCAAGGCCACGTCCGCCCCCCCAATGCCGCATGTCTCACCGGCCGCAAAGATGCCTGCTACGCTGGTTTCTAGGTTCTCGTCGATCTTGGTTGCGTAAGCGCCGAAGTTGTAGTCAAAATATTGTTCGCAGCCTGCGATGCCGGGCAGTTCTGTGGCGGGAATGAATCCATAGTTCAAACAAATAGTGTCCACTTCCAACGTTGTCTCACTGCCTGGGAGTGGATGCCCGTCCCCATCAATTTTCATAATTACTGCGCGGGAGACTTCTTCCTCACCTTGGGCACAGACGATGGCGTGCCCGTACTTGAAGGGTACCTTGGCCTGTAACAGCTTTTTTCGGTTGGTAATCCCATGGCCGAGTTTGTCCCAATGTCCCCACAACCTGCTGGCGAGCCGAAGAAATTCGATACGTGACTGCAGTTCCACGATCGCCGCAATATCAGCACCAGCCTCCAGCAGTTGTACCGCAGCGACTTGCAGAAGTGGGCCGGTTCCTGCCAGTAAGAACCTGCGTCCAGGCAACAGCCCCTGCCCTTTCAGCATCAACTGGGCCCCGCCGGCCGTGATCACGCCGGGTAATGTCCAGCCGGGGAAAGGCATCACCCGTTCGTAGGCGCCGGTAGAAAATATAATGCGTTCAGCTTTAAGTGCCCATGCACCCGTGGGGCCGCAGAGATTGAGTACAAGCTCTTCTGCTGAGACATTCCAGACAAGCGTGTTACATTGAGTGTCAATCCCAGGGTGATTCAGCCCGGCCAGCAGTTCCCGCCCTTGCTGAATATTCGAGGCCAGGGAATCCGGGTACTTGTGATCGCGCTCAGCGAGTGCGGGTTGCTTGTAGTACTGCCCTCCAGCGCTAGCGCTTTCGTCTACCAGAGTCACTTTGGCCCCTGCGCGGGCCGCTGTTACGGCAGCTGATACCCCCGCCGGTCCTGCGCCTACAATGGCGATCTCGGTCGTATCTTGTTTAATACCGGTCACGAACTGGTTTCAACGACGCAATCGGAATGAACTTCCGTCATGCAGGTCCGTACATTAGGGTTACCGTCTACAGTAGCCGTACAATCGAAACACATACCCATCCCGCAGAAGTAGCCGCGCGGAGTTCCACCTTTGACATTCTGGCGGATCGCGCGTCTCCCTGAGGCCAACAGAGCAGCAGCGATGCTCTCACCAGCATAGGCCTCGACTTCCTCTTCGTTTACGGTGATTGTGATTGGCTCACCGCGTCTAACACCGTTGATCCTTTGTGCTGTCACTTAAGGAACTACGGGTTCACCGCCCCATCGATTCTAGAAGGGGCAGTGCAGTCATAGCTGATACCGGAAACGCTAATGCCCTTAGATCTCTCGCTTCCAGACTGGAAACTGGATCTGTCGTCTGCTGCGTCGATCTGCGGCATCAATGTTTCTCATGGCTGATGAACAACCAGCTGCGATAGGAAGAGATGTCCTTTGTTCTACTCGCAGGAATATATCTGAGCAGATTTCGATACTCACAACATAAAAGTAGATATCTCATGGGAACTGTCGACAAGCTAGCGTGCGGTTGCAAGAACCATGTTAGTACTGCGCACAGGCCGAAACTCAGCCTTATGGTGTTCTCAATGGGCAGTTTATCGTTTAATACTCTCACATCGACTGGACTACTTTATCGGGCTGATCATTAGCGGTGTTTTCTTCTTTGTAGTACTGCGTTTGCTTCGTACTTTTGCTGTGTTTCTACCCTCAAAATACCCGGTCATATACACGTGAGTAGTAGTGCATTGAACAAGTATACGGGAGATAAAACTGCGTGAAAAAAAGACTCTTCGGTATCTCTCCGAAAAGCCTTTAAAAACAAAAATTAATGGCTGGGGAACCAGGATTCGAACCTGGGTTGGCGGAGTCAGAGTCCACAGTCCTACCGCTAGACGATCCCCCAACGGTGTCGATCTGCTGCTTTGCATTAAGTAACTGCGCCACCAGACGTCTTATAGTCCAAACACCAGTTCAAAGTGGCCCCTAACTCCTGAGTTGGTGTAGGGGTTCCAACCGAAAGAACTGCTCCACAGACAGGCCAAAACGAAAGTATTCTCGTCTAAAGGTCAGGACCGGTCGGCAGGCAGATGATAGAGCATGCCGTATCCAGGAATGGCTTCTTTCACGCCCGCCAGCCGCAGCGCGTGCCAGATCAGGGCATGGTTCGATGAAGTCACCGGTTTTGCCAGCTGCTGTTCGACCTGGTTGACGATCCCGGTCAGCCGCAGGCTGGTACAGGACAGGAAGACCGCATCGACGTCATCGTGCTGACCGATGTCGAGAATAGCGGACCGGATGCTGTCACTACTGATGCGTGCCGCCCGGTTGTCATCATCTTCATTGAATGAGCCGAAGACCGGGACCTCGAATCCGTTATTAACGATGTACTGTCGAACCATGTGATTAACGTCATCGCGGTACGGCGTCAGCACTCCGATGCGGGTCTTACCGAGTGCGCGAAAGGCGGCAAAAGCCGCTGTGATCGGGGTGGTCGGCAACGCCTCGGGTCGCCCGTCCCGGATCAGTTCGAAAACTCGTTCTTCACCAAGTACTATTGACGCCGCAGTACAGCCGTAGGCCACAACGTCCAGCAAAACTCCGGGCAGTATAAGGGCCGCCCGATCTGCGATGTGTTCTGCCATAGCCCGCAGTGTGTCCGGGGTGATAGTTGGAGAATTAGGTATCCGGGCCTCGTAGAGGGCCACACCCGGCATGGTGACGACCTGGCGGAACTCGTGTTCCATGGTGTGGTCTGATGCCAATACAATCAGACCGATACGGGCCCTGCCCGCGATGCCTTCGTCGATCTCAAACGGGATGCCCGTGATGTTGACGAACCCGTCTCTGGTTTCATGGAGTAAAGTCATGATCAGGTTCCTATCGTATCCAGTGTCATGCCTGTGAGTTTAATCTGGGGCTTCTGACCGGCAATCTGGTCAGCAACTATCCGGGCGGAACCGCAGGCCATCGTCCAACCCATGTGGCCGTGGCCGGTGTTGAGCCACAGATTATCAAACCGCGTGCCCGAGATCACGGGCAGGCCGGTTGGCGTCATGGGTCGCAGGCCCGCCCAGTAAGTGGGCTGGCTGTAATCGGCGGCTTGTGGCAATAACTCCATGGCATTGCGCAGCATCACCGTAAAATCTTTTGGTCGATAGGACGTATTGTAATCACTGATCTCCGCGGTCGCGGTCAGGCGCAGGCGATTGCCCATCGGGCAATAGGCCAACAGGTTGTCCTCATCGACTCCGCCGAGTTTCGGCCCATGGTGGCTCTTATCAACCGCCAGGGTCACCGAATACCCCTTGACCGGGTAGATCGGCAACCGGATACCCAGCCCGCGCACCAGCCGTGGGCTGTAAACACCAAGTGCCAGAATAAAGGCGTCAGCTTGTATGGGACCGGAATCCGTTTCAGCAACTTGAAGCCGGGCACCGTCTGTTCGCAGACTGTGCACCGTTGTGTTCATGCGGAACTCGGCACCTTCCATTTCACATTTCTCCTTGAGTGCCCGCGTAAACAATTGCGCATCACCACTTTCATCGGTCCTGCACCAGAGCCCGCCTGCAATCCGGTCACGCGCATCGGCGAGGCCCGGGTCCCGTCCGACAACGCCATCGCGGTCAAGCACCTCGATGTCCATGCCCTCGCCACGAAGAATCTCACACTTACCCGATGCCGTGGCGAAGCTTTTCTCGGATCGATAAAAATACAGCAGCCCACCATCATTTCGATCATATTCAATAGCGGTTTCTTCCCGGATCCGCTGCAATTGAGACTGGGAGTAGCTGCACAACCGGACCTTGCGCTGGGTATTGATACTCGCACGCTGGTCGTTGCATTGACCAAGATACGCCATCGCCCAGCGCCACTGATTCATGTCCAGCCTGGGCCGGAAACGAATTGCCTGGTCGTTCCTCCACAGCGAGCGGAACATCATGCCTGGAGCCCGGGACGATCCCCAAGCGTAGGCGTGACCCGGTGCGACCAGGCCGGCGTTGGCTGCACTCGTGACGCTCGCCGGCTCACTCTCACGGTCGACGACTGTTACCCGGTGGCCGTCTCGTAACAGCTCCCAGGCGGTCGCGACACCTACGACGCCGGCACCGAGTACTGCAATATGCACCTTTGATACCTTGGCCGTTCAGTCGCAGGCCGCGATGACCGCTATCTCGACTGCGAAGTCCGGGGTCGCTAGCGTAGCCTCGACACAGGCTCTGGCGGGGGTATTCCCCGGTGAGACCCAGGCATCCCAAACTGTGTTCATTTCGTTGAAGGTAGACATGTCGCTGATCCAGATTGTGGCGGAGATCAATTTTGACTTGTCTGTACCTGCCTCCGAAAGCAATCGATCGATTGCAGCAAGGATGTTTATCGTCTGGTCAGTGACGGATGCCCCGGGCACGTCTCTTGCGACCTGCCCGGCTGTATAGACCGTGTTGCTGTGAACGACGGTCTGGCTCATTCGTTCGCCGATATCAATTCGTCGAATAGTCATGTCTGTTTTTCTCCTGGTGCACTGCTGTTAGATCGATTATTCGTAAGTTCCGTGCAGCTATGATACCCGGAGTGTGCATGACACGGACACCAGAAGACGATTCTATACGCTCAGGTGTTCTTCAACATCCATGAAAGCCAAACTATTTTTCGGGCAAGAGAGTACTCCTTAACTAACACTCTACCTAGCCGGCGACTGCTCTGCATAAGGTTGACCTGCCCGAGGAAGTACGTTACCGCGGCCTAATCCGTCAGACCCGGGGCTTGTCTCTGAAGGAGAATTACAGAACCATCGCCCGCAGTAAGGCTCTACAGAACATAAGCACCAGCGGGCTATCACCACGTACGGCGTACTGCTGCTGTGTCGGAGTGAGCCCAGCCTTATCTGATCAATCCGTTTGCCCATCCGATTGACCCAGATCAATCAGCGATGTCCAACTCAGGCCTAAATTACAGTGTCGATGGACTACTATCGACGCCTGTCTTATCACGGTTCAATAAGTTTTGTATAAGCAACCAGAGGAAGATTAAGTTATGCCATTACACCCGAGACTTACACCTTTTAATTTTCAACAGTGGATTGCTGAAAATCAGGCTTCCTTGAAACCGCCTGTTGGCAATAAATTACTACACGATGAAAGCGGCATGATCGTCATGGTCGTCGGTGGCCCAAATACGCGAGTTGATTTTCACGACGATCCAGTCGAGGAATGGTTTTATCAGGTAAAAGGCGACATGATGCTGAAGATCGCAGAAAACGGCTCAATCTACGACGTGCCGATTCGTGAAGGTGAAGTGCTCATGCTGCTGTCGCACACGATCCATGCACCGCAACGACCGCAGGAAGGCTCAATTGGCATTGTCGTTGAGTCACCGCGGATGGACGGCATGAAGGAAGGTTTTGAATGGTACTGTTTCAAATGTGAAAGCCGCGTCCATCGCATTGAAGTACCGCTGGGTGGTGCCAGTGGCATCGTCACGGCATTACCTAAAATCTACGATGCTTTTCACAACGACGAAGAAGCCCGAAAGTGCCCGGACTGCGGCACGCTCCATCCCGGGAAGGGCTCGCCGCCGGAAGGCTGGGTGATTCTCTAGTGTTCTCCTCAGAAAGGTAGAATCCAGGTTAAATTGCTGCCTGTCACCTGAGCGCCTCACCGGAAAAATTAACAATCATCCCTCCATCGACTGAATACCTGAAGAGATTTCAACGATGTTCAGGCCGGGTCAGAGAATAGTATCCAGACATTGGCAACCGGAGCTTGACGATGGTAGGCACTGGCGAGCGAAACTGGGCTTTATCTTGATGTCGACGGACCTTGCAGCAGAGGTCGATTTCTTTTCCATGGCTCCTGAAGGCGTGGCCGTGCATATCACTCGCCTCAAGACCGACGATTACACCACCACTGAGACGCTTGCCCGCCATATTGATGCCATGGCCGACGCAGCCTCACGCATCCAGCCCGACACCAGGCCTGATGTGATCAGCTATAGCTGCACCAGCGGCTCGATCATCATCGGCGAAGAACAAGTCAAGGCCGAGATCAAGAAAGGTGCTCCCTATGCCCAACCGATGACACTGGTCACCGGTGTGATCGATGCCCTGCACGAACTGGGCGTACACAAGCTAGTGGTCGGCACCCCCTATCTGGACGAAGTCAACACCGCGGAAGCTGAGTTTCTAACAGCCAAGGGCTTCGAGATCCTCGATATCCAAGGCCTAAATCTAGAAACCGGGACCCAGATGGGTCGGGTAACACCAGCCTATTGGAAGCAGTTCGCACTGGAGATCGACTCCACTGAGGCCGATGCGATCTTCTTGAGTTGCGGCGGCATCCGCTCGCTTGAGGTAGTAGAAGGGATCGAAAAGCAGAGTGGCAAACCCGTGATAACCAGCAATCAGGCACAGATGTGGAGCTGCCTGCGCCGTGCCGGAATAAAAGACAGGCTGACAGGCTTCGGTCAGATCTTTCGGGAACCGGGTCGATGTATTTCCGGATTGGGGACAGCTAAAAAGGAGTAACCGGTCTGTTTCATTATGGTGGTGAACATCGAGTAACTCAGCTGGCGCACCAGGCCCTAATCCCCCCTACTTCTTGATGAAGCCTCAAAAGAAACAGCCTGACGCTGGTCGAGTCGGACTTCATGGCCGGATGACTAGCGCCTTGCATGGGTGTCATGGGTCGACAGCAAGACCTGAGTTTGCCTAACGAAGTTCGATCAGGCCCCTGTCGTAGTGAGTCAGCAGTTCGTACCCGTCATCGGTCACAGCGACGACGTCGCAATGCCGAAAGCCACCCACATCCGGAAGGTACACCGCGGGCTCGATGGTGATCACCATGCCAGGCACCAGTACATTGTCATTGTAGGGCCTGATCTCACCCTTCTCCTCGCGCCCCCAGAATGCACCCATAATGCCACACGAATGCCCAGGACCGTGAAGTTGATGTTGGTCATAACCAGCCCGTTCAAGAACCTCGATACAGCGCCTTGCTACGTCGCCACACGTCACCCCGGGCCTAACTGCCTCGAGGCCACGAGCGTGGGCCTCAATGACGGTCTCGAAAGGCTTTCTAGCAGGGTCGGGCAATGGCCCAATAGACAGGGTACGCTCTTGGGAGACGTAGTAGCCCATCACCACTGACAGTATATTGAAGTTAACAATCTCACCACGCCCGAGCCTCCGGCCAGTAGAAACCGCATGTGGGATAACGCTCCGAGGACCGGAGGCACAGGTGACCAAGGTGCCGAAGCTCTCGAGTTCCGGGAATCGTTCCACAAGTGCCTGGTCGGTGGCTACCAGGGCCTCGTTTGATATGTCCAGCTCGGTCCTGCCTTCTGCCATGGCTGCCATGATCGCTTCAGTGCCAACATCGGAGATCTGGCCATTGGCTCGCAGCAGATCCACCTCCTCCCTCGATTTCACCAGCCGCTGCTCCATCAGAGCGGTCGAAACATCGATAAAATCTGATCCCGGCAGAGCAGTATGGAGGGCTTCGTGCACACCGACCGGCATGACATCTTTCTCTACCCCAACCCTGTCGAGTGCGCAGCCACGTTCGACCAGCACTTCCTTGGCGATTGCCATTAGTCCTGCCAGAGAAGAACCCTCGTCACTGTAGAAACGTGAATCATTTATCCAGCTATAAAAGGGTACACGACCGCGTTCCATGCTGGGTGCGATGATGGTCGCCGGCCCATCAGCGGGCACCACAGTAAAGTTCAAGCGGCCCATGGGTATCATCCAGAACCCGGCGTAGTAGAGGTTGCCGTGATAGGAGGAGACGATGACGACGTCGATTTCCTCAACCTTCATGATCTCCTGCAATCGCTCGACCCGGCCGAGCATCTCGATATCACTGAATATCATGTTGCTTTCTCCCTGATCCGTGTTACCCAACCCGCGCCACTAGAAGGCACTGTCAACTTACCAATGCGCAAAAGTAACTTGGTTACTGAGCCTACTCTATCCGGCACTGGCCTGCTCCGAGTTACCGGCGGTTATACATACTTCGAAGGTGCTTTCCAGCGTGCTGAGATCGACCAGAGTCTTTGCCACAGGGTCATGGAAAGGCTCTCGTTCACCGCGAAACAGGACTCCGACGAAGAAGTTGTCATCGGTCATCAGACGTCTCGCCGCCTGCGCGGGATCCGAAGTCGGCTCCACCGGTGCAGCGTGCACCATTTTCTTCCAGTGGCGCTGCTCGGGCTGAAAGGTCAGGCACGGGCTCAACACCTGGACGAAGGAAAAGCCCGGGTGTTGGATCGCCTCAACCAGGATATCGGCCGTACTCCCGGGATTACTACTGGTGGCCCGGGCAATGAAGTTGGCGCCCGAGCCCAACGCCAGTACCAGGGGGTAGAACGGGTTCATGCCCGGCCCTTCCGGAGTCAACTCGCTTAGGCCCCAGTCCGGCGCCGTCGTCGGTGAAGCCTGCCCCTTGGTCATGCCGTAGACCTGGTTATCCATCACAATGTAGGTGAGATCCACATTGCGTCGACAGGCGTGTAGAAAATGGTTGCCGCCGATAGCAAAGCCGTCGCCATCACCGCCAGCCACCAACACTGTTAGTTCTGGCCGGGCTAGCTTGAGGCCCGTAGCCAGTGGCAGCGCCCGGCCATGCACACCGTGAAAACCGTAGGCATTGAGATAAGCTGGAATGCGCGAGGAGCAACCGATCCCCGAGACCACGGCAACGTCCTCGGGTGGTACCTGAAGAAAGGCCAGTGCGCGGGATATAGCTGCCAATACCCCGAAGTCACCACAACCCGGACACCAGATGGGCTTGATATCCGACTTGTAGCATTGTGCAGAGAATTTCTGCCTCGCCGTATCGCTCATTCGCTGTCCCACGATTCCAGTTGGGCAACGATCTCGGCAGGATAAATAGGTAGCGGACCGGGCCGGCAGAACGACCGGGTATCCCCTGGTAGATCATAGCAGGCTCTGAGATAGCGATAGAACTGGCCGCCGTGGCTATGCTCGACCACCAGTACGCGCCGCACACCACGCAGCGCAATCGCCATCCGTTCGGGTTGCTCCGGCGCCAGCAACCGCAGCGCTATCAGGCGCAAGTCATCGCCAAGCTCCCGGGAACAAGTCAGGAGTTCCCGCGCTGCACCAGTGGTCGCACCCCAGGTAATGATGGCGGTCGAACCGTTACCCAGTATCTCCGCCCAGTAGTCCCCGTAATCAAAGCGGGTTAATTTTTCTTGTCGCTTACCTAGTTGCTGCAAGTGGTCAGCAGAACGCACCGACGGGAGACCTGATTCATTGTGTTCAAGCCCCTCTGCTGTGTACTGACCGCCGGGCATCCCTGGCAAGCTCATCGGCGACACGCCCTCCGGTGTCAGTCGGTAGCGCTGATAGTCATCTTCCAGGAGGTCCGGGGTATCCCGAGTCGTATGAAGCAACCAATCGTCTGGCTTATCATCTACCGCCCTGGTCTGGCCGAGAGCCTGACTCGATAGTACGATCGCTGGCGATTGCAAGCGCTCGGACAAATGCACGGCCCATTGCGTGACGTTAAGGCAATCGTTAACTGAGGTGGGTGCCACAACCAAGTGCGGCGCATCACCCGGTAAGCCGTAGAGCGCAATGTTGAGGTCGGATTGCTCCGACTTGGTGGGAATACCGGTGGAAGGGCCGCCACGCATGACATCAATGACCACCGCCGGCACCTCGGCTGCCACTGCCAGACCGAGCGACTCCATCATCAATGCCAAGCCTGGACCGGAGGTCGCAGTAACAGCTGGCACACCGCCAAAGGACGCGCCAATTACCTGGTTCACCGCGGCCAGCTCGTCTTCTGCCTGGATGAAGGTCCCGCCGATTTTCGGCAGGGCCGAAGCCAGCCACTCCAAAATTTCGGTGGCTGGCGTGATGGGGTACCCCGCTGCAATCCGGACGCCGGCGCGAAGTGCTCCAAGCGCTGCCGCCTCGTTACCAGTGATGGACCAGCGCCCGGCTCCCAGCACAGTCGGTGCTTCCGGTAACTCCAGACCATTGCCCGGTGGTGCAGCCGCAAACCCGGCATCGACGCCTTCCATCCCCGCACTAAATCGGTGGTCACCCTGAAACATCTTCTCCAGCTCGAGCTGGATGCATTTGTGTGGGATTCGGGCCAGTTGGGCGGCAACACCCAGAGCCACCATGTTCGTTCGCCCACCCGAGACGGTGGTAGCAAGTTTCTTGAACGGGACCTCTACACAGCGCGCGCTGCTACTGCGGATGCTGGCGGGCACCTGCCCCTGAGCCGGGTCGCTGACCACCATGCTGTGTCGAGTAAGCAACATCTCGTCACTAAAGCGGTCGATGTTCTTCCAGTCCAGTGCTAGCAAGAGATCGCAATGGGCGGACTCTGATTGTATGGGTTGCGCAGATAGGCAGACTATTGAGGCGACCTCACCGCCGCGGATCTGAGGTCCACTGGAGCGCACCATGCGCGCATACCAACCGGTCAGTGCCGCCGCCCCTAACAAAATATTACCGACCGTTACTACGCCGGCGCCGCCGCTGCCGGTCACTGTGATCGATAATCTGTCTTCGGCCATGAGCCTGTCCGGTGCGCCGCTTAAGCTGGTGTACCGGTGCAATAGATACCCTTTCTCCGATACCCATACGCTCGGAGTCGTGGCTGGATCTGCACCGGGATCTGGTCAATCAAGCTGGAAAAGGTCTCTTTGGCAACGACGATGCGTCGCCTTCCGGCGATCTGCTGCCACATGGAAACCGGGGCGTCGAGAACAAAGCACAATACGTTCTCCCCGAAGCGAAGCTCAGACACAAATGAAAGGCTCATGCTGGCAAAATAGTGGATAGCCCGGGCTCAAAACATTTCTCTTTGTTACTCTCCAGTACAACAACATCTGCACATGCTGCAAATCTGAATTCAAAGAAATTCCCAGGAGTTTTCACGAATTGGCCTAGCATATATTTGCCCCGTGACTATCACCCTGTACCAGATCAAAGAAATGCGCATTCGATGGCCGCGTCGGCCTGCGTGTCAATGCGACTCCCATGAATGCAGAGCGGGTCCTGGATGCCATGATTCGCAAAGCTCGCGAGGACCGGCAAAGAGGTGTGGCATCGGCCTTGACTATTGATCAGGTTCTCACAGCGGATGAAAGCCATACTTACCCAGGGTGGAATTTAGAGGCACAGAGAAACTACTTATCGGGAAAAGTGAGAAGTTCCACCAGTTCAGAAACATCCTCAAGACGATCCAGTGACAAAGTCATATCAGCGGCCCTTTCCACCGTCTCACGGGAGAAGGTATTGGCAAAGTCCATGCAGTCCATATATTTTTTCGTTACTTCGTCGCTGGACAACCTCTGTGATGGGTCTCCCTTGGCATCAACACACACTTTCTCATGTATCGTTCCATCTTTAAGACGGATGGTAACCGGGCTATCGAAAGCAAAGTAGCCGTCTTCCCATTCGGAATGCACATCTACTTTTACCTTTTTCCGAGCTTCTGCAAATCTTGGATCCTGTGCCTTGGCATCGCTATAGCTGTCTAAAAAGACTTTCTGGTCGAAGAAACAGGCTACGGTACTGTGCGGTAGACTGAACCGGGCGTCTTCGCCAGTTTCCGGTTGAGGATACTTGAGATACAACGACACCGTACGATTGATTCCATGCTCGATGCTTTCCACGTCATTCCATGAAATGTCGTGCTTGTCGATCAGATCCAGAACACCATCGATATTGCGCTGCATGAGGTAACAGCAAGGATATTTCTTGATACCGATTTCATAAACGCGGTAACCCTCTCCCAGCGGTAAATCAAATTCAGGTTGACCGGTCCACAGGTCCATAAAACCACCCTGGCCTTCGAGTATGGTGGGATTTCCTGTGAAGCCGAGTTCAGCCAGCGTGGCTGCACAAATGCCGTTCCTGCCAGCAAATCCCGCTTCAATTAGATGAGCTCCAGCACCTGTTTGCCGGGCAATCCCATTGGCCTGGGAGGCGGCAATACTCAAGGCATGGGTGGTTTGCTCCACATTGAGCTTCAACAGTTTGGCGGCCATGGCTGCGGAACCGATCGTCAGACAGCCTGCGGCATTGAGATACCCGTCGGCGATCGCTTTTTCAGATGCCATGCCGAGTCTTGCCCCAACCTCATAGCCCAGAATGTAAGCTTCGATGATATCTTTTCCAGCTAGATTGAATTTCTCCCCTACGGCAAATACGGTGGGCCAACTGCCACAGGAGTAAAGTCCTTCCGGAAAACTGTCATCTTCCAGCTCCGTGGTATGGGCAAGGGAACCATTGGCTAAAGCGGCATATTCCGTCAATGTTCTAAAACCACTGCCAAGTACACCTGCCTCCGGGGAGCCATTTCGACCCATAACATAAGCCGTCGCGATCTTCCCAAGTGGCATCGCGGTACCCGCTACTGTCATTCCAAGGTGGCTAAGTGCCATGTTCTTGGCGTAATCGATCAAATCATGGCCAAAGTCCTGGTACCCGCTACGGCATACCCATTGTGCAATTTCCTTCGTTGTCTTGGCACCCATAATGATCTCTCCTGTATTTTCCCGAGGTGGTTACGGCACAGAGTATAGGAAGAATAAACACCCTTTCCGCCCAGGTCCGCCAGCCGATGACTGCTGTCAAATCATCCAGCAACTGTGTAATACGACCCGGAATCCGACTGGTTTGAAGCCAGGGTTGCTGAAGCCCCGCCCTTCTTGCAAGCGATTTCACCATCGGGCACACAGGGCTCCTACTGCAGTGGTCGGAGCGCAGCATGGTGATTTGAGCGATTGCTGCCCGGACTCGTCGGTCAGGCAGTCCCTGCACCAGCCCAGGCGGTGGCACTCGGCTTTGGACTAATGCCCCGGGCACGCCGACTGACTGCCTTGGCCATGAACAAGTCCGCTCGCCCCTTAAGCCAAAATCCAAGCCAGGAGCTTATTCCCGATATCGGTTCACTTCTTCGCCACGGAAACGTGCGACCCGATTCATCGGTGGCAGTGGCTCGTCATAAAAGAACTCGGGAAGGTCGTCATCTGCATCGCAAAACCCTGCGGCCCGATTAAATTCGTGCTCAAGGCGCAGCGTTTCATTTGCGAGTTCGTCATAAAACGAGGTTGGCAGATCCGTACCCAGAGCGTCATTGATCGCGTTAACAATAAAGTCTGCGTGAGTGTGAGTCACCGAGCGGCCAAAGATGCAAAGCCCTAATGCATCCGATGCAGCCATCACCCGTTGCACATCAAAACTGGCCGCCACAATCTGCTCTGCATTCATCTCACGGCAATCGAGTTTCGGAAGGTTGCCCGCGGTATGATCAGCACCCTGCGCCGACATCATCATGGTGATACCAGTACCCTCTACGACGCGCGGGTCATACGCGCTGATCGCCTGTTGTTTAATGACCGGAACTCGAGCCACCCCGTAGTGGGCCCCAACCCGAGCGGTCCCTTGCGCCCAGAGCTTGCCGTTTTCTGATCCGGCTCGGATTTCTTCAAGCGCGCGAAGTATAAAATCAACGTCTCCAAATTGACCCTGACCGGCCTCCATCAGTACGGCGATCATGGCGCCCGCTTCAATAGTGTCGACCCCCAGATCGTTGGCGACGAAATTCACTCTGGCCAATTCATCGGGATCAGTTAACCCACAGTTCGACCCCATTAAACCAATGGTTTCGTATTCGAGCGGCGAGGCAATCTCTTTGCCATCGGTATCGACATAGACGTTACTGCATTCGATGGTGCACCCGGGCATGCACGTATGCGCAGTTTCCCCGCCACGTTCGGTGTTTTGTTGGCGGATAAATTCGCCCCCTAAACGGAAAACTTCCTGATCCGTATCAATAAGGCGTCCTGAGGAGAAGTTGCGGGTCGGTAGACCTCCAAGGTAATTCTGGGTGTCGGCCATCAGGGCGGTGCCGTAGAGCTTCATGTTCTGCGCAATCTCATCATCCTCAAGCAATGCGTTGTACTTCTTGACCGCTCCAATTACCTTCTTTCGATCGTGTAGATCAGGCATACGGTTAAGGTCAACGACAATTGCCTTTACCTTTTTGACACCCATCACCGCGCCAACACCGCCCCGGGCGGCAAGACGAGAAGGTCGAAGATCGGTATCGCTGAAGGAGATTCCGGATAAGAGTCCCTGATACTCCCCTACCGGACCACAAAGCCCCAGACTGACCTTTTTCCCGAACTTCTCGTGAAGTTTCGCGGCGCAGGCAAAATTGGATAGCCCCAGATAATCGTCTGCCGGACTAAAGTTGACGGAACCATCCAGCGCGATATGTATGACTGACCATTCACTGCAACCACCATTGAGTGTAAATCCTGCAATACTTAATTGCCCCAAAGCAAAGCCAAAGGTGCCTCCAGAATTCGCCTCCTTGATTCCACCCGTCAGCGGGCTGCGACAACCCACGCTCAACCGGTTTGCGTTGGAGAAATTCGTACCGGCAAAAGGACCAGCCGAGAAAATAAGGGGATTGGCAGTGGACAACGGATCAACTGTGGCAGCGCCGCATTCGACCAGGGTACGGGCAATGAAATACCGCCCGGCCCGTGCGACCTGATCTCCGCTAAGGGTTTCGCGGCGCACGCTCTTCGCTGCAAGATCAAAATGCAGGTAGTCTCTCATATGTTCTCCTTGGCAGAAAAGTTCAGTAAAGGGTCGATTCAGCGCCGGATCAATCGCCAGACCAGCGGCAAAGTAATAACCGCGAGGATAATCTTAAAAATCTCGGCTGCGATAAACGGTGTCAATCCCAAAGTGAGTGCTTTTGTAGTGCCCACTACGGTAGCCAGCCAAGCCACGCCAAAAAGGAAGATCAATGCGTCGCCGATAAGCATTGCCGCAAGCGTGGTTAAGACAGCGCGATCCCAGCCGCGGTTTGCAAGATAGCCCATCACCGCCATCGCCACCAGAAAGCCGATGAGGTAGCCGCCCGTTGGGCCCATGAGGTAAGCCAGGCCAGCCCCTTTGGCAAAAACGGGCAGCCCGAGCGCGCCTTCCAGTAAATAAAGTGCGCCAGTAACTGAGGCTAAACGGAATCCGAAGGTCATACCCAGTACCAGGACCACGAAGGTCTGCATGGTCATCGGTACCGGCCAGAAAGGCACCTGCACCTTTGCCGAGATTGCCAGCAAAGCCGAGCCAGCGATCACAAGCAGGGTTTTGGCAATAAGTGAATCCCGGGTGCCGGGCCAGAGCTCAAAAGCTAACGTTGAATGCATGTTTATTCCTTAAGAAAAAAAAGGGGTTGAGCACACGATCACAAAAATGACGCTGAAATTCTCCAGAGAATCGCGAAAGAAAGACTGTTCGTCCGGTGGTATTGTCGTTTTCGGGAACCTGCCTGTCAAAGTGCTTAATTCGCTTAACTTACTGACGTTAGCAATCCCTTATGGAATTCATCTTTTGCCACAGACTTTGTCGACGCGTTTGCGACGTCTAACCCAGCGCACCAGTAGACGATCCTCAAGAGCCCGGTTCCAGAGAACTGAGATATTGCGCTACAAAGTCATGCTCGGCTTCACGCACAAAAGCGTGAATCAATCGCTGAGTGACCGGCCCGGGGACCTGTGAGGCTCCCAAAGTCGCGCCATCGTACGTGCGAACCGGACAAATACAAAAACTGGTAGAGGTGATAAACGCTTCGTCTGACTCGGTGGCGTCCAATGCTGTGAGATCGGTCTCCCGCACTTCGAAACCTTCGGCCAAAGCGAGTTCAATAACCACCTGCCGACTGACGCCGGCCAACACATACCGAGCATCGGGGGTAAATACAACGTTGTCTTTCACCAGGAAAATATTGCTGCCAATGCCCTCACAAAGATAACCCCGGGTATCCAGCAGAACAGCCCAGGCATGGCTCGAACGATCCCGTACTTCCAGATCCGCGAGTACCAGATTAAGGTAGTTATGACTCTTGATATTGGGATCCAGACTCTCAGGGGGTGTTCGACGAAGTGCAGGCGTAAAAATATCAAGACCATCGCGCAGCAACGGGGCTCGAGCTCGAAGCGGCAACGGGGTGCACTCCACAATCACCGTGGCGCCTGTGCTTTGCCATAGTTCGCCGCCGATGACGTTCAATCCCCGGGTCACACGCTGCATTACCCAGTAATCCTCTGCCGGGCCCAAAAGTGCAAGATTTCGTTGGACAGTCTCACGGGTAATTTCGGTCATTTCAGCCGCAGACAAGCCCGGATCTATCCTGGCCTTTTCCAGCGACTGGTACAGCCGGTCGATATGCGCCTCCAAACGAAAAATCTTTCCGGCAAAAGTTCGCTCGGCATCAAATACCGCATCTCCCAGATTGAAACCTCGGTCACGGAAAGACACACAGACCTTGGATTCAGGAAGGTACTGTCCGTTGAAATACGCTACTCTTTCCATCAGCATCCCCTTTTAGTTGTACTTCCAAGCCTGTGGTGTGGTAACGGAGGTTTCACGTGCGAGGTCGGTGCAGCTCGAACCCGACTTCCATTGCCGCATCGATCAGCCAGCGCAGCAGATGATCTGCAAAACTGCGCCGAACAACAATGTCAAGCGCCTCACCACGCTCATCGGCATCGACATGAATCAGCAGGACGTTACTGTGGGCCAGCACGGTCTGGGCACAACGACCGGCCTCGAAAGTTCGTGGGTGCAGGTCTAAAGTACAGGCTGAGCCTAGTACATCGCGCCAGGCTGGGCCCCCGATTCGTATCACCGTCTGCCCGCCGGAAAGATCAACCAACGAATAGTGCATCCCATTAAGCCCGGCCATGAGCGTCTCGGGAAGCTCTTTACTCTTCGGCCCTAAAAGTAACCATTCATCCGGCCCCAGCCAGCAGCTGCGCCATTGTTGGGAAACACTGACAGTATTTGCCACAAGTGGCAACCTCAGCCCGATCTGCTCATCCAGCACCTCAAGGAAATCCGAGTGTTGCGGATCACCCCTGAGATTGAAATGGGCCAGAAACGCTTGCTCCTCGAGCCAGCAATCCAGACGATCCGATGCTCCGAATCTTTGCTGCGGTGTCGTGAATTCAGACAGGGGTGAAAAACGGGTATTCATACTGCCTCTTGGCGCTGGCGCTCATTTTCCGGATCGAGAAATACCGCACTGGTGATCACCGCCGGAACAATTGCGCCATCCATCAACTGCGCATACACGGTGCCGCCCATACGCGAGGCACCGCCCTTGACCAGTGCCAGCGCTATGGACCGTCCCAGGTTTGCACTGAAATAACTGGACGAGACATGGCCAATCATCGGCACGGGCCGGGACTCAGACGGTGCGTTAACCAGTTGGGCGCCTTCAGGCAAAACCTGTTGCGGGTCACTCGTTCGTAACCCGACCAACTGCTTGCGATTGTCCCGCGCAGTATCTGAGCGCGACAACGAGCGTTTGCCGATAAAGTCTTTGCTCTCAGATACGATCCACTGCATCCCAAGATCAAGGGGGGTCACTGAACCGTCGGTATCCTGCCCGACAATCACATAACCTTTTTCCGCACGCAGAACATGCATGGCCTCGGTACCATAGGGAGTGATGTCAAAGCGATGCCCGGCTTCCATAACCGCCTCCCAAAGCGCTAATCCAAAATTCGCATCGACGCTGACTTCAAACGCCAGTTCACCGCTAAAGCTGATCCGGCTGACCCGGGCGGCGATTCCGGCCACGCTGCCTTCGCGCACAGCCATAAAAGGAAACGCTCCGGCCGCAAGGTCAAAGTCGCACCCAACATCCTCTAACAATTGGCGACTTCGCGGCCCAGCAACACTCATAACCGACCAGTGGTCTGTTACAGATGTGAGAAACACCTTAAGCTTCGGCCACTCGGTCTGTAGCCAGCGCTCCATCCAGCCCATGACTGCAGCTGCCCCGCCTGTAGTGGTAGTCATCAGGTAGTGGTCAGGCCCAAGGCAGGTGGTAACACCGTCGTCCATGATCATGCCATCTTCACCCAGCATAAAGCCGTAGCGACAACGGCCGGGCTGTAGCTTATCCCAGCGATTGGTATATAGCCGGTTTAAAAACTCTGCGGCGTCTGGACCTTTAATATCAATTTTCCCAAGGGTTGATGCGTCCAGTACGCCAACGCCCTGGCGCGTGGCAGTGCACTCACGGTTAACGGCCGTGGGCATATCTTCGCCATCGCGTGGGTAATACCATGGCCGTTTCCACTGGCCCACGTTCTCAAATTCTGCGCCCTGGCGCGCATGCCACGAATGGATCGCGCTCTTGCGGATCGGATCAAACTTGTCCTCACCGATTGCACGGCCTGAAATTGCGCCGAACGTGACGGGCGTATAGTTTGGGCGAAAGGTCGTTGTTCCGGTGTCGTTGAGCGTCTGGCCCAGGGCTTTTGCCAGAATCGCCATGCCATTGATATTGCCCAGCTTCCCTTGATCCGTTCCGAAACCCAATGCGGTATAGCGTTTAACATGTTCGATTGACCGATACCCCTCACGTGCGGCCAATTTGATATCGGCAACGGTGGTGTCGTTCTGGAAGTCGAGAAATTTCTTGAGCCCCGTTGAATCGAGTTCAGTGCTGGGCACTTCCCAACAGGCTTGAATCGAGCCGCATTGACCTCCTATTGCCATTGGAATATCGAGATTGTCCCCCGACCACCCACTGGCCCGGGCAGCAGCAACTCCAGCACCGGCGCCTGCGCTAAGGCATCCGGCAAGATCAAACGTTCCGGCGCTCGAGCCCGCTGAGCGCTCCGCCTGCACAGAGTTACCTGGCACAAAGCAGGCAAGTTCCTCGTCGAAAACTGCCTTTGCGCCCGATTGTGAGTGCAGATGCACTGTGGGGCTCCAGCCACCGGAGATCGCCAGAACCTGACAATCTAAAAGACCCTTGTACGAGAGAATGTCGCTACCGTTATCGGTCAATCGCGCGAGTTCTATCCGGTTAAGGCCTTGAGCGTTACTGCGGGTGCCGCAAACGACATGGCCCGCGTGTACCGGGATACCAAGCGCCTCCACAGTTTCGACTGCTTGACCGGCAGGCGACGGGCGTAGATCAATAACCGCGTTGACCTCCATCCCGGCCCAGGCCATATCAACTGCCGCCTGATAGCCCGAGTCATTATTGGTGAAAACTGCGCCGCGCTGGCCTGGTACCACGCCGTAACGGCGGATATAAGTCGATACCGCCGAGCAAAGCATTACTCCCGGGGCATCATTGCTCCCAAATACCAGTGGCCGCTCGATTGCCCCTGTCGCCAGCACAACCTGGGATGCCCGTACCCGCCAGAGCCTCTCCCGGCTGATTCGTGGGTCCGCCTGTCCTGGGCCGAGGTGATGGATACGGCGCTCGTTGATAACAAGAAAGTTGTGATCGTAATATCCGGTGACGGTAGACCGTGGCAGCAAAATCACGTTGGAATTCGCCTTAAGTTCGCTTAGGGTTGCATCTACCCAGTCCAACGCCGACTCACCACCGATCCGGGCATCGGTATGCAATAGACTCCCGCCAAAACGGGGTTGCTCGTCCGCCAGGATCACCCGGGCTCCCCCGCGTGCTGCAGCCAGCCCCGCCATCAGGCCAGCAGGTCCTCCGCCCACAACCAGTACATCGCAGTGCCGATGCATCTTGTCGTACCGATCGGGATCGGGAGCCGTTGGCGCAATTCCCAACCCTGCTGCCCGCCGGATATGGCGCTCATAGCGCATCCAGGCCGAGCGAGGCCACATAAAGGTCTTGTAGTAAAAGCCTGCCGGAAGCAAGCGCGCGAGCCAGTTGTTGATTGACCCAATATCAAACGAAAGACCTGGCCAGCCGTTGATGGTTCGGGCTGTCAGCCCCTGGTATAACTCGATCTGGGTGGCACGAAGATTAGGTGTACTGTACGCCCCCTCGCCTAGTTGAACCAGTGCGTTCGGCTCCTCTGCACCGGCCCCAACCACACCGCGCGGCCGGTGATACTTAAAGCTGCGCCCGAACAACCGTACCCCCTGTGCCAACAACGCTGAAGCCAGGGTGTCGCCCGGGTGACCAGAATACTCCTTGCCATTAAAACGAAAAGTGATACTGCGTGAGCGATCAATCAGGCCACCAGTCGGCGAACGCCGAGCCCCGCTCATGGTTTTTCCTGTGGCGGGCTAGCACCGGCCTGATAAACGGATGAAATTTTGTAGCTCACGGTGTCGCGCACTATATTAAACCAGCGCCGACAACCGCCGCTGTGACACCACTGTTCGGCATGCGCCCCTTTGGTATTCGCCCGATTAAAAAGGTAATCAGCCCACTGGGCGTCAGATAAGTCTTCAGGCGTAGCTGGCCTTACGATATGCGCCTCACCTCCGCATTGAAATTCATCCTGATCACGAGACCCACACCAGGGACAGTCAATCTGAAGCACTTTTAAACTCCATAGTCTTAGAATCAGTGCGCAACACCGGCCGCCCCATGTTCGTCAATCAGGGCGCCGGTCGTAAAGCGCTCCATATTAAAAGCAGCATTCAAGGCGTGCGGTTCGTCATGGGCTACGGTGTGTGCGAATACCCATCCAGAACCGGGAGTGGCCTTAAAGCCACCGGTACCCCAACCACAGTTGAAATAAAGCCCCTTGAGTGAAGTTTTGGAAATGATCGGGCACGCGTCAGGACAAACATCGACAATGCCACCCCACTGGCGCAGCATCCGCACCCGGCTGAATATAGGAAACAGCTCGACAATCGCCGCAACGTTACCCTCAATGATTGAAAAACTTCCGCGCTGGCCATAGCCGATATAGCCGTCGACGCCAGCACCAATCACCAGTTCGCCCTTGTCTGATTGACTTACATAGCCATGGACTGCGTTGGACATGACCACCGTGTCGAGAACTGGCTTAAGAGGCTCTGACACCAGCGCCTGTAACGGGTGACTCTCAATAGGCATCCGTAACCCGGCCATGTCACCAAGTACGCTTGAATGCCCAGCCGCCACCACCGCCACTTTTGAGGCTCGGATCACCCCGCGGTTGGTCTCTACCCCGGTGACAGCGCCGTTTTCTTTGAAGATTCCGCTCACCTCGCAGTTTTGAATAATGTCCACCCCGTGCTCATCCGCTGCCCGGGCAAAACCCCAGGCCACTGCATCATGCCGAGCAACCCCACCACGGGCCTGAAATGACGCGCCCAATACTGGATAGCGGGCATTTTCAGAAACATTCATAGCCGGCACCATCGTCTTAATCTGGGCGGGGTTAAGTATCTCGCTATCAATACCATTCAGCCGGTTTGCGTTGGATCGGCGATAAATATCGCGCATGTCCTGCAAGGAATGACCCAGATTCATGACGCCGCGCTGGCTGAACATCACGTTAAAGTTGAGTTCCTGGCTTAGACCTTCCCACAACTGCAGTGATTTCTCATAAAGGTGCGCTGACTCATCCCAGAGGTAGTTTGAGCGCACAATGGTTGTATTGCGCCCGGTATTGCCGCCACCGATCCAGCCCTTTTCCAGTACCGCGATGCGCCCAACCTTGTGCTCGGCAGCAAGATAATAGGCTGTTGCCAAACCATGGCCGCCCCCACCAACGACAATGACGTCATACGACGGGGCCGGATCAGGGCTGCGCCAGGCGGCCCGCCAATCGCGGTGGTAACTGGCCGCGTTGCGGGCCAGACTGAAAATGGAATAACGGTTTCTTTTCACGTCAAACTTGAGAGCTTGCCTTAATAAAACCAGAAGCTAACTGCGAGTAGCGCACTATAGCCGCCAGGCCTGGAATCGCCCACATCAATCGTTCCGATATACCGGAAAACGTGCGCACAACTCCTTAACCTGTTCGCGAACCGAATCCACTACTGACTCGTCACCCAGATTGTCGAGAATGTCACAGATCCACTGGGCGACCTGACGCATCTCGGTTTCACCAAAGCCGCGTGTGGTTCCCGCCGGAGATCCGATACGCAGACCGCTGGTGACAAAGGGTGACTGTGGGTCATTGGGGACAGTGTTCTTGTTGACCGTAATGTTCGCCCGACCCAGTGCGGCATCTGCATCCTTGCCTGTTATTCCCTTGTCGATCAAGTCGAGCAGGAAAAGATGGTTGTCAGTGCCTCCGGAGACTATGTTGTAGCCG
>Ga0208406_1000149_pt1 | contig 28544 bp, 15 predicted proteins | sample ETNtaG_15_FD_185769 | JGI IMG/M metagenome (GOLD analysis project Ga0208406, IMG submission 185769) | Marine microbial and viral communities from oxygen minimum zone, Eastern Pacific Ocean - ETNP201302PF89A (SPAdes) (version 2) | ecosystem: Environmental > Aquatic > Marine > Oceanic ...
ACTTTTTAGTTTTACAAAGTAAACTCCTTTACTTTGATTACTTAAATCAATTTGTTTCAGACCATCAATAATTTTTTCTTTTAGAACTAATTCTCCTAGGGTAGAATAAATGGATACTTCCAAATTATCCGAATCGGTTCGGATGCTAAAGATTCCTTTTGTTGGATTTGGATAAATAGAAGTATGGAAAGAATCTTCTAATTCCTGCACTTGCAAAATATTCTGTCCGTTGATGTTTATATTATCCATGAAAAAGCAATTACCATAATCGTTAATCGCCACAAAACGCACCATAATAGTATCTCCATTATAGCCGTGAGCAGTTAAATCTAAACTATCTGATGCCCATGTTCCACAAGTAGGATGCCAAGGACTATTTACATAGCCAGTAGTTTGAAGTGCTGTTCCACTTGCTCCATAAATAGAATCCCAAGTAGTTCCGCAATCGATAGAAATCTCGATTCTGAGTCCATCAGCATAACCGCTATATCCGCAATAAGCATAGTCGTAAGTCAACCAGTTTTGAGCAGTTGTTCCCCCGCCTAATTTTACTTTATTTGTAATCAGATATACTTCTTCCCCTCTTCTGTCTATCCAATAATGATTAACATAAATAGCTGTGGTAGGTGTACAATTGATACCGGTATCTAATTCAATAGAATTCCACCCAAATGTCCAGTCCGGTTTAGTCCAACCCTCAGGAGGGTAAGTGCCGCTCTCAAAATCTTGGGCATAAGAAATTGCATTAGTAATTGGAGAAACAGAATCCGTATAAGCGATAAAATCGGTAATGGTTTGCGTATTAGAACCAAAAGCATCTGTCACTTCTAGGGTTACATCATAAGCTCCAGGACCTGAATAAACCACCACTGGATCTTCCAAAGAAGAACTGTTAGGTGTTCCTCCAGGGAAAGTCCATAGCCAAGAGGCACTACTTAATCTTACAGCTGAATGATCAACAAAGCGTACTGTATCATTCATACAATTAATTTCTAATTTATCTGCAGATATCTGTGCTGAAGGTGGAGTGTTTTCATAAAAATCAATTTCATAAGCGCTTCTATTGGTTCCATTTCTCAGAAGTCCTTCACGGTAATAAGGGATTAGCTGTGTTGAGTATGTACTTTTAGGTAGATTATTATCGTAAATTACCCAATTATTCATAGAATTATTTCTGTAGTAAACAGACTCCCTTGTTCCTATATATACTCCATTTCCTCCTCTTTGATGTTCAATATTAGTAACATTAATATTATCAAGAGTAGGGGTGCTCCAATTTATCCAGTTTTGTCCACCATCTACCGATTTAAAAACTTCATAACCTTGTGCATTCGAAGCATCTCCATACATACTGCATCTTGCAATCCAAAGCGTATTTTCATCATAACTACTTATGGTGATATCATACGGAATCCAATTTTGACCATTGATATTTGTTGGTGTAATTTCAATCCAAGTATTTCCTGCATCTGAAGATCTGTAAATATGTTTGGTCCCCCACCATGATGGCCAAGTAGCTACATAGATAACGTCTGGATTGCTCCAAGCAACCTCTACCGAAGTTACCTTATCGTTAAAATGATGAACAGGAGAATAACTTGCGCCATTATTTTTTGATAGCCAAAGAGTTGTATCTTCTCCAATATAGTTCCAATTATAACACCTTGGGTCAAATTCCATTTGGGAAGATTCTCCTGTTATATAGTCTGCATTTGGTTTTTTTCCTAAAGTAAAAGATTCTATTGGAATGGTTCTATCTCCAGAAAGTAGTTTACCACCTCCATCATGATATACTTGTCTAGGATTTCCAAAATTCACAAACCCCCTGTAGTTGTCACCTCCCTGTGTGCAAATCCAATCGTTTATGTAGGTGTTGTTATCTTTCAATAATGTCCCATTATGATACGTTCCTCCAAGCATTACATCTCCATCTTTAAAGCCAGCTCCAAAACCCCAAAAGTCAGTTCCAGCAATACCATATTGTTTTTTGTAAATACTATCCCCTGCATTATCAGAATAAAATACACCTCCATCACAAGCAAACCAAAGGTCATTTCCAAAATAATTTATATCATGAATATCTGCATGAACATATCCTTTTTTATGTGGCTGACTCCATTTTGCTGGACATGTAAATGTAACTCCATCATCAAATGATATCCAATGATTTACTCCTCCAACATGAATTATATCAGCATTATTGGGGTTTACTGCCAAAGCTAAATCATAATAATATTGTCCCCCATCATCAGAACCATCTGGCTGCCATCCCATCATATTGATATTGATAGAATCTGGTGGGCCTGCTGGTTGAGGTCCACAACATTGAAAAGTCCAATTCTCTCCTTTATCATTACTGATGTAAATGCCATAAAGGCCACTTCCTCCATTTGCAGAACCTGTTGCAAGAGCAACAATCTTATCAGGATCCGCAGGACTAACCGCTATTTCTGTTCTTTTTTGTTCATCTCCTGTACCAGGGGAAGGCCATCCGTTAGAATATTGTGTCATAGTATTCCCTCCATCATCAGAACGATAGAACTCAGTACTATCTCCTGCTTGTTTTATGAAGTATATAGTGTCTTGTATTGAATTGGGATTACCATAGTGAACAATACCATTCCAATTTCTTAGAGAGAATTGTACTCCATTAGGGTAAGTCCCTCCATGACCTTCAGTTATAGTTAGATCGGTGTTTTGAGCTCTAGGAGAAACTCCAGGGATTCCTGAACCAGTAGTATAACCTAAAATACCTGTTGTTCTACCAATCCAGATACCAACTGTATCTCCTACTGGTATTGAAATTAAACTAACTGGAGTATATCCAGTAGCTGCACCAGTTGCTAAATTTACTATATTACTACCAGCTAATGTCCAAACAGGAGAAAACCTATAATCCCCTGTAGTTGTATAAACTTCCATTATTACATTTGTATCTGATGTGTTTATAGAGGAAGGTCCTTGACTAAACCCTGTAATTACTAATGAACTACTAGATGTATTAATAAGATTAAAAGCATTTCCGCTTTGTCCAGTATTTGGATCTATTGGAGTAGCAAGACTCATATTGTTTAAAGTTCCACTAGGCTGAAATTCAATTTCTTGAAAACTTCCACTCATTACTTGATTGAATGTTAATCCTGCATCATTTGATAAGTATAACCCGTGATTTGATGCAACAAATAATTTTTGATTATCCTGAGGATGTAATTTTATGTCTTTAACAGAATGATTTAAACTAACAAAATTAGTGCCACCTATAATACTCCAATTATTTCCTCCATCTATAGACTTATAAATCCCTCCATTTCCACTAATGTAAACGGTATTAAAATTTGTAAAATCGATCTCAATAGCATAAACTCCATTTAGAGATAAATCCTGAGTTATTAAATTCCAGTTATCACCTTTGTCAATAGTTTTCCATGCTCCAGCAGTAGCAGAACCTGCGTATAATACATTTGGATTACTGACGGATTGTTCTACTGTATATACATGTGCAGCACCTGGGGCATAACTTCTGCTTGCAGCATCTTTATCAAAGTCCCAAGGACCTACACATTCCCATTGATTACTGCTTTTTGAAGTTTGAAAAGTTGGTTTAGCATTAGAGAACCTACTAATACTCCTTAACCATCTTTTATAGTACTGTGTGTGTTTATTTTTTACTAATTCATGGGCTTTGTAATAATCGGTATAAGCATTAATTACTGCTCCTTCATCAGGATTTTCTGCATACATCAATTGTGTCCATATTGGTAGGCTTTCTGAATTAGCATTGTACTTCATTTCTACTTGTGAAAAAAGAGAAAAGCTGAGAGTCATTAATAAAATGAAAAAAATTTTATTCATAATCTAAAAAAAAGGCCGCATTATTGCGACCTTAAAAATAGTGTTTTTTGTTATAAACTAAATGCTGATTTAACTTCTGTTTGACAATCTAGTTTTTCCCAAGTAAAAGTTTCTACTTCAAAGTTTTTGTCTTGTCCATTTATTTTAAAAGTAACTGTTTTATTCTCAGATTTTCTACCCATATGTCCGTAAGCAGCAGTTTCAGAATAAATGGGAGTTTTTAGTTTTAATCTCCTGATAATAGATGCAGGTTTCAAATTGAAACATGGCATATTTTTAACTGTTTCAGCAATCTCTCCATCGGTCATATTAACTTTTGCGGTTCCGTAAGTATCTACAAAGATTCCCATTGGCTCAGCAACACCAATTGCATAACTAACTTGCACTAGAATTCTTTCAGAAACTCCTGCAGCTACTAAGTTTTTAGCAATGTGCCTTGTAGCATAAGCAGCTGAGCGGTCTACTTTTGATGGGTCCTTTCCTGAAAAAGCACCACCTCCATGAGCTCCTTTTCCACCATATGTATCTACAATAATTTTTCTTCCAGTAAGTCCTGTGTCACCATGCGGTCCGCCAATCACAAATTTCCCTGTTGGATTTACATGGTATTTTTCACTTCCAAATAAAGTAGCATTTTCAGTAGATAATTGAGCTTTAATTCTTGGTATTAACAATTCTCTTACATCTTTTTCAATTTGCTCTTGCATTGGTTTTTCATCTGCAAAATCATCATGCTGAGTAGAGACTACAATGTCCGTAATTCTTTTTGGAGTATGATCATCATTATATTCTAAAGTAACTTGAGATTTTGAATCTGGTCGTAAGTATGTCATTTCAACTCCTTTCTTTCTAATATCAGCAAGTTCAATCAATATTTTATGAGAAATATCTAAGGCTAGTGGCATAAGATTTTCTGTTTCATTTGTTGCATAACCAAACATCATCCCTTGATCTCCTGCTCCTTGCTCTTTGTTTAGACCTTTGCCTTCTACAACACCTTGGTTAATATCAGGTGATTGCTCGTGAATAGCAGAAATTACACCACAACTATCACCATCAAATTGATATTCTGATTTATCATAACCAATTTTTAAAATCACCTCTCTTGCAATTTTTTGTACATCAATATAAGCATCTGTTGTAACCTCTCCACTTAATACAGTAAGCCCTGTAGTTACTAGAGTTTCGCAAGCTACTTTCGAATCTGGATCTTGAGCTAAAAAATTATCTAACAATGCATCTGATATTTGGTCAGATACTTTGTCTGGGTGTCCTTCTGATACGGATTCTGATGTGAAATAATATGACATATTCTTATATTTTTTATTTAATAATTTATTGGAAGATTTGGCAAAATTTTTAAAAAAATACTGTTTTAGCATTTTTTTTAGTGGTTGCAATAAGCCAAATCTTTCCACTTGGGTCGACAAATTTAAAAAAAATAATAAATAAACATATTTGGCAAATAAAAAAAAATGCTGTTAATTTGCAGTTGACTTATCAAGAAAGACGGAGGGATAGGCCCTTTGATGTCTTGGCAACCCTGAAAAGCTGGGTGCTAATTCCTACTCCAAATGGAGGAAGATGAGCGAAATTCATAAAATTTCCGAAATCTTTTTTGCTAGGTCCTATAATTATGAGACAGGAAATAGAACATATCTTAAAAGAAAGAATCTTAGTTCTTGATGGCGCTATGGGTACTATGATTCAGAGATATAAGTTGCAAGAGGAGGATTTCAGAGGAACTTATTTCCAAGATTCTGCATGCGACTTAAAAGGAAACAATGATTTGCTTTCCATTACAAGACCAGATGTGATAAAAGCAATTCATGCTGAATATCTGAATGCTGGAGCTGATATTATTGAAACAAATACTTTTAGTGGCACTTTTATTGCTCAAGCTGATTATAAATTAGAATCGGCAGTTTATGATATTAATTTTCAATCAGCAAAAATTGCAAAAGAAGTTGCTGTAGAACATTCAACAGAAGATAAGCCCAGATTTGTTGCCGGCTCTATAGGTCCTACAAACAGAACGGCTTCTATTTCACCTGATGTAGGAAACCCTGCATTCAGACATATAACTTTTGATGATTTAAAAGAAGCTTATAGAGAGCAAGTGATTGCTTTAATAGAGGGAGGGGTTGATTTATTATTAGTTGAAACTGTTTTTGATACTTTAAATTGTAAGGCGGCTCTTTTTGCAATTCAGGAAGTTTTTGAAGTGAAAAACACGAAACTTCCTATTATGGTTTCAGGTACCATTACTGATGAAAGTGGCAGAACACTTTCAGGTCAAACCGCAGAAGCTTTCTTGAATTCTATTTCGCATTTACCACTATTGAGTGTAGGTTTTAACTGTGCTTTAGGAACAAGTGCAATGCGACCTTATATAAAAGAATTAGCTGATAAATCGGAATTTTTTATAAGTGCTTACCCAAATGCAGGGTTGCCAAATGAGATGGGGGAGTATGATGAAACAGCTGAGATAATGGCTGCTCAATTAGAAGATTTTATGAATTCTGGATTGGTTAATATTGTGGGCGGGTGTTGTGGTACAACACCTGACCATATTTCAGAATTTGCAAAACTTGCAAATAAAAATAGTCCTAGAAGAAAACCTCAATTGGAAACAAGAATGAAACTTTCAGGTTTAGAGGCTGTAATTATTACTCCTGAAAGTAATTTTGTAAATATTGGGGAAAGAACCAATGTAATGGGATCTGCAAAGTTCAGAAGGTTGATAAAAGCAGATGATTTTGATCAGGCTCTTTCTGTCGCATTACAACAAGTTGATAGTGGTGCTCAAATTATTGATATTAATATGGATGATGGTTTAATTGATGGGGTGGAATCCATGACACATTTTTTGAATTTGATTGCATCTGATCCTGATATTTCTCGTGTACCCATTATGATTGATTCTTCAAAATGGGAAATCATTGAGGTAGGATTAAAATGTATTCAAGGGAAAGGAATTGTAAATTCTATTTCCTTAAAGGAAGATGAAGAAGCTTTTATTTCAAAAGCTAGAACAATTCTAAAATATGGTGCTGCTGTTGTTGTTATGGCTTTTGATGAGAAGGGGCAAGCAGTAAATTACTCAGACAAAATAAGAATATGTGAAAGAGCATACAAGATATTGGTAAATAAAGTAGGTTTCCCACCTCAGGATATCATTTTTGATCCAAATATCTTAACAGTAGCTACTGGGATAGAGGAACACAACAATTATGTAGTTGATTTTTTTAAAGCAACAAAATGGATAAAAGAAAATCTTCCTTACGTAAAGGTTAGTGGAGGCGTGAGTAATGTTTCTTTCTCTTTCAGAGGAAATAATGTGGTTCGAGAAGCCATGCATTCTTCTTTTTTATATCATGCAATAAAGAACGGAATGGATATGGGAATTGTAAATGCAGGTATGATTGAGGTTTATTCTGACATACCAAAAGATTTACTTACTGCTGTAGAAGATGTTTTGCTTAATAAGGATGCTGGAGCTACAGAAAGATTGGTAGAAATTGCTGAAATTTACAAAGGAGGAGGTAAGAAAAGAGAGGAAAATCTGGATTGGAGAAATCAGTCAGTAGAAAAGAGATTAGCACATTCACTTGTAAAAGGAATTGTAACCTTTATTGATGAAGATACAGAAGAAGCAAGGCTAAAATTAGAAAAACCATTAGATGTTATTGAAGGTCCGTTAATGGATGGGATGAATATTGTTGGAGAACTTTTTGGCAATGGAAAAATGTTTTTGCCTCAAGTAGTGAAATCGGCTAGAGTTATGAAAAAATCAGTTGCACAATTAAGCCCTTATATTGAAGAGGATAAATCTGAAAAGTCAAATGCTGGAAAGATTTTATTGGCAACCGTAAAGGGTGATGTGCATGATATTGGAAAGAATATTGTTGGTGTAGTGCTTGCTTGTAATAATTTTGAGATTATTGATTTGGGCGTGATGGTTTCTGCCGACAAAATATTAGAACAAGCCAAAAAACACAAAGTAGATATTATTGGTTTGAGTGGTCTTATAACTCCATCCTTAGATGAAATGATTCATGTGGCAGAAGAAATGCAAAGACAAGATTTTAATATTCCATTGATGATTGGAGGAGCTACAACATCTAAAGTTCATACTGCAGTAAAACTGATGGATAAATACACAAACAATATCATCTTTCATGTATTGGATGCCTCAAAAGGAGTGAGTGCTTGTAGTAGTATTCTAGGTTCAAATTCTGAAGAATATAAATCAGAAATTAAATCAGATTACTTAGAGATAAAAGAGAATTATCTGCAGAGAAAAGAAGAAAAACAATTTATTTCCTTAGTTGAGGCAAGAAATAATTCCTTTAAGATAAATATAGATAAACAGTATAAAAAATTACCGAATAAGTTAGGCGTTAGTTTATTTGATTCTGCAAATATCTCAGATGTAATTCCATATATCGATTGGACTCCATTCTTTATTTCTTGGGAAATGAAAGGAAAGTATCCTGCAATTTTAGAAGATCAGAAGTATGGAGAGAGTGCTCAGAAATTATTTGAGGATGCAAATGAGATGTTGCAAAAGATACAAGACAAAAATTGGCTTAAATTGAAATCAATTGTGGGTATTTGGGAAGCAAAGAAAGAGAGTGATGATGTTGTCCTTTTAGGGAATGGAGAAAAAATAGAAACCTTTAATTTCTTGCGTCAGCAAGCTAAAAAAACGAAAAATAATTTGTGTTTGGCAGATTATATTTCAGAGAAAAATGATTTTATAGGAGCTTTTGTTTGTACTGCCGGTTTAGAGATTGAAAAACAATTAGAAATTTTTAAAAATGATTTGGACGATTACAACAGTATTTTACTCAAATCTTTAGCTGATAGACTAGTAGAAGCACTCACTGAATATATGCACGAAAAGGTAAGAACAGAAATTTGGGGTTATTCATCTAATGAAAACTACCAGAATGATGATTTAATAAAGGAAAAATATGATGGAATTCGTCCTGCCCCTGGATATACTGCTTGTCCGGACCATATAGAGAAGTTAAAGATATTTAAACTCTTAGATGCAGAGAAAATAGGAGTAAGCCTAACAGAAAGTATGGCAATGTATCCTAATGCCACAGTAAGTGGATATTATTTCTCACATCCTGAAAGCAAATATTTTAGTGTAGGTAAAATACAAAATGATCAAGTAGAAGATTATTCTAAACGAAAGAAACAAACAGTTGAAGAAACCCAGAAATGGTTAAGACAAAACATATAAAATTATGAAAGTAACAGAACATTTAAAAAATGCAAAACAAACCCTTTTCTCTTTTGAGATATTACCCCCACTAAAAGGAAAAAGTATCGATTCTATTTATAATTCTTTAGATCCTTTAATGGAGTTTAATCCTCCATTTATTGACGTAACTTATCACAGAGAAGAGTACGTCTATAAAAAAAGAAAGGATGGATTACTGGAAAGAAGGTCTGTTAGAAAAAGACCTGGAACTGTTGGTATTTGTGCTGCTATCATGAATAAATATAATGTGGACACAGTACCTCATATTATTTGTGGAGGATTTAGCCAGGAAGAAACCGAGAATGCTTTAATTGATTTGGATTTCTTAGGAGTTGATAATGTGTTGGTATTAAGAGGAGATCCAATAAAAAATGAAACTTACTTCACTCCAGAAGAAGGGGGACATAGTTACGCTTCTGAACTCTTGCAACAAGTGGATGGCATGAATAAAGGAATTTATTTGGATGAGGAATTAAAAAACTCTTCACCTACTGATTTTTGTATTGGAGTAGCTGGCTATCCTGAAAAACATTTTGAGGCAGCTAATATGGAATCGGATATTCATTTTTTAAAAAAGAAGGTGGAAGCAGGAGCGGATTACATAGTAACTCAAATGTTTTTTGATAATCAGAAGTATTTTGACTTTGTAAAATTATGTAGAGAAAACGACATAGATGTCCCAATTATTCCTGGATTAAAACCTATATCAACAGAAAAGCAGTTGACACTATTGCCACACAGATTTAATCTGAATTTACCTAATGAATTAGTTGATGAAGTTCTGAAATGTAAATCGAATGAAGAGGTACGACAAGTAGGAGTGGAGTGGGCAATAAATCAGACTAAAGAATTAATTGAGTTTGGTGCACCTTGTGTTCATTTCTATACTATGGGAAGATCAGATAATGTGCAACAAATTGTTGGCAGCTTTTCTTAAGAAGTTAGTTTTCTGAAATGATCTTCTAAATCAATATTATTTTTTGTAAAATTACTAACAAGTTGGTCGTCTACAATCTTTCCATTATTGATAATAATAACTCTATTACACATTTTATCAACCTCTTGCATAATGTGAGTGGAAAGTAAAACGGTTTTATCTTGCCCGACTTGTTTTATTAGATTTCTTATTTCAACCAATTGATTCGGATCCAATCCTGTTGTAGGCTCATCTAAGATTAAAATTTCAGGATTATGAATTAAGGTTGCTGCCAATCCAACTCTTTGCTTGTACCCTTTGGAAAGCTGACTGATTTTTTTGCTTTCTTCAGGTGTTAATCCAGTCTGTTGAATAATTTCAGCAACTTTCATTTTAAGGTTGTCAACTTTATAAATATCGCCCACAAACAAAAGATATTCTTTAATATACATATCATTATAAAGTGGGTTGTTTTCAGCTAAATAGCCAATTTTTGATTTTACTTTTAAATCTTCTTCTAATGTATCCAGATTGCAGATTTGTACTTTACCAGAGTCTTGTTGCAAATAAGACGTTATAATTTTCATAAGTGTAGATTTTCCAGCTCCATTTGGACCTATAAAACCAACTACTTCCCCCTTTTTTAACGAAAAGGAAACATCAGCAAGTGCTTGTTGTTTACCGTAAAACTTATTGACTTTATTGATGTTGATTGACATTAGGCAAATGTAGAATAATGTGTTAATGTAGCAATATGAAAATTAAAATTATCTTCTTTTCCTTATTAGAATTTGTGGAGCTCCCCATCTACTTCTTCAATAAGTGTTCCTATTCAATCCGGTATTAAACTTACACCATTATTCTAATAACATTTTAAGAATTCTCCTCTTTAGCTTTGTAAATGGCAAGTATTTAATGCTAGGTTCGAATAAAAATGATTTATGTAAAATGCTTTTATAATGGGTAAAAGTATCAAAACCTGCTTTGGAATGATAGTTTCCTATTCCGCTTGCACCTACACCACCAAATGGGAGATTAGAATTAGAAAGATGAACTAAGGATTCGTTAATAGCACCTCCTCCAAATGAGATTTCGTTCAGTATTTTATTTATGATTTTTTTATTTTTACTGTAAATATATAGCGCAAGTGGTTTTTCTTTCTTTTTCACATTAGAGATCACATCATCTAAGTTGCCAAAGGAAATGACAGGAAGCAAAGGTCCAAAAATTTCCTCTTTCATTATTAAATCTTCAAAATTAATATTATGTAAAATTGTAGGATGTATAACTCTTTCTTCTATATTATATTCTCCTCCAGAATATATTCTATCTGTTGGGATTAAGTTTGTTAATCTTTGAAAATGGCTCTCATTAATAATCTGAACATAATTTTCATTGATTTTTTTGCTAATAGGATAAGCAAGTTCTATTTGGTGATGAAGAGCTTTTAATAATTGAATTTCTATTTCCTTTTCTACTAATAAATAGTCAGGAGCAATGCAAGTTTGTCCTGCATTTAAAAATTTAGCCCACACAATTCGTTTTGCGGTGAGTTTTATGTCACAATCCTTAAAAATAAATGTCGGGCTTTTCCCTCCTAACTCCAAAGTTACAGGAGTTAAGTTCTCTGCTGCAGCTTTGTAAATAATTTTTCCGACATTAGTACTTCCAGTAAAAAAGATTTTATCCCATTTTTGTTGAAGTAATTCAGTAGTAGTTTCTACACCTCCTTCTATAACTGTAAGATGATTTACATCAAAGTTAGAATTGATAAGTTGGGCTAATATTTTACTGGTATTATTGGGAATTTCAGAAGGGTTTAACACCACTGTATTTCCTGCAGCAATTGCTGAAATAGCAGGAATTAAGGAGAGTTGATAAGGATAATTCCAAGCAGAAATAATCAAAACAGTTCCCAATGGTTCTGGAATAATATAGCTTTTGGAAGGGAAATTTGCAAGGTTTGTTCTTACACTTTTTTGCTTACTCCATTTTTTTAGGTTGCGGATTACATCATTTAACTCATTGTAAATAAGGGATAGTTCCGTAAGGTAAGTTTCAAATTCTGATTTTTTAAAATCAGAATAGATAGCAATATAGAGTTTATCCTCATTTTCTTTTAAGAGGTGTTTTAACTTCTTCAAAGTTTCAATTCTGAAATTAATCTCTTTTGTAGAATTATAATTAAAGAAAGCTTTTTGCTTATTTACAATTTTTAGAATATCCATTTTTCAAAAATACTTTTAATTATTTTCTACCTTTAAAATCATCCATAGTTTTATAAATCCCCATTACTTTTCCTGCAAACCAGTCAAAGAAATTTACCGACATAACTGTTTGTCCGAAACGAGTGAAACGATAAATCCACCAAGGAATAGTTATGATTTTTTTATTTTTCTCAATAGCTTTAATAATTGTTAATGCTGTTTTTTCTGCATCTAAAATTGATATGCGAGACTTTACTCCATCAAACATTCCAGTATTGATATAGTAGGGGAGGATAGTGGTGACTTTAATGTCTTTATTCAGTTGTTTCATTTCTATACGCAGGCTATCTGACCAAGAAAAAACTGACCATTTTGATGCTGCATAAACTGACATTTTTGGATTAGCAAGTAAACTTGCAGATGAGGCAATGTTGCAAATATGCCCTGTATTCCTCTCTATCATTTCGAATAAGAAATTAGTAGTGATATGCATAGGAGCGCTCGCATTTATCATCATGGTTTTTTCAATTTCTTCAGCTGTATGTTCGTGAAAATATTTACCCACAACTATTCCGGCATTGTTAATCAGCACATCAATATTATCATGTTCTTTTTTTAGTTGTTGGGCAGTTTTTTCTATTTGTCTAATATCCGAAACATCAACTACATAAGTAGAAATATTTCCTAAATTATTTAACTCCTTTAAGGTGTTTTCTATGTTTTGAGTATTAATATCCCAAATAATAACATTTGCATCTCTCTCTAGGGATAATCGGCTCATTATTTTACCTATTCCTGAAGCTCCTCCAGTAATAAGAATAGTTTTATCTTTAAGTTTAGTCATTTACAGTATTTTAAAAGCATATGTTTCTCATGACACAAACTTACTTAATAATTTTCTAAAAAAGTTCGAAATTAGGACAGAGAGGTCCACCAAAAACAAACCCGCTCAAATGAGTGGGTTTTTATTTATTCTAAAATTACTTTCTTCTCTACTGTTCCATCATCATAAATGTAGAAAAGTGGTTGATTTGTTTGTTTTGTTTCTCTTCCAAGAACATCTGTAATTCGCACTACTTGTCTATTTGTATTTATCTCTGAAACTGAGCTAGCGTTAGGGCAGTAGTTTCCGTCAGGAGCCAACAGAGGAAGTTTATATTGTGGGTCAGTAATTAAAGAGTACATCAACACATCCATAGATTGCAAAATTGTAGCATTGTAAGGCTCCCACTCATTAGCAATTCCTGCAGCAGTTTGTGGGTCATCCAGAATTCCCATATAACTCACAATGGCCCAGTACATATATTCTATCATCATACACTGATAATCACAAGTCCAATCATCATAATGATACCAAGCAGATGCAGGGTAAGGGTTTGGAATTGTTGTAAACTGTCCTCCTCTAGCTACATCCATAGCTGTAGACATTAAAGAAGAATTTGGTGACAAGCTAAATGCATTAGGATATACATTGGTATGTCCTACATGATTTATGGTGTGTAAAATTTCCTCCACTGTAGCATCATCTCCCCAATGTCCGGTTTTTGTAGGGTCTATTTCATTATTGAATAGTATTGCACTTACTCCATTTCCATTATAATAATTATCAAAAGTACTCATTGCAGCATTTCCATCTTGCATAAATATTGGTATTAAGGCATTCTCACTCATAAGTTGAGATTCAATTAATGGGTCATCAACTATTCCATCTTCATTATTATCTAAAAGTTCGGCAGCAACTGCTGCTGCATGTTTCACTTTGTCATTTGAAATACCACTTTCAGCATAAATGCTAAAGCATCCTAAAACATCAATGTATTTTGTAAAAGGAGCTAATGCAGGATTGCTAGAATTCGGATTAGGATCAATTGTAAAACAAACTGTATTTTGTTGGGCACTTACCAAAAATGGCAAAATGAATAAAAGATTTATTAATTTTTTCATGGATGAGAATGGTTTTAGTATCAAACAAATATAAGCAAATTCTTATTGTATATTTGCCATAATGAAAGGAACTGTCATAAAAACTACTGGAGATCTGTATGAAGTAAAATCAGAAAATGGAGATGTGCTAGAATGTAGGCTGAAAGGTAAGTTCCGAACAAAAGGGATTAAAAGCACTAATCCTGTAGTGGTGGGAGATAAGGTTAGGGTAGAACAGACAGACGAAAGTTCTATGATTGTAGAACTTTTTGATAGAAAGAACTACATTATCAGAAAATCGGTAAACCTTTCCAAACAAACACATATTGTTGCCTCTAATGTAGATCAGGCTATCTTAATGGTTACTATTCAACAACCCATAACAACTACTGGTTTTATTGATCGTTTTTTAGCAGCTGCTCAATCCTTTAGGATAGAGGTGCTAATCATTTTTAACAAGTTGGATATTTATGATGATGAAATGATGAATACACAAAAAAAGTTGAGGCAGATTTATGAAAAGATTGGTTACAATTGCATGTCTTTATCTGTACTACATGATAAGTTGGATGATTTGCAAAAGGCTATGAAAAATAAAGTAAATGTAATTGCAGGTCACTCAGGTGTGGGTAAGTCAACCCTTATTAACAAATTGCAACCAGGACTTAATTTAGTAACAAAAGAAATATCAAAAACACACAAACAGGGGCAACATGCAACTACTTTTTCAGAGTTGTATACCTTAGATTTTGGAGGATCCATAATTGATACACCAGGAATTAAAGGTTTTGGTATGGTGGAAATGAAAAAGAAAGAATTAGGAGATTATTTTCGTGAGTTTATAGCTATAAAGAATGATTGTACTTTTCATAATTGCATTCATTTGAACGAACCGGATTGTGCTGTAAAAAAATCCTTAGAAAATGAAAGTATTGCGCAAAGCAGATACACAAGTTATTTAAGCATGTTAGAGGAAGAAGAAGAAAATTTTAGAACAAACGACTATTAAATGAGAGCAGTTATTCAAAGAGTAAGTCAGGCCTCAGTTATTATTGATGAAAGGGAAGTAGCTTCAATAAATCATGGCCTTTTAATTTTTTTAGGAATAGAGATTGAAGATACTAATGAAGATGCAAAATGGCTTACAAATAAAATTTCATCATTGAGAATCTTCTCGGATGAGCAAGGAAAAATGAATAAATCCGTGACAGAAATTGATGGTGAAGCTATTGTTGTTAGTCAGTTTACTTTGCATGCAAAAACTAAGAAGGGAAACAGACCGTCATATATTAAATCTGCCAAACCAGAACAAGCGATTCCCTTGTACGAACAATTCAAAGAGGACTTATCTATAGCAATTGAAAAGAAAGTTCAATCTGGAGAATTTGGTGCTGACATGAAAGTTAGCTTAACAAATGATGGTCCAGTAACAATTATTATAGATTCAAAGAATAAAGAATAATTATCTTTTCATTCCATCAGGAATTCCGTAAATATGTACGATTTCTATGTTCTCAGAAAGTGACATGATTCCAGGATTTATACCTAGTTTGTTTTGAGGAATCTTAGCTTTTAGTTCTGAGTAATACTCTTTCCAAGTTGCTAAGGTATCTTTAGTTTCAGGATGCAGAAAAGTCATAGGATGAAGATTAAAGATACTATCATTTAAAAATGCCTCATAAATAAGTTCTGAGCAATAGTATTTATCATTATTCATTAAAAATACATTGTCATATTCTTTGTTTAATTGGGATTTTAGAAATGATATGGCATTTGCAATTGCATAAGTGAAATCCTTTCTTAGCCTTCCAACAATTACTTTTGGATTGTTATTATCATCAAAAGAACGGTTTAAGAAGCTGTCAATATTTGTTGTTCTCACCTTATCTGGGAGAGCCTCTAAGATTCTTAAATCATTATCTATATGAAAATAATACTTCCATTGATATTGCTCATCTACATTTTTACAAAATGCATCTCCAGATGCAACAACAATTCCAATATGTGAAAAGTTTGCGCCTTTATATCCAGGAGTTACAAGTTCAATCGCATCACAAACAGGAGAAGAATCCAAATCTTGAAACAACAGATCTCCTTCTTTCAACTGAAACTCTTTGGTGCAAGAAAATAAAATAGTAATGAATATAAAAAAGTAATTCTTCATTTCTCAAAAATAAAAAAAGAGGACCGATTAAAGTCCTCTTTTAATTTTTTATTTAATGATCTTTAGTCAGCTAAAACAATAATCTTATTGTCCTGCATTTCAATTACCCCACCATTTATTGCTAGCGTTTCCGTTTTATTATCAGTAGTTATTATTCTGATATCTCCTTTTGTAAGTGTGGAAATAATGGGTGCGTGATTATTTAAAATCTCAAATCCTCCAGAAGTTCCAGGGAATTTTACAGAAGTAACCTCTCCTTCAAATGCTTTTTTCTCTGGGGTTATTATTTCTAAGATCATCCTGTATTATTTTGCTTCTGCTATCATTTTCTCTCCTTTTTCAATCGCTTCTTCAATTGTGCCAACAAGATTAAAAGCAGCTTCCGGATATTTATCAACCTCTCCATTTAGTATCATATTAAATCCTTTAATGGTGTCTTGAATATCAACAAGGACTCCTTTTAATCCTGTAAATGCTTCAGCTACATGGAATGGTTGAGATAAGAATCTTTGAATTCTTCTTGCCCTATGCACAGCTAATTTATCTTCTTCCGATAATTCATCCATACCCAAAATAGCAATAATGTCTTGCAATTCTTTGTATTTCTGCAAAATCTCTTTTACATCTTGTGCACATTTATAGTGCTCTTCTCCAACTACATCAGGAGTGAGAATTCTAGAAGTGGAATCCAAAGGATCCACAGCTGGATAAATACCAAGCTCAGCAATTTTCCTTGAAAGTACTGTTGTCGCATCCAAGTGAGAAAAAGTAGTAGCAGGAGCAGGATCAGTTAAATCATCAGCAGGAACATATACTGCTTGCACAGAAGTAATAGACCCTTTTTTTGTAGAAGTAATTCTCTCTTGCATAGTTCCCATTTCAGTTGCTAATGTTGGCTGATACCCCACAGCAGAAGGCATTCTTCCAAGCAGTGCAGACACTTCAGAACCAGCTTGTGTGAATCGGAAGATATTATCCATAAAAAATAGAATATCGTTTCCACCAGCATTGTCATCTCGGTCTCTAAAATACTCAGCAATGGTTAATCCAGAAAGTGCAACTCTTGCTCTTGCCCCAGGTGGCTCGTTCATTTGTCCAAACACTAAAGTAGCTTGCGATTGGCTTAACGCTTCTCGGTCAATATCATTTAAATTCCATTTTCCATTTTCCATTGAATGCACAAATTTATCACCATATTTAATAACATTTGACTCGATCATTTCTCTTAACAATTCGTTTCCTTCTCGAGTTCTTTCCCCAACACCAGCAAAAACAGAAAGGCCAGAATATGCTTTTGCGATATTATTAATCAACTCCATGATAGTAACTGTTTTACCAACACCAGCACCACCAAAAAGTCCAATTTTTCCGCCCTTTGCGTATGGTTCAATTAAATCGATTACTTTAATTCCTGTAAAAAGAACTTCAGTGGAAGTTGATAAATCCTCAAATTTTGGCGCTTCTCTATGGATTGCCATACCATCTGATTTATCTAAGTTTTCCATACCATCAATTGCATCTCCAATCACATTAAATAGTCTTCCTTTAATATTTTCTCCAACTGGCATTTTTATTGGAGCTCCAGTTGCAATTACTGTAGTTCCTCTACTTATACCATCTGTTGAATCCATTGAGATTGTACGAACTGTATCTTCTCCAATGTGTTGTTGGCATTCCAAAACTAAATCATCTCCATTTTCTTTTTTGATTACTAATGAATCATAAATATCTGGCAACCCCTGTTCGTTATTCTCAAAGGTTACATCTATTACCGGACCAATAATTTGTGAAACTTTCCCTGTATTTTCTGACATGGCTTTTTTTGAATTTTGTTATTAAGTGCTCTTTTTTAAATCGATTTTTTCGGCTGCAAATTTATTATTTTTAATTTGTTTTGACATCAATAAAGTAAGAATAAATTAATTGTTAATTTTGAACACTTTTTCAACATAAAAAAACACAAAAATAAGTGAAAGTATATCGGTCAATTGAGAATTTCCCCTCAGAAATAAATACAGTAATTACAATCGGAACTTTTGATGGCGTGCATTTAGGTCATCAAGTTATACTAAACCGACTAAATGAAATAGCCAAAAAAATAAAAGGAGGAAGCACCTTACTTACTTTTTTTCCACATCCAAGACATGTGTTACATAAGGATGATCAAGACATGAGGTTGATAAATACGCTTGATGAAAAAATAGTATTATTAGATAAAATAGGGCTTGATAATTTGGTAGTGCATGAGTTTACAAAAAAATTTTCTAGGATAAAACCAGCTAATTTTGTACGAGATATTTTGGTTGAAAAACTAAAAGTGCATACTTTGGTTATTGGCCATGATCATCATTTTGGTAGAAACCGAGAAGGATCCATTGAAGAGATAACCACATTAGCAGAATTATACGATTTCAAAATAGAAAAGATTGACCCTCAGCTTTTTGAAGATGTAGCGATTAGTTCTACTAAAATTCGGCAGTTGATAGAAAAAGGAAAGATGGTAAAAGTAAAGCAATATCTAGGCTATTCGTTTTTGCTAAACGGGAAAGTAATAAATGGAAATTCAGTTGGTAAAACAATTGGGTTCCCTACTGCTAATATTGAAGTGGAAAATAAATGGAAAATATATCCTGCTGATGGGGTTTATGCTGTAAAAGTTTTCACGGAAGGCAGGTGGTATAAAGGAATGATGAATATTGGTCAAAAGCCAACTATTGGAGATAATTCTAAAAGCTTGGAAGTAAATATTTTTAATTTCAGTAAAGATATTTACGGACATATAATAGAAATAAGATTTGTAAAACGAATAAGAAATGAACGAAAATTTGAAAATTTAGCTTGCCTTAAAGAACAACTCTTTATTGACAGAAACAGGGCAAGGAAGATTTTGGGTTAGTATAGTTTTTCAAAAATTAGCTGATAAACTATTTTTCAATCTCGAGTTTGGCAAATTTCAGAAGAAGCATTTTTTGCCCTACTGCTTCAAAGAAAATAATTGCTTTTTTGTTAGCGTATTCTCCTTCAATTTTGAGTATTTTCCCACTGCCAAATCGGCTATGTTTCACTTTTAGTCCTACTTGCAGATGCTCAGTTTTAGTAGGGGTTACATCTGCATTGATAGCACTTACTCTTTTTAAGTTCTTGGGGATGAAGTTGGATTTCTTTTTTTGGGTTTTTGTTTTGGCAAAAATTTGATAGGGATTATGATTTTTCTTTTTTTGGGTTAAAGCGATTTCGCTCTGCTTTGTAAATGTCTTATTTAATTCTTTCAAAAATCTGCTTGGTTCACAATCAGTGTATTGTCCCCATTTAAATCGGCTTAAAGCGTAGGACAGAAACAATCTTTTTTCGGCCCTTGTAATGGCCACATAAAAAAGTCTCCTTTCCTCCTCCAATCCTTCTCTACAATCCATTGCCATCATGGACGGAAATAAATTTTCCTCCAATCCTACCACAAAAATATAAGGGAATTCTAAGCCCTTTGCCGCATGAATTGTCATGAGTATAACTTTATTATGGTCGTCTTCTTTTTCGTTATCGGCATCTGTCAAAAGGGCAATATCTTGCATAAAATATTCAAGTGTATTATTCTCCTCGCCCTCCTTTTCGCTAAAATCTTTTATGCCGTTTAAAAGCTCTTGCAAATTCTCGAACCTGCTTACGCCTTCCACGGTTTTGTCGTTATACAGACCGTAAAACACCCCTGATGTTTTGGCGATTTGCTCTGCCAAAGTGTAAGCGTCTAGATTATCCTTTTGCACTATATAGCTGTTTATTAAAGTTGCGAATTGTGAAAGTTTTTCGGCTGTTCCTTTGTTTATTTTTAGCTCATATTTTTCCAAATTACTTATTACTTCCCAAATACTTACATCCTGCTTGTTGGCTGCAATGATTAGTTTTTGCAAAGTGGTAACGCCAAGTCCTCTTGTAGGATAGTTGATGATTCTCTTTAGGGCTTCTTCATCTTTTGGGTTGATGCACATCCTGAAATAGGCCAAAACATCTTTCACTTCTTTTCGTGCATAAAAAGACAATCCGCCATAAATTTTGTAAGTAATATTTTTCTTTCTAAGCGACTCTTCTAAAGCTCTGCTTTGAGCATTGGTTCTATATAAAACAGCAAAATCTTTCCAATTTGCATTTTCCTTGAAATGCAGTTCGTCTATGGTATTGGCAACAATTCGCCCCTCCTCATTGTCGTTAAGTGTTTTGCAAACAATGGTTTTTTCGCCTTCTTGGTTTTTGGTCCATACCTTTTTCGCTATTTGCTTTTTGTTGTGGGTGATTAAACTATTTGCCAAACTCACAATATTGGAAGTAGAACGGTAATTCTGCTCTAATTTGAATGTTTTAAAATCTGGATAATCTACTTTAAAGTTGAGGATATTCTGGATGTTTGCCCCCCTAAATGAGTAGATGCTTTGAGCATCATCTCCCACTACACAAATGTTCTCGTTCATGGCTGCCAATTTTTTAATAATGAGGTATTGCACATGGTTAGTGTCTTGGTATTCATCCACCAAAATGTATTGGAATTTGTTTTGGTATTTGTACAAAACATCCGGAAATTCATTGAGCAAATGATAGGTATTAAGTAGCAAATCATCAAAATCCATAGCGCAAGACTTGAAACATCTTTGCATGTATTTTTGGTAAATATTACCAAAAGCAGTACGCCTTGCAATTTTGTCAGTTTGCAAAAGCTCAGGTGAATTTTCATAATCTTCTGGTCTAATGAAATTGTTTTTTAGTGATGAAATTCTGTTTTGAATAAGTCTGGTTTTGTAAATATCTTTATCCAATCCCATTTCTTTGATAATGCTTTTTATCAAGTCTTTAGAGTCGATCGTATCGTAAATGGTAAAATTGGAAGTGTAGTTTATTTTCTCCGCCTCTATGCGCAACATTTTGGAAAATACAGAATGAAAAGTGCCCATCCATAAATTCTGAGCTTCATGGCTTTCAACAATTGTTTCTATCCTGTTTCGCATTTCTTTTGCTGCTTTATTGGTGAATGTCAAAGCTAATATATTAAAGGCGTCAGTTCCTGATTTTATTAGGTGTGCAATTCTATAGGTAAGCACTCTGGTTTTACCAGAACCTGGTCCTGCAATAACCATCATAGGTCCTTGCAGATTGCTAACTGCTTGCATTTGCGATTGGTTAAGTTGCTTTAAATAGTTAGTCATTTACGAAAAATAAGGAAAATCAAAAATAACTTTTTAGAGAAGATAAAAACCCAAAAATCAGGAAAGTTTTTGTATATTTGTCAGTTAATTTTATAAAGTAAAAGTTTAGGGTGATAAAACGACTACTATTTTTTGTTTTATTTTTAAGTTCGGTTGGTGTTAGAGCACAGTGTACAGTTACATTAAGTATAACCGATACAATTATGTGTAATGGAGATCTTGCCACCTTGCAAGCCATTTCTCAAGGTGGCGGAGGTTGGTATGGTTACTCATTAGAATATTGGTCACCAATACTTGGAGGTATGTGGCTGCCTTTAAGTCAACAAACTACTTATGATACTGCAACTTTTACTTCTACTCCTGCAAGTTTGACTGATTCACTTTTTACTGACTATAGAGTTGTAATAACCGATTCTCTCGGTTGTGCAGATACAGCCTATATTACCGTAACTCAACCTCCATTGTTATTATTTTCTTCACCTACGATTTCTGTTGATGAAAGTGCTCTAGGAACTTGTGATGGCTCAATAAGTGTATTTGTTTCAGGAGGTATGCCACCCTATAATTATTTATGGACGGGGCCTTCAGGTTTTACCTCTAATAATCAGAATATTAATAATTTATGTACAGGTAATTATATTTTAACAGTTATTGATACACATGGATGTGAGATAATTGAAACTGTTACTATCAATTTGTCAAATCCCCCTTGTAGCACATCAAATTTTGTTGTGAATTCAGTCGCAACTATTGATGAAAGTTGCTGTGGCCATGATGGTAGGATTATTTTAGATATAGATACTATGAATGTCGGAAGTACTTTAACTTACTCTATTGATACTGGGAACACTTTTTTTCCCGATTCCATTCTTACAAATTTAACCGCTGGGAATTATTATGTTGTAGTGAAAGATACCAATGGTTGCGATACAACTTTGACAAATGTTTCTATTTCTGCAGATTCAATACCTGATATTGATATGTCTGTTCATATTACAGATATTGTTTGTCATGGAGATACTAATGGAACTTTTCGGGTGCTTTATCCGGATTCATGCTATTCCTACACACTTTGGCGATATACCATTTCGCCTCCTTATTATATTCCGATAGATACAGGAATATATTTCAACGGCTTAATCCCTGGCTCTTATGGAGTGATAGCTACTTCCAATATTGGAAATTGTATTGACTCTTCTTCAGCTAAGGTGATTGACCCTCAGACTCCTCTTATACAAAATGGTATTGCAATGAAAGAAGTAAGATGCTCAACCAATTTACCTTGTGATGGTGAAATTACTTTGTTATCTGCTCCAACTGGCGGTATTCCACCTTATTATTATTCTATTTTAGATTATGGCAATACTATTCCTTATGGGCCGATTGGAAGCGATTCTACTTTTAGTGGACTTTGCACAGATTCCTTTGAGGTTACTCTTTTTGATGCTAATGCTTGTAAAGTAATTGACACTGTTTTTATTCCTGACTCCACACTTTATATTGATTCTATAATTACAACAAATGTGACTTGTTTTGGATATAGTGATGGAACTGCAATAGTGTATGCTCATGGAGGTTATTCTCCATATTCCTATCTTTGGAGTAACGGATATTCTACTATGCTTGTCGATAGTTTAAGCAATGCGCAATATTCTGTTATTATTTCCGACACCCAAAATTGTTTAACTGTTTATGACAGTATTAATGTCAGCCAGCCAGCAGAATTGTTTTATAACATCAAAGTAATTGATGGTTTTAAGCCAGAAACATGTAAAGGGGTTTCTCATGATGGAGAATTTTACATGAATTATCAGGGAGGAACAACTCCTTTTAATTGGAGTTGGATTGGCACTTCTGGTGCAACAGATTCAGGTTTTGGCGATACGATCCCAAATTTAACTTTTGATACCCTAACTCTTTTTGTTGTAGATTCTAATGGATGCATTGGGCAACCTGATTGGATACATGCTGATTCTGCAAAAGTGGATGCGCTTAATGCTTTGAATCCACTAATTTTAGACACCATAATTGCAGATAGTGTATTATGTTATGGCGCAGCTACAGCAAGCATTTTTATTAATATTAAAAGTGGGGAAGCCGCATATTCTTATTCTGTAGATAGTGGCCTTATTTTTACTACCGATTCTATTTTTACAAATCTTCCTGTAGGTAATTATAATATTGAAGTTCGGGATGTTTTTGGCTGTTCGGTTTACGATTCTATTATTATATCACAAGCTACCGAAATTATAATTTTTTGGGACGATACTAATCATGTGAAATGTTATGATGAGACAACTGGATATATAGAAGTTCATGCTGAGGGAGGATATTCTCCTTATCAATATTTATGGGATCCTTCTGGTAGTTTAGGTAATATTGCTTCTAGTCTATCAGTTGGGATGCATACCGTTAGCGTAACAGATGCTCAAGGTTGTATTAAAGTAGATTCTCTTTCAATTGTAGAATTAACATTGCCACTTACTTCCAATGCAGTTGTTACTGCTCATGCATCTTGTCATGATTCTGCAGATGGAAGCGCAACTATTAGTGTGCAAGGAGGTATGCCGCCTTACACTGTGGATTGGGGGACTGGAGTAGATAAAGATGCGCTGACTTCAGGAAGTTATATTATTACAATAAACGATAGTTTTAATTGTGGCCCAATTGAAGACACGATTAATATTCTACACCCTGATGAATTCTTAATACAAATTTTATCCAACATTTCAAACCCTTGTTTTGGAGATGCTTTGGGTGAATTAACCTTAACCGCTAGTGGAGGAACAGTGCCTTATAATAAACTTTTTGTAAAAGATGGGCAAGGCCAAACCACCATGAATTATGTGTCAATATTAACTGGCTTATCGGCCTCTGATTATTACATCTGGGCAATAGATGCTAATGGTTGCCCATCCGATACTCTGAAAGCAGTAAAAATAGGAGAGCCAGGTGAAATCAAAATCAATGTAAATAATCATATCAATTCCACTTGTTTTGGTTCAGATGATGGAATTTTGGAGCTATTTTTAATTAGCGGAACCTCTCCATATGATTACAATTTATCAGAGAACGGAAATACTATTGCACAAGGAAATGCAAATCAAACTACTATTTTAACTTTTGACAACTTATCGGCTACTCAATATTTACTAAGTATTACGGATTCAAATAATTGCCTTAAAGATTCTGTTATTGGAATAGCAGAACCAAATCAAGTAATTGCAGATTTTGATTCTGATAATATAAGTGGTAAAGAAACTTTTACCATCAATTTAACGAATAATAGTCAAGGATCGGATGTTTTTATCTGGGATTATGATGATGGGAATCAGGAGATCTTAAGTATTAATGATATGCCAATACATAGTTATAACAAACAAGGACAATACGAAATTATGCTTGTGGCTGGAAATTCTCTATTAAGTCAGCTTTGTAATGATACTACTTTCGTTACCATTGATGTGCAGGGCTTAGATGTGTTTAATGTTTTCTCCCCAAATGATGATGGTGTGAATGATATATTTGATTTTGGTGGATGGAGTTTATCTAGCATGTATGTTGAAATTTATAATAGGTGGGGAGAGAAAATATACCATTGGGATTCTCCAAATGGAAGTTGGAACGGAAAAACCTATAATGATGATGATGCTCCTGATGGAGTTTATTATTTCTACTTAAAAGCAAATGGAATAGATGGTTATCTATACCAGCAGCAGGGAGATATTACACTTTTAAGATAATTGAACGGCTAAGAAATTGAAAAAATAAATTAGATAAGTAAGATTAAGATTTTAATAAATAATAACTTTGCAAAAAATTATAGATGATGAAAAAAATATTTTTAGTAGTAATAATAGCACTCATTAGCTTTGCTCCTGCAAAGGCATCTCACTTAATGGGGGGAGAAATTACTTGGGAGTGTATCAAAACAGGAGTGAACTCTGGATTATATGTTTTTAGATTAAAAGTATATAGAGATTGTAATGGTATAACTATATCGGGTACAACACAATCAATACAAGTTCATAATCACCCTATTATTTTCTCTATAAATGTAGATTTACTTCCTGGATATCCTTTAGATATTTCTCCGTCCTGCGATCCTTTAAATAGTGGAAATGCGCAAATGTCTTGTATAAATCCTCAACAAGGTTCGGTTGAAGAATATGTGTATGAATCTTTACCTATAAATCTTCCGGGTCTTCCTCCAGTAGGTGGTTGGCATTTTACTTGGGATGAGTGTTGTAGAAATGGAGCAATTACCAATGGTTTTGCCAATGAAGGTTTTACTTTAAGGGCAGTAATGTATCCTTACACACCAGTTACTACTGGAGTACAGCAAAATACATCACCATGTTTTGATTCTTCCCCTCAGTTTAACGAGCAACCAAAAACCATTATTTGTATTGGCTATCCTTTCTCATATAGCCATAATGCTTCTGATCCAGAGTTGGATAGTTTAGTGTATGAGTGGGCTGATGTATTAGATGATGGTGTTTACAATCCTGTAACTCCTGCTACTTTGCCTTTTTCTGCACCTTATTCAACCAATTCTCCTATACCTGGAAATCCTAATTTAAATTCAGTTAACGGAGAGATTAGTTATTTTTCTAATACTTCTGGTAATTTTGTTACTTGTGTAAGGGTATCGGCTTTTAAGTGTGGGCAATTAGTAGCTGAGGTTTTCAGGGAAATCCAAGTCGTACTTTTAAGTTGCCCTCCTTTAGCATCTGGGAGTCCTAATACGCCTCCATTTGTTCAGCCACCTTTTCCTGGTTCATCTTACTTTTTATCAGTGACAGCCGGAACTTTAGTTAATTTTAATATTTTAGGTACGGATAGTAATATTTATGCAAATGGTTCTCCTCAAGATTTAACAATGGAAGCATCAGGAGGACAGTTTGCTGCAGATTTTGTTACAACTACATTATGCGCAAATCCACCATGCGCTACCTTTAATAATGGGATGGGTATTACTCCGCCATTTACGGCTCCTTCAGTTGTTTCAGGAGTGTTTAATTGGCAAACATCTTGCTATCACATTGCTTCAAACGCAGGCTGTAATACAACTTCTAATCTTTATACTTTTGCAATAAAGGTAGTGGATGATTTTTGTCCTGCGCCAGCTATTCGGTTTGCTACAATTACGATTGAAGTAATTCAGGCACCATCAAGTGTATCGCCAGATGTGAATTGTGCTACTGTTGATAATAATGGTGATGTTTTACTTACATGGAATCATCTCCCTGGAGCAAATCCCTCTACCACGTATCATGTATTTTCTGCAACTAATTCTTCAGGTCCTTTTTCTTTAGTTGATTCCATGTATTATCCAATAGATAATTTCGCGCATCAAGGTGTAAACGCTAATATAACGCCAATGTTTTATTATATGACAACTTCTTCTGATTGTGCTGGAATGTCTCCACCATCAGATACTTTAGCCGCTATAATATTAAATACAGGAAATGACTATTTTACCTGTGATAGTGTACTTATGTCTAATGCTACAGTAGTTGGAGGTAATAACTTAACCTACTCATGGATGCCAACAATTGGCCTAAATGACCCCACAATAATACATCCTTGGGCTACACCATCAGTTTCAACTATGTACACTCTCACTATTACCACTCAGAATGGTTGTACTCTAACAGATTCTGTTTTGGTAGATTATAATGTAGGTGTACTTAGTTATACTGTAAATGCTCAAAATGTAAGCTGTTGGGATGGTCATGATGGTCAAATTGCTGTTTATCCTTCAGGAGGAATACCGCCTTATTCTTATTATATCAATGGTAATTTAAACCCAAATCCACCTCCTTTTGATTCTCTGTTTATTAACCTTCCAGTAGGCTCATATAATATTACAGTTATTGATGGTAATAATTGTTTTGATACCGGTCCACTAACTTTAGTTGGACCTGGCTATCCTTTACAAGTTATCACTTCCGATTCGGTTGCTATATGTTATGGCGATTCCAATGGAGTAGCCAATGCTTGGGGGGCAGGAGGAACAACACCTTATAGCTTTGAGTGGTACAATGCCGCACAAGTTTCTTTTTCTAACAATGCTAGCGTGACGGATTTGCATGCTGGTTCTTATTTTGTAGAAATCACAGATGCGCTTGGTTGTGATACTTTTACCACTATTAATGTAGTTCAGCCACAAACACCTCTTATGGCTTCAATTCAAATAATGGATGTAGCATGTAAAGGAGATAGCACTGGTTATATTGTTGCTACAGCTGGTGGAAGTTATGCGCCTTATTCTTACTATTGGCTAAGTGGTCCTGATACTTTGCAAGCGGCATCTCATCCAGTGAATATTACAAGAGACAGCTTAAAGAATCTTCCAACTGGAAGTTATGAATTACATATTTATGATAATGCTGGTTGTTTTGAAAGTTATTCCAATGTAGTAAGTGAACCAGCTATAGCGCTTACTTCTACTTTAAATAAAATACGAGATGTGAATTGTTATGGTGATAGTACAGGAGCAGTTGAGGTAATCGTAAATGGAGGTGAGCCTGTTTATTCATTTATTTGGGATGATGTAGCAGTAAGCTCTCCTGTTGTTTATAATTTTGCTGCAGGATTGCATACAGTTCATGTAATGGATGATTGGGGTTGTATTATTGAAGATACCATAACAATTTATGAAAACCCATTAATTCAGGACAGTATCACTATCATTCAGAATGTAAGTTGCCATGGCGGAAATGATGGAGCAGTTAGTATTATAAGTACTGGAGGTATTTTATCTCACTCTTACGATTGGAGTAATGGACATCAAGGAATTTCTCAGCCTGATACCAATACTGGCTTATTTTTTGGTTCTTATTATGTAATAGTAGAAGACCAATTGGGCTGCAGAGTAGTAGATAGCGTTTTCATTTCCGAGCCAGATGTTTTGGAAACTGAAGCAAGTAGAGTAGCTCATATTACTTGTTTTAACCAAGATGACGGTATAGCAATAGCTGTTGGAATGGGAGGCACTCCTCCTTATACT